>Ga0180435_10000402_pt1 | contig 45050 bp, 27 predicted proteins | sample SS_ome_3_FD_132467 | JGI IMG/M metagenome (GOLD analysis project Ga0180435, IMG submission 132467) | Hypersaline lake sediment archaeal communities from the Salton Sea, California, USA - SS_3_S_1 metaG | ecosystem: Environmental > Aquatic > Non-marine Saline and Alkaline > Hypersaline >... | reverse complement strand
TGCTTGATGCGCACCTGAGAGGTGTAGCAACCGACGGCCCAGGGGTTGATATCGTGCTCGTGGCGCGGGAGGGTCAGATTGCCATCAGCGTCCGTGTGCGCCTCGCGAACCTCGGCGAAGTAGCGCTCCGGCGTGGCGTGGACGATCTCGAAGTCCTCGGTCTCGCCCATCAACGCCGTCAGGTCGCGCAGGTCCTTGTGCGAGGGCCCGCCGCCGTGGTTGCCCACGCCCCAGAGAAGTAGGCTGAGATCACGGTCCGGGTGCTCGCCCATCCAGGTCTCGATCTTCTCACGAGCGCCGCCCAGCGGCGCCGTGTACCAGGTCACCGACCGGTGCCCCATCACCTCGGAGCCATCATAGCCCACCCAGACAAAGTCGTCGCCCGGCAGGTGGCACCAATCCTCCCAGGGCCGGCAGAAAAGGTAGGACTCATAGCCGCTCTTGGCCAGAATCTGCACGAGCCCGCGCGTGTGCCCAAAGGGGTCGAAGTTGATGGCGGTCGTCGGTCGTTGCCCGAACTTCTCGTCGAAGTACCGCCGCCCGACCAGTATCTGGCGCACGAAAGACTCGCCGCTTGGCATGTTGCAGTCGGGCTGCAGATACCAGCCTCCCATGATGTGCCAGCGTCCCTCGCGCACCAGCCGCTGGATGCGGGCGAAGAGCGCCGGCTCATACTCCTCGACCCACTGGTAGACAACGACCTCGTTGTGATTGAAGACAAAGGCATCAAACGCCTCGCACAGGTCCGCAGCGGTACGGAAGGTGGAGATCGCCTCGGCGGCGCCCTCCTCCCACTCCCACTGCCAGACCGGGTCGATGTGCGCGTTGCAGAGCAGATGGATGCGGGGACGTACCCCGTTTGCCGAAGCGTCTACATGCATCAGCTACCTCCCAGAACGTGGGCCATCACTAGGAAAGCCACGATACATCCGTATCCTCAGCAGTCTCCTGGTGCACGCGCTCCCAGTAGCTGCGCCACTGCGGCGGACCGTACCAGCGTGTGCACTCGGTGGGGAACGGCGTCGTCCCACCGCTGCGCAACCAGGCCATCAGCCGGTGCTCGGTACCGCGCCGCTCTGCCTCTGCCAGCGCGGCCTGGTGCAAGCGGGACACCACCTCGGGATGCGCGCCGGCGACGTCGTCCACACTGCCGTGCCGAAAGAGCCGGCAAGCCGCCGGATCAGCCGCGACATTGAGATACCAGTCATCGTCAAAGACACTGAACGCGATGCGCTGAGGATCGTTGGTCCAGGACACTGTCGACTGTCCAGCCAAAGCAATGCCGCGTGGACCCTTGGCACCGTCGGTCGCGATGGTGACCAGGTCGTGACCGACCCAGGCCTCGGGAATCGAGAGACCGGCCATCGCCAGTAGCGTCGCCGAGATGTCCTGCGGCTGGGCAATCGCGCCACAGCGCCCAACAGGACCATCAGGCAGGTGGATGAGCAGGGGCACGTGTGCCTCTTGCTCATTCACGGTCCCCGTCTTGCCAAAGCCACCGCGCTCGCCGAGGTTGGTGCCGTGATCGGCCGTGAGTACGATGGCAGTTTCCTCGGCCAACCCGGTCTCGTCCAGCGCCTCCAACACCTTCCCGAACCAATGATCGACCCACGTGACCTTGGCTCCGTAGGTGGCGGTGAGGCGCTCTCTGACGCCGGCCGGGAACCCGCCGTCGCGGGGACGGCGCACCGCACCGAGGAACGAACGTGGATCTATGCGCCCGTCGTATCCCGGCGTCTTGTCGTACATCTTGACGAAATCCGGTGGCGCGTCCCAGGGCTCGTGAGGATCGAAGCAATCGAGCCAGAGGAAGAAGCCATCCTTGCCGTCCCTCCCGCGACCGGCGTTGTCGCGCACAAATTCAGCACCCTTGAGGAAGAGCTGGGCCGCGTTCCAGTCCTCGGGCCGGCGTCTCTTGCGGTTGGCACGAGCGTAGGTCAGCGACATCCGCCCCATGTGGGCGACCAGCTCCTGCGGATCCACATAGTCGAAGAGCGGATCGTGTCCCCAGTTGTCCAGGGGAGCCATCACGGCGTCGTCGATCCAGGGGCGGTCGACCTCGCCGCCGCGCACGAAGGTCCACGCCGCAAAGGGCCAGTCGAAGGCGTGTCCCCCGTTGACCATGTGGGGCGTGTCGTGAATCAGCTGGGTCGCATAGCCCGCCTGCGCCAGCAAGCGCGGCATCGTCCGCGCGTCGAAGCGCAGCGGCATCCAGGGATGGAAAGGGCCCTTGTAGGACCAGGCGTACTCACCCGTCATCAGGTCAGTGCGGTGGGGAATGGTCGGATAGCTGGCGGCGTACGCACGGTCAAAGACAAGCGATTTCGCCGCCAGGGCGTCGAGATTAGGGGTCTGAATCCAGTCATTGACCCCGTGCGCCCGGATGAAATCATACCGCAACGTGTCGATGACCACGAAGACGATGTTCATGCCGTCACTTCCTTCCCTTCTAGCGAACCTGTGTAGGAGCCGCTACTCACGATTCACGATGCACGATTCGGGTCTCCTAGGCTCCCAGCAGCACCTCTGCCACGGCGGTAGGGCTTCCGTCCGCGTCCACTACGCCAAAGGAGCCCTTGTAGTCCCAGTTGGCCCAAGCGATGTCGTGCTGATCAAAGACTGAGAGAATATCGCGGTACCACGCTCGACGGAGTGGGTCGGGCGTGTGGTCATAGCAGCCGAACTCACCACAGTAGAGTGGCAGACCTCGCTCACGGGCTATCCGGAGCGGCAGCGCAAGGTCCTCCAACATTGCCTGCGGGCCAAAGGCTCGATTCAGATCTTCGGACTCGATCTTGGCTCGCATCACCGAATCGAGCACGGCGAGATCCTCGTCTGCGATGGGGCTACCGGGATAGTGAATAGGCCCATCATAGGTTCCTCCGCCGGCCCACCACGGCGCGGCGTAATGGGTGATGAACATCGGCGTGTAGTAGTGGAACGTGAGAATCAGATCGTCGTCTTCCGGCACATACAGATCACGAAAGGTATGGTGCTGGTTGAACCAGTTGGAGCCCAGCACGATGGTGCGTCCGGGCTCCTGCTCGCGGATTGCGTGGTAGGCAGACATCGCGACCCGATTCCAGTCTTCCGGATCGCGCGCCACAGCCTCATTCAGCAACTCATAGGCCACAGAGTTCGTGGGGCGATCATCCAGGCGGTGGGAAAGGTCACGCCAAAGGGCGACAAACCGCTCCTCCTCACGCGGGCTTGTATAGAGCGGTGGGTTTCCCTCATCAAGGAAATGGTGCGCGCGCAGCAGGTGCAGGTCGACAATGACCTTCAAGCCGGCCTCTGCGCACCAATCCAACGCCGCGTCGAGCAGGTCGAATGCCTCATCGTACCTGTATCCGGACCGATCCCACATCTGTTCCTCATCGATGGGCAGACGGATGTGATCGAACGCCCCGTGTCCCATCGCAGCGATGCGTTTGACGTCCTCCTGTGTGAAGTACGCGCGCCGCTCAGCACCGCGCTGTCGGCTCTGGCTGAGCCAGTGTGAGATGTTCGTCCCCCGTGCTACCTGGAAAAGCATGGTACTCGTATTCTCCCTTTCTCAGCGACAATGACTGGTGATTGGCAACTGGGGTTTGAGTGAGATGTCCACCCAGTCCCCAGTTGCCGAGCTACCAGTCCCCACCTTCAAACAACTACCGCCTCGATACCCATGAACCTGCACACCTCGAGTAACGCCTGACTGTAATCGCCGTGGATCATGCTGGCGTGGTGGATGAAGCCTTCCTCGACCAGCGTACGGTAGAGCTTTTCATGGTCGGCTACCTCTACCCAAGACCAGGTACCGGCCAACGTCTCATCACTCGGCAAAATCTCGCCGGTGGTGATGAGCATCTTCCAGGCGTCGTCGTACTCGGCCAAGCGACAGAAGGTCACCAGACCCGGCTTGATCTGGAACTGGGCCAGACCGGCCTGTGTGTCGCCATCGGACACGGGCTCGCAGCCGGTCATGTCGCGGCGAGAGCGCAGCGCCACCTTGCTGGGATCGGTCGCCAGACAGGTGGGGGCGTTGCCGCAGTGCCAAGAGAGCAGCTGATTGGGCTCGTCACGGTGGCGTATGGTCCAGTCGACGAAGTGTGGCAGGGTGTGACCCAACGCGGCGTAGTAGCAGACCATCATCGAGAGCGCACCCAGGACGTCGGTCTCGCACGCGGTGAGCATACCCTTTCCGGTCATGCGACCGTAGCTGTTGCAGACAGAGATGCCCATCAACCGCTGAATCGAGGGCCAGCACTGCATCGTCATCGCGGATAGCCCGTTGGTCTCGAAGAAATCGGTCAACGCCAGCTCCAACTTGGACGCGTTGAGCAGATAGGTCTCCGAAACGGTGATCTCAGTGTAGGAGGCGCGGAAATCCTGCAGCGTCGTCAGCACCCTGGGGTCGTCGTCGGCCAGCGCCAGGGCCTTCGTCGTGATGTCCGAGAGGTTGGTGAAGATGACATTCTGGCCAAACTTGCGAATCATCGCGGCCTCGTCGTAGCCGACGGTCTCGAAGGTAGCCGGACGGACCCCGATCTGGCCGATGCGCGCGCCTGTCAGGCCCTTGACCACGGCGACGGCCCGTGCGAAGTCCTGGACCTCGGCCAGCAGCTCGGGTTCGTCGGGGAAGAAGAGCCCGGCATAGCGAAACGGTATCTTCCTACGGTAGAGCCCCGAGGCCATTGATAGGTTGCCACAATAGGAGTCCGACACCCGTGTCATGCCAGGGTTGTCGTTGGCCAGCGGCTCCTTGGTCGCATAGAGCAACACCGGCACGCCCAGCTTCTCGGCGACCTTGACCGCCGAGCGCTCATCGCCAAAGTCCAGCGGGCAGAGGATCACGCCGTCGATCTTCTCCCGCTGGAAGTACTCGGCAACCGCCTCGCCCTCATCCAGGCCGGAGACGGTGCCGTGGGGCGTCAGCCCCTTCTCGGCGTCCACCGTCTTGCCGTCCGGCGAGGGCTGTGGCACCACGATCTCGACCCCATCCAGCTTGGCGAAGGCTGCTAGGCTGTCCTCCCGCATCTTGGCGGTCCACTCGGTGTGGCGGAACCGGTAGGATGGCACAAACCCAAGCTTCACAGTTACATCACGTGACATCGATATCTCCTCTGTTGCGCTTCCACGTACCAACGTTGTAACGTTTGAAAGTTCAGACGTTTCAGTGTCCCCACGGTCCCTAGATGTCCAGTTGCTTCAGGTATTCCCTGCTGACCTTGGCACTCTCGAAGGCGCTGGACTTGGTGGTGCGATCCGTCTCCACGATGATCCAGCCCTCGTAGTCCGCGGCCTGGAGGATGTTGAAGATGAGGGGATAGTCGACACAGCCCTCGCCCAGCTCTGCGAAGATGCCGGCCTCGGAGAACTGCCCATACTCCCATTCGGCGTCAACGCCCCTCCGAAGCACTTCGGCGTTGATATCCTTGATATGCACGGAGTAGATCGCCTCTTCGTAGGACCGGCAGAACTGCACGGGATCATCCCCGGCCCAGACCAGATGTCCGATGTCCGGGCCCTGGAAGACCAGATCGCGGTCCACCAGGGAGAAGAGCCGGTCGATCTCGGCACGGGTCTCGATGACGCTGCCCACGTGATTGTGGAAGCAGCTTCGCACGCCGTGCGCCAGCGTGATCTCGCCCACCCGATTGACGCAGTGGGCGAACTGCCGGTACTCCGCGTCGGTCATGCCGTCCTCTGGCCCCACGTGACCCGCGAGCTGTGCGCGGTTGCGCCCCGACGGGGTGACGTAGCCGCCGAAGCCGCCAGGACCCAAGTAGAGCTCCGTACAGCCCACACCCGCCATGAAGGCGCCATAGGTCTCGGCCCGCGCCAGGATGTCCGCCTCAGCCTCGGGCCTCCAGAAGTCGCCGGAGAGGTAGCCGGGTGCCGGTTTGAGCTCGAAGGCCTCACAGGTCGCGAGCACTTCATCTGGCGTGCCCAATCCCGGGCTCACGGGCAGCCCGTCGTAGCCGGCGTCTCTGATCTCGGCCCACACCTGATCGCGGTCCGTCCCTCGCAGCCAGGTCAACGGGCCACAGCCAACCAGCCATCCTTCCATCGAAGTTGCTCCTCTCAGACGCAGCGACGCCGCATCTCAGCGCTAGTCGATAGGCGTCTAGGCCAGAAAAGCCTTGACCGCTGCCATGAAACCGTCGAAATCCTCTCGCCGAATGCAGTGTCCCACGCCGGTGACATGCACCACCTGGATCAAGTCGTTCAGCTCCTGCGCCTTCGCCGCCATCTCCTTTGTCACGATCGCGCCCTTTTCGGTCTCGGCCGTGATGAGCAGCGTCTGCGACTGCAGAGCCTCAGCGACCTCGTTCCAGGGCTTACCGCGCTCGCGAAGGCGCTCGACCACGTTCGGGCGGAGCTGCTGCTTCGATAGCGCCCACGGACCGAAGACGGCGGAGGGCCACGTTGGATTGTCCTCGCGGCACTTGTCGATGAGGGCCTGGCGGGACATCTGCTTCTGCCTGATCAAGTCATCCCGACGTTGGTCGCGCCAGGCATCGCGTTCCTCATCGGTCATTGACAACCGTCTGCTATCTGGCCCCCACCAGCCAGGGTCCTCAAGCACAACCTTGCCAAAGAGCTCGGGATAGGTCGCCGCAGCGTAGGATGCGGTCGAGGCGCCCATCGAATGCCCCATGATCGCAGGCTTCTCCAGGCCCAACGCCTGAACCAGGCCCGCCACATCGGCGGCGTGATAGGGTGTCCCGTAGCCGGTTTCCGGCGCGTCCGACAGGCCGTGCCCACGGGCGTCCACCATGATCACGTCGAAGTCACGCTCCAGCACACGCGCGGTCGGCATCCAGCAGAGGCCGTTGTCGCTGTAGCCATGGCAGAGCACGAGCGGGGGCTTGCTGCCGTCGCCGGTCCGCCAGTAGTGCAAGTTGATGCCGTTCGCCTCCACATAGGCATCGGGCCAGGCACAGACATCGGCGTTGTCGAGCATCGCCACCAAGGCGTTGTCGTCCACATCCAGCGGGAACTCCACGCGCCCGCGGCGGCGGCTTGACTCGAAGGCACCGAAGAAAAGCTCCGCAGTCTGGAGCGCGCGACGCGCCGCAAGCTCCGGCTCACTGCCGGTCAGCACCGCGTCAGCCAGGTTCTGTAGGGCCGCCGCGTGCAGATGCTCGCCGTGCAGTCCACCGGCCTCCAGCTCTATCGTCTTCCACACGCCACCGGTGTCCGCATTGCGAACGCGAATCTCCGGGCCACCGTCGACGCCGACCTCGATGATCCCCTCAGACCCCAGCAGGCGCTGCCCACAACCGACGCTCCGCAGCGGCTCGCCCTGCTTGAAGAAGTCGTTAGCACCCGTCGCCATCAGGCCGCTCACGCCGTTGGCGTATTTGAACATGGCCAATCCTTGACCGTCGAGGTGGGCACCGAAGACCGTGCCGCCATTCCTGGCCTCGATCTGGGCAATGACCCACTCAACCGGGGTCTCGTCGTTGTAGAAGAAGAGCATGTCGAACCAGTGCGTGCCCCAGTCGTAGAGGTTGCCGGTGTAAGCCTCCAGCCGCTCCAGTTGACCGATGGCGCCGGCGTCCAACAGCTCCTTGGCCTTTCGGAAGGGTGCGCCAAAGCGACGCATATGGTTGAAGGTCAGGATGACGTCGTTGGCCTCACAGACCTCCACCATGCGCTTGGCATCGCCCCAGGTCGTGGCCATCGGTTTCTCGCAGTGGATCGCCTTGACGCCGGACTCCGCCACCTTGATGGTCATCGGCGCGTGCAGGTGTGGCCACAGACAAATGCTGACGATATCGAGGTCCTCGTTGGCGAGCATCTCGTCCGCACTGGGGTAGCCCCGTGGCACCCCGTGCTCCTCACGGAACTTCTCCAGGTGGAAGGGCACAATGTCGCAGGCCGCAACGAGCTCGATGTCGGGCGAGGCTTTGTAGCCCGATGCGTGCACGTGAGCGATCCCGGCACCCGTGCGCTGCGGGTACTTCCGTCGCAGTCCAGTTCCGATGATGCCGGCCTTCAGTGTGGTCATAGTGATGTCCTTTCGCGGTGTGGTCAAGAAGCTATCCAACAGCAATCAGCGTTCAGCGGGAATGCTCAGATCCTCTCCCTCGACAGAATCTTGGCGTCGTCCAGAACCAGTCCCAGGCCCGGGAGATCGGGAAGCTTGACCGAGCCGTTCACCGGCGCGTAGGTCGGGCTGTGGAAGTGCTGCTTGCGCGACTGGTGACGGAAGAGGTACTCGACGTAGGGCACGGTGTTGGGCGACTGGGAGCCGGCGACGTGGAGCGCGGCCAGCAGCGAGTGACCGTGGGCGATGACCGGCGTCTCGAACGCCGAGGCCAGCGCGCAGATCTTGACCAGCTCGGTGATGCCGCCGGTCCAGTCCGGATCGGTCTGGACATAGTCGATGGCGCCGGCGGCCAACAGCTCCTTCACCTGCCAGCGGGTGTAGACGTGCTCGCCGGTCGCGATGGGCACCTTGGAGGCGGCCTTGAGCCGGCTGAACGCCCCCACCCGCTCCGGGTGGAGCGGCTCCTCCAGCCAGGTCACGTTGTAGGGCTCAAAGGCCCTGGCCATCTCCGAAGCGTAGCGCAGATCCCACCCCATGAAGGCATCGAACATCAAGGGGTAGAAGGGGCCAACGGACTCCCGTAGGGCCTTGACCAACGCTAGATTCTTCTCCTTACCTGCAGTGCCGTCTCCGGGCCCATAGCGGAAGAACCACTTCTGCGCCGTGAAGCCCTGTGCTTTGAAGTCCACCGCGACCTCGGCCGCGGCCTCGGGATCGATCGCGTAGCCCAGCATGCTGGCATAGGCCGGTACCTCGGGGCGCGTGGGGCCGCCCAATAGCCGATAGATCGGTTTGTCCCACGCCTTGCCCTTCAGGTCCCACAGCGCGCAGTCGACCACGCTCACGCCCGTCATGAAGATGCCCGAGCGCCCGTGACGGTTCATCCGCAGCATATGGTCATAGAGCAGCTCGGTTGCCAGCGGATCGCGCCCGATCAGGTAGGGCGCCAGAAAACGCCGGATGATGTCGGCCTGGTAGCCGTCAATCGGGCCGAACAGGCCTGAGGTCCCCTCGTCCGTCTGAACCTCGACATAGATCTCGGTTACAGGTACAGGACCCTTCGGCCTCGCCGCCCAGGTTCGCGCATTGGACTCCGGGTAGACATCGGTCGATTGCGACTGCCGATTCCCCTCAGAGAACGGCGGGCTCGTATACTCGCCTGTCAGCTTCCACAGTGCCACATCGGTGATCTTCATCGGTGTCCAATCCCTCTCATATCCAAACCATAGATCTTGCGCTCGCCATCGTGAATCGTGTCAACCGTGAGCCAGCAACCATCAGGCGACCAACGCGGATGGAGATCGCATCGCATATCGCCGACGGCGCCCGGTTTACGGTGATTGAAACAGCCCAGCTCAGTCAGGCCGCCCGTGCCAACACCCACAAGCGCGAGTCGCTGAACGCCATCGGTGTTAGGATAGGTATCGGCGACCATCCATCGTCCGTCAGGTGAGAAGTTGAGGTGGCCCGCAGGGCCCATGCCGCGTGAGATACGGTGCGCCTGGAAAGGGTGCTGGGTCTCATCGAAGACAATGTACTCGTGGCCACGTCCGCACCATTCGGCGTCGACCAGAATCTCATCAGGCGTACGGCCCCAGATTTGGTGCGAAATCTGCCCCCCACGCCAGAACAGATCTGAGAGGCTGCACCGCAGATCACTGCCGTCTAGATTCATCGTGTACATGTACGTGCGCCAGGGCCGGGCGGGTATCATCGCGGGTGCAGTGCGGAAGAGGACCATGACTCTACTTCCATCGCTGTTGAAGATCGCATGGTTGAGCCACAGATAGGCACCGGGCGCGACTGCGTCGGCGCCTAGGTCATAGGGCAAGGGATGTGCTGCGATCAGTTGCCGGTAGCTAGCGATCAGCTTGGTCTCTCTGCTGACCATGTCCACCCGGGAGAGCCCCTCCTGGTCCAGGTCCGGCTGTGGTCGCTCTTCCGGGAGCGGTGCGAGGGCATAGGAGTAGCCGCGGCGAGGAATCCGCCCGAAGTTGAGGGAGACGCCCCAGCGTCCGTCGCGAGACATGGCGTAGATGGGCACGTCGTAGTGTCCTACCTCGCCCCGGTCCAGGTTGTGGATTCTGGCGACGGGGCGCCAGCCCCCTCCCTCCCTCACAAAGTCGTTGTAGACGAAGGTGCGGACGCGGTGGCTCAGCCAGAGCGTCATCGCGCCCTGCTGATGGCACCACGCCAGCGTCTCAGCTACCTTGTGGAAGGTCCTGGTCTCACGGTGCACATATCCGACGTCAGCGGGCTCGCCGGGCGCCGGCAAACGCGTCTGCTGCGGGATGCGCAACGCCAGATGATAGAGGGTCTCGCTGTCCCAGGCACAGCGGTCATAGTAGCCAAAGGTGTAGTGGCCCGGTTCGGGCGTCAGGTTGATCCAGTCGAAGTCTTCGGATATCACAGCCGGCGTTTGTCCCCCCTCCGTGCGTAGGTTCGGGCATTGTACTACCGCCCATTGGCATCACAAAACACGACGCCGGGTGCCCGCCAATTGACACGGACTGCCGCCTCGTGTACAAAGAGCATCACAGCGGTCGCCTCTTCGTCTCCGCTGGTTATCCGGACGTCGACCGAAGGTGTCAATCACCCATACGTTGGAGGTACACCGTGGCCGTTATCACCATATCACGTGAGCTGGGTAGCCAGGGCGACCAGATCGCAGAGCTGCTGTGCGAAAGACTGGGATACTGCCGCGTTGACAAGTCCCTGCTGATGCAGATCGCCGAGGAAGCCGGCATCAATGTCGAAGCTGTCCTGGCGCTAGAGAAGGGCTTCACCAAACGTGCTCGCCTTGTCAGCGGAGAGATGACCTCGCTCTATCGCAAGCAACGGTCCGCCTTCGAGAAACAGGGCGCGATCGATGATCTCACCTACGCCGATGTGCTGCGCAATACCCTAGAGGACTATGCCAAGCAAGGCGAAGCTCTCATCGTCGGACGCGGGGGACAGATGATCCTACGCGACTGGCCCAACACGCTGCACGTGCGGCTCTTCGCACCGGAGGAGATACGCGTCCAACGTATCGCGGACCGTGAGGGCGTGTCGCAGCCTCGGGCAGCCCAACTGGTCAAGCAGTCGGACGAACAGAAGCGGCAGTATATCCGCGGGATGTTCAAGAACGCGGACTGGCGTAGCCTCAGGTACTACTCGCTGGCCATCGACACATCAAAGGTGCCGCCGGAGGCCGCAGCGGAGATCATCATGCTCGCCGTACGGGCGATGGACGCGGAGAGCGAACCCGTCGCGAGCTGAACCTGCTGCGACTCTCGTCGAAGAGCCCCTTCCAACAACGGGAGACGGCCGGCTTCCGCCGGCCGTCTCTGCGATCCAGTAACCCCTACCCCAGATCGCACAGGCGAATAATGGCGTCTGTGTGGCCCGGTGCCAGCGCGAGTACCTCCTCGAACGCCGTCTTCGCCTCCAAGGCCTTCCCCAGTCCGACCTGTGCCAGCCCGATCAGGTAGGTGAGGTGAATCCTGCGCCGCGTCTCCGCATCGGCCTCCGCAAAGACAAACTCGGGCACGGAGGTAGCGAAGCCCTGTTCGGCCTGCTGAGCAAGTTGCGCGGTAGCCTTGTCCACCAGGGTGGCAAGCACCTGCTCGGCGTCAGCCTCTTTGCCCATCGCCCGCAGCGCAAGGGCGCGCCAGGTGGCTGTCTCGGAGACATCGCCTTCACGCGCATCCAACACGGCCTGGAAAGCCTCGGTCGCGCCGGTCTCGTCGCCCAGTGCCTGCTTGGCCAGCCCCAGGTGGTAGTGGACATCGGCGTCGGGCCAGCGGAGGTCCTTGCGTTCACCCAAGTTCTCGGGATAGGTGTCGGCGGCCTGCGAGAAGAGGGCCAGCGCGCCCTGCGCGTCCCCATCGTCAAGCGCCTGTCTGCCCAGCGCCAGCAGGGCGCGTACGTACTGTCGGGAGACGGAGCCCGTGCCACCCTCCCACGGATGGAACCGGCGCGAGAGCACGTAGTCCAACGCCTTCTGCGGTTGCCCGGTCTGGTTGTAGAGCGTGGCGATCACGACCGAGAGGTCATCCCGGCTCCTCACGATGTCCAAGGCCGCTTCCAGGATCGCGAGACGTTCCTCCGGCGCAACACCCGTGCGGGCGCGCAACTGATCCAGCTCGGAGATCACACGCCCGTCCTTGGGCGCCGCCGCCAGGGCCTTCTCGTAGAAGGCGATGGCCTTGTCCGGCGCCTTCTGCACATTGTAGGCAGCCACCCCCAGGTTGCGCCAGGGTATAGAGAAGTCCGGCGCCTGTTGCGTCGCCAGGGTCCAGTTCTCGATCGCCTCGTCGTAGCGCTTCTTATCATAGGTAAGGTTGCCCAGGTAGTAGGCGACCTTCGCGTCGTCGGGACGGACGGTCTGGGCGTACTCCAAAGCGGCCATCTCCTCAAGCCGAGCGGGGAAGCAGTAGTCCGTGGGCATCTCAGCCGCCCGTGCGAGATACCCGGCAGCAACGTCCTCCCTTCCCAGCTCGTGCGCGAAAAGGGCCAGCGCGTAGAGCACGGTGGGGAAGACATAGGCTGCATCGTCACCGGCCAGGCGACCCAGCAGGTCCGTGGCCTCAGTCCAGAACCCAGCATTGGCATAGTCGAAGGCGATATCCAGATAGGCCTGCACCTTGGACAATGCGTCCGGCACATCCAGGAGGTCGGTCAGCTCCGCCAGCTGACTATCGGCTGCGAGCGGCTTCTCCTGAGCACGGCTGATGAGCACGGCCTCGTTGCGCGACATGGCGTCCAGCGGGTCCAGACCCACAGTCTCACACGCCATCGCCGCGGCCTTGTCCAGCCGGCCCAGCCGGCGCAGCACCGCCGTCTTCAGGTTGCGCGCCTTCATATTCATCGTGTTGGTCTGGAGCGACCGCGTCAGGTGATCCAGCGCCTGCTCGAGGTTACCGCGCAGACAGTCGATCTCGGCGAGGGCGTAGTAGCCGGGCGCCTGCCAGGCGTAGCTCCAGATGGCCTTGTAGAGCGCCGTGTAGGCTGCGTCGAGGTCGCCCTGGCGTTTCCGCACCACGCCCAGGTTGTAGTAGGTCTCGCCGCCGCGAGGGTTGGGATTGCGGCGGATCAGCTTGTCGATGGCGGTCTGGAAGTGCTCGGCAGCGAGCTCGTACTGTCCCCGGCGCAGTCGCACCAACCCCATCGCGTTGTTGCAGCGCGTGTCGGTGGGATCGCGGGCCAGCGCCGCCTCCCAGTAGGGCTCCGGTTCGATGGTCGGATGCCGGTACTGCTCGAGATGCAGGCCGGTCAGATAGAGCTCCTCGATGGTGTCGAAGGTCTCCGGTGGCGGCGGCGGCGTCTTGGCCTCGGGCAACTCGGGTATCTCGATGGTCCTGGGCGCATAGCGGATGACCTCGAGCCCCTCGGCATCGCAGAGTCGCACCAGGAGATCAGTCTCACACACCCCGTCTGGGCAGGCCGCGTTGGCCACGAAGGGCGTGCCGGGCACCAACACGACCGTGCGGCCCAACAGCGTGTTATCGCCGGCCTTCAAGGTGAGCACGGCGCCGGCCATTCGCTCGGTCACCGCCACCCCCAGCTTGATCACACCGTCCTGGATCTCGAGGTTGACCGCGGCCCGCGTGTTGGCGTGCTTGGCGGGTCCGATCTTCTGAATGGGATACCAGAACTGGCTAAAGGTCTTGGTCTCGTAGGGCTGTAACCACGAGAAATCCGGCTGGTTGTCGGTGTAGGCGCCTGCCATCAGCTCGATGTAGCGACCATCGGCGTCCGTCAGATTGGCTTCCCAGCCTCTGCCAAACTCGCCGCACCCCCAAGTGAACATCTTCTTGCCGGGCGCGATGTGCCGGTTGGCCACGTGGATGATACCGGCGTCGGCCTTGTGATCATAGCCTCCGAAGAAGTTGTCCTCAGTATCCCAGACGAAGTAAGACGTCGGGATCTCGATGGCGTCGAACCAGCTGAGGTCTGTGCCCTTGCCGTCGTTGCTGTAGTCGATGCCATAGTAGGTTCCCCGAGCGATGGGATAGTGAGACATCGAGCGCTTCGAGTGGTCGGTGACCACGGTCACGTCGGGCGGGAAGAACACCTGGTACTCGTCATGCACGTGGACGCCGACGTTGAGCCACCAGAGGAAAGTCTGAACGTCGGGCGTACGGTTGAAGAGCTGGACCTTCATCTCGAAGAAGGCCTTGTCGGGAGAGAGACAGATGCCGACCATGCCCTTCATCCGCTGCAGCGGATCATTCTCGCTCAACCAGATCGTCTTGCTGCCGTCGTCGTGCTCCTCGATCAGATGCTGCATGGGCATGAAGGTCGAGGGGCGGTGGTGCTGGGGCCAGTTGTACTCGATGCCGCCCGACGCCCACGCGCCGAAGAGCCCGATCAACGCCGGCTTGATCACGTTCTGGCGGTAGATCATGCGATAGCCATTGGTCTTGTCCACAGCCTCGTGGAGACGACCGCCGATCTTGGGCAGCACCATCAGCCGGAGGAACTCGTTCTCGATGTAGACCACCTCGTACTCCTGCGGCTCGCTCTCATTGGCCAGGCGGTCGAGGAAGGGGTTAGGGTAGACGCGGCCGCTGGTACCCTGGTTGACCCGCTTCTCCAAGAACATCGGGTTGAGGTCCGGGGCCGGCGTCTGGTACGTCGGTAGCGTGATCGTCTCTTGCCATGCTTTTACGGTGTCAGACATAGACTGTCCTTTCTGAAGATACGCGTGAGTCTGCTGACCATACGGCACACGCCGTCAGGCATGCTCTCAGCTAGTGTGAATCCACATGGGCCAGTATGTACTTGCTCACCTCTCCGTCAAGTTGCGCTATAGGATCATCACTGCGAAGGATCAAAGTGGGAATTGCACCCTGCTGCAGCTGTGCGTCGATCATTGTTCGCTGGTCGCCGCCCACGCCGTAGCTGTACCCGATACCTCGCGATAGGCCGCCGAAGATCAGTTCACTCACCGGCACCGTGACGTCATCGAGCCACGAGACGTCCTCGCCCTTCATCAGCAGGCTGTGCGCGTAGCTGACAACATGGAACTGGACCATCGAGACGTACTGCGTGGTGATCTCATTGCGCCCCTCACCGGAGACACAGAAGCCTGGCGCGAGCTCTACGATCTCGCGTGCCAACTTGAGGGATCCCTCGGCGTAGGAGAGATTCTCGAGTGTCGCGTTGTCACTGTTGTGCACCCAGTGCACGACATCGACGAAAACGCTGTCGATTCCAGTCTCCCGGACCAGGTCGGCGATCTCGCGGGTGAGATGACGGCGCCAGGGCGACCAGGCCAAGTGCGCGTTAACGAGAACGTTCCAGTCCTTGACGGAAGCCATCGTCGAGTAGCTCTGTGGCGGACCGGCATTGCGCCAGCCCTCGACCGGCAACCAGCTCCATCCCCCCCAACGAATGTCGGTAGGCGAGCGCGTGCAGAAGTCGCGGGCTACATCGAAAAATGGATGATCCGGACTCATCTGGCAGTGATTGGTATGTGGCGCCACGTGGTAGCCCATCGCACGGGCCTTCTGGATGAAGGCTCGCCCCTCCGAGCTGGGAGCAAACGTGGGATAATCCTGGTCGTACTTGTGCGCGCGCCAATGAGGTAGATGCAGGAACACGTTGTCGGGGTTGGCCTTGGTGGCCAGCGCGTCGAGCAGGTCAAGGTTAGTCGGACACCAAGAGACCGCCAGCGTGATCTTGTCCAGCCACTCGGGTCGCAGCGCTGCAGCAGCTTCGAGATTGTAGGCCTTCCAGTACCAGTCACGATACTGCAGAAAAGGCGCCTGCCAATCCCCCTCATAGGCCGCAATGCGCCAACAGACGTTGCCGACACACCGGTTTTGCTCCAGCGGCCCCCTGGCGTAGGTCACGAACGTGGCCACCTGAGGCGATGACTCGTGACCTACATTCATCCCCTTGTAGACGAAGTGCTCGTCGTGAGTCTGCACGGAGAAACCGCCGGCGTCGCCGGCAAACACCGCCACAGGGACCTCCCACCTATCGGGCCAGGTCGCCTTCCGCCCCTGAACTTGGGGGTGGCTCAGACGAGCCCGGCAGCCCTGCTGGAACGGGGCTATGAGGTCCAGATCGGTGCGGATGCCTGCGACGTGCATGCCCAGGCCCGCGATGCCGCCTTGCATCGTCCAAGCAGAGGGCTCCAGAAGGATGTCGCCTGTCTCCTCGTCGATGGAAATGCGGACCGAGACGTCGGCCTCCCAGTCCTCCAGCACTATCTCGGCAATTGTGTCGGTCAGCAGCGTGTAGTGGAACTTGCTGGCGAGCGGATGCACGCCCAGCGCAGAGATCTTACCAACCTGGTGGTACAGATCAAAGGCTGGAACCCCGTCCTGTAGGTCGCGATTGAGGAACTCCTCGCCGGTGACGGCACTGCGGATGGAGACCAGACGCCCCTCGCTGATCTCGATCTTGGTCGTACGTGATTCGATACTCAACCCCTTCTCTGTTTTGACGATCATCGCAGTTCCTTTCTTAGATCTAGTCTACGTGGTCAAGAATGTATCGGGACAGCTCGTCATCCAGCTGCGTCACCGGATCCTCCGAACGCAGAATCAAAGTGGGGATCGCACCTTGCTTCAATTGTGCGTCGACCATCAGACGCTGGTGACCGCCCCTCCCGTAGTTGTAGCCGATCCCGCGTGACAGCCCCTCGAACATAAGAGCGCTCACCGGCACGGTGCACCTGTCCAGCCATGAGATGTCCTTCCCATCCATCACAAGGCTGTGCGCGTAGTTGAGGAGATGGAACTGCACCATTGAGATGTACTGTGTGGTGATCTCGTTGCGGCCCTCCCCGGCCACGACCAACCCGGGTTTGAGTTCGGCGATCTCACGCGCCAGTTTGAGGGAGCCCTCGGCGTACGACAGATTCTCGAGGTGAGCGTTGTCGCTGTTGCGAACGTGGTGGACCACATCTACGAAGATGCTGTCGATCCCGGTCGCCTGGATGACATCGGCGATCTCACGGGTAAGACGTCGGCGCCACGGGGACCAGGCCAGGTGTACGTTCACCAGCACATTCCAATCTTTGTTCGTTGCCATCGTCGAGTAACTCTGCGGCGGGCCGGCGTTTGCCCACCCCTCGATCGGCAGCCAACTCCATCCGCTCCAGCGAATATCAGTAGGGGTGCGTGTGCAGAAATCACGAGCCTGGTCGAAGAACGAGTGATCTGGATTCATCTGACAGTGGTTGGTGTGCGGAGAGACGTGGTAACCCATCGCCAGTGCCTTCGCGATGAAAGCTCGTCCCTCGGCACTGGGAGTGTAGGTGGGATAGTCCTGGTCGTACTTATGCGTTCGCCAGCGAGGAAGATGGAGGAACACGTTGTCAGGGTTGGCCTTCTTGGCCAGAGCGTCCAGCAGATCCAGGTTCGTCGGGCACCAAGAGACCGCCAGCGTGATTTTGTCCAGCCACTCGGGTCTCAGTGCCGCAGCCCTCTCCAGATCGTAGGTTGTCCAGTACCAGTCGCGGTAGCGCAGAAAGGGTGCCCGCCAGTCACCTTCGTAGGCTGCGATACGCCAACACACATTGCCGACGCACCGGTTCATCTCCAGGGGCCCCTCAGCGTAGGTCACAAAGGTGGCCGTCTGAGGTGATTTCTCGTGTCCGATGTGCAACCCCTTGTGGACGAAGTGACTGTCGTGGGTCTGCACGGCAAACCCGGAGGACTCGCCGGCAAACGCTGCGACGGGCGCTTCCCATCTGTCCGGCCAGGTCGCCTGCACTCCCTGCACCTGCGGTTCGCTGAGGCCTCCGCGGAAGCCCTGCTGGAAAGGCGCGATGAGATCCAGATCGCTGCGGATGCCGGCGACATGCATGCCGAGCCCAGCGACGCCGCCCTGCATCGTCCACGCAGAGGGTTCCAGAAGAATATCACCGGTCGCCACGTCGATGGAGATGCGCACAGAGACGTCGCACTCCCAATCGCTTAACACCATCTCGGCGATCTTGTCTGACAGTAGCGTGTACTGGAACTTGCTCGCCAGGGGATGCACACTCAACGAGGAAATCTTCCCAACCTGATGGTACAGATCAAAGGCAGGAACGCCCTCCTGCAAGCCCCGATCGAGGAACTCCTCCCCGGTCACAGCGCTGCGAATGGAGATCAGACGGCCCTCGCTGATCTCGACGACCGTCGTCTGCGATTCGATAACCAGGCCCTTCTCTGTCTTGCGGATCATACGACTCCTTTCTCAGGTCAGATCGACGTGGTCGAGTAGGTACCGGCATTCCTCACCCTCTAGTTCCAGGACGGGATCGTCGGTCGCGAAGATCAGCGTTGGGATAGCACCCTGCGCCAGGGTGGCGTCTAGCATCACGCGGCGAGCGTCTCCCTTACCGTAATGGTAGCCGATCCCCCGTGACAATCCGTCGAACATCAGGCCACTCACCGGCACCGTGCTCCGTGCCAGCCATGAGACATCCTTGCCATCCATCGCCAGAGCGTGTGCGTAGCTATAGAGATGAAACTGCGCCATCGAGACATACTGCGTGGTGATCTCGTTGCGTCCTTCCCCTGCCACACACAGCCCCGGGGCGAGTTCAGCGACCTCGCGCGCCAACTTGAGCGAGCCCTCTGGCTGGGAGAGGCCCTCGAGATGCGCATTGTCGCTGTTGTGGACATGGTGCACCACATCCACAAAGACACTGTCGATACCGGTTTCGCTGATCAGGTCAGCGATCTCGCGAGTCAGGTGTCGGCGCCACGGCGACCAAGCCGTGTGCACATCCAGCAGAACGTTCCAGTCCTTGACCGCGGCCATCGTCGAGTAGCTCTGCGGCGGGCCGGCATTCCGCCATCCCTCCACGGGCAACCAACTCCACGTGACCCAACGAATATCGGTGGGGGTGCGAGTGCAGAAGTCGCGAGCCTGGTGGAAGAACGGATGGTCTGGGCTGACCTGGCAGAAGTTAGTGTGCGGTGACACATGGAAACCCATCGCCAGTGCCTTCGCGATGAAGGCCCGTCCCTCCGCGCTTGGGACGAAGGTTGGGTAATCCTGGTCATACTTGTGAGCCCGCCAGTGAGGGAGATGTAGGAAGATGTTGTCGGGCTTGACCTTCGTGGCGAGGGCGTCCAACAGATCGAGGTTCGTCGGGCACCAGGAGACAGCCAGTGCGATCCTGTCCAGCCACTCAGGCCGCAGCGCCGCTGCCGTGCCCAGATCATAAGTATTCCAGTACCAGTCGCGGTACTGAAGGAAGGGCGCCTGATAGTCCCCTTCCCAGGCACTGATCCGCCAGGCCACATTCCCGACGCACCGGTTCATCTCCAGCGGCCCTTCGGCAAAGGTGACGAAGGTCACAGTCTGGGGCGACTTCTCATGCCCAACGTGCAACCCCTTATGGATGAAGTGACTGTCGTGGGCCTGCACGGCGAATCCGGATGCCTCACCGGCGAGCACCACCACCGCCGCCTCCCACTGTTTAGGCCAGTTGGCGTGTGTTCCCTGCACGTGAGCCTCGCCCAGCTTACCTCGAATCCCCTGCTGGAACGGGGCGACCAGATCCAGGTCAGCGCGGATGCCGGAGACGTGCATCCCGAGGCCCGCGACGCCGCCCTGCATTGTCCACGCGGACGGCTCCAAGACGATGTCGCCGGTCGCATCGTCGATCGAGATACGCACGGAGACGTCGCACTCCCAGTCGTCCAGGACCATCTCGGCGATGCGATCGGTCAGGATCTTGTAGTGGAACTTGCTGGCCAAGGGATGGACACCCACTGACGATGCCTTGCCGACCTGGTGGTACAGGTCAAAGGCCGGAACGCCCGTTTGCAGGCCTTGGTCCAGGTATTCCTCGCCCGTGACCGCGCTGCGGATCGAGATCAGACGGCCCTCGACGATCTCGATCTTGGTCGTTGGGGATTCTATGCACAAACCCTTCTCGGTTCTCCGGATCATAGTCTTGCCTCTCTACTAGCGGCTGCTGAGATGGTCAGGCAGGCACCGCCTCAGCTCGGCGCCACGTGGTCGAGAATGTAGCGGCACTCCTCACTCTCCAGCTCGGCAACAGGGTTCTCCGTCTGGAAGATCAGGGTCGGAATGGCACCTTGTTTCAGACTAGCGTTGATCATCGTGCGCCGGCTTGGTCCCTTTCCAAATGTGTATCCGATCCCTCGAGTGAGGCCCTCAAAGATGACAGGGGTGACCGGCGTCGTGCACTCGTCCAGCCACGAGATATCGAGCCCGTCCATCTGCAGCTCGCTCGCGTACTTGTAGACGTGGTACTGGACCATCGCGTTGAACTGCGTCGTGATCTCGTTGCGGCCCTCGCCACAGACGCAGAGGCGCGGCGCCAGATCACCGATCTCCCGTCCGAGCTTGAGCGAGCCCTCCATGTATGAGAGGCCCTCGAGTGTGGCGTTGTCGCTGTTGTGGATCAGGTGCACCACGTCCATGAAGATGCAGTCAAGGCCGTGCTCCTTGATCAGATCGGCGATCTGTCGCGTGACGTATCTCCGCCACGGCGACCAGGCCAGGTGCGCGTTGACCAGGACCGTCCAGTCCTTGACCGCCGCCATCGTCGAGTAGCTCTGGGGAGGGCCAAAGGCCTTCCATCCCTCCACGGGCAGCCAGCTCCACCCGCCCCAGCGGATGTCAGTGGGCGTGCGCGTACAGAAGTCGCGGGCCTGGCGGAAGAACGGGTGATCGGGGCTCAGTTGGCAGTGGTTGGTGTGTGGTGCCACGTGGAAGCCCATCGCGCGAGCCTTCGCCAGGAAGGCACCGCCCTCAGGGCTGGCGACATAGGTCGGGTAGTCCTGGTCGTACTCGGATGTCCGCCAGAAGGGTAGGTGGATGAAAATGCGATCGGGACTGACCTTGCGCGCGAGGCCATCCAGCAGGTCGAGATCCGTAGGGCACCACGAGACGCCGAGCGCGATCCTGTCCAGCCACTCGGGAAGCCGCGACGCCGCCTTGTCCAAGCCATAAGCTCTCCAGTACCAGCGACGATAGTCGAGGAAGGGCTTTCGCCAGTCGCCACTGTAGGCCGAGATACGCCAGCACACGTTCCCGACGCACTGGTTCTGCTCAAGCGGCCCCCGAGCATAGGTCACGAAGGTGACGCTCTGAGCGCACGCTTCATGCCCGACGTTCACCCCCTTGAAGATGAAGCTGCTGTCATGAGCCTGCACGCTGAACCCAGAGTCTGCCTTGACGGAGCCAGCCGGGCCTGCGAAAGCAACCACCCCAGCCTCCCACATATCGGGCCACGTGGCAGTCGTGCCCTGCACCTGCGGATGGCTCACCGGGCCCCGGTAGCCTTGCTGGAACGGGGCGATGAGGTCCAGATCCGCGCGCAGGCCGGCAATGGGTAGGCCGAGTCCCTTGACACCACCCTGCATCGTCCACGCGGAGGGCTCCAGCAGGACGTCCCCGGTCGCCGCGTCGATGGAGATGCGGAGCGAGACATCCGCCTCCCAGTCCTCCAGCACCATCTCAGCGACGTGATCCGTCAGCAGATGGTAGTGGAACCGGCTGGCAAGGGGATGCACACCCAACGGCGAAACCTTGCCGTTCTGGTGGTACAGCTCGAAGGCGGGCATGCCCGCCTTCGAGCCTGCGTCGAGGAATTCCTCTCCGGTGACAGCACCACGGATCGAGATCAGTCGCCCTTCGCTGATCTCGATGATCGTTGTGGACGACTTGATGCTAAGACCCTTCTCGGTCTTTCGGATCACAAGGCCGCCTTCTCAGTGTCGCAGAGCTACGCCGCGGTAACCAGTGCGGAGGTGTTACCGTCGCCGTCCACGGCCCTGATCTGGTAGTCGTCATCCAGGCTGCCCTGGTCGTCGAAGTAGTAGGTGCCGGTGGACACCTTGGTGTAGGGCTCGCTGTTCTTGAGGACCTCGTAGTACGAAACCATCACGTTGTCCGTGGACGCACCCCAGGAGATGCCGACACCGTCGTGGCCGATCCAGCACGCCGCTTCCTTTGTCGCTGCGCCTGGCGCGGTCGGAGGTTCGGTATCGGTGCCCTGGCCGGGTCTACCAGGTAGGTTGATGAGCAGATTCTCCCCAAAGACCACGTGATCTAGTCTGATGCCCTCGGCCATCCACTCAGCGCCGGTCTTGGTCTGGGTGGTCATGCCACCCTCCAGTGCCTCGATGGTATAGGATGCATCAGCGACAAGCCCCTTGGGGTAGATGACCGCGGACTTGCCGATGATGGGGTTCAGATCGTTGCAGCTGATCATCACCAACCCCTTCGCGTTGTCCCGCGTCATCCGCTGCAGGATGAACGTCGGATCACCGTACTCCACGGTGGGCCGGTATACCTTGATCCAACGACCATAGACACCCTGGTCGCGCAGCCAGCGGAAGAGCTCGATGTCCTTGCGCTTGCCCTCCAGGGCCTCCAGCGTGTACCCTTCCTCGGGGCTTTGGGATCCCTGGTTGGGGGCAGAGAAGAGCTGTCGCTGCTGAGGCGTGTAGGTCTGCCAGCCCCTCTCAGCACCGGCTATCGGCATGCCCTGATGCTTGTCAATGGGCAGGAGCATCGGTGTCCAGTAGCCACCGTAGTGCTTGCACTCGCCATCCGTGATCTGCTGCTGGTCGGTGTACCTCACCGACTCGATGGTCAGCGTGTGACCACCCGACGAGCACCCATCAAGGCCTGCCTCGGGATTTCGGTCCTTGAAGGCCTTGTAGAGACGATAGAAATTCTGGCTCTGGAGCAAGTTGCCGTTCCAGTGGCCCGAGTCCCGGTTGTGATAGCTCCCGCTGTTGGTGATGTTGCAGGGGTCGCCGTCCACGCGCAGGTCATAGGTGCCGATCTTCTCCTGCATCCCGCAGAGCATGTCGAGGATCCACTGATAGGCCTCCTCCTGCGACATGTCGATGGTCCAGTTGTACCAATTGCCGTGGAAGTCCAGCATCCACTCGGGGTGCTCGTGCCACACGTCGGAGAGTCGGTCGGCGTGCCAGGGCGGCATCCAGAGCCGGAAGACTAGACCGTTCCGCCGGAAGTAATCGTTCATGTGCTTCCAGTCATCGCCAAAGATGCCGTTCCAGTTGCCCTTGGCATCGAACCAGAAATCATCGACCCACAGACGCTCCGAGCCGACATAGCGCCCCATCTCCACCATCTTGTAGACCTTCTGGGCAAGCGGTGCGGCGCGCCAGATGATGATGTTGCTGCGGTTGAAGTAGGTGTCGCGGGTGTAGTCCCACTTGTAGGTGTAGATGTACTCGGTGATCGTGTTGCCCAGGTCATCGATATCGCCGACGAAGACGCCGGTCATCATCGGCGGCAGCTTGATCCGCCCACCCGCCGGCAGATCGTAGGCCAGCAGCTCGCACCAGCCCACCAACGCTGTACTCTCGTCGCGGCTGCTGAACTGGGACCGCCACCACCCCTGGTAGTCGAAGGTCATGTACCAACCCTCGTTCGCCTCACGGTTGCGTAGCGCGAAGAACTCAAACCACATCGCAGTGCCATTGAACCGCGGGTGAAGCTTGTTGAGATAGGTTCCCTCGACCTCCACCATCTCCGGCGGCCCTTGGGAATCGAAATCCTTGGTGAACCCATCCTCGATGGCGACGGTCTTGAGGAGCGTAGCGCCGCTGAAGTTGCCGCCACCGGTCATATAGACAAAGTCGGTGTCGGCAGCCTGGTCGTCCATCAATCGCTGCACGAAGATCCGCGGGCGGTCCACCTTCGCGTCAGCACCGGAGATGTTCTCGTACTCGGTCCACTCCTGGATCACGCCGACGCCGGGATAGGCCACGTAGTGGCGCTCGACCTTAAGCTCATCGTTCTGGAGTGTGATGACGCCCTCGAGCTCTCCCTGCGAGAGCACCGTGGTCACCGTATCCACGATCTCCCAGCCGCCGGTCGCGCCGGCGTAGACCTCGCCGTCCAACGTGATAGCGAACTCGTCCGAGGGAATCGAGCCGCCCTGGACATACTGGCTGCCCGTCAGCTTGTTGATATAGCTCGTCATCGTGAAGCAGCCGTTCTTGGACAGCGCTACGACCTTCTCCACCACATCGGTGCCGATCCGGAACACATCGCCGTCGCGCACGACATAGGCATCTCTCGACGTTGCCTGCATAGCCCATCCTCCCGTACGTGCTAGTGCCTGACAGATCAGGGGTGCAGTATCGGCGCCCCACACGCGGTGCGGCCCAGACACTACACCCCTGCTTTGTAGCTGATGGTTGAAGCTCCCGCGTTCGGGAGACACAGGTATCTGTGTCTCCCGAACCGGCGTCACTGACTGACTACGCCTTCACCTTCTCCCTCAGCCCCTCTGGGGCGAATTCGGCGAACCACTTCACCATGTCGGCCTGCGCGAGCTCGTAGTCGCCGTCCTCGTAGAACTTCGCGTACACCTCGTCCCACGCTGCGTCGAACTCGGTGTCGTTCGCAGACGTCAGCAGCTTGCTGATGTTGCCGGCAGTGAAGCTGTCACCCCAGTAGGCCGCGTTCACAGATGCCACATTATCACCATCACCATAGGTCGCGCGCCCGTCGGTGTTGTAGCTGCAGTTCAGGTGCTTGCTGTAGACCCTCGGGACAACCTGCTCGATCACGAGCTTCGCCGGGTAGTTGTAGCGAGGATCAGCCTCGACACACTGGCCCATCATCGGCAGGGAATGGAAGAGACGGTTGGCCTGGCGGCTGCCATCCATCTCAAGACCGTAGTAGTCGGCATTCTTGACGTCCGGGAGGTTCTCCATGATGTTGGCGCGGGTCTCCTCGTCCTTCCACTGCTTCTTGCCGTCGGAGCCCGTCACGTACAGGCCGGCGTCAGGCGGTCCCCACGCACGGATCGCCTGTCCCTCAGCGGTGCTGAGGAAGTCGCTCATCTCCATAATGCGAGCCAGGTTGTCTTCACCAAGATCCTTGTTGAAGACAAAGGTTGTGAAGCCGCACTCGAAGATATCGAAGAAGCCGTAGCGATCATCCGCCTTCGGCCAGGGGATGGGTCGGACGATGGCGGTGGGATCCTCGGCAGCGAGCGCCTGGCGTGCCGCCAGGAGGTCCGGGACCATCAGACCGATCGCGGCCTGACCGGTCGCCCACTTGGTCTGAAGCTGGTCGTTCTTCTGGATCACATAGTCCTTCTCCAACAGACCGTCGCGGTACCACCGACTCCACATCTTGTACCACGGCTTGGCGCCGGGCAAGCCGAGATAGCCGTCGACCTCACCCTCGTCGTTGACGCGCCAGTGCCCGTTGTCCATCATGGTACTGATGTGGAAGACGGACCAGTTGATGGAATTGATCGGGGACAGGGGACGACCCCCCACCTCGATGCCCAGCTCTTTGATCTTATAGAGGAGCTCATCGAACTTCTCGGGCGTATCGATCGCGGGCTCGATGGCCAACTCCTCGAGTGTGGGCCATACGCCCTTGTCGGTGGAGTTCTTGGCGATCTCCGGCAGCGGCGTGAAGTCGTAGCCGCACTTGGCCAGGATGTCCTCGCGGGCGAGCAGCGGCCATACACCGAAGCCGCCGTAGTAGACGTTGTCGGCGAACTCTGGCGCGTTGCCGTTGGTAGCGATGCGTGGAAGCGAGAGGTAGCGACCATCGGTCTGGTAGCGCGGCCAGGTCGCCGTGTCGAGATAGCGAGTGTAGTTGGGCATGTCCGGCAGGTAATCGGTCATGTCGGCGAAATCGCCAAAGGAGGCCAGCTTCAGGGCGCCCAGCCGTCCGCCCGGCCCCCAGATGTCGGGAAGGGTGCCGGCAGCCTTGTTCAGGGCATAGGCCTCCTCCAGCGACTGTTCGGGATACCCAAAGACGTTGAACTTGACGTTGAACATCTCCTCAACGTACGGGGTGACGATGTCGTTGGCGTTGTTGGCAGCGGGCTCGGAGTAGAGCCAGTAGGTGGAGCAGTCCAGCTCCAACAACTCCTGGACAACAGGAGCGGGAGTGTCCTGCACAGTGTCCTCGGGGGCTGCCGGTTCCTCCGTAGGTTCGGGTTGCGGTTTGCAGCCGGCCAGGAATGCACCAGCCGCCAGCATACCGGACAGTTTGAGCATCTCACGACGTGTTAGTTTCACTGCCATCGTCTAGATCTCCTTCAACTCAGTAACTACAGAACCTAATAGGCTCGGTGAACACCGCGTACAACCAGATACAGTCACTTGCTCTTGCGATCTCCCGACCAGTACCTCCTCCTTTCACTCAGTACCCTCGAGTGCCCTGGGACATATAGATGACTCACCACAGCGGCGCCACCTGAGCGTAGCTATGCTTTTACCGCGCCGATCATCACACCGCGGATGAAGTGCTTCTGGAAGAAGGGATAGACGAACATGATGGGAAGGACCGTCACGATCAGGATGGTCATACGGATCGTCTCAGGGGAGACAGTCTGAGGCCTGATCTCGCCCTGCATCAAGCTCACCATATCGGCCTGGTTCCGGCGCAGGAACGCCTGCAGGACGTTCTGGAGCGGCAGCAGCTCGGGCTTGGTCATATAAAGCTGTGCATCGAACCACGAGTTCCACTGCCACACACCCGTGAACATCGCGATAACGGCAATGACGGGCATCGCCAGGGGGAAGATGATCCTGAAGAAGATGGTCCAGTCACTAGCCCCGTCCATGCGTGCTGACTCCGCCATCTCAGCCGGAATGGTGTCGAAATAGGTACGCATAATCAGCATGTTGAAGGCCCAGAACCCGTGTGGCAGGATGTAGACCAGCAGGTTGTTGAACAGACGCAGTTTGTTCATCAGTACATAGGTGGGCAGCAGGCCGCCCGAGATGTACATAGGGATGATCAGGAAAAGCGAGAGGGCGCGGTTCCCAGGCATCCTGCGCTGCGAGAGGGCATAGGAGGCCAGCCCCGTGATCATCACCGCATAGACCACACCCGCCACGGTCCGGAAGACGCTGATCGACGAGGCAGAGTAGATCTGGCCGATCTTCAGGATGGACCGGTAGTTCTGGAGCGTGAACCCTGCGGGCCAGAACACGATGTTCGTCTGTGCAGCCAACTGGGCGTCACTGAAGGAGTAAATCAGGCAGTACCAGAAGGGGTAGATCGTAACGAAGGCCAGGAACAGCATAACTACGCTCGTGATCAGTTGGCTGGTCGACATCTTACGCTTGCGACGCGTGGTCATAGATAGCGCTCCCTTGAGCTGTGCTGTCCCACTAGAAGGCACCGTACTTGCGGATGCGGCGACTGATGCCGTTGGCGCCCAGCACCAACACGAGCCCGGCGAGGCCCCGAAGCAGCCCCATAGCCGTGGCAATACCGTATCTCACCCTCCTGATGCCCTGTAGGAAGATGTAGTAGTCGAGGGTATCCGAGTACTCCGACACCAGGGCGTTGCGCATGTTGTAGATGGCGCCAAACGAGATGGGGCTATTGGTGACCAGATGGGCGATGGTGAAGATGAACATCAGACCGATGGTCGGCGCGATGCTGGGCAGCGTGATGTAGATCAGCTGTTGCCACTTACTGGCACCGTCGACCACCGCGGCCTCATACTGCTCGGCAGGAATGCCTGAGAGCGCCGCCAGGTAGATGATGGTCTCCCAACCGATCTCCTTCCAGATGGCCACGATGATCAGGATCCACCAGAAGAGATCCGGTCTCCGCATGAAGGGTATGGCTTCCCTGTCCAGCGCCCTCAGCAGGATGTTGGCGACACCCGTATACTCATCGAGCAGCTTGTAGACGATGCCGGCGATGGCCACCCAGGACACGAAGTGCGGCAGATAGGTGATGGTCTGCGTGATCCGCTTGAAGGCGCTGTCCTGCATCTCAAAGATCAGAATCGCCAATCCGATGGGCAGTGTGAACCCGATCGCGATGTGGATTCCGTTGAGGGCCACCGTGTTCCGCAGGGATCGGAGGAAGTCAGCATCTCTGAACAAGTGCTTGAAGTTCTCAAAGCCGACGAAGGGGCTCCGGAACATGCCGTTGACGATATCATAGTCCTCGAAGGCCATGATCAGACCGACCATCGGCGCGTAGCTGAACACGACGATGAGAATCACTGCCGGCAGCAGGAATAGGTACATCGTGCGGTAGCGCCAGATCCGTTTTCTCAAAGCAACATCCATATCGAGACGCCTCCAGGCTGTGCTGATGCAGGGCAGGTGAAGATCGGAGCGGGTCCCAACGTAAACCCGGCGAGCTGGGAAACACCGCCAGGTGCGCTAAACCGGACTGTTTGGTATACTCATATTATAGGCCTCAGACCCCAGAAGCAGCAGGACCAAAACCGGACGATCTCTGACCAGGACCCTATGGACAACTACGAGGCTTTCCGCGAGGCATTGAGGGACGTGCTGAATCACCTGCACGACCCGGAGTACACCGTACCCCCCGAGGTCGCTGAGGTCGTGACCGGCGACACGGGTACGGCCGCATCTACGGTGCAGTACGCGATCATGGAGGCCATCCACGAGCTGGCCCCGCCACCCAACACGCCAGAATCGGCCCTATTGATGCGCCGGCACAAGATCCTCGTCTATAGGTTTGTTGAGGGGCAGACCCAGAACTGCGCGGCGGAGCAACTCCACACCACGGTGCGGAACATCCGCCGCGAGCAGCATGTGGCGATCCATATCCTGGCACGGCACCTCTGGGAGGAGCAGGGGACGAGGGACACGGCTCCAGCGGAGACCGAGGAGGTTCAGGATCAGGCGTCCTCGGTGCTCTCCGAGTGGCGATCTCAGGCCAGACAGGAGCTCGCCGCCCTACGCCAGGGCAACCCATCCGCGGTAGCCGATGTGGAGGCCGTCGTGAACCGAGCGGTGTCCCTGGAAAGGCCGATAGCCGCAAGCAGCGACATAGTGCTTGCCGTCGACGGAATCGCCGAGGGACTGACCGCGGCAGCGCACCCCGCTGTCCTGCGACAGGTGCTCATCATGGCGCTGGACCTTCTGATTCAGCACGGAGGCACCTCTGAGATCCGTATCTCCACTCGTGAAGAGGGCGCCAGCGCGCTCCTGTCACTGTGCAGCGTCGGCTGCTGCGTAGATCAGCTTGACGACGTGGTAACCTCGGAGATGCTGCAGCTGCTTGGGGGGACGCTAGCAATATCCGAGGTAGACAAAGGTACGTGCGTTGACATCCACATCCCCGCCGTCGGCCAGGTGAACGTCGTCGTCGTCGATGACAATGAAGACTTCGTCCACTTCTGTCGCCGATGTGCACGTGGAACACGGTTTCGCGTGTTGCAGCCCCAGAACTGGACCGCAGAGGCGATCAGGGCAGTCGAGCCCGACGTGATCCTGCTGGATATCATGCTGCCCTATGTGGACGGATGGGAGTTGTTGGAGGCCCTGCAACACAACGCAGCCACAGCCGACATCCCCGTGGTAGTCTGCTCAATCGCGCGGGAGAGCGCGCTGGCCTCACAGATGGGCGCCGTAGAGTTCCTGCCCAAGCCGATTGCCCATCAGGATCTGCTGGCGACACTGGAACGGGTTACATCCTGACCACCTTACCCTCTGCGGCTAGCCCTCTCTGGCCAGCAGAGCCTGCGACAGCACCAGCGATGCCTCGACCAATCGCGCCGCAGGGATACCCCCAGCCAGGGTCACCGTCAGACTATCGCTGACCGGCGGCGTGTCACTGGGATCCATCCCCGAGACGAAGAAGACCGCGACCTCGGCAAGATCAGGATCACCACGCAAGGATTCCAGAAGGGACCAGCCATCCGCCCCGGGCATCACCACATCCAGCAAGACCAGATCCGGCCGCTGTGCGCGTATGGCGGTCATCGCAGAGCGTGCATCCGCGGCCTCGCTGACCGCAATCGCAGGATCCAGCCGGCGCACCATGCGCCGCAGCAATGCGCGCCCCTCCGACTCGTCATCGATGACGATCAGTGACCGTACCGGATGGCCCAAGCTCTCTATGGCCGAGGCGAGCGCCTCGGGCGCGACGGGCTTCGTCAGGTAGTCGACGGCACCCGCGGCCCGTGCCCTCGACAGAGGGCTGGCGACATCACAGGCCAGCACCAACGTGCCGTCAGCCGTCGACCGCACGCGTCCGATGAGCTCGCCGGCATCGGACTGATGCGCACTGGTGTTGACTAGAACGGCACGCCCTGGGTACTTCCCCACCGCAGCCAGCGTCTCGTCCACAGTATGCGTGACGAGGAAGTCCGCATCCTGCTCAAGACTCTGCAGTTCGCGCCCCAGGCTGTCCTCCGGGTCGTAGACCACGAAGAGCGGGCGAAAGAGACCGGCCTCGTAGGCCGCAGCCTCGGTGCGGAATCCTGCCTCCTGCCACACCCAGTCCTCCACAATGCGGTGACCCGGTGCCGCCGTCGGATCGAGCGGTTGATTGGTCGGCACGGTGAAGTAGAAGCTGGTGCCCTGACCCATGTCGCTCTCCACCCAGATGCGTCCTCCGTGGTGTTGGATGATCTCACGGCTGATGCTGAGACCTAGCCCGCTGCCGGAGACCTTGCTCGATGTAGCCGCGACCCGATAGAAGAGCTGGAAGAGATGTTCCAGTGCATCTGCGGGAATGCCCTCCCCGGTATCTGTGACCGCCACAGTCACCTCACCCTGCGCATCCGAAGCCTCGATGGCGATGCCACCGGCCTCGGTGAACCGTGCCGCGTTGCTGAGTAGGTTGAGAAGGACCTGACGGATGCGGGTGCGGTCCCCATAGACCATCAGGGGACGACCGGGCAAGTGCACACGCAGATCCAGGCCCTTCTTCTGGGTCAATGGTAGCACCGCCTCACGAGCCTCGTCGATGATGGTCGCAAGGTCAACGGCCCCCCGGTGAAGTGTAAGGCGCCCGATCTCAGTCTGGCTGAGATCCAGCACGTCGTTGATCATCTCGGCAAGATGCGTGCTGTTGCGATGGATGATGCGCAGGTCCGTGCGCAACTCCACAGGTAGCTGATCCACGTAGAGGTCGGGCCGCTCGACCATCAAGCCGACCAACCCAATGATCATATTGAGAGGGGCCCGGAACTCGTGGCTGACCCGCGAGACAAAAGCCGCCTTGCTGCGCTGAGCCTGATCGGCGAGAGATCTCAGACCGGCCATGCGGCGATTGTCCAGCGCAAGCTGGCGATTGGCACGCCGGAGTCCCTGAAGTGACCTCTCCAGCTCCTCCCGTCGGGACCGCGCTTCCAGAACACTGACTCGCGAGGTCTGGTATTGCGACCACGACCAAGCCTCCAGTTGATAGATGAAGTGGTAGAGCCCGGCGACCGTCGCGTATGAGGCCCAAACCGCGATAAGGGACACCGCTGTCTCCGCTGCGAGGACATACTCCATGCGCTGGTAGACGAGCAGGAATAACGTCTGCACCAGCGCCGTGATCGCACCGGCGCGCACCCCCACGGATACGACCGCCGCGATAGTGGCGAGGGCCAGCAATGACAGCACGCCCGGCACGTCCATCGCCCAATCAAGGTACCCCACGCTAGCAGAGACCAGGGCTATCATGAGCCATCGACCCACCACGGGCCACTTGAGGAGGACACCCCAGACAAGTATGGCCGCGCAGGCCAGATAGGCGCCGGCCAGCTGCCGCTCGATGTACGCGACAGAGTTCGCCTGGCCCCGGTTGGGCAGCAGCAGTCCAATCACGGCTGCACCTACCAGGAGCATGGACCAGTGCGCCGATATGCGAATCTGCAGCCCTGTATCAGCTCTCTGCATATGGAATCTCCCGTCGTGGCGGCTGACCGCACCGATTGCGCAGATTATAGCGTCGTCCGAAGGCGCCAGAAAGGCGCGTAAGCCGCCCTCAGAGAGATCACACTGACGGACACTGGGTCTGCCTCAGGGACCTGGGCGGAAGCTGTCCGGTTCTCGTCCTCGCATCCGGTGTGGTTCGGGCGTATGCTGGAAATGTGCGATTGGCATATGTTTCAGGCGACACAACGGAGGCTGCAATGGACTCTGAGACAGAACAGGTACCTGCACTAGAGAACAAACTGGTTCGGTTCACCGTGTCTGTGGAAGACAACACATGGTGCTTGACGGATCTGCGCGCAGGCGTGGACTGGGGCAACACGGAGAGGCCCGGGTCGTGGGTTGAGATTCGGACAGACGTCGCTCCTGACGCCGAGCGCCAAGAGCTCTCCCTCAGCGAAGCTACGGAAAAGAACGGCGCTCTGCATTGTCGTTTTGTGGACGCATCGGGGGATGACGGCAAGCTGTCTCTGGTCTTCTACCTCATCGGCGACGCGCTCCAGGTGTACGCGATGCCGGATACCGCCCTTGGGTACGCATACCTAGACCTCTTCAGATCTGGTCTGGACGCCTCCAGCGCCGAGGACGGCGAGATCATGATACCGGCGCGTATGGGGCTCCTGCTCCCTGCAGCAGGCCGGCAGGACCTGAATCTCTCCTTGGACACCTATCAGTATGCTGGTGTGCACTCGGCGATGTCCGGTCTCTTCAAAGCAGGGGCAGCCCTCCTGGTGGATTGGGTTGACCCCTACACGACACTGGGCGTCATCCGCAAGGTCGGAGAGCCACACTCGACCATCTCTATGGCAGTCTATCTGAGGAAGACAGCGCGATCCTTCCAGATCCATTGTCTGGGCAAAGGCGATCTCTCCACCGTCGCCGAGGCCTACCGCGCCCGCGTCACGGAGCTTGGCTACCGCATGACGTGGGAGGAGAAACTCAAGCTGCGCCCCCAGGCTGCCCGGCTGTTCGGCACGTGCAACGTCAAGCTATGGCACGCTCTGGCACGTCGCATTGATGAGGACCTTAACGAGACGGAGGTCAAGGTTCGGTGGACCTTCGACGAAGCCGCCAGCATCGCCGAGCACCTCAAGCACGATCTGGGTTTGGAGGACGTCCTCTTCCACCTGGGTGGCTGGACGCGCTATGGCTATGACTGCCGCCATCCGGACATCCGGCCTGCCAACCCTGAGTGCGGAGGGGATGAGGGACTGGTAGACTGCGTCCAGCGAGTGCAGGCGTTGGACTATCTCTTCTGCCTCCACGATAACTACCAGGATATGTACCGCGATGCGCCCTCGTGGGACGAGGCATGGCTCCAGAAGGAGGCCGACGGTACGCCAACACGCGGCGGCCTGTGGCTGGGCGGACGCGCCTTCTACACGTGCGCACGCGAGGCCCTCAAGTTGGTGAAGCGACCCGACAACCTTCCCTGGGTCCGCGACACCTTCCACCCCGATGTCTACTTCATCGACACTACCTACGCGGTGGGCCCCCAGGAATGCTTTGATCCCCGGCATCCGCTCACGATGCAGGAGGACATCCAGTGGAAGATCGAGCTCTCTGACTACACCGCCGACTTGATGGGCATATTCGGCTCGGAGGACGGTCGCGAGTGGGCTGTGCCGCATGCCGACGTTTTCGAGGGTCTGGCGTCAGTCGCCGGGGAGTACATGCGTAGGATTGATGTCGAGGAGGTGGACGGCGTTCCGGTGCCATTCTTCGACATGATCTTCCACGACTGCGTCGCTCTATACGGAAAGTATCGCTACGAGCCGGAGACGATAGCCGAGCAGGTCATCAGTCACATCGGTATGGGGCGCACGCTCTACTACCACGCCCTGGGGGATCACCTGTACTGGAAGGGTTCCGAGGGACAGCTGGAGATGCCCGCTGCCGAAGGACCGATGGATCCAGCGCTCTACACACGGGCTCACAACGGCTGGGCCGAAGGTATGTGTCTGTGGGATCGATATATGAAGAACACCCAGGAGATCCTCGGTCCGCTCAACAAGCTCACATCCCAAGCGGTGATCGATCGCTATGACTTCCTCGATGAAGCCCGCAAGGTACGCAAGACAACGTTCAACAACGGCGTCTCGGCGGTCGTCAACGGCAGCGACAAGGAGTTCACCGTCACATCGACCTCGGGGACACAGGCCGTCCTACCGCCGTATGGCTTCCTGATCGAGGCCGGCACCTTCACGGCTTTCATCGTGACCGCCCTTGGCAACAAGACTTGCGATGGTCCGACGCTGTTCACCATCACTAGCCTCGACGGTCAACCTGTCGAGACGGCGAAGCGCTTCAGAATCTTCCATGGCTTTGGTGACTCACAGTTGGTCTGGCAGGACACCAAGTACGATGTAGTCCGGGAGTTGACAGTCGGGTAACGGAGGCGTTGATGGATCCACAGACAGAGCAGACACTTGGGTTGGCGAATGATCTCATCAGATTCACGGTGTCCGTCTCGGATAACACCTGGTCACTGGAGGACCTGCGCGCCGGCGTTGCCTGGGGGAACCTGGGCAGGGGCGCGCCGTGGGTGGAGATCCGGACCGCACCCGAGCTCGGCGCGCCACGCACGCCGCTGATCCTGAGCGCGGCTGAGGCAAAGGACGATGGGCTGTGTTGCAGCTTCGCGGATGCGACGGGCAAGATGAAGCTGGACCTGGTCTTCTGCCTGAAGGGCAGCGCCCTCCAGGTGTACGCGATGCCCGATCCTGGGCTGGGGTATGCGGCCATCGACCTGTTCAGATCGGGGCTCGATGCGACCTGTGCCGAGGACGGGGAGGCCTTCGTACCCATCCGTATGGGCCTGCTTCTGCCCGCGCGCGGCGGAGACCCCTTTGACCTGACCTGGGGCACCTACGACTACGAGGGCGTGCATCTGGCTATGGCAGGGATGTTCAAGTCCGGCGCCGCGCTGCTGCTTGACTGGGGAGATCCCTACACCAAGGTGAGCGTGGCCCGAACCGTAGAGGGCGATGTCAACCGTATCGGCATGCGCGTCTCGCTGATCAAGACCGCCCTCTCGGTGGAGCTGCGATGTCTCGGCAAGGGCGATCTGACGACGCTGGCAGAGGGGTATCGGGAGAGAGCCACGGAACTGGGGTACCGGGTGCCGTGGAGCGAGAAGCTCAAGGACCGACCACAGGGGGCGCGCCTTTTCGGCGCGGCCAATGTCAAGCTATGGACGGCGCTGGCACGCCGCATCGACGAGAATCTGGTGGAGACGGAAGCCAAGGTCCGGTGGACCTTCGACGAAGCAGCGTCCATCGCCGAACACCTCAAGAAGGATCTTGAGCTGGAAGACGTACTCTTCCACCTTGGCGGGTGGACTCGCTACGGCTACGACTGCCGTCACCCCGACATCCGCCCGGCCAATCCGGAGTGCGGTGGCAATGAGGCGCTCCTGGACTGCGTGGACAGGGTGAAAGCCTGTGGCTACCTCTTCTGCTTCCACGACAACTACCAGGATATGTACCGCGATTCCTCCTCCTGGGACGAAGCCTGGCTGCAGAAAGAGGCCGACGGCACGCCGACGGTAGGTGGGTTCTGGCTGGGGGGCCGGGCGTACTACACCTGCGCTCGGGAAGCGGTCAAGCTGATCCAACGACCGGACAACCTACCTTGGGTACAGGAAGCCTTCGACCCCGACCTCTACTTCATCGACACCACCTATGCTGTCGGCCCGCAGGAGTGCTACGATCCGCGCCACCCGCTGACCAAGCAGCAAGACATCGAGTGGAAGATCAGGCTCTCCGACTACACGCGCGATCTTCTGGGGATGTTCGGCTCCGAGTGCGGTCGCGAGTGGGCCGTGCCCCACGCCGACTTCTTCGAGGGATTGGCCTCGGTGAGCGGCGACTATTTCCACAGGCTCCAGCCGGCCGATCTAGGGGGTAGCGTGGTGCCCTTCTTTGACATGGTCTTCCACGACTGCATCGCCCTACACGGCAAGTACGGGTACAAGCCAGAGGAGATGGCCGAACAGGTGATCCACCACGTGGCGATGGGCCGCACGCTCTACTACCACGCGCTGGGCGACCATCTCTACTGGCAGGACCCCGAGGAACTGCCGGAGATGCCGGCAGCCGAAGGGCCGATGGATGCCGCGATGTACACGCGCGCGGTCGGCGGCTGGGCCGAGGGCATGGGCAGGTGGGACCGCTTTATGAAGAACACCCAGGAGATCCTGGGGCCACTCAACAAGCTGACCTCGCAGGCGCTGATCGACCGCTATGAGTTCCTGGACGAGGCACGCACCGTGCGCAAGACCACGTTCAGCAACGGGGTGACGACGGTGGTCAACGGCAGCGCCGAGGACGTCACGGTGACGTCAGCCGCCGGCACCCAGGCTGTGCTGCCGCCGTACGGGTTCCTGGTTGAGGCGGGGACGTTCACTGCGTTCGTCGCGACTGCCTGGGACGGCAAGTCCTATGATGCTCCCGTGCTCTTCACCGTGACCAGCCTCGATGACCAGCCGGTCGCAACGGCCAAGAGCTTCCGGATCTTCCACGGCTTCGGTGAGTCAGAGCTGCTGTGGCAAGGGAAGAAGCACAATGTCGCAAGAGAGGCCGTCGTCGAGTAGCCTCGTATCACATTCGCGAGCAGCTGGCGAACATCAACCGCCAGCTGCTCGCGAACCTCTCGTCGCACGCCTCTGCTGATCGCACTTGACCCAGCAAGAACATACTAGCGTCCACGCAGGTCGACCCGAGAGGCGAAGTCTGGTACCATCTCGTCTCAGTCTACGTTTGGCTGTTGGTATATGAGTACAAGACAGGACCCTGCCCACAGAACAGGTCCTGTCTGTTGCTGTCTAGCATAGAAGCTAGCGGTTCCCGATAGGAGTGAGTGCACGTGCGGTTGATGATGCGGGCATGGGCGGTCCTTGTCGTGGCAGCAAAGCGCCTTCTGGCACAACGCTGGCTGGCCTTGGCCACGAGTCTCGGGCTGGTCATGTCGGTGGCGCTCGCCCTGAGCATACCCCTCTACGCGGATGCGACCTACTACCGTGTTCTGCGTCGGGAGATATGGGGCACGCTAGATGCCGAGGACTCTTCAGACCTGCCCCTGGTCATAACGTTCCGCTACACGGGCGGTCGGGACACGTCCGTGGAATGGGAGCAGGCCAAGCCCCTGGATGATTTCCTCTCGCAACAAGCGGCGAAAGCCCTCCGACTCCCTCCACATCAGTTCGTCAGCCATTTCCGCACAAACAACTTCGGCCTCTACGCCGCGGATGGCGACCAGGAAGATGCCAACGCAAACCCCATAGCCTGGGTCAGCCTCGGGACCGCTGATGACTTCGAGGAGGTCATCACGCTTAGCGAAGGCTCTATGCCGACCACCGTCTCGATGGCACAGGATAGCCCGCTCGAGGTCCTAGTGAGTGCTAGGATGGCGACCATCTCAGGGCTCCAAGTGGGAGATGAGCTGGTCGGCTTGGTGCGTAGCCGCGAGCAGCAGGCCACCCGAGACGTCAAGATCCCCATACGCGTGTCAGGCGTCTGGCGGGTAGACGAGTCGGCTGAGCAGTACTGGTTCACCGACCCGGATACGCTGTCAGACGTTCTGTTCATATCCGAGATGGCCTTCAAGGAACGCCTGGCCGCGTCAGTGGGTGATGAGATCCACACAGCCCTCTGGTTCATGGTGATGGATGGTTCAGACGTGCACGCCGGGGACGTAGCTGGCCTCGAGAGCAGGCTCCACAATCTAGAAAAGCAGGTGGCCAAGATACTGCCCGGAGCCCGTCTCGGGATCTCCCCAATGGCCGGACTTCGCGACTACTGGCAAGCCTACAGCTTGCTCACGCTCCTGCTCTACGCTTTCAGCATTCCCATCATGGGGCTGATCCTGTCCTTTGTGACCCTCGTCGTGGGATTGGCCGTAGGCCAGCAGCGCAACGAGATCGCCGTTCTCCGGAGTCGTGGCGCAACGTTGCCCCAGGTTGTGGCCATCTCGGCCCTTGAAGCCGTGATCCTAGCGTTGGTCTCAGTGGCAGTCGGCGTACCCGTGGGCCAGGGTATCACTCAGTTGATCGGTCGCGCCCGCAGCTTCCTCGATTTCAGCCTGCAGTCCAGTCTCCGTGTAGATATGACTGCGCCCACACTCACCTTCGGATTCGGAATCGCGGGTCTGGCGCTTCTGGCGCAGGTCCTGCCGACGATGGGAGCAGCCCGCCATACCGTGGTCACCTACAAGCTGGAACGTGCCAGAACACTGCGCCCGCCATGGTGGCAACGTGCCTGGCTCGACATGTTGCTGCTCGCTCCCACGATTTATGGGGGGTATCTGCTGCGACAACAGGGCAGCATCGCTATGCCAAGTTTGGAGGGGAGTCCGACGTACGATCCATTCGCGAACCCCCTCCTCTTCCTGGTTCCGGCATTGGCTGTATTCGCTGTCACACTTCTAATCCTGCGTATCGTGCCCCTGATCATGCGCCTGTTGGCCTGGGTTGCCGCAAGGTTCAGGAGCGTGGGCTTCCTGATGGCCGCCAGACACCTGTCCCGGACGCCGAGTCTCTACTCAGCACCGCTGGTGCTCCTTACGGTGACGCTGAGTCTCTCCTTCTTCGTAGCGACGCTGGCCCAAACCCTGGACAACCATCTCTACGATCAGTCCTACTACGCGTCGGGAGCGGACATGCGGCTGATCGAACGCGGGACCCAGACGACAGGCCACGCACTGGAACCCTCCCTCTCGGATTCCTCCACGGAAGACGACCAGGGGCTGCGTTGGCAAATCAGACCGGTGTCTGAGCACCTGGCGATACCCGGCGTTGAGGCCGTGGCCCGCGTAGGACAGTATCGGGCCGCTGCAGACCTCGGTGGCGAACAACAGAACGGGACCTTAATCGCCATAGATCGAGTGGATTTCGCGCAGGTTGCCTACTGGCGGGATGACTTCTCGCCCGCGAGCTTGGGGGCCATGCTGAACAGTCTCGCCACGGCGCCAAATGGCGTGCTCGTTTCCGCAGATGTCTTGGCGACAGGCTATCTGGACATTGGGGACACGGTTCACCTGAACGTGAACACTTTCGGGCAGAACACGAATATGGCCTTCGAGATCGTCGGGACATCCGATCTCTTCCCAACCTGGTACCCCATCGACGAAGATCAGGGGCCGCTGTTCGTGGGCAACCTGGACTTCATCTTCCAGGAAGCCGGCGGGCAGTTCCCGTACGACGTCTGGCTGAGAACTAGCCCAGACGCGTCCTATGAGGAGATTGCGGAGGGTGTGAGGAGCAAGGGGCTGGACCTGATCAACTGGCACGCGCCACGCCTGGTCATTGCCCGAGAGCAGCGTCGTCCGCAGCGTCAGGGTCTCTTCGGCGTCCTCTCCGTTGGATTCATCGCTGCCGGGTTGCTGGCGGTCCTGGGGTTTGTGCTCTACGCCTTCTTCTCATTCCGACAGCGCTTCATCGAACTGGGCGTCCTCCGAGCCATCGGGCTCTCGACCAGACAGATGACACTCTTCCTTGGATGGGAGTTGGTGTTCCTGATGGCCATCGGAACAGGTGCTGGGACGGGATTGGGTATCTGGATCAGCAATCTATTCATTCCCTATATGCAAGTGGGCAGCGAACCTATGGCCCTAACCCCACCCTTTATCGTACAGATCCCATGGTCGGATGTTGTCTACTTCTACGTACTCTTCGGCGTCCTGTTCATCGGAGCCTTGAGCATCCTTGTTGCGCTCCTGATGCGTATGAAGGTCTTCCAGGCGGTCAAGCTCGGCGAAACGGCCTAGGCACCAAGCTAGCTCAATCTCGCCCCTTCATCGGTCCCGGATGCTGCGACTTGTCGCCATCGACGTACACCGCCACCCACTGGGCCAGGCGCTTGCCCAGCCGGCGCGCCGCCGCGATCTCGGCATCCTGCTGGGGCTTGCCCGCGGACACGGCACCATAGTGCAACGTGAACTGGTGTCCCGTGTAGTCCGTGACACCAAAGGTCAGCATCCCCACGTTCATCATCATCGTCAGAATCGACATGCACGTCAGCTCAGCACCACCGCCCCAGCCGCCCTGCGTGGCGAAGGCGCAGCCGAACTTGCCCTCCAGCCGGCCCCACGTTGGCTGGGCGATCCCATCCCAGTACTTCTTCATCTTCCAAGAGACGATGCCAGTGTACGTTGGCGCGCCCGCTGCGATCCCGTCGGCCCAGAGCGCATCTTCCTTCGTGGCATCATCGACGTGCAACAGCCGAACCTCGATGCCTGGAATCTCGCGCGCCCCTTCGGCCACGTGTTCGGCCATCGCCGCGGTGTTGCCGGATCTGCTGTCGTACACAACCAAAACCTTGCCCATGCTGCCTCCAGCTTCTAGGGTGAGACCACAATGGCCCGCGAGGGCCGGCTGACACCGTTCTCGTTGACAGCGACGATGAGGTAGATTCCCGCGCCACTCGGTGCCTCCGGATCAGAATATACCGTCGTCGTGATCCCATCGGCAATGAGCATACGGGCGTCGCCCTCACCGCGGTACACCGAGTAGGTCTGCGCGCCGAAGGCGGGGTGCCAGGTCAGGTCTTTGCGACCCTCACCGACGGCCTTGCCGCTGACCCCCAGCGGCGCCCGCGGCGGCGCCGGATTCAGCCCAACCATATCCGTGACGGCCTGGTACTTCGGAGTCTGCAGGTTCTCGATGTCTTGCGTCAGTCCCCACATCCCCCAGCGATCATAGGCGCTCTGGAGCGTGAAGTAGATGAAGATGTCACCCTCCACCTTGGGATGCGCGAACCAATGGTTCCACAGGTCGTAGACGACCAGGTCACCCATCCGCAGATCGGCATGGGCATCGATCACCGTCAGCAGCAGATCGGTGGGACGCGTCGACTTGAGCGGTCCGGCGGTGTCGGGGCCGCCCTCGTACATAGCGTGCTTGAGTTCGTACCGGTCGGCCACCTGCTGGAGTGCCGTGCGCGAGGTCCAGGCGTGGGAAGCGCTGCTCTGCTCCAGGCGCAGCAGCACGTCGTCGACCGACGCGGTATGGTAGATGTCGCCAAGACCGAAGTAGCCGGCCCCGGCGACTGCGTAGAGATACCGGCTCGGCGGTCCGTAATTCTCCGAGACCCACCTCAGTTGCTCAGCATAGGCCAGCGGCTGTCCGCTCTGCCACGAGTGGATGACGCGGACGCGAGTGTTGATCGCGTCCTCACCAAACACGCCGCGGAAGATCCCGCTGATCTCCACAAGGCGCCTGACATGACGTCGCTGCGCCCAGACGCCTTTCAGCGGCAATCCGCCAGCGTCCAGAGGCGCAGCCCCCGGCTTGGGCTCGCCGCTCCCGACCTCGGCCACGGCAGCAGCCTCGTTGTAGAGAGCCTGCAAGAAGCCGTCGTTCCATACCTCGTTGCTGTGCTCGATGTAGATCACGGCGTCGGAGTGGAGCGTATCCTGGAGCAGGTGAGCCAGCCCCCCAATGTAGTCATCGCTCGCGTGGATGGGGATATTGATCCAGATGTGCTTGCCCGTCAGGTTGGCGAGCTCGATGACATACTCCCAGGCAACGCCCTCACCCAGGTTCTGGCGCGCAGTCGGTAGGTTGCGTTCGCCCCAATCGAGCGTGCTGTCAGCCTCGGAGTCGAAGGGCGGGTTGACATTGTTGCCTCCCACCCAGTTCATGAAGCGAAGCGTGCTGAAAGGCTCGAGTGCAGCCAGGAAGTCCGGCGTGAAGACCGTGTCGGTGTCGAGGTCGTAGCCCGGGCGCATCAGCCGCACGTCGGCGACACCCGAGTTCAGTTCGCTCTCAGGCGTGCGTCGCGTGTTGACGAATCTGACGAAGAGCAGCCCCTGGTCGGGCGCAACGACGATGTCAGCGGTGGTGGTGTTGGTCCCCGCATCGTAGACCTGATTGCGCACATCCACACCCCCCTCGGCGGCTGTGAGCAGGGCCTGGCCCGTGAAGGCCAGCTTGTAGGTACCGCTGACATCGATCTGATAGTCGCCATCCTGGCAGTTCGGGCAATCCGCCTGGTCCTGGCTCCACCAGGCGCCGAAGGGTCGCACGTCGAAGAAGACGGTCCTCGTATCCGTGGTGGGCCAGCCGGCCTCATCCAGGGGCGCGTACCGGCAGGTCTCGCTGTTCTCCGGGCAGGCGTCTGCCTCGAGGATCTCCCAGCGCCGCAGGGTGAGGGCAACGTCGGTGAACTCCAGCCCCCGGTCGCCCACGCCGCCCACATCCACGCCGAGCCGATCCGCGACGAACTCGTGTGAGACAGCACGGAGCGTGGGCACCGGTGTGGGCAGCGGCACCGCGTCCTCAGGCTCGGTGACGGACACCGACGTTGCGGTCGCCGTCGCCTCCGCCACGGTGGGAGGAGGTGGCAGTAGTTCACGGGTCGGCGTGGCCTCGGCACAGCCGGCTGCGGCGGTCAGATAGAGCAGCCTGAGGCAAGCAAGGAGGACCTTGGGTCCGACGCGTTTGCCCGTCATCGAGGAGATCCTCAGTCTATCACTCCACCATCACGTACCACGCCGATACGAGTGGATCCTCGACGGAGCTGCGCGTGTGATGGTCCTCGCCGGCTTCGACGATGATGATGTCGCCGGTCTTGACAGGGTAATCGACACCGTCGATAGGGATGACGCCGGTGCCCTGGATGAAGATGAAGACCTCGGCCGTGTCGTGCACGTGCACGGCCTCTGGGTGTGCCGTCTCACCGGGCTTGAAGATATAGACACCACCGTGGCTGATGGCCGCGTCACCCAAGTGCTCCGGCAGCAGCCGCGATTCGTTCCCCCTCACATCCTCAATGCGCAGTCGCTTCATCTCACGCCTCCCTTACAGAGCACAGACACGTCGCCTTGTCCCAAATGTCGAGATCATAGACAACACCGAGGCCAGAACCCTGGGGCACCCGGACACAGCCGTTGTCGATCCCGAACCCCGGCGTGTACCACGATGTCGGCACCGCCGGTCGTCCTGCCCACTCCTGGTAGGGGCCCAGATTCTCGGCAATCGAGCAGAAGTGCAACACAGCCGCTGCCTCTGCCCCAATCTTGGGGCTGTGCGGCATGATAGCCAACCCCGCCTCCGCCGCCATCCCTGCGACAACCAGCTCGCGGATCAGACCGCCGTTGTACATCACGTCGGCCTGCACCAGATCGACCACGCGGCCGCGTATCATCCAGGCGAAGAGATCGAGGCTGGAGTCCTGCTCGCCGCCTGCGACCGGCAGGATCTCGGCCGCAGTGACACGCTGTGTCTCCCAGTAGGATTGCCAGGGACATGGCTCCTCGAAGAATGCCACACCGTGATCAACCAGGAGCGCGGCAACCTCGATCGCGTGGTCAGCATCGTAGGAACCGTTCGCGTCGACGTAGATCACAACATCATCGCCGAACGTCTCGCGGGCCAGCGGTATCAGCCGATCGGTCCGACCGGGGAACGCATCCGCGTTGTGGCTCATCCGACCACCGATCTTGAGCTTGACGGCCGTCGCCTTGGTCTCTTCCAGCCGCCGGCCCAGCCATGCGACCTCTTCCTCGGGCGTGGTATCTCGACGCAAACTGGAGAGATACACAGGAATCTCGGTGCGCAGCACGGTGCCCACTAGTGCGCCCACGGAGCACCCCGCCAGCTTGCCCAGCAGGTCCAGCACCGCCAGCTCGGCATAGGCGACCGGGTTCCAGAACCCGATGCCGGCGAGCTTGTAGGCGCTGCGGAACGTGTAGACGCCCTCGACAAGGTCGACGAGATCACGGGCGTCCTTGCCCACGAAGTAGGCAGCGACGACCTGATCGAGGATGGGCCAGAGGTATGCTAGGCGATTGTTGACCATGACGACGCCGGTCGCGCCATCATCGGAGGTCGCCCGAACCAGATATCGTCCGTCGAACTCGAACGCCTCGAGCGAAGTGATGCGGACCGGATCAGAGAACCGTTCGTGGAGATCCATTGATGCTCCTGGCTGACTCTCAGAGATGCATCGGGGCGCAACCAACGCCGGTCCTGCCGCAGGCAAGGCGTATCGGTGAGCCCCATGATCCAACGCGCCAACGTTGAAACGTGCTAGCGTCTCCGCTCCTATCCCTGATCGCAGATGGCAAAGGCCTGCGCCAGTGCCGCGTAGGGCTCGCCCTTGGGCTTGAACTCGTGCCCAACGTAGAGATCGTATCCGCTTTCAGCGATGGCACGACAGATGCCGACGTAGTTCAGCTCCTGCGTGTCATCGAAGTCGTTCCGACCCGGCACGCCCGCCGTGTGGAAGTGACCGATCCACTTGATGTTGTCGCGAATCGTACGGATGACATCGCCCTCCATGATCTGCATATGGTAGATATCAAAGAGGACCTTCACATTGGGGCTGTCCACGCGGCGACAGACCTCGAATCCCCACGCGCTGTGATCGCACTGGTAGCCGGGGTGGTCCACCTTCGAGTTGAGCAGCTCGAGGTTGAGGTTGATGCCCTTGGCCTCGGCATGGGGCGCCGCGCGCTTGAGCCCGGCGACCGTGGCCTCGAGGCCGGCCTCGTCGGTCAGCCCCTCGCGACGGTTGCCGCTGAAGACGATAAGGCCGGGGATACCCGCCGCGGCGGCGAGATCCACCGATTCCTTCAGCTCTGCCTCGATACGATCGTGCTCGCCGGGATCGTTGAGCCCCACCGGCAAGCTGTGGTGTCCGGACATCTGTGCAACAGCCAAGTCGTGCCCGTGGGCCGCCGCTACGGCTTCATCGTACCAAGGTCCTCGCGCCCAGAACTCGATCGCTGCATAGCCCATCGCCGCGACCTTGGTGCAGAAGTCATCCCAAGAGACATCATCGGTCTTGAAGAGCGGATAGCAAATGGACTGTTTGATCCTCATAGATCACCTCCGACAGGAAATGGGCAGATGCTCAGACGGCAGTTCGGAAAGCCTGGTTAGGGACTGGGAGTCGAGACCTGGGATTGGGCCTTGCTGAGAAATCGGGTGCCGAGGAGGCCCAGGGCAAAACAGACCGCGCCAGTCACGGCAAACATGGGTTGGATACCGATGGCGTCCGCCAGGATGCCGCTGAGGGGCGGGCCGGAGAACATGCCGATGGCGTAGACGGACTGGTGAAGCCCCATCGCTGTCGCGCGCTGGTGGTCGTCCACATACCGGATGCTGAGCCCCATCAGAACAGGATAGCCAACCCCGCTGGCCAGACCCATCAAGACTTGACCGGCGAAGACCATCGGCACCGACCGCGCCAGCGAGAGCGTGCCCAACCCCAGCCCGACGAAAGCGAAGGCCAGGACCACCATCCGGCGCTCCCCAAACCGCTTTGCCAGCGCGGACATCGCCAGGTTGCCCAGGAAGACCAAGACAAGGTTCATGCTCACCAGACCGCTGAGCACGACATCTGTGGCGCCCAGGTTCTTGGCAAGGTTCGTCG
>Ga0180435_10000401_pt1 | contig 45078 bp, 43 predicted proteins | sample SS_ome_3_FD_132467 | JGI IMG/M metagenome (GOLD analysis project Ga0180435, IMG submission 132467) | Hypersaline lake sediment archaeal communities from the Salton Sea, California, USA - SS_3_S_1 metaG | ecosystem: Environmental > Aquatic > Non-marine Saline and Alkaline > Hypersaline >... | reverse complement strand
TGCCGGGCTGTTCGGCTGGAAGAAGCACCAGGAAGTGAAGGAGGCGGCCGAGCGCACGGCCCGCGCCGGCGAGGCCGTCATCCAGGGCGTCGAGGCGTGCGAACGCATCCTCGGCTCCGACGAGGCCGGAAAGGTCAAGCGGTCCGTCAAGGCGGCCGCCGAGGCCGCGGGCGTCGAGGGCTTTCTCCACTCGTGGCTCGCCCGGCTCGGGCTTACATCGAGATAAGGACACACCGATGGACATCGACACAAGAGAACAGTTCCGCCTGCTCCGGGAGGACATCGCCCGGCTCCGCGACAAGATCGACGAGCACATCGCCGCGATCGGGGCACGTTGCGCGCGCCGCGGCGAAGAACTCGCCGTGCTCCGGAACCGCGACCGCGAGCGCGACCGCAGGGTCGACCGGCGGATCGCGCTCGGCCTCCTGCTCATCGCCGCCGTCTCACTGCTCATAAGGATCCTGCCATGACGGACAACGAAACACAGGCCGCGTTCCCGTTCCCCGACTCGGCGCGCGCCGACGCCGACCGGCTCGCCGCGCTCTGGCGCCTTCAGCAGAAGATGATCGACCAGCACAACGCTTTCTGCGCCTCCCTCAAGACGCGCCCGGACATCGTTGCCTTTCAGGAGGATTGGCTCCGCCGCCTGATGTCCTTGTGCGGGCAGATCAACAAGTTCAAGGCCGCGGCCCATCCCGCCCTTTCGCCGGACGAGCAAGATGATGCGGTCGCGCCCGCCAAGGCCGCCGCCCGCGCGAGCAAGGCGTGGGATGCGGACCTGGCCGGTCATCCGGTGCTGGCGGCCGCGCCCGTCCCGACGAATGAAGCGGACCCGCCGGAGAACTTCACGGCCTACACGGAGGTGGACCCGAACTCGCACGTCACCGTCACGGACGCCAACACGATCACCTGTGCTGGCATCGGGATGAACGAGGACGCATACGTCTACAAGGACTGCGGCTCGGGCCACTTCACCGACTTCCAGCACGTGGTCGAGACGGAATGGGGCAATCCGTCGGTCCCGCCGGGGGGCGCCGCGGTGCCGGCGTGCTGGGCGCTCGGGACAAATGTTGAGGACCTCAAGGCGCAACTGGACGTGCGATATGTCAGTTGCCGCTACTACAACAGCGGCGGCGGCATCTACAACCTCTTTCTCATCCACCGGACGAGCGGGGCGGCGCAGGAATATGATTCGAGCATCACGCTTGCCACGGACGCGACGGCCCCGCCGGCCAGGTGCTATCTGCGGATGGTGCGCGGCGCCTCGACGCTGATATGTCTCATCTATGCCGACAGCGCGAGGACGGCCCTCGTCGATGCCCTCACCATCGACGATGACGGGACGGCTTGCCGGTACGTCTACGGAGCGTGCAGTTACAACCAGCCCTGGCACTATTACCTCGACATGGTTGTCGAGAACCTGGACCTCGGGGAGGGCATCCGGCCTGCGCCGTTCATCGGGCCGCTCGCCGGACGGGGCCAGGCCGGATTCGGCCTGCTGAGCTGATTTGCGGCCGACGTTCACTGACAAAGGACCTTATAAATGATCGAACAAACCGGCGTCGAGATCATCTGGTACGCGTTCTTCACCGAGGGCGGCGAGGGCAAGACGGGCCTTTCGCCCACCATCACGGTCTACAAGGACACGAGCGGGACGCCCGAGGTCGACGACCAGGCGATGACCGAACTCGCGGACGGGTTCTATCACTACGCCCAGACCCCGGCGACCGAGGGGTTCCGCGTCGCCGTCGCCAAGACCACGGACACCGGCGTCGACCAGAAGCACGTTCCCGCGATCATGCTGATAGGCAAGGCGGGCGTGGAACGTCTCGACGCGGCCGTCAGCTCCCGCGCGGCCGACGCGACCGCGGCGAAGGAAGCGACGTTCGCCGCCGTCAAGGGCGACGGGTGGTCCGGCTCGACCGACACGCTTGAGAAGATTCGCGAGGCCGTCACAAACGTCCCGGCCCAGCGCCAGACACAGGAGATTTGACAATGGCCCTTCCACGCGGCAGAGCGCAAAAGGACGCGGACGTCCGGCTCGGAATCCTTTTCCGGTGGGACGGCCAGCCCACCGACCCATACCAGGTCCGCCAGGTCGAGATCATCGCGACCGACGGCGAGATCGTGCTCGATACCATCGACTCCCTCGAACACGAGGACGGCTCGGGCGAGTACTACGCCACCGTGTCCGGGACCGCGTTCGACGCGGCCGGCAAATACCTCGACCGGTGGAGCTACACCTGGGTCGACGGAGAAGGCGAGCAGACCGCGACGCAGGATTTCTACGTCCAGGAGTCCGTCACGCCGACGCACTACGGCGTAGACATCCAGGCGGGCGCCGGCTACCTCAAGGGCCTCCCGCCGCTCGCCGCGAGCGCCCAGGACGGCGTCACGCAGGCCGACCTCGACGCCGCGATGGACGCGGCCGACGTGATGATCGAATCGCTCCTCGGCCGCTGGTACGACATCTCCGGCTGGGCCGACTCGCCGCCGCCGCTCGTCTCGGTGCTCTGGGAGATGCTCGCGTCCGCAAAGGTCATCGAGTTCCTCGACCTCCGCCTCGGCCTGCCCGGCGAGGCCGACGGGTCCGCGGCCGCGCGGCTCCTCCGTTCGGCTCGCGAACTCGTCGACAAGATCATCCACGGCCGGCCCGAACGGCTCCACCTGCGTGACGCGGACGGCAACATCATCCGTCCGCTCAAGGACCACGGCCCGACCGGGCCGCGCGCGGCCGACGCCGCCTCGGATTACTTCTGAACGAACGGAACCGAAAAATGAGCGACGTAATCGAGTTCAACAGCGTGCAGATCGGCGACCAGGGGCGGCTCCTCGTGCCGCAGGTCGAGGCGCTCGGCCGAGGTGCCGAGCCGATGCTCTGGTCCACGTTCGCCGACATCGACGACACCTCGCGGAACTGGACGTACCGCATCCGAGCGGCCGTCGTCATCGCCCGCAACGCCGACTGGAAGCTGATGCAGGCCATCGGCTCGCTCCGCGCCTCGCTCGGCGGGACGAAGGCCGGCCTCGTCTGGAAGACCGGCTCGGTCGTGCGAATCACGTGGCCCGGCGCGCGCCTCGACGCCATCCGTCCCTCACTGCCCGAGGACCGCCGCACCGCGGGCTTCGACGCCAACCTCGTGCTCGAATTCACCTCCGCATCCGACCCGGCATAGCAGGACGAAACACAATGGCCTACGCCCTCGCGGTGAACGACGTCGGACAGGACCTGTCCGTGAACAGGATTTCGCTCGAATCGCTCGATGTCTCGTGGTCCGCGCCCCGTTCGTTCCGGTTCGTACAGAACGTCCCCCACACCGACGCGGCGTATTCGGTCGAGGACGCGGTCGTCCTCACGGCAGACGGGACCGTGCGCTTCCGCGGGCGCGTCAAGCGCGTCGAGCTCGAAGGCGTGCCGAACGCGGAACACGTCGCCTATACCTGCCTGGGCCTGCGCGAACTCGCGAAGGACGTGGCCGTACACGACCCGACGCACGGCTTCCCGCGCGTTGTTTTCAACGCGCCTTTCGACGACGACGATTACGACGCCGCGCGGTCCGGCAAGACGGTCGGCGAAATCATCAAGTGGCTCTTCGACGAGCACGCCGCCGGCCTGCGCGCCGCGGCCGTCGTCGCCGCCGCGCCGGCGACGGGATACGTCCAGGGCGAACTCGACGACCTCGACGTCGTGCCGCCGAAGGTCGTGTTCGACTCGCAGGACTTCGACGGCGCCATCTCGGACCTGATGGCGTTCCAGAGCGGCCGGCGCTTTGTCGCGGACCCCGACGGGCAGACGTTTCATTTCAAGAAGGTGTCCGCCCTCTCCGCGAAGACTATCACCTACAACTCGTCCGACAGGCCGCTCTCGGCCGTGCTCCGCCCGTCGACCGAGGGGCGCGCGACCGCCGTTCGCATATACGGCCCGATGCGGCCGGTCAACGAGACCGTGTACCTCTCGACGAACGGGCTGACGAAGCTCTGGAACGCGGACTTCGAAGCCGACTGGTCCTGGCCCAGGTGTTTCGACCCGGCCAACGACGACACCTACGCCCGTGTCTTCCGGCGATTTCAGATCACGGATTCCGCGAAGCGGCGCATCGCGCACACCCTCGCCGAGCCGGACGCATTGGGTGAAGATTCCGCCGCCGTCTGCCCGCAGGTCTATCGCAAAACGGCCGACGGCGCCTGGGCCTGGATTCCGTCGATGTTCGATTTCCCGAACGGCGTCATCCTGCTCGCACAGCCGGCGACCGTCGGCGACGAATACGCGGAGGGCAACGCCGCGTGCGCGTCCGACATCTGCCTCGTCTACGCCTACCTCGGCGACCCGCTCTCGGTCCGGGTCCCGGCCAGCGGCTACACCGGGACCGCGTACACCGAGCCAGGCCGGCCGATCGAGGTCGCGCGGCTCGTCTACGACGAGAACTTCGTCCTGTCGGAGCAGAGCGCCCATTACGAGAAAGTTGCGGCCGAATTGCTCGACGCGACCAAGGACATCGTCCGCGCCGGGACCGTGCGGCTCGCGAAGCTCGACTGGTCCGTGGCCGACCTCGATGCTCGGCTGAACTTCGCGGGACAGGACGACGATGGCGACCCGGTCACGACGGGGTTCGAGTCGCTCGGCGCGATGATGCTGGGTGTGACGTATGATCTCGCGCGGCAAAGGACCGAGCTTGCTCTATCGACCGATGCGTCGGCGTTCTCGAACGGCCCGCCCGGTGCCGAGGCGCGGCTCCGCGAGCTCGAGACGCAGGCCCGCCGCGGCGAGCGATACCGGGCGCTCCACCGGTGCGCCCAGGCCCCGACGCCGCGCGCCGGCAACGACGGCGAGACCGGCGCGGGCATCGGTTCGCGCGGCGTGTACAGTCGCCGCCGGACCGGGGACAGCGCCTCCCTGCGCGTCGCCGGGCACGTGGACATCGAGGCGGGCGACGGCATAACGATCACGCGCCAGGTCGACGAGACGCACAACGGCTTCAAGCTCGCGGCCGGGAAGCGCGGCGAGTGGTACTGGTTCCACGCATCTCTCCAGTACCCCGGCACGACCGCCCCCATGCACGCCGGCCCGATGTACGCGGCGCTCGACTGGTATCCCGTGCTCGCCGGGAAGGTGACGAAAGTCATCGCCTACACGCCCGGCACGCTGACCGCGGGCACCGTCACGGTCAAGGTCAGCCGGAGGACAAAGACGGGCGGGGCCGCGTGCCCCGAGACGCAGACGAATCCCGACGACCCGGCCGCCGTCATCAGCGCGGCCACCAACATCGCGCACGGCACCGCCTCGACCGCCGTGCCGTTCGACGACGAGGACGTGCTCGGGCTCCGCGCGATCACCGACGGCGCCTTCACGCCGGCGGGCGGCTTCATCGAGCTCTTCGCCGCGGCGTACTTCGAGGAGGACTGAGACGGCGAGTGCGAGGACGATTGGGATTAGGATCAAGATTACGATTAGGATTGCGAGAGGAAGCGGGGGGTCACTCGGGGAAGAGGTGGCGGACGGCTTCCTTGATCTTGACGAGCATCGGGTGCTCGATGGCGAAACGCAGTTGCAGAAGGTAGAGCACCTTGCCCAGGTCGGCGGCTTCGGATTTGAGGCCCTCCCGGCCCGTGAAGAGTTCGACGAACTCTTCCTCAACGTCGGCGAGCAGGTCGGCGACGGTCTCAGAATCGACCTTGCGGTCCAGGTGCCCGATGATCTTGTCGTACTCGCCCGCGTCGAGCCAGATGCCGAAGCACTTGGGGCAGGCCTCGACCGCGACGTCGGAATCGCCGTAGCGGACGGTGGCCATCGGCGTGCCGTCCTGCGGGCAATCGGCGTACGATTCACCCGCCACATTGAGCTTCTCGGCGTCCTTCCAAAGATCGACGTCGACCCAGCGATACTCGCCGTGGTGTTCCCGGTCCTTCAGGAGCCGCAGTTCGTCCTGATCGAACCACATTCCGCCGCATTGCGGGCAACGGTCGACGGTGATGGATTTCATCTCGACCGGCTCGGTCGCCACGTCGCATTTCGGGCATTTCATTTCAAGTCCCTCGGATTCCGTTGGGCCGATTATGGCCCGGCACGTTGACGATGTCAAGCCGATGTCACCGGCCGCGCCCGCAACAGTTCTTGAGTTTCCGCCCGCTTCCGCACGGGCAAGGGTCGTTGCGGCCGACTTCCCCGTCCGGCGGCGTGACTGGCTTGGGTGCGGCGGGCTGCGCGCGCTCGGTCCGGATGTCGTCGGCCAGCGTCCCCAGCTTGTCCATCGCGTGCGCGTAGAACCGCTTCCATCCTTCGCACAGGTGGCTGAGCCGGCGCGGGTCGCGGCCGGCGGCGTACCGGTGCTTGAGGCAGTCGCCGACGCAGACGTCGAGCCACCGGCATTCGTCGCACTCGGCCGCCCACTTCGCCTTGTCGGCGCCGAACGCCGCGTAGACGGGCGAGTCCAGCATCCCCTCCCAGTCATCCGTCAGAATGTTCCCGAGCCGCAGGCCCTGCTCGACGAAGAAGTCGCACGGATACACGTCGCCGTTGTGCTCGACGACGAGGTACTGGCGGCAGTTGCGGCCCATCGTGCACGTGGTGCGCCGGCCCTCGACCATCCACGCCAGGAGCGAGTCGAACAGCCGCACGGACACCCGCCGCGTGTCCGCTGTGAACCATTCGTCGAAGACTTCGCAGAGGAAGCCGCCCCACGCCGGGCCGTCGATGGCGAACGGCATCCGTTCGCCGCGCTCGTCGAACTCCACGCACGGGATGTATTGATGGAAGAGGAGCCCGCGGTCGCGGAGGTAGCGGTAGGTCTCGCTCCCGCGGCCGACGTTGGCCTCGTTGACGAGCGTGAGGATATTGAACTCGACGTGCCGGCGGCGGAGCCGGTCGATGCCCCGGAGCACGTCGGTGTGCGAGCCGCGGCCGGCGGCGTTCCGGCGGTGGCGGTCATGCACGTCGGCCGGTCCGTCTAAGCTAACGCCGACGAGGAACTTGTATGTCGCCAGGTGCCGTGCGAGCTCGTCGTCGATGAGCGTCGCGTTCGTCTGGAGTCCGTTCGCGACGCGCGCCCCGCGCGCCCCGCGCTTCTCCTGCAATTCGGTGACGCGCCGGAAGAACCCGGCGCCCATCAGTGTCGGCTCGCCCCCCTGCCAGCCAAAGGCGTACTGCGGCTGTGGCGTGGCCATGTACTTCGAGATCATCGCGTCGAGCACGTCGTCGGGCATGCGGTGTGTCTTGCCCTCGGGATAGAGCTTGCCGCGGTCGAGGTAGAAGCAGTAATCACACCGGAGGTTGCAGTCGGCGGAGGCGGGTTTGACAAGAAGCGTGAACGGTCGCATCCGTTTATGCCCGTTTCGGTCTCGGCAGGAAGGCGGTCTCGCCGGGGTGGTCGGCGTCGATTCGCTGGATCTGTCCGACGGAGGTGACGCCCATTCGCGCCCCGTCCATCTGCGGCACGACGTATCGGGCGAACCACGACAGCATCCGCCCGCGCAGTTCGGCCACGACCGGCTGTCGGTCCTTGTCGTCCACCAGGTTCCTGCGTTCTTCCGCGTCGCGGACGAGGTCGTACAATTCGTGCGGACCGTAGGGATACCGGTGCACGTACTTCCACTCGCGCGTCCGGATCATCCGGACGGGGCCGTACTCGTCGTAGACGACGACCTCCTCGCGTGCCTCGTCGGTCTCGCCTTCGAGCACGCGCCGGAAGCTCTGGCCGGGCAGTGTCGGGTCGTCAAGCGGCGGCAGGCCCAGGTGGTCGAGGAGCGTCGGCAGGAAGTCGTACTGGCTGACCATCGCGCCCGCGACCTTGCCCGCCGGGATGCGGCCCGGATGGCGCGCCATCATCGGCACCTTGACGGAGTTTTCGTACATGTTCATCGGGAACGTGCCGTTGCCCTTGCCCCAGAATCCGTGGTGGCCGCAGGAATATCCGTTGTCGCTCATAAAGACGACGAGCGTGTTGTCGCTCAGGCCGAGTTCATCGAGCCGGGCGAGGATGCGTCCGATGTTCGCGTCCATCGCCGTGACGGCGGCGAAGTAGCCCTTGAGCATCTCGCGGTTGCCGAGCGACGAGTCCGTGGGGCCGGCCGCCCAGGGATGCCGCGGCTCCTGCGGGCAGGTCTTGAACGGGCAGGCGTCGTAGCTGTCGAAGATCTCCTGCGGATGCTCGCCCTCCTGCCACGGCGAGTGCGGCGCGGTGTAATGCACGCCCAGGTAGAACGGCCCGGTCTTGTTGGCATCGAGGAACGCGAGCGCGTCGTCCGTGATGACGTCGCTGAGGTAGCCCTTGGTCTTGATGAGCTTGCCGTCGCGGATCATGTCCATGTCGTTGTATCGCCCGCCGCCGTACGGGTGGCAGAACCAGTGGGTCATTCCGTGTTGCGGGGTCATGTGGCCGCCGAGGTGCCACTTGCCGCTGAGCCCGCACGTATAGCCGTTCGCGGCGAGTATGTCGGTGTAGGTGGTCAGTCCTTCGAGATAGTCCGGCGCCCTGGGCGGCGAGGCCTCGTCTCTGATCCAGTCGTGTACGCCGTGCTGGGACGGGATTCGGCCGCTGGCGATGCTTGCCCGCGCGGGCGAGCAGACGGGCGAGGTGCAGAAGAAGTTTTCGAACCGCGTGCCGCCGCCGGCGAGCCGGTCGAGGTTGGGCGTGCGGATCTCGTCGTTGCCCGCGCACCCCAGCGCCCACGGGCCCTGGTCGTCGCTCAGGATGAAGACTACGTTCGGCCGCTGTGGTTTGTTCGACATGCTATTTCCTTTCGTGAAACCGCCGGTCAGCTTTCCATTCTACGAGGAACGCTTCGGTCATTCTACCGGCCGACCCGCGCCGAGTCACGCCTTTTCCGGTCCGTCGGGCGCGGCGGTGAAACCGGAACAACGCCAGAACAATCGACGCAGATTTCGCGGATGACGCAGACTGAGATTGCAGGCACGGACAGCGTCGGACACGGTCGCCGCCGTCCATGACGGCGGACGTTTTCGGGCCTCACCGAGGCCGGCTACGGAACGCCGCGTTTGTCATTTGTGGTTTCTGCGTTCTCGGAGTGATATCGGGATGATTACGCGCTCACACGACCGTCTTCGGGCCGGACCTAGTACTCGTATGTCTTGTCTCCCACGTGCAGTCGAAGCACGCTCGCCCTCCCCTCGGGATCCACGGCCACATCGACAAGTATGCGCTCCTTCTCTGCCGTGATCTCGTCCGAGATCTGGTGCCGCATCTCCTCCGGCACGAAATATTGCTCGATGCCGTAGACGAGCCGGCCGCGGCGCCGCGAATCCCTGTGCCCGCGAATGACGATCTTGTTCGGCCCGAGGTCCGTCGGCATCTCGGCGTGAACGCTCACGGCGCTCCACACGTCGTTGTCCCCCGGCGCCAGAACCGTATACACGGTCTCGTCCGGGCGGACGTCTCCCATGGCCTCGTGCCCGGGCGGGCGGGCGATCTCGTACGCGAGCGTCATGTAGAATCCACGCATCACGTCGTAGGGGTCCACGGGCTCAGTGCGGAGCACGATCTCGCGCCCCGTCACGTGGCGGATTCTCAGCTTTTCAGCGGGCTCTACCGCCAGAATGGCGACCTGAGCCAGAACCGCCGCGGCGAACAGAACGTGCTTAAGCATCGTGCGTCTCTCCCGAACGCGCTCGCAGTCGCGTTTCAAATTTGATGCCCGCGTAGATCAGCACGGCGCCGGCGGCCACGAATCCCACGGCCTTGATCATCAGGTGGGATTCGTATTCGAAGAACCGGCTCACGATGAGCAACACCAGCAGGCCCAGCCCGGCCCAGTACGGCCGTCGCTCATAGTACCGTGCTCCGCGCCAGATTCCATGCCCGGCCAGGGCCACGGCGATCAGGTTGAACGCCACCGTCGGCCAGACCACGGGGGCCGGCAACATCATCGCGCCCAGAATGGCCACGGTCGCGGCCGCCGGGGCAAGGATCGTGACGCGGCGCAGAAGCGCCGCCGTCGCGGCCCCCAGCACGGCCGCCACTGTCATCCCAAGCGCCAGAACACACCGGATATCGTACGCGTACTGAAGCACCCAACTGTCCCGCAGGAGTTCCTTCGCCATATCTTGAAATGAAAAGACGTACACCAGCCCCGCCAGGCCCAGCGCCCCCAGCGATCTTGCCATCGCGCCAAACCCCGGCCACCGGCCTTCACGACGGTGCAGAGCGCCGTAACACCACAAGACCGTCGCCGGCAACACGAATGCCAGCATCCCGTCGCGCGTCGACTCGCCGAATACCATGGCGTTCGTCATAAGCGAGCCGGCCACGGCCAGCAACGTCAGCAGGAACAGCCAATGGGACCGCTTCCAATAACACAGTGGGAGCAGAGCCGCCGCCGCGACGACCGGATAAACCAGAAGCGGCGTCTCGTTCGCACCCACGAACCCGCCGAACCAGACCCACGACGCAATGACGGCAACGGTGGCATGCGGGACACTGCGAAGCACGTACGCCATAATCGCCGCACCCAACGCCCACGCCATGAACCCGTCGTAGAAGCGTTCACTGATGTGAAAAATCTGGGCGAAGAGGCCGATGTTCGCGCCGAAGATCAGCGTGCCCAAGAGCGTCAGAGCGTGCCCGAGATGCGGGCGCGCCGGCACCCGGACGTGCCAGAGGTAGTAGCCGCCGAGGTGCGCGGCCAGCATCGCCGCCATCAGCAGAGCCACCTTGGGCCAGACCGGAATGGCCGCCCAGTGCGCCGCCACAAGCGCCACCACGCCGCAACCCACGAGCGCGGCTCCGACGAAGAAGATCGTATACATGAGGACGCTGTGCGCCTGCTCTGCGAGCTTGTCCAGAGCGTAACGCTCCGTCAGCGCGCGCGCCGTGTCGTCGTCAACGAGACCTTCCTGCCGCCATCCGTCCAGCTCCGCGCGAAGCAGACAGCGAAACCGATGACCCTGATTTGACAATGGAGAGTTCCTCCCTCAGGTGGCGTTATGCAACGATCTTGCCTTTGCGCCGGACCGCGCCAGGCATGAACGGCCGCTTCGCCGCATTCACAAGGCGCGAGGCGCGGGGCGTCCGGTGGGCGCTCTCAGATGAAGAAAGAGGGCGTGTCCGCCGGGCCGTTCGTCGTCTTGAAAAGCATCGGGCGGCTACTTCTTTTTCTTCGCCGCCTTCTTCCTGGCGACCTTCTTCTTCGCGGTCTTCTTCGCGGTCTTCTTCGTGGCCTTCTTCTTTGTCCGGCATCCACATGTCTTGCACATGGCACGACCTCCTTCTTCAAGAGACGCGGACCGATGCCTCAGCGACAATGGTCAGTATAGACCGCTTTTTGCGGCGAGTCAAATCCTGCGCCGGGTTTGTCCCGAGGGAATCCGTCCGGGCCCGCGCGTTGCGCGCTCGCTTGCGTCGTGTGCGTGTTGGATGGGATTGGTGGAGACGATGGGATTCGAACCCACGACCTCGTGATTGCGAACCACGCGCTCTCCCAGCTGAGCTACGTCCCCGAAACAAGCTGTCAATGCGCACAGGTTATCAGGGAACGGCGGCAAAGTCAACGTCTGAGCGCGCGGCGGTCGCGGGGCCGCGCCGGAGCACATTGACGAGGCAACGCAAGCTTCCGAAGTGCCGGAATGTGTCGGTGCAGTCCACGGGCCGGACCTCGTAGCCGAGGCCGCGCCAGGCCGCGGCGCCGGCGGCGTTGAGCGCCTCGGCCCCGCGATACACGGGCATGTAGACGACTCGGCGCCCCGCCCGGCGGTCGATGATGACGTTGAGACAGGTCAGGTACGTCCGCCCGTCGCCTCCCGGCACGACGGGCACGCGGACGACGCGGTATCCGTTCGCCGCGCACTGATTGGCCACGGCGTCGAACCGCCGCTGTGTCTCGTCCGAGAAGTCGGGATTTTCCGGCAGGCACGATGCGGGGACGCCGGCGAGCAGGCCCGGCGCGAGCGACGGGTCGCCGACCAGGGCCGTCCGGCCGCCGGCTAGCATCATGAACATGCCGGCGTGGTGCGGCGGCGCATCGGACAGCAGGATGACGTCGCGCCGGAGCGAGGCGGCGAGCGCGCAACGCAACTCTTCGGCCGACGCGATTTCGGCGCCGACGCTCCGCTCGCCGACGCGCGGCGTGACGAACACGGAGTCCGTGTCGGCCACGAAATCCCCGCCGTCGAACGCGAGGTCGCTTCGGTGCGCGCGGACGCCCGGCCCGAGCGCGGCGGCGAGGTCCCCGGCGATCCGCCCGTCGCCCTTCCGCGCGGGCCAGATGTCGCCGGCCGATTCCTCGCGCGGCGCGAGCAGGAGCGACGGCCCGCCCGCGCCCGCGGGCCCCAGCGCCAGCCAGCGGTCCCGCGCCCAGGACGTCATCGCGTGCCCGGTGAAGACCGGGATCAGGCGGCAGGCGGGCGTCCCGACCCGCGCGCGGAAATCATCGAAGTCGTCCTCGCCCGGACAGACGACGAACACGGCGACGCCTTTCGGGAGTTGGTCGAGGAATTCGCGGTACGCGGTCGCGACGATGCCGGCCGCCCCGGCCACGTACTGAATCACGATCTGCTCGATGGCCCCGTCGCAGTCCGAGAGGACCGGCCCGTGGTCCGGAAGGCGGTGTTCCGGCGCAGGTGGCGGACGGCGGCCGAACTCGACGGTGAACGCGGCCGCGGCCACCAGCCCCAACAGTATCCCGGCCTGGATTCTGCGGTCCCGCATGATGCTCACTCATCCTTTCTCGATCAGGGGCGCGGCGGCCGAGAAACCGGCGGCCCGGACGGCCTTGCCGCCGGCCTTGACCGTGAAGGAAACGACGTCGTTCGAGGCGACTGCGACATCCGTCGGGAACTCGAACACGCCCGTTTCGCCCGGCCGGAGAACGATGTCGCACGAGCGCGACCACACGTCGCGCGGCATCGGCGGCATCCTCGACATCTCGGAGCCGAGTGACATCGCCGACATCACGACCTCGACCGAGAGCGTGGCGGTGCGGTCCGTCCTGTTCGCGGCCGTCAGCCGGGCGACCGGCTTCTCGTCCGGCTTGCAGGTGGCCTCGTCCAGTTCGAGATACATCACGACGCCGTCGTGTTCGAGCGCCGGCCGGGCGATGCCCGGGCCCCGGTCCGCGACCGCCCGCGGCGCAAGGTTCAGGGCGGCCGTTGCGAACGCCGCCGTGATCATTGCCGTCACTCCAATCACCATCACGTCATTCCTTCTCATCGCCATTCCTCCTTGTGTTGGCCGGACGCCTGTTCGTCCGAAGGGAATATACCGCATTGGCGGACGCCCGTTGTCAGAACGATGTAAGGTGCAGGTAAGATATTCGGCGCGTGCCGCGCCCGCCGGGGGCGCAGTCCGTGGGCGACGCCGGCGCTGGACTCCCGTCCGCGAGATGGTAGAATGTCGGCCCTGCCGGGTCGGCCGCGTCGTTCGGCCCGGTGTCGGGGCGCGCCGATGGATTGAAGGAGGTGCAGAACCGCATGAGACCGCTCAAGAAATGCCTGAACATCGCGGCGGCGCTTGCCGCCCTGACGACCGCGTGCGCGGCCCGGCCGGGCGAGACGGCGTTGCCGGCCGAGGAGCCGGTCGCCGCCGCCGGCGTGGCCGGGCAATCGCCGGACCTGACGGAGCTGGTCAGCCGCTGTTTTCCGGCCGCCGTGGACCTGAAGGGGTTCTCGCCGAACACGCAGGGCTATTTCGACATCGGCGTAGGGAGCGGGGTCTTCATCCACGAGGACGGCTATATCCTCACCGCGAACCACGTGGCCAAGGACGACCTGGGCATCGCGCCCGAGGCGCGCATGTGGAACGGAGCGGTCCATCGCTACCGTATCGTGACGCGGCTCGGCGACGACCTGGCTATCGTCAAGGTCGACGCGGGCAAGCCCCTGCCATGGCTCCCGCTCGGCCGGAGCCACGACCTCATGCTCGGCGAGCCGGTCCTCATCATCGGGAATCCGGACGGGCTGAACCACAGCGTCTCGGACTCGCTCGTAAGCGGCATCAATCGCAGTGGGCCGGGCGTGTTTCTGCCCGGGATGTTCCAGGTCAACGGCTCGGTGAACGGCGGGAACTCGGGCGGGCCGGTCATCAACGCACTCGGAGAGGTCATCGGCATCATACAGTCCAAGGAGGAGACCGCCGAGAACATCGCGTTCGCCCTCCCGGCCGACCACGTCCGCAAGCGGTGCGCCGAGCGGATGACGCTCGAACGGTGGCAGGGCGTGTGGCTGGGGATGACGGTGGACCCGTATGGCCCGGGTGAGGTGACCGCGGTCGAGCCCGGCTCGCCTGCCGCGAAGGCCGGGGCACGGGTGGGCGACGTGGTCTGCCGCGCCGGGACGACGCGCGTGAGCGACAGCGTCCATTTCTATTTCTCGCTCGTCGGGCGGAAGGCGGGCGAAGCGTTCCCGGTCGAGGTCGAGCGGGACGGGAAGAAAGTCGCGCTGGACATCAGACTCGAAACCGTTCCGATGGCCGACGCCGTCGAGGTACGGGGCCTGGTGCCGGGCCTGAAGTTCACCGCGTACCAGGGCACGTGGACGAGTCTGCCGGATTTCGACAAGCTCACGCCGGTCGAGTCCGGGCGGACGGACACGTTTCCGCCGGCCAACTGCAAGGCGGCCGCGAACCCGTTCGCGCTCAAGTTCGCCGGCTATGTCCGGGTCCCGGCCGACGGCGTGTATAATTTCTACGTCGCGTCCGACGACGGCAGTCGGCTCTGGATCGGCGACGAACTCGTCGTGGACAACGACGGCCTGCACGGGACCGTCGAGCGGGGCGGCTTCATCGCCCTCAAGGCCGGACTGCATCCGATAACGGTCGGGTATTTCGACGCGGGCGGCGGGAAAGCGCTGTCGGTGTCATACGACGGCCCCAACCTGCCCAGGCAGGCGATTCCGCCGTCCGCGCTTTTCGGAGAGCCGTGATCCGTTCCGGCGCGGCGGAGCGAGCGCCGCCACGCCGGAGCAATGGAGGGAATCGCCGTGCCACAAGACCTCGTGCAGCGCTACTGGGTTCACACGCCGGAACTTTTTGACGAGCGAATGGACGAAATCCTGCGCCTTCACGGCCGCGCGATTGATAGCTTCGAGCTGTGCAGGAACAACGCGGGCGACGCCGTCCGCGGGTTCCGCATGGGCCGGGGCAAGCGGCACGTGTTCCTGCTCGGGCGCGAGCACGGCCACGAGCCGGTCGGCACGTGCGGGCTGACGGCGCTCATGGAAGGACTTGCGACCGGGTCCGTTCCCGGGTCCGGCCGGCCATATCCTGACGCCGCGAACCTGCTCGACCGCCTGACGCTTCACCTCTTTCCGCTGACGAACGTCGATGGGGCACGGCGCTTCGCCGCACAGGTGCCCGATTCGTTCCCCGGCACATTCTTCAAATACTGCAAGGAGGACTCGGACCGGTACCGCGCCATTCACAGTGAGCCGGGTGACTTCCTTAAGCACGAGCGCCCGCCGCATTTCTCGGACGAGGAGATGGCGCGGTGGCGCAAGACGGGCCGGCCCATCGGGTCGCTCTTCACGGAGGACGGCGTCGAGATGTGGCTGGACTGGAAGTGCGAGAAATCGCCGCAGGTCCGCGCTCTGAAGCGGGCGATGCGCGAGTCGCCGCCGGTGCTGTTCGTCGATGTGCACGCCTGGGAGACAATCACGTCGGTCCTGGCGGCGAAGGCGGACGAAAAGGAGATGGAGCGCGAGAGGCGGCTCGGCTCGGTCCTGTGCGACGCGCTTGCGGAGGCGTCGCTGCCCGTGAACAAAGTCGTGACGGAGGTTGGCGGCGATGGGAACACGAGCCCGGAATGGGTGAACAGCACGTTCGGCGCGGCCGCCTACCTGTTCGAGGTGCACAACGGCTACCTGTGGTTCAAACCCGACCGGAAGCCGGAGGACGTCCGGCTGCCGGTGGTGACGAAGGAACAGATTATCCTGACGGTCTGGTACGGGCTCACGGCTCTGCTCGGCGCCGTCGCGTCCGAGGAATAAACGCAGTTCGAGCAATCTGGAAGGACGCAAATGAAGAAACAGGAGTTGGCGGTCAAGGACCAGTCGGCGTTCCTCATTGAGCCGGAGCGGCGCGCGCCGGATGCGGCCACGCCGTGGGTCTGGTATGCGCCGCTGTTGCCGGGCCTGCCGGACGGCGCGGAGGACTGGATGTTCGAGCGATTCCTCGACGCGGGCATCGGCGTCGCGGCCGTTGACGTCGGCGAATCCTGCGGCAACCCCGCCGGCCGCGCCGTCTACTCGGCTCTGCACGAGGAGCTGACCGCGCGCCGCGGCTTTGCGAAGAAGGCCTGCCTGCTGGCGCGGAGCCGGGGCGGGCTGATGCTCTATAACTGGGCGGCCGAGCACCCCGACCTCGTCGCATGCATCGCCGGAATCTACCCGGTCTGCGACATGCGGACCTATCCCGGACTGAAGTCGGCCAGCGGCGCGTACGGCCTGACCGAAGAGGAGCTCGCCGCGCAAGTGGCCCGGCACAACCCGGTGGACCGGCTCGAGGGGCTGGCGAAGGCGCACGTGCCGATCTTTCACATCCACGGCGACCTCGACGGCGGCGTGCCGTTCGAGGCGAACACCGTCGAGGTCGAGCGGCGATACCGCCGGTTCGGGGGCGAGATGACGGTCGTCGTGGCGAAGGGACAGGGCCATAACATGTGGCCGGGCTTTTTCCAGTGTCCGGAGCTCGTCGATTTCGTGATTGCCCACGCGCGGGACGCGTAGCCCCCGCCGGGCCCCGTTCAAGATATCCACTCGCCCGTTCCCGTGCGCTTGCCACGCGCGGCCGGCCCGGCTATAATGCGGCCTCGATCTGGCACAAAAGAACTCATCCCCTGTTGACCGGAGATTGGCATGACAGAGATTACAGGCATCGTCGCCCGCGAGATTCTGGATTCGCGCGGCAACCCGACCGTCGAGGTGGACATGTCGCTCGAGTGCGGCGCGATCGGCCGCGCGGGCGTCCCGTCCGGCGCGTCGACGGGCGAGCACGAGGCCGTCGAAATGCGCGACGGCGACAAGGCCCGCTACCTGGGCAAGGGCGTGCTCAACGCCGTCCGGAACGTCAACGAGGTCATCGCGCCCGAGCTCCTTGGGTTCGACGCGGCCGACCAGGTCGGGCTCGACAAGCTGATGATCGAGCTCGACGGCTCGCCGAACAAGGCGAAGCTCGGCGCGAACGCGATCCTGGGCGTTTCACTCGCCGCCGCGAAGGCCGCGGCCGATGCGTTCGGCATGCCCCTCTACCGCTACATCGGCGGGACGAACGCTCACGTCCTGCCCGTCCCGATGATGAACATCCTCAACGGCGGCAAGCACGCCGACAACAACGTCGACCTCCAGGAGTTCATGATATCGCCGGACGGGGCGCCCAACTTCCGCGAGGGGCTCCGCATGGGCGCCGAGGTCTTCCACGCGCTCAAGTCCGCGCTCAAGGACCGCAAGCTCAGCACCTCGGTCGGCGACGAGGGCGGGTTCGCCCCGAACGTCGGCAACGAAGAGGCGATCAAGTTCATCATCATGGCCATTGAAAAGGCCGGATATCAGCCGGGCAAGGACATCTTCATCTGCCTCGACCCCGCGTCCAGCGAGTTCTACGGCCAGGACGCGAAGGGCCACGGCATCAAGGCCCCGGGCAAGTACGTTTTCGCGGCCGAGAAGAAGCAGATGTCGTCCGCGGAACTCGTCGGCTACTACGAAGACCTGTGCAACCGGTACCCCATCAAGTCCATCGAGGACGGCCTGGCCGAGGACGATTGGGCCGGCTGGAAGCTCATGACCGAGAAGCTCGGCGACAAGATTCAACTCGTCGGCGACGACCTCTTCGTCACGAACACCGAACGGCTCAGGAAGGGCATCGAGACCGGCACGGCCAACTCGATCCTCATCAAGCTCAACCAGATCGGCACGCTGACGGAGACGCTGAACGCGATCGAGATGGCACACAAGGCCAGGTACACGGCCGTCGTCAGCCACCGCTCGGGCGAGACCGAGGACGCGACCATCGCCGACGTCGTCGTGGCGACGAACGCCGGCCAGATAAAGACCGGGTCCGCCTGCCGGACCGACCGCGTGTGCAAATACAATCAGCTTCTGCGCATCGAGGAAGAGCTCGGCGACGCCGCCGTCTACGGCGCGTAGGGGAGCATGGGCGCATGGGTGCGTGGGTGCATGGGAGCACGGGCGCGGGTTGTGCTGACATGTATTAGCGTTGGAGCGCGGAATCATGGGCGATGGCGGGAAGGGCAAGCTCGTCCTTCATCACTCCGAACTGCGCGTCTATAAGCTGGCCTTCGAGTGCGCGAGCGAAATATTCGAGCTGTCCAAGAGCTGGCCGGAAGAAGAGAAGTACTCGCTGACCAGTCAGATCAGGAAGGCATCGAGGTCGGTGTGCGCCAATATCGCCGAGGCCTGGAGAAAGAGGCGGTATGCGGCGCATTTCGTGAGCAAGCTGAGCGACGCGGACGCCGAAAGCGCCGAAACCCAAACGTGGCTGGACTTCGCGCACCATTGTGGATATCTGGACGATGGAGGCGCGGCGCGACTGAGGAGCGGCTACGACGTGGTCTGTGGCTCTTTGGTCAAGATGATGAACCGCCCCGAGCCATGGTGCGGCCCGTCTTCGGTCAAGGAAGATGACGCCGCGTACGGCGAGTCCGCATCGGACTGATCATTTTCTCCCACTCATCACCCGCTCTTCACACCCCCAGGCGCCCGCGCACCCATGCTCCCACGTTACTCCCTGGTCGCCGCGAGCGTGTGGCAGATGATCCTGGCGAAGGCGCGGGCGTTCTCCGGGCCGTCGGACGTGATGATGTTCCCGTCGCGGACAACATCATCATCGACGTAGATGGCCCCGTGCGCCTCCAGGTTCCCCTTCTCCGACGGCCAGCAGGTCGCCTTCTTCCCCTTGAGCACGCCGGCGTTGGCCAGCGTCGACGACGCGATGCAGATCGAGCAGAGGAGCTTGTTCTGCTTGACGGCCTCGCGGGCGATCTCATGCGCCGCGGTGTCGTCGAAATACTCGGCCGCGCCGACGCCGCCCACGAAGATGACGGCGGCGTACTTCGACACGTCCACCTCCGACAACAGCATGTCGGGCGAGACGGTGTGCCCCTTCATGCCGGTGGACGCGGTCTTGGAGGAAGAGGCGACGAACACGCCGGCCTTCACGTGGGCGAGGGCCTCGGCCGGCTCGCGGAACTCCTCGTCGCGGAACTCGTCGCTGGCAACGACCATCAACACGTCCATCCCGGTCAGGTCTATTCCGACAAGATCAAGCATGGTCTCCTCCTGCCTCTGGCCGCAACCCGAGAGCCCCGTCATCAACAGCACGAACGCCGCCGCAAATCTGCGGACCCCAAGCCCCTTTGTCCCGACTCGGGCAACGTGAGTCCGACTGGTCATTTTTCTATGTTGTGAAAACATCCCGGACCACCAAGACACCAAGAAGTATACAACATGAAGGGTGGGCGAGGCAAACCCCAATACGCGCCCTCAATGTCCGCCCTCGACACCTGCCCATTGACGCAGGCCCATTGACGCACGTTCATCGACGCTCCGGCCCACGCGCTTCGTCCGGCTCCCGCCATGCTAAGAAATTATCCCAGCTGGGATAATTTCTTAGCATGGCCCGCTTGGGCGGAGGGGGCAGGCCGTCATCGGTGGTGCGCGGCGCCGGTCGCCGGCGAAGCCATTTGCGTTGTAGACATGTTGGCAACAGGTCACCCCAACATGTCGGGGTCGGAACGGATGGCAGCACCACAACTGGGTCACTTGCGCGCGAAAAAGGCAACAACGCAAATGGCTTGGCGTGCTCCGGCTTGAACCGTCCCCGCCGCACCGGTAGAATGGAGCGGCGGTTATGGCATCCCCAATGTCTTGAGAGGGCGGACCCTTGGCAACATATTTCGTGACGGGCACGGCCGGCTTCATCGGGTTCCACGTGGCCGCGAAACTGCTTGACGACGGGCACAAGGTCGTCGGGTTCGACAACCTGAACGACTACTACCCGGCGGTGCTGAAGCGCGCCCGGCACGCGGAACTCGGCAAGCTCGCCGGCTTCACGGCGGTCGAGGTCGACCTCTGCGACCTCGGGCTGTTCGACGACGCGGTCGCCTCGCACAAGCCCGACGTGATCTGCCACCTCGCCGCACAGGCGGGCGTGCGGTACTCGCTCACGCACCCGTTCGTCTACGAGAAATCCAACCTGCACGCGTTCCTCAACGTCCTCGAGGTCTGCCGCCACAGGAAGATCGCGCGGCTCGTCTACGCCTCGAGCTCGAGCGTCTACGGCGGCAACACCGAACTGCCCTTCAGCGAGACGCAGTCGGTCGACCACCCCATCAGTCTCTACGCCGCGACCAAGAAGGCGAACGAGCTGATGGCCCACGTCTACACGCACCTCTTCGACGTTCAGACGGTCGGCCTGCGGTTCTTCACCGTCTACGGCCCGTGGGGCCGGCCGGACATGGCGATGTGGCTCTTCACCGAGGCGATGACCCAGGGCCGGCCGATAAAGGTCTTCAACTTCGGCAAGATGCAGCGTGACTTCACGTACATCGACGACATCGCCACGGGCGTTATTGCGTCGATGCAGGCCGACGGGCTCGACCGGTACGAGATTTTCAACCTCGGCAACCACCGGTCCGAGGAGCTGATACACCTCATCGGCCTCCTCGAGGAGGAGCTGGGCCTCAAGGCGGAGAAGGAGATGTTGCCGATGCAGGCCGGCGACGTGCCGGCGACTTACGCCGACATCGACCGCGCCCGGTCGAAGCTCGGATACGAGCCGGCCACGCCCATCGGCGTCGGCGTCCCGAAGTTCATTCGCTGGTACAAGGGCCACGCCGGCCTCGTCGAGGAGATTCGCGCGGCGCAGAAGGGCGATTGACGGTCGGCCGGTTCGCGTCGCGCCGGGCTGTACCGGGTACGTTTCCCGCCGAAACTGTTCATTGGCCCGCGCAGGGGCCTCGTGTATAATGGGCTTGCGGGCCGCGTCCCGGCCCGCCGGCGTGGTTCGATACTCTTTTTGCGCGAGAGGCAATGTCCGAAGCCGCCCCACAACTTGCCGATGAGGCCGCGGAACTGCCGCCGCGCGACTGGCGTTGGGTCGTAAGGGCGGCCCTGCCCGTCATCCTGTTCGGCATCATTGCGGCCGATCCCCTGTCTCTTGTCTGGAAGCGGTGGACCAACGAGGCCGACTACTACAGCCACGGCCCCCTGATCCCGTTCGTCGTCGCGTATCTCGTACTGCGGAAGAAGAAGGCGTTGACCGGCGAGAACCCGCCGGAGACGGGTGCGCTGTACGCGGGCGGAATCGGCGCCCTGGTCCTCTATTACGTTTTTTCGGACTTCGAGTGGGACAAGCGGTGGCTCTTCGCCATCCTGTGCGGCGCGAGCGCCGTGTACCTCTTTCACAGTCTCCGCCGGCTGAAACCCGAGCCGTGGAAGCCGGGGCTGGTCGTGCTGGTCCCGTCGCTGGTGTTGTGCGTCATCTCCAGCACGAGCGAGATCGTGTCGGTCTCCTGGTTCTTCCTGCTTACGACTCTGGTCGGGCTGGTGCTCTATTACCTGGGCAAGCGCGTGGCGCTGATCCTCGCGTTTCCGCTGGTCTTTCTCTTCAGCAGCGCGCCGATGCCTGAGTTTCTCGTACAGCGCGTGACGATGCCGCTCAAGCAGGCGGCGACGACAAACGCGGCCTGGCTCCTCAAGAACGGCATGGGGATTTACTGCGAGCGCGAGGGGGCGGTGATCCTGTTGCCCAATCAGGAAGACCTGGTCGGCGAGCCCAAGAAGCTGACGGTCGGCGCGGTCTGCAGTGGCCTGCGTTCGCTGATCGCGCTGATCTCGTTCGGCCTGCTCTTCGCGTACATCACGCCGCTGTCTATGACCAAGAGGACGATCTTGTTCGCGGCCACCATCCCCGCTTCGTTCGTCGCGAACCTCGCGCGCATCCTCGCGCTTGCGCTCGTGGCGTGGAAGTGGGACCTGTCCGCGGCGACCGGTGACGGGCTGTGGCAGGCGATGGAAAATGGCTGGACGTCGTCGCTCGTGCCGCATCTCCGGAAGCTGTCGAACGAGCCGGTCCACGATTTCACCGGGATAATGATCTTCGTGGTCGCCTTCGTCGGACTTTTTTCGCTGGAACGATTTCTGACCTACATCGAGCGCCGCCAGCGGGCCGGCTCTCCGGAACCCGAAGGCCCGGCCGAGCGAGACGGCGGGGAGGTGTCCGATGCCTGACCTTCGCGGAAAGCGGACCGTCATCATCCTTGCGTGCGTCATCCTGGCGCTGTCCGTCCTCATTCTGGTCCACCTCGTGCGGGCGGCCGTGGCGGAGCACAGCGCCGAGGGCTGGCGGGGCAGGATATTCGGCTTCGCAATGGCGGGTGTGTCGGCGGCCGTCGCCCTCCGCATGCTCGTGTTCGCGAAGCGCGGCGAGACGCACTACTGGGGCATGGTCGGCGCTCTGGCCATCGCCGCCCTGCTCGTCGGCGGATACTCCTACAGGACGCAGGGGGTCCAGGTGGGATATCTGACCGAGACGATCCCGATGCGCATCGGGGACTGGCAGGGCATCCCCCAGACGGTTGACGACGAGACCTACCGTGTTCTCGAAACCAGGGACATCATTCAGCGATTGTACTCGCGCGGCGACGACCACGTGAACATGGCCGTCATCTTCGCGATGGGCAAGCGCCGGGTCGCCCATCCGCCCGAGCAGTGCTTCGGCGCGCTGGGAATGGAGTTCGAGGAAATAGCGCAGGACTCGTTCACGGCCGCGGACGGCTCGGTGATTGACGGGATTCGCCTGGTCATGTCAAAGGGGGAGAGGAAACAGACCTCGTTCTACTGGTACAAGGCGGGCGAACTGAACACCGGCAACTTTCTGCGCCAGCAGGTTCACATCATCCTGTCCGGCCTGCTGATGCAGTCGGACACGCGCGTGGCCCTCATCCGGCTCGATACGAACATGCGAGACCTGGGGCCGGCGGAAAGGGACCGCTCGATGGCCTTGATAAGGGAGTTCGCGAGCGAGGTGTTTCCCGAAATCGAAAAGGCCCTGGGGCTTGGCGCCTTCGAGAAGAGGGCGGACGACGCGGCCGGCGACGGGGCGGGCACGGGCGAGACTTCGCGGGACTGACCGGGCTTTCGAGCGGCGTGGGGCACGGCGTTCCGGGACTAGCGTCTTCTTCGGCCGCTCTTGCCGGAAGATTTCCTGCCGGCCGCCGCGGTCTTTTCGCTCACCGCCGTCAGCACCTTCAACGCCAGCCGGGAGGGCTCGGACTTGCCGTTCTCCCACCGGTTGACCGTGGCGAACGTCACGCCGATCTCGTGAGCGAACTCTTCCTGTGTCAGGCCCAGTTGCTTACGCAGTTTTCTGATTTCCGCACCGTCCATCAAGTTCGTCCCCCGTCCTGATCGAGACACGTCCACGCACCACCAGCCGTCAACGCAATTCCGCACTCCCCGGTGCCGACTATGCGGCTAAGGAGCGGATTATAGCATCGGGCATATAACTCGTCCACGAAAAAGTTGCAAGAAAAAAAACTGCGGCGCCCACGGGCGCAATACGGCGGCCTCGCCCGGCGCCGTGTGCGGCGTTCCGTGTCACGTGGCCCGGACCACCACGCTCGTCATATCGTCGAACTGCGGCTGGTTGACGGTGAAGGTCCTCACGGCCGTCAGGACCCGTTCCTGGATGTCGGCCGCGGAGAGGCCGGTCGCGTTCCGGGCGATTTCCTGGAGCCGCTGTACGCCGAACTGCTCGCCGACGGAATCCATCGCCTCGGTGATGCCGTCGGTGTACATCATGACGATGTCGCCGGGCGCCAGCTGGCACAGTTCCTCCCGCAGGCCGGTCTCCTCGATTATGCCGAGCGGCGTCCCGCTCGCCGAGAGCATCCTGACGTGCTTCCCGGCGCTCGTCACGACGGGCGGATTGTGCCCGGCGTTCACATAGGTGAGCGTCCTCTGCGCCGGGTCGAGGACCGCGTAGAAGCAGGTGACGAACATGCCCGAGCGCATGTCCTTGAGCATGAACGAATTCGCGAGTTCGAGCGCCGAGAGCACCGAGGGCCGGTCTTGCGAATAGGCCCGGATCAGACTCCGGGACAGGGCCATCAGCAGGGCGGCGGGGACGCCCTTGCCCGAGACGTCGGCGATGACGACGCCCCATTTGCCCTCGGGCAGGGGGATGAAATCGTAGAAGTCGCCGCCCACCTCGCGGGCCGGGATGCTCACGGCGGCTATGTCGAAGTTGTCGATCCGCGGGCACGACTCGGGCAGGAGCGACCGCTGGATTTCCGACGCGATGTCGAGCTCACGCGCCATCGCCTTCTTCTCGGACATCGTCCGCGCCAGTTCCTCCGTGTACGTCTCGAGCGAATCGGTCATCTTGTTGAACGACGCCGCCAGCATGCCGACCTCGTCCCGGGAATCCACCTTCACCCGGTGGTGGAAGCCGCCGGTGCCGACGACGCTCGTCGCCTCCGCAAGCTTCTGGATCGGGCCCGAGATGCGCTTCGCCAGGACGCCCGAGACAAGCCCGCCCGCGATCAGGCCGGCGATGCTCAGCACGATGATGTCGCGGAGCGACGAAGAAACCGCCCGGTCCAGTTCCCGAGTGCTCAGCCGGCAGATGAGAGCGCCCGTGCGCCCGCCGAACCCCGGAAGCGGCACGCAGGCCTCGACCGCGTTTCCGCGGAACTGGACGGCCGGCCTGAGCGTCCGCATCGTCTCCGACGCCATCACGTCCAGCTTGTTGTAATAGTAGTCCTTGACCAGCTCGTCCGATTTCGGCGAATCCAGCGCTTTCTCCGCGTCCACCACGAAAACGGCCTCGAGGTTGCCCGCGTCCACCACGTTCTCCACCAACTGCTGAACGGCGAACTTCGAGCACAGCCGGGTGATGAAGTCGGCGTTGTACCCGACCTGGACGATCCGCGGCTTGTCCAGGCCCGAGACGCCGACGAACTTGTAGGGCCGGTCGTCCATCTCGCGCCGCCGCGCCTCCTGGACGACAACGGCCGCGCCGGTCTTGTCGGCGAGCAGTTTGTAGAATTCGTGGGACTGCGGCTGGAGCTCGGGGTCCGGCAGGAACTGAAAGTCCTCGGCCATCCTCGCCTCGGTCGAGCGCAGGTAGGCCTTCCCCTGCGGGTCCGTGATCCAGAACTCGTCGAGCACCGTGTTCCGCGTGACGTCGTCGAGGACGGCGTTGATCTCCTGCGGCGAAAGGCCGGCCTTGCCCTCGGCGATCTTGACGAGGTGGGCGGCCAGCCGCGCCTGCACGACCATCTGGTCGCCTATCAGGTTCTCGATTTCGCCGGGTGCGCCGATCGACACGGTCGCGGCGCGGGCCAGGAGCGACGCCGTGCTCAGGGCATTGTGCCGGGCGTCCTCGCGCAGACTGTGGACCGTCGTGAACAGCGTGAGCCCCGAGACCAGCGCCACGGTGACGAGCAGGAGCCCGTTCAGAGATATCGTCAGCCGTGTGCGAAGAGTCATCGAAGAATCCCTTATGGCCCGGCTCGCCCCGTGCACGATCCGGGAATCAAGGTTACCGGCGCGCATGATACATGTCCACTTTTTTCCCCCTGTTCGCGCGGGATTTGCATTTCGCGGGGCATTGCGGTATCTTGGCCGGGCCGCAAACGACGGCCGACTGCAACCTTCAAGGAGGGCAACAAGGCGTGAAAGAACACCGGGCGGATTGGATGAGCGAGGGCGTGCTCGGGCTGATGGTCCATTACCTCGTCGGCCCGTCCGGCGACCCGACGGACGAGAAGGTCGCCGAGTACAACGCCCTGATCGACGGCTTCGACCTCGACGCCTTCATCGGCGGGTTCGAGGCGACCGGGGCGAACTGGCTCATCTTCACGTTCGGCCAGAACTCCGGCTACTATTGCAGTCCGAACGCGTTCCTCGACGCGGCCGCGCCGCGCCACACGTCACGACGCGACCTCATGCGCGAGGTGGGCGAACGGCTGAAAGAGATCGGCAAGCGCCTCATCGCCTACATCCCCGCCGAGGTCGCCGCGCAGACCGACGAGATACGCGGCCTCTTCCACTACAACGACGACTGGGAGCTCTTCCAGGACCGATACGGACACTTCATCCGCGACTACTCCGTCCGGCTCGGCCCCCTGCTCGACGGCTGGTGGTTCGACGGATGCTACTACAAGGTTCACGGAGAGCGGACCGACTGGCGCCGCTGGTGCGAGAACGCGCGGGCAGGCAACCCCGGTTCGGTCGTCGCGCTGAACGAAGGCGGCTTCTGCGACGGCAAGACAGTGCCGCCGTCCCCGTTCGCCGACTACCACGCCGGCGAGGTCCACATGCTCGAACGCGGCAAAATCAGGATGGACTTCCTGCCTCGGGACGCCGAGATCACGACCAACGAACACGGATACCACCGGGCCGTCGGGGCGCCGGAGCCGGAACTTTACCTCCCCGAATCACGCTTCCTCCACGAACTCCAGTGGCACGCCCTCGTGCCCGTCGACTGCACGTTCAACCCGCCCACCCCGGACGTGCACTATTCGGACGAAGAACTCATCACGTTCGTCCGGAACTGCAAGGACGCCGGCGGCGCCGTCACCTTCAATTTGCCGATAACCTCGCGCGGCATCATGCCCGAAAAGAGTGTAAGGCAGATCGGCCGGGTCCGCGACGCGACCGCCTGAGAGGGGCGCGATGGCTTCGACAAAAGAGATCATCGAGATCACGGAGGCCTGCGGGGCCTACAACTACGAGCCCCTGCCCATCGTGATATCGAGGGCCGAGGGCATCTGGGTCTGGGACCCGGAAGGCGACCGCTACATGGACATGCTCAGCGCGTATTCCGCGCTGAACCAGGGGCACCGCCACCCGAGGATCATCCGGGCCCTCAAGGAACAGGTGGCCCGCGTCACGCTCACCTCGCGCGCCTTCCACAACGATCAGCTCGGGCCGTTCCTCCTGGAACTGCTCGAGATGTGCGGCATGGAAATGGCACTGCCGATGAACACCGGCGCCGAAGCGGTCGAAACCGCGGTCAAGACCGCGCGGAAGTGGGGCTACGAGGTGAAAAAGGTCCGCAAGGACCGCGCCAAAATCATCGTCTGCAACAACGCCTTCCACGGCCGAACGATAACGCTCATCAGCATGTCGTCGGAGGAACAATACAGGAACGGGTTCGGCCCGTTCACGCCCGGGTTCGAGATCATCCCGTTCGACGACCCCGACGCGCTCGAACGCGCCATCGACGGCGACACCGTCGCGTTCCTGATCGAGCCGATCCAGGGCGAGGCCGGGGTCATCGTCCCCCGGGACGGCTACCTTCGGAGCGTCCGCGACATATGCACCAGGAACAACGTGCTCCTGATGCTCGATGAAATCCAGACCGGGTTCGGGCGCACCGGCCGGCTCTTCGCGTATCAGCGCGAGGGCATCGAGCCCGACGTGCTCATACTCGGCAAGGCGCTGGCCGGCGGCGTGCTCCCCGCGTCCGCGGTCGCCGCCCGCCGCGAGGTGCTCGGGGTGTTCCAGCCCGGCGACCACGGCAGTACGTTCGGCGGCAACCCCCTGGCCTGCGCCGTGGCGCGGGCCGCGCTCGGGGTCGTCCGGGACGAGGAGCTCGCGAAGCGCGCCGAAGCGCTCGGCTCCTACTTCCTGGGGAAGCTCGCCGAAATCAAGAGCCCGATGGTCGCCGAGGTCCGGGGGCGCGGCCTGCTGGCCGCGGTCGAACTGCGCGAGGGGGCGAAGACCGCGCGGGCCTGTTGTGAGGAACTGATGGCCGAGGGCATGCTCTGCAAGGAGACCCACCGCAACGTCATTCGCTTCACCCCGCCGCTCATCATCACGAAGGACGAACTCGACTGGGCGCTCGAACGGATCGCCGGCGTGTTGAAGTGAGCCGCGCCCGTCACTCGATGGGCGGGGGTTCGCAGAGGACGCGGAATCCCTGATGGTCCAGCGGCCGGCCCGCTTCCGGAAGCGGGCCGAACGACGTGATGCGCAGGGCGTCGGCGCCGTCGCACCACGCGCCTCCGCGCAGCGCGTGGTCGGGGAAATCGTCGGTCCGGACCCACTCGGCCGCGTTGCCGGCCACGTCGCAGAGGCCGAACTCGTTGGGCGGATAACTGCCGGCCGGCTTCGCGCCGTCGGCCGCGTAGCAGGCCATCGTGTCGTCGATATCATCGCCCCAGGGGTAGAAGCGGTTGTCGAGGCCGCCGCGGGCCGCGTACTCCCATTCGGCGAGGTCCGGCAGTTTGTACACGCGCCCCATCTGGTCGTTCTCCGTCAGCCACCGGCAGAAGGCCGCGGCCTCCTCGGCGGTGACGTTGACGACCGGATGGCCGTCGCCCGGCGACACCTTCGCGCGCTCGCGCCCCGGCGCGAATTGCTCGTACTGCGCGTTCGTCACCTCGCATACGCCGATGAGGAGCGGCCGCCGAAGCTCGATGTCGTAGCTCCGTGATTCGACCGTCCCGGCTGGCAGGACCGCGAACCTGATGCCCGTCGGATGGGTGAACGCCTCGGCCTTTTTTGTCGGGACAAGGGGCGGGCCCGTGGTCCTGGGCATTGTCGGGCCACAGCCGCAGGCGAGCCCGGCCAGGGCAAGAAGTCCGAGGAGCGGTGCGGTTCGTCGCGGCATCGGCGTCCCTCTGGATCGCGTTGGTTCGAGTATAGCGCCGCCTTTTGCCGATTGCAAACGCGCACAGCGGGCTTCGGCTCGGTTCGTTCACCGTTGCGTTCGGGCGAGCGTTGTGAATAATGGTGTCCGTCTTGACGGCCCGAGAAGGGGGCAGGCGTATGCCGGACAGTCTACGCACCGTGCACATCAACACCGAGCGCACGTTCCGCGGGGGCGAACAGCAGGTCCTCTTCCTGATGCGGGGGCTGGCCGAGCGCGGCCACGAGGCCGCCCTGATCGCTCAGCCGGAGGGCCAACTGGCCCGCCGCGCCGCCGACGCGGGAATCGTGGTGCACGGGATTCGCATGCGGTGCGAACTCGACCCGGTCGGGCTTGCGCTCATCTGCGCGAAACTGCGCGAACTGGGGAGCGACATCGTCCACATGCACACGGGCCACGCCCACACGCTGGGCGTCGCGGCCTCGCTCCTTTCGGGCTGTGGCCGGCGGGTCGTCTCGCGGCGCGTGGTCTCGCCCGTCGGCGCGGGCCGGCTGAGCCGGCTCAAGTACCGCCGCGGGGTTGACCGCTACATCGCGATTTCCGGGGCGGTGAGGGACGTGCTCCTCGGGGCCGGCGTGGCGCCCGGCCGCGTGAGCGTCGTCAATTCGTGCGTCGATCTCGGCCGTTTCGCGGACGCGCCCGAGAGGCGCGACGAGTTTCGGGCGGAGTTCGGCATTCCCGAGGGCGCGCCCGTCGTCGGCTCCGTCGGGGCGCTGTGCCGCCCCAAGGGGTTCGACGTCTTCATCGAGGCCGCGGCGCTCGTGTCCGCGCGGGTGCCGGAGGCGAAGTTCCTCCTGGTGGGCGACGGCGAACTGCGCGGCGAGCTGGAACGCCGCGCGGCGGACCGGGGCGTGAACGGGCTGACCTTCACCGGCTGGCGCGAGGACGTGCCGGAGCTTCTGCGCTTTCTCGACCTGTTCGTCTCGTCGTCCGTCGAGGAGGGGCTGGGCACGGCGGCGATGCAGGCGCTCGCGGCCGGGACCCCGGCGGTTGTCACCGATGCGGGCGGCCTGCCGGAGGTCGTGGACGGGGGGCGGGCGGGGCTGGTCGTGCCTGCCGGCGATTCGTCCGCGCTGGCGGACGCCGTTGTCCGGCTCCTCGGTGACGGGGTGCTCCGGGCGCGGCTGGCCGAGGCCGGCCGGTGCTTTGCGGCCGAGCGGTTCGGGCCCGCGAGGATGGTGGAGGAGACTGTCGCCGTCTACCGCGCCGTGCTCGGCCGCTGACCGGGCCGGGGCGCCGGGTTTTGCCGAAAACTCCCCGCGTGCTTCTTCTCAGGCGTCGTCGCCGGAATCTCTGAATTGCGCCTCGAACAGCCGCCGGTACGGCCCGCCGCGGCCCATCAACTCGGTGTGCGTCCCCTCCTCGACGATGCGGCCGCTATCGAGCACGAGTATCCGGTCGGCCTTGACGACGGTCGAGAGCCGGTGGGCGACGATGAGGACCGTCTTCTGGTACTGGAACATGAGCTTTTCGAGCGCGTCGTAGAAGGCCCGTTCCGATTCGGCGTCGAGCGCGGACGTCGCCTCGTCGAGCAGGAGGATGTCGGCGTTCTTGAGCACGGCCCGCGCGGTGGCGACCCGCTGGCGCTGGCCGCCGGAGAGGGTCTGGCCGCGCTCGCCTACGACGGTGTCGTACCCTTCGGGCAGGAGGGCGATGAAGTCGTGGATGTTGGCGACCCTGGCGGCCTCGAACATCTCCTCGTCGGTCGCGTCGAGCCGCCCGTACTTGATGTTCTCGCGGATTGTCGTGGCGAACAGGAACGGGTCCTGGGGCACGGCCGCGACGTCGGCGAGGTAGGAGTCGCGGGCGACGTCGTTGATGTCGACGCCGCCGACGCGGATGCGCCCCGAGCTCGGCCGATAGAGGCGCGCGACGAGATCGAGGATGGTCGTCTTGCCGCCGCCGGAGCTTCCGACCAGCGCAGTCACCTGGCCCGCGCGGGCGGTGAAGGAGACGTTGTCGAGAACGACATCCTCGGAGTAGCCGAAGGACACGTTCTCGAACGCGACGGACGGCTCGATCCCGTCCATCGACCGGCCGGAACGGTCCACGGGCGCTTCCATCGAGTCGAGGTAGCTGAAGACGCGGACACTGCCGGCGAGCGACTCGTTCACTTTGTTGTACGCCTTGGCCAGCGTCTTGACGGAGCGGAACATCGCCTGGACCCCGGCGACGAACATCAGGAGGGAGCCGGTGGTCAGGCCCCAGATTTCTTCGTGCACGGCGGCCATGCCCAGAAACGCGATGACGGCCAGCGTGATGCCCGCGAAGAGGGTGACGGCGCCCTCCGACATGAGCTTGCTCCGCGCGACCCGGAGCGCCTTGCGCAGGAGGTCGGCCGTCTGTTCGAAGAACCGGCCGGTCTCGTGTTCCTCGCGGCCAAACGTCTTGATCGTCTTGAACCCGGTGACCATCTGGACCTTGGTCTGGTTGAGCCGGGCCTGGAAGTTCTGGCGCTTGGTGGCCTGCTTCCGTATCTTCCCGCCCAGCGCGACAAGCGGGAACACCACGAACACGAGCACGACGACCGCGATGATGCACAACTGCCAGCTCGCCGTGAGCGCGACGGCGGCGCCGCCGATGATCATGAACGGCTCCACGACGAGGTCGTCCAGGATGAGGTCGAGCGCGGCAAGCGTGACGTTCACGTCGTCCGCCATTCGCTGAAGCATGTCGCCAAGCTGCCAGCGGCCGAAGAACGTCATCTCCTGGTCGAGCGTCGCCTTGAAGAGCCGGCGCTGGATGTCCATGCCGGTGCGGTACTGGACCAGGCGAGCGGCGTACTGCCCGAGCACGCGTGCGAAGGCCTCTGCGACGGCGACGAGCGCCAGAGCAATCGTCACGAACCACAGCCGGCCCCAGAAGCCGGCGCTCTGGTCCATGACGACGTTGTCCACGAACGGCTTGGTCACGAAGAACTTGCCCTGGTGGCATCCCGCGTACACCATCATGCCCAGGACCATGAAGCCCAATGCCCACCAGTGGGGGATGGCGTAGGACAGGACGCGGAGCACGGCCCCGAGGTGGGGCTTGCGTTTCGTCAGTTCCCGGGCGTATGCCTCGACCGCCTTCTGTTTCGCTTCGGCGCGCGCGCCCACGTATCTCTCCTGGCGAATTGCCGCGTCAGGCAGTCATTCTAGCCGGGAGCCGCGCCCGGGGCAAGTGCCATGCGCCCGAACGAGCGATTGACACCGCAGGCGGGTGTGCTAGAATTGCCCCCGCACCGGACGGGACCGTCAGCAACACGAGCCATGGGATACATAACATGATAACGGGCAAGCGCGTCTTCATCACCGGCGGGGCGGGCTTCATCGGCTCGACGCTCGTCGGCCGCCTGGTCGACGACAACGAGATCACGATCTACGACGTTTTCCGGCGCGACGCCCTCAGCGGCAAGCCGTACGCCAGGCACCCCAACCTGAAGATCGTCACGGGCGACATCCTCGACGCCGCTTCCCTGGCGCGGTCGATGGCCGGCGCGGAGATAGTGATCCATTGCGCGGCAATCGCCGGAATCGACACCGTCATCCAGAAGCCGACCGAGACGATGCGCGTGAACATGGTCGGGACGGCGAACGTGCTGGAGGCGGCCCGGGGCCTGCCGGGCCTGGAGCGCCTCGTGGACTTCTCGACCAGCGAGGTCTTCGGCCGGTCGGCCTTCCGCGCGGAGGAGAGCCACACCACCCACATCGGCGCCCTGGGCGAGGCGCGCTGGACGTACGCCGCCAGCAAGCTCGCCGGCGAACACCTCGCACATGCGTACTTCGACGAGTTCAAGATGCCCATCGTGACGGTCCGACCGTTCAACATATACGGACCTGGACAGGTCGGCGAGGGAGCGATACGGACCTTCGTCACCCGCGCACTCGGGAACGAGGACATCGAGATCGACGGCGACGGGAACCAGATTCGCGCCTGGTGCTACGTCGACGACTTCGTCGAGGGCCTTCTGCTCTGCATCACGCATCCCAAGGCGATCGGCGAATCCTTCAACATCGGCAACGCCCGCGCCGTCATCACGATCTACGGGCTGGCACAGACCGTGTTGCGCGTGCTGAGCGAGTCGAGGTCGAACATCCGCTTCGTGCACAAGGACTACGCGGACGTCGAACTGCGCATCCCTAACGTGGACAAGGCGAGGAGCATTCTGGGCTTCGAGGCGAAGGTGGATCTCGACGAGGGGATTCGCCGCACCGCCGACTACTACCGGGGCGCCGCGGAATGATCCGACTCACCATCCCGTCCATCGACGAGGCCGACCTGGCGGCGGTGCGCGAGGCGCTGGCCTCGGGCTATCTCGTGCAGGGGCCGCGGGTCGCCGCGTTCGAGCAGGCCGTCGCCGGCCGTGCGGGCGCCGCGCACGCGGTCGCCGTGAGCAACTGCACGGCCGCTCTGCACCTCGCGCTCATGGCGCTCGGAATCGGGCGGGGCGACGCCGTGATCGTCACCGCGTACTCCTGGGTCGCCACGGCCAACGTCATCGAGCTCTGCGGCGCGAAGCCGGTCTTCGTGGACATCCGGCCGGACACGTTCAACCTTGACCCGGAGCAACTCGAATCGGCTCTGGAGTACGCCGGGTCCGTCAAGGCGGTGTTGCCGGTCCACACCTTCGGCCAGATGGCCGACATGCAGGAAATCATCGAACTGGCGGGGCGGTCCGGCGTGCCCGTCGTCGAGGACGCCGCGTGCGCGCTCGGCGCGACCCGCGGCGGCCGCGGGGCCGGCACGTGCGGGACCATGGGCTGTTTCAGCTTCCACCCGCGGAAGGCCGTCACGACCGGCGAGGGCGGAACGGTCGTCACGGACGACGCCGCGCTCGCGAGCCGGCTCCGCGCTCTGCGCAACCACGGCCAGGACCCGGACTCGCCGTCGCCCGACTTCATCCTGCCGGGCTTCAACTGTCGCATGACCGAGTTCCAGGCGGCCCTGGGCCTGACGCAGATGGCCAAGCTCGACCGCATCATCGCCGCGCGGCGCAAGCTCGCCGCCCACTACGACGAATTGCTGAGCGGCACTCCGCTCGAGCCGCCCGCCGTCGCCCCCGGCTCGGAGCCGGTCTATCAATCCTACGTCGCCCTGATGCCATGCGGCGCGGCGGAACGCCGGGCCGGGCTGATCCGCGCCATGAAGGAACGCGGCATCGAAACAACCATCGGCACGTGGCACATGCCGATGACGACGTACTTCCGGGAACGCTACGGGTACAAGAGCGGCGATTTCCCGGTCGCCGACGACGTGTTCGAGCGGTCGATCACGCTCCCGCTCTACGAAACGCTGACGCTCGAACAGCAGGAGGAGGTCGTCGCGGCTCTGCTGGCCTGCCTCTCCGACGCGGGCGCGTGAGGCCGCCGGAATCCCGAGCCGCCAGGAACGAGAGATGAAGATCGAAAAGCACAAGTCGTACGAGAGCCACGGAAGCGGCCGGTTCGGCCCCGAAGATTTCAAGGCCATCGGGGACGACGCCGTCATCGAAGGGGGCGTGCTGGTCTTTCATCCCGAAACGATAAGCATCGGGGCGAACGTCTACGTCGGCCACAACACCATCCTCAAGGGCTATCACAAGAACGAGATGTTCATCGGCGACCACACTTGGATCGGCCAGAACTGCTTCTTCCACAGCGCGGGTGGCATCCGCATAGGCCGGGCCGTCGGCATCGGTCCGATGGTGAAGATTCTGACCTCGGCCCACAGGGACGACGATGTGTCGAAGCCCGTCATCTTTCACGAACTGGAGTTCGCCGAGGTCGTCATAGGCGACGGGGCCGACATCGGCACCGGCTCGGTCCTCCTGCCCGGCGTGCACGTCGGCGAGGGGGCGGTCGTCGGCGCCGGGTCCGTGGTGACGAAGGACGTGCCCGAGTATCACGTCGTCGCCGGCGCGCCGGCCAGGGTTCTGCGGAAGAGGGGCGAGTAGGCCGTTGAAAGACGACAAAATCGTCATCGTCGACTACGGGATGGGGAATCTCGCGTCGATCCAGAACATGCTGAAGCACATCGGCGTGCGAGCCGCGATCTCCGGCGACGCCGCCGCCGTCGAATCGGCCGGGAAACTGATCCTGCCGGGGGTGGGGGCGTTCGACAGCGGCATGAAAAAACTCCACGAGCTCGGCCTGGTCCCGGTCCTCGACAGGCGTGTCCGCGAAGACGCGGTCCCCGTGCTCGGCGTTTGCCTCGGGATGCAGCTCTTTACCCGGTGCAGTGAGGAAGGGACGGCGTCGGGCCTCGGCTGGATCGCGGCGGGCACCCGCCGGTTCGCGTTCCGGGGCGAGCCGGCGCGGCTCAAGGTCCCGCACATGGGCTGGAACGCGGTGGCCGTGAACAAGCCGAGCGTGCTCTTTCACGAGATGCACGAAGAGCCGCGGTTCTACTTCGTGCACTCCTATCATCTCGTGTGCGACGACGAGGAGGACGTGCTCTGCCGCACGCACCACGGGTATGATTTCGCGTCGGCCGTGGAGCGCGGCAACGTCTACGGCGTCCAGTTCCATCCGGAGAAGAGCCACAAGTTCGGCATGAAGCTCCTCGAGAACTTCGCGAGGCGCGCCTGATCATGCTCAGCACCAGGGTCATGCCGTGCCTGCTGGTCGAAGCCGGCCGGCTCGTCAAGACCGTGAAGTTCAGGAAGCCCGCCTACGTCGGCGACCCGGTCAACGCGATCAAGATATACAACGAGAAGGAGGTGGACGAGCTGATCGTCGTGGACATCAGCGCGACGGTCGAGGGCCGGCCTCCGAACTTCGAGCTGTTGTCCGAAATAGCGAACGAATGCTTCATGCCCCTCTGCTACGGCGGAGGCGTGCGCGACCTCGACAGCATCCGGACGATCTTCAGCATGGGCATCGAGAAGGTCGCCGTCAACTCGTACGCGGCCGAGAAGCCGCGGTTCGTCAAGGACGCGGCCGAACGGTTCGGCAGTCAGAGCATCGTGCTCTCGATGGACTGCAAGCGCGTCTTCCGGCGCAGGTACCGCGTGCACACGCACGGCGGCCGAAGGGCGACCGGGCTGGCCCCCGTGTCCTTCGCTCGGCAGATGGAGGACATGGGCGCGGGCGAAATCCTGCTCAACTCCATCGACCGCGACGGCACGTGGAAGGGATACGACATCGACCTCGTCCGCATGGTGACGGACGCCGTGAGCATCCCCGTCATCGCGTGCGGGGGCGCCGGCCGCGTCGAAGATTTCGGCCGCGCGGTCAGGGAAGGCGGCGCCTCGGCCGTCGCCGCCGGCAGCATGGTCGTCTACCAGGGCAAGGGGCGCGGCGTGCTTGTCGGGTTCCCCGCCCGAAACGAACTGGCGAACGTACTCGACCGGCATATAATGTGACGCGCCGGCGGCCTTGAAGGGAAAACACGAATGATCTGCTCGCGCTGCATATACGACGACCGCATCCCGTACATCACGTTCGACGCCGACGGCGTCTGCAACTACTGCCGCCTGCACGACCAGCTCCAGCGGGAATACCCGACCGGCGACGAGGGGATGGCCCGACTGCGCGAACTGGCGGCCGAGATAAAGCACGCCGGACGAAACCGCGAGTACGACGTCGTCATCGGCGTCAGCGGCGGATGCGACTCGTCCTTCATGGTCCACCTCGCAAAGGAAAAGCTCGGACTGCGCCCGCTCGCCGCGCATTTCGACAACACCTGGAACTCGAAGACCGCCGTCGAGAACATACACAACGTACTCCGGCGGCTCGACGTCGACCTCTTCACCCACGTCGTGGACAACCGCGAGTATTGCGACATCTTCAAGTCCTTCCTCAAGGCGTCCGTGCCCGACATCGACACGCCGTCCGACATCGGACTCGCCACGACCCACTACCTCGCCGCCGCCAAGTACGGCATCAAGTACATCTTCGAGGGACACTCATTCCGGACCGAAGGCATCTCGCCCCACGGCTGGTTCTACATGGACGCCAAGTATATCGAGACCGTCCAGAAGCAGTTCGGCTCGCACAAACTGGAGACCTTCCCCAACCTCTGGATGATGCGCTGGCTCAGGTGGACCATCTTCAACCGCATCAAGAAAATCCGGCCCCTCTACTACGTCGACTACAAGAAGGAAGACAACAAGGAGTTCCTCACCCGGGAATTCGGCTGGAAGTGGTACGGTGGCCACCATATGGAAAACCGCACCGCGTACTTCACCAACAACTACTACCTGCCGCGCAAGTTCGGCATCGACCTGCGGCACTGCGAGTTCTCGGCCCTCGTCCGAAGCGGACAGCTCACGAGGGAACAGGCCCTCGACGAAATCCAGAAGCCCAAGCCCTTTGACGAGGGGATTCTCGAAGAGGTCAAGAAGCGGCTCGGGTTCTCGGACGAAGAGTTCGAGCGCATCATGAACCTGCCGCCAAAATCGTATCGGGACTACAAGACCTACAAGCAACGCTTCGAACGCATGAGATGGCTGTTCTGGATGATGTACAAGCTCGACCTCGTCCCCAAGAGCTTCTACCTGAAATACACCCGAAGGTACGAATGAACGTACTGCACCTGCCCGTCAACATCGCGTCGCAGACGAGCGTCACCGTCCGGGCGCTGCGCGAGATCGGCGTCGACGCACGCGGCGTCATCCGCAACAACACCCCCTACCAGGACGCCCGCGGCATCGAGACCTTCACCGTCGGGTCCACCGACACGTCGCCGGTCCGCTCTCGGCTCCAGCGGCTTCCGTGGTGGTGGGCGGTCGCCCGGGCGCTGCGCTGGGCCGACGTCGTCCACTGGCACAGCCGGAGCCGCGCCCTGCCCGCAACACTCGACCTCAAGTACCTCGCACTCGTCAACAAGCCCCGCGTCGTCGAGTTCTGGGGCACCGACATCCGCGACCCCGCCATGGCGTCCGCCGACAATCCGTACATGGCCGGCGCATTCGAAACCGAAAAGGACAACGCACGGCGCTGGGCACGCATGGCGCGGAAGACACAGGAGAAATTTTCGCGCTACGGATTCGAGTGCATAATACCGTCCGTCGAGATGGAGCCGTACATCGACCGCCGGCTCTTCCCCCGGATGCACGCGACGATGCAGCGCGTGATGCTGTCCGACTTCGAGCCCCGTTTCCCCGACGCCCTGAACCGGCGGCCCGTCGTCGTGCACAGCCCGTCCCACAAGGGGCGGAAAGGCACCGACGCCGTGATGGACGCCGTGAACGCGCTGAAAGGCCGTTGCGACTTCGAGTTCCGGCTCGTGACCGGCGTGAAACGTTGCGAGGCGCTCGAAATCGTCCGCAACTGCGACGTCGTCATCGCCGAGCTCGTGTCTGGCGCGTACGGCCTCGCGGCACTCGAGGCGATGGCGATGGGCAAGCCCGTCATCTGCTATCTCAAGCCGTCGCTCGTCTCGAAATTCCCGGCCGACTGCGCGATAGTCAACGCCAACCCGGGGAACCTGGCGGACGTCCTCGGCCGCCTGCTGTCCGACGGCGCCCTGCGCAACCGGGTCGGCCGCGACAGCCGCGCGTACGTCGAGAAGCACCACGACGCTCTTGCCCTTGCGAAAGACCTTCTCAAGATTTACGAAGGCCTGGGCCTGGGGGCGCATCGCGGCGGCCACCCGCGGCGGTCCCGTCCGGCATAGGCGCATCCGCCCGTCGATGGTACAGCCGGACAGGTTCGCTCTCGCCCGCACTCGCCCGCGATGATCCTCCCGGGCCCTGCGATGATTCCTCGCCCGCAACGAACCCCCTTCGCCACCGCACCGATCCACCGCCCGCGCCTCACGAACCACGAATCACCCCGCAGCGCGCCATGCTAAGAAAATGTCCCAGCTGGGATAATTTCTTATCATGGCGCCGGCCATCGCAGGCGTGCCCTTCGGCCACGCACTACTGACCTACCGAGCGAGTTCGACGCCGATTCGTTTCCGCGCCCCGTTGATCGCGTCTTCCGCAACCTTCGCCGGCCAGTTCTTCGGCAGGAGCTCCTGCGGAAGCATTGGATCCTCGGTCCGCAGCGAGGTCCACGCCTTGAACGCTTTGAACATTCTCCTGACCGCGGCGCGATGGGCGCCGGCGTCCACCAGATTCTGCCCCATGATATGGTCGCACTCGCTCCCCAGGCGCTCATAGCGTTGCCCGATCCTGTCCAGACCCCAGATCCGTTGCGCGGCGGCCGCGGCCCCCTCGTGCCAGTTCAGCCGCGCATCCTGCGCCCATACCATGTGCCGGGAGAGCCCGCACTCCTCGGCCTGTTCGCCGACCACATCGGACCAGTCATACGGAGAAATCCACGCGCTCCCGCTCAGGTTGCCCATGCCGGCCGCATGCACGGTTCGCAACAGTCGGCGCCTGGCGGTGTTTGCCTTTTCGGGAACGTCATAGGTGAGCAGGCACCAGCGTCCGTGCCATGGTCGGCTTTGGTTTGCGACTTTCAGGGCGGCTATCTTGTCATCGCCCGCAGGGCGTGTGGATTCATGGCGTTTCTTGCGCTCGTCATCGGCGGCGGCCTCGTCCCGCTTCCTGAGTCGGCGCAGGGCGTACCGCGCGACGCAGTCCTCCACCTCTCCGTAGAGAATGCGCATAAGGCGCAGAAACGGCCCGATGTCCGACCGCCTCTCCAACAGCCACATGACATACTCAAAGTCGGCCCCGCCAATTACTACCTGTCCTTTCCGAGCCATGGTGGTTGTCCTCCAAGATAACTCGTGGCCTCACCACATCATGCTACCAAAATATCCCAGCTGGGACAATTTCTTCTCATGCGGGTCGGGTGGTTGGCGGCGGTGCTTGATTCCCTCGCCGAGTTGTGCCCGGTGCGCCGGCTGTGTGTCTCGGGGTCGAATAGGGTCGTGTGTCTCGGGGTCGAATAGGGTCGCGTGTCTCGGGGCTGAATGGCGTGATGAGCGGCGCCGCTGTCTTACCCCCGGTGGCAATCCTTGCAGAGCGGGATGCCGGCCTTGTTCTTCAACACGGCGCGGCGCCAGGCCTGCATCTTCCTGCCGAACCACACGGGGAAGAACCCTTCATCGAAGACGTTGCCGGGCGAGTGCTCGCAATCGCTGTCCATGCAGCACAGCCCCATCGCGCCCTGCCACGAGATCACGGCGGACCGCCAAAGGTCGCGGCAGCCGGGCTTCCGGTCGCGGCCGGACTTGAGAAGGAACCCGTCCTCGTAGCGGCGGTACTGCGGGTCCGTCGGCAGGAGCTTCCGGCCTTCCTCGGTCCGGTCGACGTGCGGCGACTTTATCTTAACGCGGTCGAACCCGAGGTTCCTTCCGTATTCCCTGACCCGCGGCAGTTCGTGCTCGTTGTGTTTCATGACGAGGTAGTTCATCTCGATGCGTTCGGGATACCGTCCGCCCCGCTCCCTGCGCAGCGTGACCAGGCGCTTCACGCCGTCCACGACTTCGGCGAGGTTGCCGCCGACGCGGTAGGCCTCGTACGTCTCTTGTTCGAGTCCGTCGATGGCGACGGAGACGGACCGGACGTTGCACTCGGTCAGGTAGTCGAGTTCGCACTTGTGGAGGAACGTGCCGTTGGTCTGGATGTGTATGGTCATCCCTCGGCCGGACGCGTGCCGGACGAAGCGGCCGAAGTCGTCGCGCGTGAAGGGCTCGCCGTACCACGGGAACGAGATGCGTCGGACGTTGGGGCTGATCTCGTCGATGAGTTTGCAGAACTTGTCGTAGTCCATGAAGCCCTTGTCGCGCTCCAGCACGCGCTGGCCCCACTTGCACATTCTGCATCGCAGGTTGCAGAAGTTCGTCACCTCGGCCGCGATGTGCCTTGGCGGCGCCCACACGACCGGCCTGCGGAGCGCCGCCGAGAGTTTTTCGGTGACGCTGATGAGCTGTTTGTTGGCCCACTGGTTTCTGAGCATCGATATCTCCGGTCCCGGCTACTCGACGGGTTCTCCGCGGGCGGTTCGCCTGCGGTCGGCGGACAGTGCGAACGCCGCCAGTTCCTGAAGCACGCAAAGGAGGGCCCTGGCCCAGGTGAATGGGTTGGGTGTGGTGAGCCGCGCCCTGTATCCGTCCCACCGGTCGGCGTACGCCCTGAACTTCTCCTCGTTCGTTGCGTCGTGGAGCCGCCGGAGCAGGTTGACGTGGATCTGGTGGTATCTGGGCGTCGCCGGTTTTCCGTCCGCGTCATAGCGGGTCCAGCCGCCCATGTCGTATTCGTCAAGGTGAGCGAGCACGGAGCGGACGCCGTTCTCGAACGCTTCCTTTGCGCGCGGGTTGCCGGTGGCGAGTTGGAACTCGTGGATGCCGACGAGCGTGAACATCATGCCGTTGAGCACGCGCCTCTGCCGGCCGGGCGTGGGGTATTCCGCATACCACCAGGATCTGGGCGGTTCCTTGTCGACGATGCGTACCCCGCCGTCGGGGATGTCGACGAAGAACGCTTCGAGGGCCTGCTCGGCGGCGCGGAGGTATTTTTCGTCGCGCGTCAGGGAGTGAGCGCGGATGAGGACCTGGACGGCGTGCCCCTGGGCCATGCCCGAAATCCACGGGGCCTTGATGGTGTGGAGGTCGAAGTCGTATTCCCAGACGAGGGCGTCGCCGCGTCGCACGCCGTGGTCGAGGAGCCAGTCGGCGCAGTTCATGAACCGGGTGCGGGCGGCGGCGTCCACCGCGGGTGGTGCGGGGAACCGGGTAGAGCGTTCCCACCAGCGGAACGCCCATTGGCATATCGAGACGGGATTGCGCGTCTCGCCGTCGGGGCGCCGTGTGACGGCGAGCCCGTCCCGGTCGACGGGCGGGAAGTGGGCGCGCTCCAGGAAGGGCATGAAGCGCATGATCAACTCGTATTTGAGCGCGCGGTACCTGTGGCGTGTCTTTGGCTTCATGCGGGCGTCCCCCTGTCGAGCGGCCGCTTGTTGGGGAGCTGGTCCACGAGCGTGATCAGCTCCTGCGCGCGGTGGCGGTAGGTGTGGTTCTCGCGGACGATGTCACAGCCGGCTTGTGCGATCCGCTCGCGTTCATCGGGCCGGTCGAGGTAGTGGCGGACGAGTTCGAGGCATTCGTCCGCCGACTCGTACCAGACGAGGTGCTTGTGGTTCTCGAAGAGGGTTTCGAGTCCGGGGACGCGGTCGGTCAGCAGGAACCCTCGGCACCCGAGCGTCAGCCAGAGCCGGTTCGAGAAGCAGAGCTCGACGCCGCGGGCGGCGTTGCATCCGACGATGATCTTGCTCGCGCGGCAGACGGCGCCGTATTGGGCGGGCAGAATCTCGCGCCCCTGGACGCCGCGGAAGTCCTTCGCGAGTTCTTCCCAGCCGGGCCCCCAGATTTTCGTCTGGAACTCCCGGGCGAGGCGGCCGAGCAGTTCCCGTCGGTGCGGCCTGCCCGGCTTGCCGATGAAGGCGACGTCCGTCCGCATCCAGTCGGGCGCCTCGTCGGCGGGCCCGTACGTCCGGTCGTCGAACCCCTGGAGCCAGCAGAGTGGACGCGGTACGCCCGCCGCGCGGAGCTCTTCGAGCTGGCCGCGGTTGGTGACGAGGAACAGGTCGGCGCGCCGCGCCCGGTCGAGGAGCGACTGCGGCGGCTCCGGCATCCAGTCGACACAGATGACGGCCGTCTTGCGCGATTCGCCGAGCTTGGTTAGCAGGGACGACGAGATGCAGTCCTTCCAGACGAGTACCAGCCCGGCCCGGAGCGCGCGTGCGCGGCGGAGCAGGAGTGCGTCGGCGAGCCGCCGGCCGAGGAGCCCGGTCCAGCGGCCGTAGTGGACCGTCCTGACCACGTGGCCGAGCGCTTCGAGCGCGTCGGCGATGTGTCGCGGGGTCTGTGTGCGTTTTTTTCTGCGGGCGAAGAAGATGATGTTCACCGGCCGCCTCCGCTCATCCGGGCCGGCCACGGGAGAGGAACGCTTCGTACACTTCGGCGGCCGCGGGGCAGTCTTCTGCGAGTTGTGCGAAGAGCTTCGCCCGGCCGGGCCGGGCCGCGCTCGCATCGAGGTACGCCGTCAGGAACGCCCGTTTCTCGGACTCGGTCGGCGGGATGTCCGACAGGCCGGTGTCGAACCCCCAGCCGGTGCGGCGAAGGTTCTGGAGGTCGTTGGCGGTCGTGCGCCGCTTGAGGCGGGCGTGTTTCCAGTCGATGAGAAGCAGTTTCGGGTCGTCCGCGTTGTCGGCCTCGTCGGCATTTTCGACCAGGACGTTGCCGATATACATTTCGTTGTGATAGATGCCGCGCTCCTGTGTCAGGGCGGCCATGCGGCCGAGGCCGGCGGCGATCTTCAGCGTCGCCGTGCTGTCCACGCGGCCGGGCTTCGCGCGCCTCCAGTCGCTGACCGTCGCCGTTCCGTCCCGCCACTCCGAGATGACGACGGCTTCCTGGACGACGAGCCGGCTCCACCGTTCGCCCAACGCGAGCGGGCGGGTCGTCGGGACGCCTGCGTCGAACGCGACGAGATGATGCTCCCATTCCTTCCGCGTCTTGCTCCAGCCGTAGAAACTGCGGAGCTTCGACTGGAAGCGGTGCGAGACCTGTGACTTGACGACGGCGTCGCATTCGGGTCCGCCCATCCGGAAGACGAAACGGCGCTCCCCCTTCTCGCGGAGCATCGTGTCGCGGAACTCTCGGCGCAGGGTGTCGAACCGCCAGTCGGCCCGGGAGCGGACGATCTCGGCCCCGCCGGGCATCACCTCCCACCGCATGCCGGCGTGATGAATGACCTCGGGCTGTGCGGACCGGCTGGGCCTGCTGAACCAGCGGAAAGCCATCGCGCGCTCCGAACCGTCCCTTCCCCCCAGTCGTGCGGACATTCTAGCCGCCCGCCCGCCAAAGTCAAGTTGCCGGGAGCCGCGGGGAGGGCGCGGGGCGAGAGAGCCGTTCTGACGCTGGGGGTTCGGCTACCGCTGATAGATGGGCAACTGGCGATACGAGACGGTCAATGCCAGGACTTTGAGCGCCGTGCCGTAGGCCGGCCCGTACTCCCCGTTCCAATGCCCGTCCTTCTCCTGTGTCTTGATCAGGTGCTTGTACATCTGCTCGGCAAACTTCTCCCAGTACTGCCCGCCCAGTTGGAACATCCCATTCGCGCAGTAGTACGTCGCATAGGCGGGATACCCGTCGGTGATGAAGGCGTCGGGCTTCAGGTTGTTCAAGATAAAGTCGCCCGCCGCGCGGGTGATCTCGTCGTTGTGGTGTCCGGTCAGCTCAAGACAGAGCAGGGCGATGCCCGTCCTCCCGGCGCCGGGGTTCACCCGGGCGATATAACAGAACCCGCCGGAGGGCGCATGCCGCGTCCTGAGGATATACGCCACGGCGTCGTCGATGGCCTTCTTGGGCACCTGCGCGCCGTTCAGCCGCGCCGAGCGCAACGCCATCACCTGCCAGCCGGTGACCGAGATGTCGCTTTCCCTGGTTATCGGGGTGTAACGCCAGCCCCCTTTTTCCCTCCCCCCCTTCTCGACCTGTTGCGCGTCCAGGATCAGCTTGAGCGCCTTGGGAAGCACCTTGTCGATCTTCTCCTGGCGGTCCGGATCGACCATGCCCGAGCACTCGGACAGGAACAGCGTTCCGATGCCGTGCGTGTACATGCCGCCGCCGGTCAGGAAATCGTTGCCTTTGCCCTTCGCATCGAGCGAGCCGTTCGGCCCCTGATGGGCCAGCACGTAATCGAGAGACTTGTTGATCTGGTCGCCGTAGGGCTCGCCGCCGGGCGTATAGCCCTTCGAGAGGAAGGCCATGCCGGCCAATGCGACGAGCGCGGAGGTCTTTCCGAAGCGGTCCCCTGGGTACGTGCCATTCTCGGCCTGATTCTTGACCAGCCATTCGAGCGCCGCCGACACCGCCTTGTCCACGGGCTCGCGGTACTTCTTGAGCTGGAGGGACTCCTCGTCCGCGCGCGCCGCCGGACAGACCGGCCCGACCAGAATCGCCAGACACACAACCACGCTCAGCCGCATGGACGTCTCCTTCACGCGCTGGAGATGCACGCCGTTCGCCCGCACCATGGCGAACCGGGCTGACGGCGCCTTCGGAGGCATCCTGGCAACCTCCGCTACGTGCATTGTCCGTCATTTCCCATTATTGTCAAAGGTTTCCCTGACGACACGATGGGAAGCGGAAAGGACACGGTGTACCCCGATGATTTTTGAAAGGGCTTTGCCGCGGAAGACACGCGATTGCGGCGCCGGCTCCCCATACGCCCGGCCTGGAAGCCCACGTTCCCGATTACGGTGATCGGGGGAGAAGACCCGGAGTGGCGCGATGTCATCGAGGGGGATTTGGTCGGGGCGACTGGACCCGAACCAGCGACCTTTTGAACCCCATTGAGCCCACCCCCGGCCGACGCACGTGTCAAGCCCTTGGCCGCCGCTGTACTTACGCGATGCCCAACTGGAACCCTTTCCGTGGCGTGACGCTGGCGTGACGGTCGGCTTCCGACGCATCTCCCCACACCATCCTTACCGCTGTCGTCGAGTACGCGCCTCAGTCGCACTGACGCCCGGGCCGCGCCTTGCCGACTCTCTCACGCTCACCCCCGTTGGCCGAACTGCAACCGGCACATTGA
>Ga0180435_10000399_pt1 | contig 45287 bp, 31 predicted proteins | sample SS_ome_3_FD_132467 | JGI IMG/M metagenome (GOLD analysis project Ga0180435, IMG submission 132467) | Hypersaline lake sediment archaeal communities from the Salton Sea, California, USA - SS_3_S_1 metaG | ecosystem: Environmental > Aquatic > Non-marine Saline and Alkaline > Hypersaline >... | reverse complement strand
GTTGCCGGTCCCGGTATTGGTCACCCGGTAGTAGAAGGTGATCGCCTCCCCGATCCGGGCGATGTAGATGTCCCCGTCCGGGATGTCTCCGACTGTCTTGACCAGCGTGAGCGGAACCGGTGTCGGCGTGACTGAAGGCGTTAATGTCGGCGACGGAGTCACTGTCGGTGTCGCCGACGGTGTCGGAGACGGAGTCACGGACGGCGTTGAAGACGGCGTCGGTGTCGGCGTGACGCTTGGAGTCGGTGTTACCGAAGTTGTTGGTGATGGAGTAACCGTGGGTGTCGCCGTCGGTGTTACAGATGGAGTCGGTGTAACCGATGGTGTCGGTGTCGGTGTCGGAACCAGCTTGGCCGGGTCACAGAGCTCGAGATCATTATAGGTCGCTCCGTCCAGGCCGATGTAATAATAAACGTCAACATTTCCGGCAAGAGGCGGCGGATAGACATAGAGTGTCTGCGAACCGTCATAGGTCAGCTCCAGATGATCACCAGACCGGATATCGATATCCTCGTTTATCCGCGTTATCCTCAAAGCCGCCGGGTAGGAGGGATAAGATGACTGATCACCGAAACTGTTGGCATTGTCGTAAATATTGCCATATACATCCGAGAGAGGATCCGACCTGACCACCTGGTAATACCAACCGTCAACCAGGGAAGATCGCGTCTGCGCCAGCCACATACCTTCCAGATCGGCAAGCAGGAGGGGGAGAGTGCAGTAATCCGGTGTAGGAGTGACCGTAGGAGTTGGTGACGGTGTGGCCGAAGGTGTCGGTGTGATAGAGGCGGTCGGCGTGACCGTTGGTGTAGGTTTGACAGATGGTGTCGGCGTAACAGATGGTGACGGTGTAACCGATGGCGTCGGCGTGACACTGGGCGTGGTTGTCGGTGTCACTGATGGTGTTGGAGTTACTGATGGCGTTGCCGTAGGCGTCGACGACGGAGTCGGAGACGGCGTAACCGATGGTGTCGGAGTAACCGAAGGCGTCGGCGTGACCGTTGGCGTTGCCGTAGGCGTCGACGACGGAGTCGGAGACGGTGTCACCGATGGTGTCGGCGTAACCGACGGCGTCGGTGTGACGCTGGGCGTGGGAGTCACCGAGGGTGTGGGTGTAACGCTCGGGGTCGGTGTAGTAGTGGCGCTCGGAGTTGGAGTCACGCTTGGTGATGGCGTGGGAGTCATGCTTGGCGTAGGCGTGACACTCGGCGTCGGTGTGATACTCGGTGTAGGAGTTACCGAGGGTGTCGGTGTAGGCGTCGACGACACAGTTGGAGTCGGCGTAACGCTTGGCGTGGGGGTCACCGAGGGTGTGGGCGTGATACTGGGTGTAGGAGTCACCGAGGGTGTCGGTGTCGGCGTCGACGACGCTGTCGGGGTCGGAGTAACGGATGGCGTGGGAGTCACCGACGGCGTGGGCGTGCTACTGGGCGATGGTGTCGGCGTCACGCTGGGTGTTGCGGAAGGTGACGGAGTCACCGTAGGCGTCGACGACGGAGTCGGAGACGGCGTTACGGAAGGAGTCGGAGTAGTCAGATAACAGGTCCGGATGAATTTGCTCAGGAAGGCGTCGCTGTTCCCTCCGTAGCTTGCCTGGTATGGGTCTAGGGTGGGGAAATCCTCCGACTGGGTCCGGCCGGCCAGGTAAAGATCCTGCCCGGACGTCCCCAGGGCGATACCGTGGCCATAGTCGCGGTACGATCCCCCGAAATAGCTCCCGTACCAGAGTGCGGAGCCGGAGGTGGAAAGCCCCACGACAAAAGCGTCCCGGTCCCCGCTCAGAGTGGAATTAAATGGATTGTTCCCGACGGGAAAGTCACCGGAGAAGGTATAGCCGGTCACGAAGACGCCGTACCCGGACCGGCAGATCCGGTACCCGTAGTCGTTCTGTCCTCCCCCCAGGTAGGTCGAGAAGATAATCTCGCTCCCGGTGGAGTCGAACTTCATCACAAAGGCGTCACTGGAACCGGCCCGGCTCGCCTGGTAGGGATTGACCGTCGGAAAGTCGGTATCGTTCACATCCCCGGTAATATAGGCGCGGAGATCCTCGTCGAGAGCGACCCTCCGCCCTTTCCCGTAGAAGCCCCCGATAAAGGTGGAATAGACCAGGGAGGTTCCCGTGGTCCCGAACTTGGTCAAAAAGGCGCACCCGCTGCCCTCCCGGCTGGCCTGGTAGGGATTGGCCGTGGGGAAGTCAGCCGAGCGGGTCGCGCCGGTAAAGTAGGCCGAACCCGTCGAGTCCACCGCCACCCCCCCTCCTTCGTCGTACGAAGAGCCGCCGAAATAAGTCGAGTAGTAAAGGGCGCTTCCCGAAGAAGTGAACCGGGCCAGGAAGAGAGACCGGTCGCCCGGGTAATACGTCATATAGGGGTTAAAGGTGGGGAAATCGTCGGAGTAGGTCTCGCCGCAGATATAGGCCTCAGAACCGTTCGCCGCCATCCCCATCCCGTAATCGATCCCGCTGCCGCCCAGATAGGTTGAGTAGATCAGTCCGCTCCCGGAAGAGGTGAGCTTGGCCGTTACGGTATCGGGATTCCCGGAATTGGTGGCCTGGTAGGGGTTCACGGTCGGGAAGTCGGGCGAGTAGGAGTACCCGAAGACAAAGATCTCGCCGGCGCTGTTAAGAGCCAGATCAAGGCAGGAGTCAATACTGCTGCCGCCCAGATAGGTGGAGAAGAGGAGCGCGGTCCCGGTACTGTCAAACTTGGTCACGAAGAAGTCGTTGCTCCCGGCGTTCGCTCCCTGAAAAGGGTTCGCGGTGGGAAAATCCAGCGAAGCCGCGGTCCCCGCGACACAGGCACTCCCCGCTGAATCCACCTCGACTTCATAGGCCAGGTCGTAGTCGAGCCCTCCCAAGTAGGTCGAGAACTCCAGGTCGAGATAACATACAAAGTTCTCCGGCGTGGGCGTCACCGAGGGCGTAGGCGTGGGAGTCACGGAAGGCGTCGGCGTCGGGGTAACACTTGGCGTCGGCGTGATCGAGGGGGTTGGCGTAATTGACGGTGTCGGTGTTATCGTGGGAGACGGGGTAACGCTCGGGGTCGGGGTCGGGGTGATACTTGGCGTGGGCGTAACCGAAGGGGTCGGAGTAATTGATGGCGTGGGTGTGACTGACGGCGTGGGAGTGGTGTAGTAGCAGTAGCGATAGAACTTACTCACGAAAGCGTCCCGGCTCCCGCCACCATTTAAAACCTGGTAGGGATTCAGGGTGGGAAAATCGTCAGACTCGGTATATCCCGTGATGAAAAGATCGCCGTTGGGGTCGCCGGCGATACCGTATCCATAGTCGGGATCGTCTCCACCCAGGTACGAAGAATAGCTAAGCTCGGAACCCGAGGAGGAGAGCCGGAATAAAAACGCGTCTTCACCGCCCCCCCGGGAGGCCTGATAGGGATCTTCCGTGGGGAAATCATTGGAGAGGGTGCGGCCGACAATATTCGCTATCCCGCTGCCTCCCACGGCGATCCCGTAGCCGTCGTCATTGAGGCTTCCACCGAGGAAGGTGGAATAGAGAATGACGGAGCCGTCGGAGGAGAGTCGGGTGACGAAGGCGTCGTCATCGCCGGACCGGGAGGACTGGTAGGAATTTTGGGTGGGGAAATCATCGGATTCGGTATAACCGGTAATGAACGCCGTCGATGAACCGTCCACGGCGATCCCATACCCGGTTTCACCCGAATCGCTCCCGCCCAGATAGGTGGAATAGACCAGCGCGGATCCGTCGGAAGATAACCCCGCGACATAGGCGTCAACGATCCCGGCCAGGGTCGCCTGATAGGGATTCTCGGTCGGAAAGTCCGTCGACTGGGTGGAGCCGGTGATGAAAGCGGTGGAGGAGCCGTCCACGGCGATCCCGTTCCCATAATCGACTGACGTGCCCCCCAGGTAGGTGGAGTAGATAAGCGCCGACCCGGTTGAGGAGAGGCGGACCGCGTAACCTTCGTAGCTCCCCCCCCGGGAGGGCTGGTAAGCGTTCTCGGTGGGAAAGTTATCCGACTGGGTCCAGCCGGTGATGAAAGCCGAGGAACCGCTGTCCACTGCCAGGCCATAGCCCCGGTCATCCGAACTTCCCCCCAGGTAGGTCGAATAGAGGAGTCCGGATCCAGTGGAGGAGAGACGGAAGACGAAGGGATCGCGGTTGTTGTTGTATGATGCCTGGTAAGGGTTCACGGTGGGGAAGTCGTTCGACTGGGTATAACCGGCGACGAAAGCCGTCAGCTCGCCGTCTACGTCCAGGCCGTAGCCGTAGTCATAATAAGTCCCGCCGACATAGGTGGAGTAAACAAGGGAAGTCCCGGCGGTGGCGAGCTTGGTCACGAAGATATCGAAGTAGCTGCTGGAATCGGCGCGGGAGGGCTGGTAGGGGTTCACGGTGGGAAAATCCGTTGAACTGGTGTAGCCCATGATGTACGCCGAGCCGGCGTCGTCAGCCGCGATGGCCCGGGCAGTCTCGCTCCCGGAACCGCCCATATAGGTAGAGTAGTCGAGGACAGGACGGCAGACATAGTTCTCCGGTGTCGGCGTTACCGATGGCGTGGACGTGACTGATGGCGTAGGTGTAACCGATGGTGTCGCCGTAGGCGTCAACGATGGAGTCGGAGTCGGCGTGACAGACGGCGTGAGCGTTACTGAAGGCGTCGGGGTGATCGATGATGTCGGCGTGACTGAAGGAGTAGGCGTGACCGAAGGCGTCGGAGTGGCGCTCGGAGTCGGCGTAACCGAGGAAGTGGGTGTAACCGATGGCGTTGAGGTCACACTCGGTGTGGGCGTTACAGATGGCGGGGGAGTCGCACTCGGTCTGGGTGTTACAGATGGCGTGGGAGACGGTATGATGGATGGTGTAGGTATCGGCGTCGGCGTGGGAGGGATCTGACCGGTTACGAATACATCATCGAGACCAATCCCGTACCCGTAGTAGGAGTACCCCTTGAAGCAGACAAAGTACCGATTGGTCGGAGACGGCAGTTCCAGCGTGTGGAGCGTCCAGGTGCCGATAGTATCCGGATAGTGGGTGAGCTGGACCCAGGAACCGGCGTCGGATACCCGGTAGTAGATGGTCAGGTTATCCTGGTCTCCGTCCCAGGCCGACTGACAATGCCAGAAGGAGAGCCTGGTGTTGTGAGTTAAGGAGCCGAAATGGAGCGGGGGGGAGATGAGACGGGTCTCCGGTTCGGACCAATCCCCCTGGTAGAAGAGCGCGTTCTTGTAGCGGTGGGCGCCCGGCGTCGCGTCGTAACAGCCCGAGTACTGGACCCAGTTGGTGGTACCGGAGATGAACTGCTTGGACCAGATATTGGGATAGTTACTGGGAGCGCCGCCGGACCAGGGGCCGTTAAAATCCTCGCCGTATGGGACCGTCATTGAAGGAGGTGTGGGAGTGGGTTGCGCAAAAGCGGCAGTCGTCAGAGATAAGAAGAGGACAGTATTGATCAGTATTAATCGGTTAATCATGTTTATAATCTTCCTCTAATTAGATACAGGGGATACCATTAAAATAAATAAAAGTTAGCGCTTCGCACTAACTTTTGGTAGCCGCACCCTTTAGGGTGCGTAATAAACGCAGGCTAAAGCCTGCGGCTACCATTGATACGACAGTTATTGAAATCCCGTTACAGGGCCTTAGCGCTTCGCGCTAACTTTTGGTAGCCGCACCCTTTAGGGTGCGTAATGTGGCGCAGGCTAAAGCCTGCGGCTACGATTGATATTGAAATTCCGAAATAAGAACTTAATTCATAATCCGGTGTTTTTCACCGAAGATGTTCCCCACAAGTGTAAAAATATCATTCCGACTTATATTTGTCTATTATTATAACATTATTATATGGTAAGCTCCGAATACCGGATTTGAAGATAGGGCGGAGAGACAACTCCGGAAGAGTTCTCTATCGCGGAGGCCAGGACCTCATAAGCCGCCATCTATTCGTAACGGAGGGCGTCAATCGGGTTAAGACGGGAGGCCTGCCGGGCGGGCCAGATCCCGAATACGAGTCCGACAGCGGCGGAAAAACCCGTGGCCAGAATGATCGAAAAAGGGGTAACCCGGGTAGTCCATCCGGCCGCGGCGGCCAGGCTCCGGGATATGCCAATCCCCAGCAGAATTCCTATGATCCCACCGGAGATGGTGAGCAGAACCGCCTCAATAAGGAACTGGGCCAGGATATCGGATTTTCGGGCCCCCAGGGCCTTACGGAGCCCGATCTCCCGGGTTCGCTCCGTCACGCTCACCAGCATGATATTCATGATCCCGATTCCTCCCACCAGTAGAGAAATAGCGGCGATCGATCCCAGGAGAAGAGTCATGGTCTTGGTAGTGGACTCAATAGTTTCCTGGATTTCGGCCATGTTCCGGACCCTGAACGGTTCAGCTTTCTCATCCAGGACTCGATGACGTTTGCGTAAGAGGTCTTGAATCGCGTCCACGGCTCCTTCCATAGCTTCTTCGGAGACAATTTCTGCATCTATATTATTCAGATAGTCATTGCCGAGAAGACGGTACATCGCGGTGGTCACCGGGATGACGACGACATCGTCCCGGTCGCGCCAGGAACTGCCCCCTTTTTCCGGGAGGACACCGATTACCTGGAAGGAGATCCGGTTGATCCGGATGGTTTCTCCCACGGGGTTATTCTCCCCGAAGAGTTCACGGGCCACTGTAATACCGATCACGGCAACCTTGGCCTTCCCTCTCACTTCCTGAGCGGTAAAGAACCGGCCGGTCTCCGGAATCGAAGCGCGCATTGCGGCATAATTCTCCCCCTGGCCCTCCACCCGGGTATTCCAGTTCTTCCCCGAGTGGACGAGTTGAGCCCGGCCTGAGACCCGCGGAGAGACTCGAAGCACGCCGGGAAGTTCTTCCACCGCCGCGGCGTCCTTGATAGTTAGGCGGCTGACCGCTCCGCTCTGGAGACGAACTGCTCCCTGGGAGCGGGAGGCGCTCCGGATGCTGAGCATGTTCGACCCCAGTGAAGCCAGCCGCTGCTTGATTGAATCCGTGGCCCCCTGGCCCAGGGCCAGCATTGCAATCACAGCGGCTACCCCGATCAGGATACCCATCATGGACAGCACCGAGCGCATCTTATGGGCCAGTATGGCCCTGAGGCTTTGACGGAAGTGATTGGCGAAGAGAATCCGCCCCGGTTTCTCCGCCGTTTCCTCATTATTATCCCGGACGCATCCGGTTACGGGGTGAGACACGGGACCGATACCAGAGGAAGTGGGCTGATCGGAGATAATGCGGCCGTCGCGCATGGTGATGATCCGGCCAGCGCGCTCACCGATCGAGGATTCGTGAGTGACCATGAGTATGGTCTTGCCCCGGCGATTAAGATCTTCCAGGATGGAAATAATCTCGTCTTCACTCCGGGAATCCAGGTTGCCGGTCGGTTCATCAGCCAGGATAATCGCGGGATCGTTAACCAGGGATCGGGCGATAGCAACCCGCTGCTGCTCACCGCCGGAGAGCTGATTAGGGCGATGGTCGGCCCGGTCGCTCAGCCCGACTTGCTCAATCCGGGCGCGCGGGCTATCCTGATCATCACGTCTGCCGGAATAGACCAATGGAAGTTGAGAGTTCTGAAGGGCGGTGAGCTGGGGGAGGAGATGAAACTGCTGGAAGATGAAACCAAGGCGATGGTTTCGTAGCGCGGCCAGATCATCATCACTCCGCCCGGCCATAGAGATTCCCTCGATCAGAAGATCACCGGAATCGGGCTGATCCAGGAGCCCCAGTATATGCAGAAGGGTGGACTTGCCGGAACCCGAGGAACCCATAATGGCGACAAACTCTCCCCGCTCGATCTTGAGAGAGGTATCCTTCAGAGCCTGGACACCGGTTGACCCGGTCCGATAAGTCCTGGATACATTAATGAGTTCAACTAAAGCCATCTGATTGTCCATTGATCACGGGGAGAGGTAATAATATGGTTCTCAGTCATAATTGATAGGAACGAGAGAATAGGGAATAGGAATGTTACGTCCTGATTTTAAGTTATCATTTATTTGGTGGTAAAACCCCCCACTTATCCTCTACCCTCTCCCCTTTTGAATATCCAACAACCAACAAGGAATTTCCAATATCCAACTGCTTTCTGCTGGGCCCGCCTAACTGCGGGACCTCCGCTTCGCTACGGCATTCCGATTCTTTCGGGAGCCTGAGTTGCTATTGTCCCGTCCTGGTTTTAAGTTGTCACTTTTTTAGGTTCTTTATTTTTTACATAAAGATCCCTGCCGGTTTATCCGGCAGGTGAATCAATTCATTAGCTAACCGTAATTACCCACTACAGAAAAAGGCCCCCGTGACCTTGTGTCACGGGTGAATAAGTTCACGGGCTGATTGCTCTTTTCTTGTTTAGGCAGATTAGGAATGGCATAATTTCGTTAGCAATGAACTTTCTCCCCTGCCGGATAAACCGGCAGGGGCCGTTTGTGGTTTTAACTACTGCGATTAGCTTATGAAACTTTCATTCCCCGGGGATAAACCCCGAGGGGATGTTCATTATCTGTGACAACCTATATCAGGACGGGAAATCTTTATTGGATATTTGCCCTATGTGACAACCTATTGTCCATTCCCCATTCCCTATTATTTTTTCCTCTGTCCGCCGCGGCGGGAGGGCATGAAGGGGCTGCCCCCCTGTTCTTCTCGCTTCCGGAGACGGTAGTCTACGGATAAGATCATAAACTCTTCCCCTTCCTCCAGGCCTGAGGTGATCTCGGTATTTCCTTCGGCAACCAGACCGAGCCGGACCTCCCGGCGGAGGACTTCCCCGCCGGGAGCAGGGACCAGGACATAAGTGCTGCCTCCCTTCCCCGTCTTGATTGCTCCACTCGGGACTACCAGAACATCCTCAGCCTGTTCTATCACTATAGATACTTCCGCGCTCATTCCCGAACGGAAATTGTCAGGGATGGTCTCGGGGAGAATATCCACCTGGTAAATGGTTACATTACTGACAACGGTCGACTCGTATGCGATATGGTCAACCACTCCCGGGATATGATCGTCCGGGTAGGCATCCAGGGTTATTGATGCCTTCTGGCCTAATCGTACCAGCCCGATATCGGTCTCATCCACCTCAGCCTGAACAATGAGCCGGTCACTGAGGACTATGATGACACTGGAGGAGCTCACGCTCTGGCCGGGCTCCACTCCCCGGACAATCACGGTCCCGTCGATCGGAGCCAACAGCGGGCTGGGTTTGTAAACCTCTTCCCAGTAGGATATCTTCTCCGGACCATTGAGCCGGGCGGCGTCAAGCAGTGAGGCCCGATCGGTTGAACTCATCAGGGCCAGGCGATCTCCCCGTTTAACAATCTGCCCTTCGCTAACCAGAACCTCTTCCATCCTTCCGGAGATGGTTGGTTGGATCTCCAGACGATTCTGCGGCTCGACCTTGCCGGTCACCGATATGCCCCTGGTAATATCCCCGCGCTCGACACGGCCAAGTGAGGGGGCTGCATCACCTTCGGATTCTGCCGGACGGAGTAAAAAATACCAGACCGCGGCCGCGGCCAATAGTATTACAATGAAGACGATGATGATTTTATTCTTTTTCATGGAAGCTCCTCTACTGCTTCAAGTTCCTGCTCAATAGTAAGCGCTGAACGGTACTCCCACTCCGCCCGGGAGCGGAGGGCGTCAGCCCTGGCCCCCAGGTGAGATTTTCGGGTCCTGACCAAATTATCCTCGATAATGATCCAGTTGTCAAAACTAAGAAGTCCGGTAGCGTACTGAGCTTCAGATATCCGGGCTCTCTCCAGATCGGCTTCAAGAAACTGATCTTCAACTCGCACCCGACCGGTATCGTTAATAAGCTGCTTCCAGGCTTCCTCCAGATAGTAGATAGTGTCGTTCCTGGTCTCCCTATCATCCTGGCGGGTCTGCTCCAGGGCGGCTTCCGCTATATTAACATCCGCGATCCGGCTGCCCCCGGTAAAGATGGGGAGGGATAGACTTAAGCCCGCCGACCAGTTCTCAGTTTCCGGAGGCCAGGAGTCGCCCCGCCGCCCGATTGAAGCGGAACCGTGAATGGAAGGGAAAAAACCGGCCCGGGCGGATTTGAGATCATAACCGGCCGCTTCCAGGTAAGCGGCTTCTTTGAGGACGGAGGGATGAGTGCCGGCGATTTCCGTAAAAGCGGGGATTACGGACGGAACGGGCTGCGAGGTCAGATCACCAAGCGCGTCCAGGGGAGTAAACTCATCTCTCCCCATCTCCCTGCTCAGATTGCGTTGGGCTATAAGAATGTCCCTCTGAGCCGATTCCAGATCAAAGACAGCCTGGGAGAGATTGGCCCGGGAGGTCAGTAACGACCCCTTATGCTCGGACCCGGCCTCATAGCGAAGATTGACCATATCCAGCTGCTGCCGCCGCCGCTCAACAATATCCCGGGTAATTTCCCGAAGCTGTTGAGCTTCTAAAAGATCTATAAAGGCTTTGCGAAGACTCAGGCGGCTCTCGGCCGAGGACAGGATATAATCATATCGCGTGGCAACCAGGTTCTGCTGCTGCTTACCGGTATCATACCAGCTTTCCAGGCCGTCGAAGATAAGCTGATCTCCGGAGATAGAGTAAGACCAGGAATCATCCGCATTATCCCCGCTTGACTTGGAATAGCTGTAAGAGGCCCGGCCTGAGATTTGGGGGAAGAGCGCGCTCCTGGTCCGGGTCACTTCGCTTATCGCCCGGTCAACCTCGTAACGAGCTGCTATCAGGGCAGGCTGCTGCCGGAGGGTCTCTTCCAGGCAATCCCGCCAATCCATCTTGTCGACGGCTTCCTGCGCGGAGAGAGAATCCACAGAGCAGATCGTCAGTACTATAAATAGCTTGATTGAATTCAATATCATAGTTTTAGGGAATGGGGAATAGAGAATAGGAAATAGTCGCCCCGCTCCCTTTCTCTACTCAATTTCCTATTTCATCGTTTCATTATTTGTGGCCCTGGGGGTTAGTATTATAGGCTCTCAGTCGTTTTGTGTGGGTAAGATATGTTTATAATCACCACCGGGCTTGTCCCGGTGGAGTATTACAACCCACACAATCTGACTGAGAATCAAAAGTTATATTACGCCATATAGTTTAACAGAAAAAAACCTATTAGGTTTAATAAGTCTATCCCCCGGATGTTGTACTCCAGGACCTTTCATAATAATCAGCGTTATCGAAGGCCCCCCGGTCTCTTAAATAGGAATCTCCGGATCCCAGGTTTTCAAATCAAGGTCCGCGATAATTTCAATACATTTATCCACCTCGGCGGCGAGGTTTTCATAGGCCACCACCATCGCCCCAACCCGGCAGATATCTTCCGTCGGGACCTGCCAGGTCTCCTCATCCCTCCGGAGGCGCCGGAGTTCTTTCCTCATCCCCTCCCTCTCCTCCGCCAGATTCGGAATGATCTCCCCGCTCTCTTCATCCCGGAATATCTCGCGGCATTGACGGAAAGAATCAGTAAAAACGCGATCCAGGTCTTCCCGGGCGATTTCCAGGTTGCCGACCAGGGGGTGACCGGCCGTATCCCGGCGCGCCCGGATCAGGGCCAGGATCCGCAAGGATAGGATCTGAAGGCCTGATAGGAGGCGGGTGATTTTTCCCCTCTCACCGGAGCGGAAAAACCGGAGACGATCAAGCCAGATCCGGCAGTCTCTCAAAATAGTGGGAGAACTGTCTGATATGGCCCGGGAGAGGCCGGGAGGAGGCGGCTCCAGGGCCGCCTCCGCCATGATCCTGCGATAGAGGGCGAAGAGTCGCTCCAGACCCCGGAGAAGCTCCCGCCGGGGGACCGGAGGCCAGATCAACCTGACCACAACCGCCCCCAGGAGGGCCCCGATCATGACCCCGATCATCCGGTTGAGGGCGGGGACAATCGAAAAACTCTGATGATACCCCTGGGCCACGGTGAGGAGGAAGCATAACCCCGCCTGGAAACCGGTATAGGCGAAGCGGGGAGGGCCGGCGTTGATATAAGAAGAGCAAAAAATAACCGCCAGTATAAGCAGACCGAACCCCCAGACGCTCTCCAGGTGAGGGAGGATGAATACAAAGCAAAACAGCGCCAGAATACATCCGATCAGGGCGCCGGAGAGTCGGCTGATCGATTTGACATTGACGGCCGAGATCCGGGGCTGAACAGCCACGATCAAAAAAGATACCACTGTCTGCATCCCGGACGGCCAACGGAAGAACCACCAGCCATAGAGCCCGGCCATCAGCCCCGCCGCGATCCGGAGACCGAACTTCAGACGATCGGGATCAATATGGAAACGGCGCCGGTCCGTGTCAGGCACGGGAAAATCCGGAACCGGCAATATTTTCTCTCCAGTAATCCGTCGGAGGGCGGCGCGGGCATTCTCCAGCGAACCGGCGAGATCATCCTGCCCGTTGAAAAAGGCCAATACCCTGAGTGAAGTCTGGATGGGATAGCGGGCCGGAATTCTTTTTTCTCTCAAACTGTCAAGCCGTTTCCGGAGTTTCAGGAGTTCCTCCCGGCAGCCGACAGCCTCCTCCAGAACCGGTTTTTCCATGGCGGCGATCAGCCCATCCATATCTTTTATCACGGCAGCGGCAAAGATCGGGAGTTCGTTCCTGAATTCTTCCCGATACTCTTTCGCTATCTCGCCTTCCAGACACTCCTCCATCTCGCTTATAGCTATAAAGAGTTCTTTCAGCCGGAGGATAAAGGCAAGATAGCCATCCTTCTCCCGCCGAATCTCCCGGCTCTCCCGGGCGGCGTAACCGAGAAGCCCCTCCAGTCCGGAAAACAGTTTCAGGAGATCGGTCCGGTAAAAAGAGATATCTCCCCACACCGGGGCCCCGGATTCAGCTTCCAGGAAATGACTCACCAGGGCGGAATAATAGTCCCGCTCCGCCACCAGGATATCCCCCAAAGACCCGAAGAGAGTATCCGCGGCTTTCCGGGGCCAGATGCTGAGATTTACGAAGAGGGCTACCACTATCCCCAGGGTAACCTCGGCGCACCGGTAGCATCCGATCTCCCAAATCCGGGATGGATCCTCCAGGCCGGCGAATACTATGATCACCATCGTACCCACACCCATTACCACACCGTAATTACTCCGGGAGAGGTAGATAAAAACTATGACCAGAACGGCGAGAACGATCGTAAACGGAAGGGGTGACTGAATGAAGGAAGCGGTGACCAGGACGCCGGCCAGCGCACCGGCCCAGGTACCGGCCAGGCGGAAGAGACTCTTCTCCAGAGACGCGCCGATATAGGGGAGCATCACCACCAGGACGGTGATCCCGGCCCAGTAAGGCTTCTCCCAGTGAAACCACATCGCGAGGATAATAGCGATCACCGCGGCAAGGGCGGTCTTGAAGGAGTGCTTGAATCGAAAGGATACGGCCATGGTTCTACTTCTCGCGACCACGGATGAAGACCGTGGCGGTGGAGCCCAGGCGCAGCGGCAAGGAATGATCTGTATCTTCGAGCTTTATCCGAACCGGGAAACGCTGGGCCAGACGGATCCAGTCCAGGGTGGGTTTTACCCGGGGAAGGAGATCTTCCAGTTTCCCGTCATCCCGTTTAATTCCGTAACCTATACTCTCCACCCTTCCCTGTAGATTCCGGTCCGGGCCACCGAGCAGGACCACTTCGGCCTGATCTCCGATCCGGATATTTTTCAGATAGGTCTCTTTGAAATACGCGGCCACCCAGTAGCTATCGAGCTGGATCAGGGCGAAGAGCGGCTCCCCTTCCCGGACATAAGTTCCCGGACCGAATTCCAGACCGGAGATATAGCCATCCACCGGAGCGTATATCCTGGTGAACTCCAGTTCCTGAAGGGCATGATCGAGACCGGCTTTGGATTGATCGACCTGGGCCTTGGCTTCCCGACAGAAGGCCTGGAATTTCTGATATACTTCATCCGCGATCAGGCCCTCCGGACGAAGTTTGTCGCGCCGCTTCTGCTCCTTCAAAGCGTTCTGATAGATGACGGTATCTTTGGCCAGAACCGCCCGGGCTTTCTTGACCGCGGTATTGTACACCGCCGGATCGATCTCTATTAAAAGATCGCCCTCTTTGACCCGTTGATTGTCCGTCACCTCTATCCGGATAACTGGCCCGTTGACCCGGGCCGCGATCCCGATTACGTTTGCCCGGACCTGACCATCCCGGGTCCAGGGATACCGGAAATAATCCCGGAAGTATAGGAAGGCTATCAGCAGAGCCAGAATGACAACCGCGCAGGTAACCAGATACTTTATTCTGTTTTTCATGATTTAGAACCTTTCCGAAAGAGATATCCGATAAAGATATAACTAATTAAAACCACGAAGGATTCTGTTTAATACCCCCTTGAGGGGTGCACGAAGATCACGAAGGTTTTTTGAATAATAAACTAAATTCAGTTTATCATCTTCGTGTCCTTCGTGGGGAATCAATTCGTTATTTCAGATAAAGATTTAAAAAATACTTTTCGCCGATAATCTATCATGCGGAAAGGAAGAGGATTTCCAGCGAAAATGTAAAGATAGCCCAGAGGGCCATAAAAAATATCGGCAGATGCCAGACAAACCGGCTCCAACCGCTATGGCGGAGAATGGCGGTGATAAGATAGGCCAGGAGAAAACCGCTGATCCCGCAGAGCAGCATCCGCGGTATCAAGACACCTAACACTGAAATTTCTCCCGGTATTATCATTTATATTTCAGCTTTCGTCTGCTCGATAAATTAATGATGTTAATTAAATATAAGCGTGACAATGAAAGAAACAGAATACAGGATTCAGGATACACGATGCAAGATGTATGTCCCGTCCTGATATAGGTTGTCACAAATAAAGAACATCCCCTCGGGGTTTATCCCCGAGGAATGAAAGTTCCATAAGCTAGTCAAATGGCGCCAACCCAAAAAACGGCCCCTGCCGGTTTATCCGGCAGGGGAGAAAGTTCATGGCTAAATAAATTATGCCAATCTCAACCTTCCTGATAAAGAAAAGAGCAATCAGCCAGTGAACTTATTCACCCGTGACACAAGGTCACGGGGGTCTTTTAGGGTAGTGGGTAATTACGGTTAGCTAATAAATTTATTCACCTGCCGGATAAACCGGCAGGGATCTTTATGTGAACAATAAATATCCTAAAAAAGTGACAACTTTAAATCAGGACTAGACGATTAAGGATGATCCAGATTGTATTTCCCGGATCAATATGGTATAAAACAGATACCGTTTGGCTAGGAGCCTGTCCTCCCTAACCAGGAGAATGATTCATGAATAATAAAAAGAGAGAAGAAGTAGAAAATAAGTTTAAAGAAAAAGTTTCGGGAATCATTGAGGGGATAAAAGCAATCGATCATAAGGAGGCCTTGAAGCTGATCTGGGAGGAAGCGGATGAACTTCAGCTCATGCTGGAGAAGAAACCCCGGATTTTGATGGTAGCGGGAAATATCGGGCTGGGGAAGTCCACCGCCTCCAAGATCATCAGCACCTTCGGCAAGATCCGGATCGATATGGAAGCGGGAGAAAAAGACCTGCTCAAACTCTTTTATGATGACATGGGGCAGTATGCCGAGCGGCTCCAGCTCGACCTGATCTGTCAGCGCCTCAATCAGATCGTGATTAACGGCCTTCTCTACCCGGGCCAATCAATCATCTATGATCGTTCCCCCTACGAAGATCCGATCATCTTCGCCCGGGCTCTCAATCATTATAACCTCCTGAGCGAGGAGTCCATGAAATTCTGTGAGGATTACTTTCTCATCAAACGGAGCGAGCTGGTGGGACGGTTTCCAGAGACCAAATTTGAACCGGATCTGATTATCCTGCTCCGGATCAGCGTGGAGGAAGGATGGAAGAGGATCCAGACCCGCCAGCGGGAGACCGAACTCCGCGATAACGCCGAAAAGGGTCATGGACTGACTATGGAGTATTATCAGCTCCTCGATAAATACTACCGGACTTTCTCCGAAGACCTCTTAAAAAAACACTGGTACAGCGGTCCGATCCTCGAGCTGGAAGAGGATGAACTGCTGGTCTCTGACGCGACTCATACCCGGGGACAGCTCTATGTGATCCGCTGCCTGAAGGAAGCGTTAAAAATAATAACTTAGAGCCTTCGGCGCAAACTCGTAGGGGCCCCGCCGCGGCGAGGCCTCTAGTGACGACCTGAAGAGGCTGTCTGATAAACCCGATTTTGGTAGCCGCAGGTTTTAACCTGCGTTTATTGAAATACAATCTATTGGAAATCGAATAATTACGCACCTTAAAAGGTGCGGCTACCACAATAAGCCCACAAAATCGGGTTTATCGGACAGCCTCTGAAGGTCGCCGCTACGAGTGCTATTGTCCCGATATTTATATTGAACCAACCAGGATCCCGAAGTATTTCGGTCCCGATATTATTAATTAAACCAACCGGGATCCCGAAGTATTTCGGTCCCGATATTATTAATTAAACCAACCGGGATCCCGAAGTATTTCGGGAGAGAGAGAGGAAATTCCGAAATAGTAAATTAACGCCGGGAGCGTTAATTCTGGGAATGGGGATTGGAGAATAGGGATTATCTGGTTACCGGGGTATCCACGCTGGAACCGTAATAAGCCCGGGTAATACCCCGGATTGCCCAGAGACCGGAGGAAGCACGAAAAATACCGACTGAATCGACACTGCTTCCCGAGTAATCGGCCGGGACCGGGTGATCGGAGGAGTTCCCGAAATATACCCGGCTGATCCCCCTGATAGCCCAGAGACCGGAGGAAGACCGAAAGATGGCTGGCGCCCAGGTACCGTCACCATCGTAATCGCCGGGAACAACCTGATCGGCTGTTCCTCCAAAGTAGATCCGGGAGATTCCCCTCAAGGCCCAGAGACCGGAACCAGGACGGAAGATAGCAACCTGACTGTTTCCACCACCCCCATAAGAACCGGGCACCGGATCATCGCCGGAGCCGCCGAAGTAAACCCTGGTAACGGTGCGGATGGCCCAGAGACCCGAGGCGGGTCGGAATATCCCGATATCGCATCGGCTGTCACCGTCGTAATCGCCGGGAACAGCAGTATCAGAAGAGGAACCAAAGTAAAGTCGGGTCACCCCTCTCACCGCCCAGAGGCCGGTGGCGGACCGAAAGACCCCGATATCGCTTTTCCCGTCACCGTCATAATCCCCCGGTACCGGGAGATCGGTGAATCCGCCGAAGTAAGCGCGGGTCACCCCCCTTACCGCCCAGAGGCCGGTGCTTCCCCGGAACACAGCTATGTCATCCCGACCGTCGCCGTCATAATCTCCGGATTCCAGGATAGCCAACCCCCCGGTCGAGCTGGTTCTGGGAGCGGGCGATTCTTCCGAAAAATCAACGCTGTTGTCATCGGAATCCACTCCATCAGCGACACGCTTCCAGGCCTGGCCTGCCGCCAGAGTCCCCAACCGGATTCCCTCGAAGATCTGCGAGGTTTTCCATCCGACTGCATCCACCACCAGGGATGATCCGTCGAGGATCCGGGCATAACTGCTGGCCCCGTTATCGGATATGTTGATGGAAGTGGTGACATCCGGTGTCACGCCGTTTACCGGGTCTGTGTCAGAGATCAGGTAATAGCCCCGGGCCGGGATTATATCGGAGGAGGAAAAAGTGTAGTCACCCTGGTAGATATCAAGCGTCCAGCCATCCAGGCTGACCGGAAAGCTCCCGCTGTTGTAAAGTTCCACGAACTCACCCGGCGAACCGAAAGGGCAGACCTGGTTGATAACTACTTCTGTGCCGGGAGGGAGCGGACCCTCGTCTGAGAGATACGGACCATCAAAGATCGTATTGGTGTTCGGTCCCTCAGCGGCGAAGGTGAACCAGGAACCGCCGCCGCCGGCTGTAATCTGGAGGCTACCCTGATCATAAGCGTTATATGAGGAACCATTCCCCACCACCTTGACATTATCCGCCGTCCCGGCATCGGGATCGCCCCGTTCCAGCGTATAAATTATCCGGATCGGACTGTATTGCGGGTAATAGTTACTCCCGTTCCAGGTCAGGCCATTAAGACTGTTAATGGCATCCTGGTTAGGGTGTCCGTAGCCGTTATTGTTCCCGCAGGAGATAACCGCGTATTCGGGCAGAAGCTCGGCCACGAACTCGTTGCCGGTGGAGTATCTGCTCCCATGGTGAGAGACGTGAAGGACATCGATATTATAGCCGGCATCCGCCAGCTCCGCGGCCAGCGGCCCCTCCACATTGGGGTGTTTATCAAACAGGTCGTTGGTAAGATCCCCCAGGGTTAAATAATCGAATCCCCCGTATTGTATTAAAAGCCCGATCGAGCGGGCGTTGGCGTCGCCATCCGGATCCACATACTCACCTCCCAGGAGGTTACCATCGACCGCGACAAAGAGGGCGGTGCATCCTCCGCCGAGGTCAATCTCATCGCCTGCCGAGGGAGTAATCCGGTTCCCGGAAAAAGCAGCGTCATAGGAGGGGCCTCCTGAATCTCCGAGATCGTACACCACTGTTGATGACGGAGAGAAAAACTGACCCGAGTTATAGGTGGCGATATCTTCCAGACCCTGACTATGATCCCCGTCCCAGTGGGTGGTAACGATGTAGTCAAGATCTCCGTCCAGGGTTATTCGTTCAAAGAGGGCGAGAACTGAATTGGCGCCGGCATTCCCGGCGGCACCGCCGTCGATCAGCATGGTGGTCCCATCGGGAGAGATGATCAGCGTCGCGTCTCCCTGGCGATAGAACCCGTAATCGGAGGCATCCAGCCCAACCTCGATACAGTAGATCTCTAAATTGGGGACCGGAGTGGGGGTAGAGACAATCGGGCCAACCGGCGTATGAGTGGGGGCCGGAGAAGGGTCTCCGCTCAAAGTAAAGGCAAAGTCATCCAGGTAGGCGTCATGGTTGTTGTTCTCCGACTCCCGGCACTCGATCAGGAGGTTGGCGAAAGCGGCATTGGCCGGGGCGACATTTGCGGGAAACTCTATCTTCTCCCAGGTATTGAATGCTCCCAGACTCCACCCGCTGGAACCCGGCGAGGAGGAGATGAGATACTGGTTAGCGTCAAGCCAGAGGACCCTGAGGCGGAAGAGGGTATTCCCGGGCTCTCCTCCCGAACCGGCCAGGAAAAAGTATCCGGAGAGATTGTAACTCCTCCCGGGAATAACGGCAACCGGGGAAGAAGCAATTCCCCGGCCGCTGTAACTGGAGGTGGGGTCAATAAACCGGCAGGAGTACGAACCGGTATGCTTCATTCCCGATGCCCGAACAATCGAGGCCTCGCTCCCCACTCTGTTCCAGTAGACCAGCTCCGGACTCTCCTCAAAACCGGGATTGCTTAGAGCATCGGTAACCGGGGGCGGAGTGATCACCGCCGTGGGAGTAATCACCGTCGTGGGAGTGGGTGCCGGCGTGGAGGTGGGTACCGGCGTGGGAGTCACGGTCGGTGTGACAGTGGGCCCGTAACCGGTGGGACTTATCTCGGAAGGATCGGAGGCATAGACCCAGCTTCCCCCGTCGGGACTTCGATAATAGGAATGGTCACTCTCATAACTTCCTCCCTTTGGGGGAAGCATAACCACCTGATCGCGGAGTTGCCCCACATCATCATGAAGACTGATAATGCGGACTTCATCATTGTTAAGGTTATTCCAGGTTCCCGAATGACCGCTCCGGAATCCGGTAATGTTAGAGCCGGGCTGTTCCGCGTAAGAGTCGTTACAGACCAGGAGAACGTGACCGCCCGGGGGAACATTCTCGGTCTCCTCGGTGGCATCAATGGTCAGATCACCGGAACCGTCCTTTTTAATCGTCCAGCCGGAGATATCGATCGGCACCGGCCCCATATTATAGATCTCGATATACTCGTTATAGGTATCGCCTGTCCAGCTGGTCCCGTAGGTAGTCCAGTAATCGGTTCCCGGATTGGGCATGATCTCGTTGAGGACTACCCCGGAGGGAATGGGTGTGGGCACCGGGGTGGGGGTGATAAAGGGGACTTGATAACCGATCGGAATCCGCTCCGAGGAACTGGAAGCGTATATCCAGCCGCCCCCGTCGGGACTGCGGTAGTAGGGACGATCGTCGGCGTAGCTTTGCGATGGCATAGTAACTCTGTTCCACTCGACGCCACCGGCGTCATGGAGACTGATAGTATAACCTCCGTTGTTGGACAGGGAAAATCCGCTTCCAGTCCACGCGCTTCGATATCCGTCAATATGCGCCCCTTCTTGATTGGCGAAAATATCTTCGGCCACCAGAAGAATATGTCCCCCCGGAGGCATATTGGCAGTTGCCGGATTGGTGTCGATGGTAGCAAAGAGATCACCGTTTTTTTTAATCTGCCAGCCCCCGATATTTACCGCGGGACCTGCGTTATATAGCTCAATATATTCATTCTCACCATCGGCGTCAGACCAGGTGCCGGAAGCTGTCCAGTAGTCGGTATGAGGATTGGGCATGATCGCGTTCAGAACTACGTTCGTCCCGTCAGGCGGAGTCTCGATCGGAGTGGGGGCGGAACCCGGTGTCCTGGTTGGCACCGGGGGAATCGGTGTGGGTGTTTTCGGAGGAACCGGTGTCGGAGTCTCGAGCGGAACCGGGGTCGGAGTCTCGAGCGGAACCGGAGTCGGCGTTTCGGGCGGCACCGGTGTCGGCGTCCCTCCGACGGGAGTCGGCGGCGGAGTAATGGTCAGGTCCCTTCTCCGGATCGGCCGGTAGGATGAAAGCGAACTCCAGTACCAGGTCCGGAAGCGGGCGGTGGTCGGAGTCTGCTCCATCGCCTCCATCTGACCCCCGCCCAGATCGCGGTTAAAGAGAACGATATGGTTGTAATCGTCATTGAGGGCGTCGCCCCGGATCAAACCGGCGGTCTGACCGGTGCCGGCCGCTCCCAGGCTGTCAACATAGCCGCCGGCGTTGGAAGCGTCATGCTCAAACGTCCATGTAGTGTAGCGTGAAGGCAGCCGCCAGCAGATACTGGCGAACCCGGAACAATCATTGCCGTATCCAGTCTGGTTCAGAATCAGATAATCACTGGAAGCAGAATAAGCCGCGCACCACCCGTCTTTGCCGCCGGCTCGGAGATAATACCAGTAATAATCACCGGACTTTACCCCGTTGTTGGCATTGGCCAGAATCGTCCCAATGGTTCCCGAGGCTAGGGTGGCAATAACCGGGTTGGAGGTCCCGGGACCGGACCGCATATTGAGGCTCCCGGCGGCGACCCGGACGTTGGCGCCAGTGATGAAATCGACATTATTGACCTTAGAAACGAATTCGGTCCGATTCTCCTGGGGGTTATTCTGGGAGTAGGCCTGCCCGGTGTAGGTGATGTATGAGTTATATATGGTATATCCGACCGAGGAACGGTAATTGTGGATGCCCCGGTTGGGGGACCAGGTAAGATTGATCATCTCTTCCGCCCGCTCGACAATCTGCCCCCGACTGAGCGGCGCCCAGGTTTCTCCGGACCATGAATAGCATTCATCAACAGGCAGAGTAACGGCCAGAACAGATATAACAATGGAGAAAGTCCACTGGAAGATACGATATCCGCAGTTCCTCATGCGTTCCTCTCTTATGGCTAGGATCATTTAGCGCCTCCGGCGCTAATGTTGAAAAATAAAGATGTTATTCAATGATAAAAACATCTATCCTAAAATACATCCCCGAAGATAAAAAAGCTATCTTTAAATTATGTTATCCGCGGGATTCGATTATTTGACAAAAAAGAAGAGGATTGATATTATTTTAATGTATCAATCGAAGATTTATGGTGAATTACAGTATCGTTCAAGTGAACCGCTAAATATGAACTTAGCGCCTTCGGCGCAACGTTCGGATTAAAAGGTTGCGGTTGCGCTACTCGAATCGGTTGCGTGAGACGGTTGCGGGGCTAAAGCGGACGTAACCGTAACCCGTTCCACGTTTTCCCGGTGAAACCGGGATAACCGATCAACGTTACCCCGGAATTTCAATTTATTGAAATTCCGATACAGGAACTTAACCCTCACTACGTTCGGGTTATGTTCTTAAGTGCCTAAAGTGCGCTAAAGTGCCTAAAGTTGAAAGTTGTCGCCTGCGCTCGGTGGTCTTTATATGAATCTAAGCACCTAGATGAAGGTGGTAAAAGATCTAAAATTAAATATCCGCCTTACTATTGGTTTGAACATGAAATTGTTTGGGTTTTAAACAGCTGTGCTGTTGAAATTTTGAGTTGTTTTAGGTAAGGTTTTAAAGATAGCTTTTTAAGCTAGATCGGTTTCCCATGTATTCTAAAATCTAAAAACCCAGGTAAAAGTGGCAACTTAAAGCACTTTTTTATCCAGGCGAAAGCGATAACTTTAGGCACTTTAAACTTTAGGCACTTTAGGCACTTCTTTTAATGACCAAAATTACTCCCATGATGAAGCAGTACCGGGCTATGAAGGCTGTCGCCCGGGACGCGATTCTTCTCTTCCGGCTGGGCGATTTTTACGAGATGTTCAACGAAGACGCTAAAATCGCCGCGCCGATTATGGAGATCGCGCTTACCGCCCGGAAGACTACCCCGATGTGTGGAATTCCCCATCACGCCGTGGACAGCTATATCGCGAAACTTCTTAAGGCGGGCAAGAAGGTTGCCATATGCGATCAGGTGGAGGACCCCCGCCAGGCTAAGGGGATTGTTAAACGGGATATTACCAGGATTATAACACCCGGTACCGCGGTTGAGGAGGGTGTCCTGAAGAGTACCGCGTCCAACTACCTGGCGGCGGTTAATCGCGTTGGCCAAATTTATGGCCTGGCCTGTATTGAACTTTCGACCGGTGAGTTTAAAGTGGCCGAACCGGGATCCCTGGATGAACTTCAGAATGAGCTGGAACGGCTCCGTCCCAGTGAGTGCCTGGTCCCGGTCGGGTTGGAACTCCCCCGTAAGGAATTTCTTCTCAGGTTGCCTGAGATGGTCTTAACCCCTCTGGAAGACTGGTTCTTTGATTTTGATATGGCCTATCAGAATCTGAAGAAGCAGTTTGGAACAGGTACGCTGGACGGATTCGGATGCCAGGGGATGATACCGGGAATCGGAGCTGCCGGAGCGATCATCGGTTATGTGAATGAGAATCTCAAGACATCGCTATCCCATATTCATTCCATCTCGGTCTATTCTCCAGAAGAATTTATGGTCATGGATGGCGCGTCGCAGAGTAATCTGGAGATAATCGAACCTCTTCGAGGAAGAGATCGGGCGGCCACTCTCCTCGGTGTCCTTGATCGAACGGTCACTTCGATGGGGAGCCGGACTCTTCGTGATTGGCTCCTCCATCCGCTTGTTAATCCAGGGGAGATCAATAGGAGGTTGGACGCGGTGGAAGAACTGACATCTGAACGAGGCGCGCTCACATCAAGCCGGGAACTGCTGAAGGAGGTCCGGGATATAGGACGGATTATCGGACGGGTCTCCTGCGGAAAATCCAATGCCCGGGATCTGGCTGTTATCCGGGAATCACTCATTGCTGTCCCCCGGATTAAAGATTCTCTATCGCCATTGAATTCAGATCTCATCAAAGAAGAAATAGCCAATCTCCAGGCCCCGCCCGATCTGGTTTTACTCCTGCAGGAGTCGCTGGTGGAGACACCGCCGATTACTATAAAAGATGGCGGGATGATCAGAGCCGGTTATAATCCCGAACTTGATGAGCTTCATGGTCTGGCCCGGGACGGGAAGAACTGGATCAGTCGTTTCCAGGAGGATGAGATTAAGCGAACCGGGATAAAGTCTTTGAAGGTTCGATATAATAAAGTATTCGGATATTTTATTGAAGTAACTAAAACCAATTTATCGTTGGTGCCGGATAATTATATCCGGAAACAGACGCTATCAAACGCGGAAAGGTACATTACCGAAGAACTGAAGAACTATGAGAATAAAGTCCTGGGAGCCCAGGAGAAAGCATCGGCGCTGGAATACAGGTTATTTGAAGAAATTCGGGAGCAGGTCCGGCGGCATTCCGGTGTAATTCAGGGCTGCGCCCGGGCGGTCGGTGCCATTGACGCTCTGGAAGCGCTGGCGGCGGCGGCTCTCTCCAACAGGTATATCAGGCCCAAGATCGATTCCTCCGATAAGCTCGAAATAGTTAATGGCCGTCATCCCGTAATAGAGCAGATTCTTCTGGAAGAACGATTCGTGGGAAACGATACCATAATGGATGGTGATGAAAATCAGATATTTATTATCACCGGTCCGAATATGGCCGGCAAATCAACCTATATCCGGCAGGTCGCGCTGCTGGTTTTAATGGCCCAGATCGGGAGTTTTCTTCCCGCCGACTCCGCCCGCATTGGAGTGGTGGACAGGATCTTTACCCGGGTAGGGGCATCCGATGAACTGGCCCGGGGGCAGAGTACATTTATGGTCGAGATGGTCGAGACGGCGAATATTCTCCATCACGCTACTCCACGGAGTCTGGTGGTACTGGATGAGATCGGGAGGGGTACCAGTACTTTTGATGGGATCAGCATCGCCTGGGCGGTCGCTGAATATCTCCATAATCACGCTCCCTCGAAAGCCCGGACCCTCTTTGCCACTCATTATCATGAACTGACCGAACTGGAACTTATACTTTCGGGGGTGAAGAATTATAACGTCGCGGTCCGGGAATGGAATGACGAGGTGGTTTTCTTAAGGAAAGTTATCCGGGGAGGGACCGATAAGAGCTACGGTATTCAGGTGGCGAGATTAGCCGGCCTCCCCCGTTCGATAATCGATCGAGCCGGTGTTATTCTGGCTAACCTGGAAGAAGAATCTATTTCAGCGGATGGCCGCCCGACGTTCGCGGGAGATGATAGTGATAGAGAACCAGGTGGCGCCCGGCAGTTATATTTATTTGAGGCTGATTCCAGCCACCCGGTACTCTCCGAACTGAAAAATATTAATCTTGATCACCTGACCCCATTTGAAGCTATGCAGCGCTTGAAGATGATGAAAGAACGGGCGTTAGACAGTTGACAGGGAAGAGAAGTTGACAGTTGATGGTTGTAATCCGAGTTATTTTTTGTGTGAATGACAGTAAGATGTGATATTATTATTTAGGGAATGGGGATTAGGGAATGGAGAAATAGTCGCACCCTTTAGGGTGCGCAATAAACGCCCCGCCGGCGGCGGGGCGGCTACCATTGATACGACAGTTATTGAAATTCCGAAGCAGGAATTTAGCTTCGCAACTTATTTTGACAGGATTAACAGGATTTACTGGATAAAAAACAAATGATTTAGATGAGAGATTGAACGGTCCTCCTATCTATCCTGTTGATCCTGTTATCCTGTCTAATTATTGAGATTCCGAAGCAGAAAGATTAGAATAGTGATTAATCCCAATAGGATATAATGCCGGCTGAAGCGGAATCATAAGTTCTGTAAAGCGGGAACTAAAAAGGAGAATTCAATGCGCGCCATGGTGGAACTCACGATTCCAAAAGATCATAAAGACGAACCCATCTTCTATGAATTGATAAAGAAATTCGAGGTGATTCCCACTATCATAGAGGCGTCATTCTCTACCGATAACGGCTGGGCTTATATTAAACTTGAAGGCGAAGAGAAAGAGATTAAGAAGTCACTCGATTTTTTAAAATCAAAGAATATCATCGTGGATACCCGCTTCTAGCGCGAGCGGATTGGGGTTTTTATATGATCGGATCATCGGGCAGTGGATCATCCCCACCTGATAATCTGTTCAATATTTTTGCGGTTCAACGTACTTTGCTCATACAGCTTCAGTGGTATTGTAGCAGTGAAAGGCTACCGAATGCTGATAACTATGAGTATTTTTTTGCCGTAGGCTGATCGGCACACGGCGGAAGTTCGTCTCAGCTATTCTATTTCCCATGACCAAAAAGCTAAAAACTATACTCAATAGCAGGTATTATCTGGGGCATCTTGTCCTGGAGAACATGGTGGTTGGTTCCTTCATGGGAGCGCTGGTCGGTCTGACGCTAAAGGGGTATTTGAAATATTTGGCTAACCTGAACCTGGACTGGGTAATATTTCTGTTAGTGGGATTGATGATTGGCGTATTCAGCGGATTTGCCCGGCAGAGTCAGCGGAAATTTAAAGTATATGGCCGGGAATTGACTGATACGCTGCGAAAGAGCGAGAAGAAGTTGATTACCACCGAAGAGCGGTATAAAAAACTGCTGGACCAGGCTAATGATATGATCTTCCTCCTTGATGAGAAGAGCCGATTTGTTGAGATGAACGGCAAATTCGAGGATATCCTGGGCTATAAACGGGAGGATTGGATCGGCCGATTACTTTATGATTTAATATCTTCCAACGATCGGGATGAGGCGATTAAATATTGCTGGGAAACTTTGAAGGGAGGAACTCCCCGTTTTGATCTGAGAGTGGTTCATTCTAAAGGGAGGATTGTGTATCTGGCTCTTGCCAACTCTCCGGTCATGGATTCGAGTGGAAATATAATAGGAATCATGGGTATTGCCCGGGATATTTCGGAGAGCAAGAAGATTGAAGAGCTGCAAAATAAGTTCGTCTCTCATGTATCCCATGAATTGAGAACTCCGTTGACCGCGATGAGAGAGTTTATGTCATTGTTGATTGACGAAATCCCGGGAAAATTGAACGAGGAGCAGTCGGAATATTGCCGTAGGGTTAGTTCCAATATAGACCGCCTGACCAGGATCATAGAGAATTTGCTCTTAATCTCCAGCGTGGATGAAGGGAAGATCTTTCTGGAGAAACAGTTGGTTGATATCAAGGATCTAATCAACCAGGTCTGCGGGACCCTTAAGATAACAGCTGAAAAAAAGAAGATACGGATTAAGACGGTTAGTAAAGATAATCCTCCCCGGATATACGCGGATTCTGACCGGATTGTTCAGGTCCTAACCAACCTGGTGTATAATTCCATAAAGTTTACACCGGAAGGTGGAGAAATCATTGTCGGCATCAGGGATAGCGGAGATAAGATTATTTTCTGGGTTAAGGATAACGGAGTCGGTATTAGCCCGGAGGATCAGGAACGGATATTTGATCGTTTCCAGCAGATTCGCGGAAGGCAGTCATTCGGCAGACCAGGGAGCGGGCTGGGGTTGGCTATATCCCGGGATATAGTAAGTCTCCATCGGGGGGAGATATGGGTTGAGAGTCAGGTGGGGGAAGGGAGTACATTCACCATATCTCTTCCGAAGGCTCTGGCTCCCAGGGTATTGCTGGTTGACGATGATCCCGATCTGGTTGATATGTACAAGGAGGTTCTGGCGCCTCTCCAATACCGTATCTCCACTGCCTCCAACGGCGAAGAGGCGGTTGTGAAAGCATTTGAGGAGATTCCCGATCTTATTATTCTGGATATTATTATGCCCAAGATGAATGGCTATGAAGTGCTGGGGCGTCTCAAGCAGAATAAGCGAACCTGCAATATCCCGGTCATAATCCTGACCGGATATGGTCTGGACCAGGATAGGCTTGATTATTATCTGAAGGGCAGTATGCCGGCGCTTCGCAAACCGGTTATGATGAATGAATTTATCGCCGCGGTAACTAATGTATTGGAAAAGGATAAGACGTCAACCCCGGTGTATCCGGGTTAGCCCGATTTATTCATAAATCGGGCTAGTTTTGAAAAATGTAGAAACTGGTATTAATAGCAGTGCTATAAAGCATAGCTAATAATAATATTTACTTTTTCTTTGCGTTCTTCTCCACCCCGTTCAACGGGGTGCGTCTTCGCAGTCAATTAAATTTTGAGGGATAAGTCCTAATGACGGAAATAAAAAAAACAATATTGCTGGTAGATGACGAGCCGGATCTTCTGGAGAGTCTTGCCATCAGAATAAAAGCAAGCGGTTATAACGTTCTGATGGCCATTGATGGACTGGATGCCCTGAAGAAAGCTCGTACTCTCAATCCCGATATGATTATTCTTGATCTGATGCTTCCCAAGATGGATGGTTATAAAGTAGCGCGTCTCCTGAAGTTCGATAGCCGTTATTCTCATATACCTATTCTTATTCTCTCCGCCCGTGGGCAGGATCTGGATAAAGAAATGGGAAAGAACGCGGGAGCGGATGATTATATGGTCAAGCCATTCGAATCCGCCGATCTTATTTCACGGATAGAGAGATTGCTTGATAAGAATATAGATGGTTGAAATCTATTTTGCTGTCGCGTTATTCGAATTATGTAGTCCTGGTTCAAAACTAAATTAGCTCCGCAGGAGCGAATTTATTCTGGAGAAAGATATGTTTTATGTGGATGAAGAAAAAATTATCGCGAAGTTCCTGGAGCGAGGATTGATAAACCAGGAACAGCTCACCGCCGCTGAGAAGTCCGGGAGCCATCCCATTTATAATTCATTTATTGAATTAGGTGTTCTCAGCAAGGATCAGGTCTATGAGGTGATTGCCGATGAATTGGGTGTAGCCTATATAGACCTTAACAACTTCACGATCGAGGAAGAGCAGTTCAGACTTATTTCTGAAGAAATCGCACGGAAATTCACCGTAATACCGGTATTCTCCATGGATAAAAGCCTGGGATTGGCCATGGCCGATCCCCGCAATGTTGAGGCCATAGACCGGGTCAGCAGACATACCGGTCTCTCTGTCGATCCATATCTCAGTGCCGAAGAGGATATCCTTAAGATTATTGACGCCCAATTTGTTCAGCTGGGATCGGTGGCGGATATGATCGAGGATCTGGAGGTGACCCGGCTAAAAGATGAAGAAGAAGAGATCCCGGAGCTGAAAGACCTCTCCGATGAGGCGCCGATTACCAAGCTGGTGAATTTGATTTTTGCCCAGGCGGTTCGGGACGGAACCAGTGACATCCATATCGAACCTGATGAACATGTTCTTAGGATCAGATTCCGCATTGATGGTGTTCTATATGAAGTTCCATCTCCACCCAAACATCTGAAAGCGGCCATCACCTCCCGGATTAAGGTGATGAGCAATATGAATATCGCGGAAACGAGGAAACCCCAGGATGGTCATATCCGAATGCGGGTGGAAGGAAAGAATATCGATGTTCGAGTCTCAATTCTGCCTACTGTTTTTGGAGAAAACGTGGTATTACGGATTCTTGATCCCCATGCCATCGCCATCGGGCTCGAACAGCTTGGATTTAACGAGGAGACACTCAAGCTGTTCAAGGATATTATCTTTCGTCCTCATGGAGTTCTCTTAAACACCGGCCCGACCGGTTCCGGCAAGACAACCACGCTCTATGCCGCCCTTCAGACTGTTAATAGCCTGGATAAGAATATCATTACCGTGGAAGATCCGGTAGAGTACCGCTTAAGGTTAATCAGACAGGTTCAGGTTAACCCGAAGGTCGGTGTTACTTTCGCTAACGGGCTGCGGGCTATTCTCCGGCAGGACCCGGATATTATCATGATCGGTGAGATTCGGGATGTGGAGACGGCCGAGATCGCTATTCAGGCCGCGCTGACCGGACACTTCGTCTTCACCACTCTTCATACTAATGACGCCTCCGGGGCCGCTCCCCGGATGGTACATATGGGGGTCGAACCGTTTCTGGTCGCCGCGGCTCTGGAAGGAATCATGGCGCAGCGTCTGGTCCGTAAGATCTGTCCGGAGTGCAAAGAGAGCTACGATCCTGATCCGCTGATTCTGCAGAAGTTTGATGTAGAACCGGGAACCCGGTTTCATCGGGGAACCGGTTGCGAATATTGCCGGGGGACCGGCTATAAAGGTCGAATCGCTATTCTTGAACTAATTGATGTCACGACCGAAATCCGCCACCTGATTCTTCAGAAGGCATCCGTGGATGAGATAAAGGAGCAGGCCCGAAAAGACGGCGCGGTCTTCATGGAGGATGATGCCCTGGATAAGGTTTTAAAGGGGATTACCACGATTGAGGAGATGAGCCGCGCTACCGGGATCGCGGTGGATATCGGCCGCCCGGACGAAGTTGCCCCGGTTGAAGAAGTGGAGCCGATGTTGACTCCTATTGGACTCGAAGATAAGATGAGCAGTACCGGTCCCGCGTTGGCTGAGAAGGATGTTGATGATTACCAGCAGAAGATTACCCACTGGCTATCCAAATAATCATATTTTTACTGCGTAAAAATATGATTATTTGGATGTTAATATTTCGGTCTGGATGTTAAAGATATTTTTTGTTATTGGATCAATCTAATAATGTTCGACTATTTTTAACGAACTTCAACGATCTTTAACGTCTTTTTTCTTCAACGGTCTTATTTTTTAACGTTAGCGCCGGAGGCGCTAAATTCAATGTATGAAACATACTGGAAACTGAACGAGAAGCCGTTCAAGAATACGCCAAACCCTAAATTCCTCTGCTCCTTCTCCCAGCATTCAGACGCGCTTATGAAGCTGACCTACGCCGTGCGAGAGAATATGGGGGCGGCGATGATGACAGGGGTATTCGGATGCGGTAAGACTTTCATCGCCCGCACACTTCTTCATTCGCTTAGCAGCAGGTACACCTTCGCGTACCTGAACTATCCTGCCGCGAACGGTTCGGAGTTTCTCCGGGCTATCGTCAGAACATTGAAATATAGCGATCTCCCCGTCAAAAAGACGGAACTGATGGAAGACGCACTCCTGGAATCACTTTTGATGTTGCTTACGGACAACAATAGGGAAGGGAAGGAGACCGTCATCATTGTCGATGAGGCGCACGCGATAGATGACGCGCAAATATTCGAGAAGATGCGTCTTCTTCTAAATCTTCAGACCGAGGATAAGTTTATGCTGACTCTGATTTTGGTTGGTCAGCCTGAGCTCTCCGCCAAAGTGGCGAATTTGAGGCAACTGGAGCAGAGAATAGCGGTTAAATGCCATCTAAAAGCACTGAACTTTGATGAGACCAGGGAGTATATCATTCAACGCTTGAAGGTGGCGGGAAGAGAGGAGGCTATCTTTGAGGAGAGTGTCTTTGAATCGCTTCATAACGCGACGGGTGGTATCCCCAGGCGTATCAATCATATCTGTGATGCCTGTCTTATGACCGGATTTGCCAGGAAGAAAGATCGAATAGACGAAGAGATCTTCCAGGAATCCGGCAAGATATTCGGCAATACAATTTTGGCTTAGCCAAAATTGTAGTTTTGAATATTGTTCTAAGAGCATATCTATTATGTTCTTATTATTACTTCTTCGTTGATTGTTTGGGCATAGACAGGGAGCCGTCAATATTAAAGGTTGCGGATAATCTTTGAAAACTATCGCAATCAATAGAATCTAATTCCCCAGAAAATATTGAAATATATTTCGGCGCTGGCTCGATATAAGTATATCGGACTTGGTTCAAAACTAAGTTAGCGCCGCAGGCGCTAACTTATGACAATCCTCCTGGTCAACCATGATAGGGCCCAGTTAAACCGGTGGCGGGAAGCCTTCCGGGATTGGCGTGTGCCGTGTCATTATTCCCGGGAAGGGTTTACCGCACTTCAGATGGTTCAGGTGGAGGATATCTCCGCGGTTATCTGTCGAATCGATCTACCCCTGATCTCCGGTTTTTCATTGAGCAGGATGCTGAAGAAGGATAACCCGGAGCTTCTGGTTGTTCTTATGCATCCGGAAGGAAAGGAGCTGTTTATTCCGGACGATGCCAGTGAGCAGAGTTGGGATATAGGACCGGTCATGGCCGGGGAAGAAGAGTTGCAGAAGACTGTGGGAACGCTTCTTCTTGCCGACGGAAGTTTCTTCCTCCGAGAAGAAGATAATAAAATATTTCCCGGTCCAGCCGACTTCAGCGATATTGTCGGTCTATCTCCTTATCTGCTGGAAATATTCTCATTGATCATGAAAGTTCGGGAAGAGGATGTGACGGTATTAATTCAGGGAGAAAGCGGGACCGGAAAAGAACTGATCGCCCGGGCGATCCACCGAAATAGCCGTCGGGCGGAAAAATCTTTTGTCTCTGTAAATTGCGCTGCTATCCCTGAGAACCTTTTGGAGAGCGAACTCTTCGGGCATGAAAAAGGTTCCTTTACGGGCGCCAACGACAGAGTTGTGGGGCGTTTTGAGCAGGCCGACCAGGGATGTATATTCATGGATGAAATAGGCGATATGAGCTCGGCTACCCAGGCCAAGGTGCTGCGGATTTTTGAGGGGCACACGTTTGAGCGGGTAGGGGGGCGGGATAAGATAGCGGTGGATGTAAGGATTATTGCCGCCACGAACCGTGATCTCGAGAGGAGGGTGTATGAAGGCCGCTTCAGGGAGGATCTATATTACCGGCTGAGCGCCTTCCCATTGAATCTCCCCCCGCTGCGCGATAGGATGGAAGACCTCCCGCTTCTAGCAGCGCATATAATTCAGGAATACAACCGATCTGCTTCCAGAAAGATTGAATCTGTAACATTGAAGGCGTCATTGAAACTCCTTGATTATCACTGGCCGGGGAATATCCGGCATCTTGAGAATGTTATTAAGAGGGCAGCTATACTGGCGGAAGAAGGAATTATTGATGAAAACCATGTTATTCCCGAACAGCGGAGAGCCGAAGCATATGGTAATGACAAAAATAGGGGGGGGGGAATTCAGCAGTCGGAGAAGAAGGTATCCGGTCATCGTCCGCCTATTCGCTCCCTGGCCGAAGTGGAGAAGGAAGCTATTGAAGTCGCGCTGAACAGTACATCCATGAATGTCAGTCAGGCGGCCCGAGCCCTGGGTATTACCAGGGCTACGTTGTATAAGAAGGCAAAGGAGTATGGGATTAAAATCTCACGTTAAAGGGATGGAGTGATGGAGTGTTGGAGTGATGGAGTGATGGAGTGATGGGAAAAAGAAATAAGAACAGGGGGTATCAAAAACTTCGGGTTTGGGAAGATGCAATAGAGTATTATGTGATCGTTTGCAGAATATATCAAAAACTTCCGTATGAACTTCGGCGTGTTGTTTCCCAGGCAACTGCTTCCGCGGATTCTGTTCATAGAAATATTGCTGAAGGATACTGCCGTCGTTCTATTAACGAGTATCTGAATTTTTTGAATTACTCGTTGGCTTCTTTAGGAGAATCGGTTTCAGGCAATATCGCTTGCTTCCGTGCCCGGCAGTTAATCGAAGAAAATTTCAATGCTTTGGATTCATTATCCTTTAAACTTGAAAATGGATTATTAAGATTGGTAGAAAGCCTGCAAAGAAAACGCAGGGATGGCAGTTGGACGGAATCCCTGATTATTAAAGAGTGCAATGAAGAATATAATGTGGGTATTAACATTAGTTAATGATTTAGGAGGTAACTTATGCCAGGCTCAAGCCGATCCCATCACTCCATCACTCCAATACTCCATTTCTCCCTCACTCCATCACTCCAATACTCCATTTTTCCATTTCTCTAAACCCCATAATTCAATATACCAAACAGGTTAAGGAACAAACTCATGTCATCATATCGTTACAAAGCCCGCAGCGAGGCGGGGAAATCAGTAACCGGGACCCTGGAGGCTCCTACCCGGGAAGCGGTTGTTTCCCATCTGGAAGAGATGGGATATACCCCCATCTCGGTCAGAGAGGAGAGTTCCGGGGCCAAGAAAGGGGAGAGCAATTTATTTGCCCGTTTTGAGAAGGTAAAGGGAAAAGATCTGGTTATGATGACCCGTCAGCTCCATTCCCTGATCAAATCCGGGATCCCGATCCTGACCTCATTAAATATCCTGGAGAAACAGAGTGATAGCGATCTCTTGAAGAAGACCCTCTCCGAAGTCCAGGAGAAGATAACCGGCGGCGCGAGTTTCTCGGACGCTCTTCGGGCCTTCCCTAAGATTTTTAGCGATCTCTATGTTAATACCGTATTGGCCGGTGAGACCGGAGGAGCATTGCCGGAGGTATTGGATCGCTTAGCATCATTGCTGGAATCCGAGCAGGCGACCAGGAAGGCGGTCAAATCTGCCGTCCGATATCCGGTTATAGCGCTGGTAGTTATGGTGATCGCATTTTTTATCCTGAATATCATGGTTGTGCCCAAATTTGCTTCTATTTATAGCAAAGTGGGAATTGAGCTTCCGCTGCCTACCAGGATGATGATGTTCAGCAGTGATATAATAAATAATTACTGGTATCTTGTCTTTGGAGGCATAGTGGCGGCCTTCGCGGGATTCATTCAGTTTAAAAAGACTAAATTCGGCCACTACCAGGTGGATAAGCTCAAGCTGAAACTACCGATTTTCGGTCCTCTATTTACGAAACTGGCGATGTTCCGGTTTACCAAGATGCTGGCGACACTCGAGCGGTCAGGGGTACCTATTCTGAAGATCATAGAGATTGTCTCTATGACCGTGGGGAACGATCTTATCCGCGATGAGCTGGTTGGCTTGCGGGAAGAGGTAAGGGATGGGAAGGGGCTGTCAGATTCGATTATGAGACGGCCGCTATTTCCGCCGATGGTGAGCAATATGCTCAGTGTTGGTGAGGAGACAGGGCGTCTGGATGATATGGCGGAGTCGATCGCTTATTATTATGACGAAGAGATCAAATATACTGTTGATACCCTGACAGATCTGATAGAACCCATGCTAACTATCTTTATAGCCGGTGGTGTTCTTCTCTTCGCACTTGCTATCTTCCTGCCGATGTGGGATATGATCACGGTCGCCCGGGGTTAAGATGGTTGACGGGAAAGGAAAGTTGACAGTTGACGGTTGACAGTTGACGGGAAAGGGAAGTTGATGGTTGACAGTTGACGGTTGACGGTTGACGGGGAGAGACTCCCGCTTACAAAGATCACCGCTCTGGAAATATACCGGGTAATGTGGATCCACCAGTCTCCCCCTATCATTACTCGCAAGACCCACCTCCCACATATTAGTTATCTGTGGACTGTTAGCTATATGGCATAAAAGTGTTTAAAGTCAAAATATCCCGATTAAACAGCTATGTAGTGTCTGACCGAAAACCCCGAATCTCATAGAATTTGTCATTGCGAGGAATCCCGGTTGTATCAACCGGGAAAGCAATCTCCCCACAAACTAAGCAGATTGCGGAGCCTGTCCCGAGTGATAGAGAAGGATCCCCTCCTCGCAATGACCTGGTTTTAGGGGTTTTCGTCCAGACACTATGTATAAATAATATGCAACTGGCCATATAATTTACACGCAGTGTAATATAAATGAACACTTTGCCAGTTTCGCTATAATTCAAGTGTTGCCCAGGAATAGGCATAAGTCGTCATTTGTCAAGCAATAATACGAAAATAGTATTATTCTATGACTTTGGCACGGGTATTGCTCTATTTTGAATTTGTATATTGGAAATTTGTATAAATAAGTTAGCGCCAAAGGTGCTGACTTCTAACTCCCTAACGGGAAGGAGGCAAGAAATGAAAGGTTTTACATTAATCGAGCTGATTATCGTTATCGTGATCATCGGTATCCTCGCCGCAATCGCGATACCGAAGTATGTCGACCTTGTCGATCAGGCAAACCAAGCCGCCCGTGACGGAATGGCCGGTGGGGCAATGTCCGCGGTTGCGATCTATTTCGCGGAATCGCTGGCCAGCGGAGCTGCCGCCTGGCCGACTACCCTGACCTCCGCGAACTTTGAGACAGGGACGACCTTCCTGACCGACTTCGGTGGATACACCTGGACTTACAGTGCCGCGGATCATTCTATCGTAACCAACTAATATAGTGGATAGATCGGTTGTTGAGAAGGCCTCCCTTGGCAGAGGGGGGCCTTCTCATTATCAGGGTGAATGAATGAGGAGGTATGGGATGAGGGGCTTTACAATGATCGAGTTAATTATCGTAATTGTAATTATTGGCATCCTGGCGGCTATAGCTATCCCGAAATATGTTGACCTGGTCGATGATGCCAATCGGGCTGCCCGGGACGGGATGGCGAGCGCGGCGATGTCCGCGGTTTCGATCTATTTTTCCGCGGCATTGGCCAACGGCGCGGCGGCCTGGCCGACTACCCTGACCTCCGCCAATTTTGAGACAGGCACCAATTTTGAAACTGACTTTGGGGGATATACCTGGACCTATAGCTCGGGGGATCATAGTATCCAGACCAACTAGAAGTAGTCTTAACCCGATTATTAAAAATGCCTCCCTTGCAAAGGGAGTTTTTTTTGTTGGTTCTCTGTCATTTTGTTCCCCACATAGTATGCCTGAGAACCAATATTTTTTTGATTAATAGAATCAAAAAAATATGATGAGATTCCATATATTATCCATTTTATTGATTGTTTTAACCGGCCTGCTAATTTATGGCGCTACTCTTCAATATCCCTATCACTGGGATGACTATCGAACGATTGTAGATAATCCAGCGCTGGCTGATCCGTTCCAACTCCATGATGTCTTTTCTTTCTGGCCGACCCGGGGCTTCCTCTTCTGGACATTCTCTTTAAACCAACTGTCCGGTAGTTCCGCGTTATCTTCCTGTCATCTCACTAATATTTCCATACATCTGGCCGCGGCGATCGTTCTATATCTGTTGATCTATAGAACTCTTAAGGTGGGAACTACTGAGGTGATTAATAAATACAATTCACAGAGAGAGTATGCCTGGACAGCCGCGATTGCCGCTCTTCTCTTCGTGTCTCATCCGATTGCCACCGGCGGGGTCACCTATCTAATTCAGCGTGGAGTTTCCCTCTCTGGCGCGCTGGGACTGATCAGCCTGCTGCTATATACCTATTCCCGCGGACTATTCTTCAGTGAAGGGCGTCGATTCATATCTCCCCGCCATCTGTTACTCTATGGGCTATCGTTAATTTTTCTTCTTCTGGCGATGCTGACCAAAGAAGGTGCAGTGGTCTTCCCCATCCTGATAATTTGCTGGGAGCTTATCTTTGGAGAAAAAACCCTCAAACATTCAGTCAACAATGAGATGGAGTCCCCTCCGGCAATAGTTCGTAGTGCAGGGCTTCAGCCCTGCCCGGAGAAGGCGGGACTGAAGTCCCGCACTACGAGTAACCTTCTCGTTAGTCACCGAAGGGTGTCGAAACAAGCCTCTCTCCGTCCCCGGTTCCTTTATCTTCTTCCGCTGGTTTCGACGATCGCGATTATCCCCATTATCTCGCTGACCACGGTAAAGGGCGCGAGTCTTCAGGATGATATCTTATACCGGGTAAATCGTCCCTGGTTATCCTCCACCATGACCTTTTTAGATGGAGGAGAAGGTTCATATCTGGCTTCGAGCTGGGAATATTTCCTAACCCAGCTCAAGAGCCTGGCTATCTATCTCCGCCTTTCCTTCCTCCCGGTCCGGCAGAATTTTTACTACCATCTCATGCCCCGGCACTCAATCTTTGAGGGGAAGACGATCTTTTTGCTGATGGGCTATCTCTCCCTGATCGTTTGCGGAATTAAGTTAATAGTTCGCGTTAATTCAAAGGAACGAACTGCATCAACCATTCCCAACGTTTCAGATGTTCCAACCGTTCCAATCGTTTCAGCCGATTCAGTTGTTCCAGCTGTTTCAGCTGATTCAGCCGTTCCAATCGTTTCAGCCGATTCAGCCGCTTCGGCTGTTCCATTCGCCTCTCCCATGGCCAGGATTCCAAACCCTATAAGTCAGAGAATGATCGGTTTGGGGATTCTCTGGTTCTTCATCGCACTCATCCCAACCTCATCATTCCTGATTCTCTGGCCGTTTTTATCGGAGTTTCATCTTTATATCTCCCTGGCCGGGTTGTCTTTCTTCTGGGCGGGAGTTATTCTCCTACTCCCGGGATTGAAACAGATACGATTATTCCGCTCGGTCCTCCTTCTGGTCATCTTCGCGTTCGCCCTCCTGGCGATCAGGCGAAACGCGGTTTACTCCTCTTCAATATCCCTATGGAAGGATACCGTCAAAAATTCCCCCCGCCTGGCCCCGGCATATTCCAACCTCTCCGCCGCGTATATCGGTCAGGGAGAGTATCGAAAGGCGATAGAGGCGAGCAAGTTGGCTATGGATCTGAATAGAAAGTTCAACGGTTATCGTAATCTTCGGACAGCTTACCGGGCCGCGGGAGCGTGGGAGAAAGCAAATGAACTGATTGAAGAAGAGATTGAGCGCTTCCCGGATAGCTACCGGGGATATTTCGAGAAGGCGCTCACTATTATCAAAGAAGATCCGGCCGGTGCGCGGAAGCTCTTAATTAAAGCCCTGGAAAAACATCCTCCCCCGGAGATAAAGTCCGGGATTGAGAGAGAATTGTCTAACGTGGAAGAAGTGCCTTAAGTGCCTTCCGCCGTCGCTAAAGCTATGGCGGATGAAAAAAGTTGAAAGTTGTACTTTCGCCAGACTCATCCAGACATTAACTTAACTGTTTCGGAATTTCAATAAATCAAGAATATGGTAGCCGCAGGCTTTAGCCTGCGCCATATTACGCACCCTAAAGGGTGCGGCTACCAAAAATTAGCGCGAAGCGCTAAGTTCATTAGCGATGTAACATTAATACACCATTAATCGCACCTCAAAAACTTGACAACGTCGGTATAATATACTATAGTAAAACCATGAAAATACGCCAACTTACAAAAGTTGTGTTGCCTTTATTTGTAGTCATGGCCTTCTCATTTTCGGCCTATCCGGAGTCCGGGACTATGATCAAACTGGCCGGGTATCAATTTGATCCCCTGGTCTCTCTCCCATCCCTTCCTCAGGCATTGAAGCAAAAAATATCCCCAACCTCCGGTCCAGGTTACTATATCATTCAGTTCGATGGTCCGGTCAGAGACGAATGGAAAGAAACCTGCCGGCAGGCCGGGGTAGAGTTTCTCGATTACATTCCCGACTTTGCCTTCATAGTCCGGATGGACGCTTCTAAAAAGAAACAGGTTGGCGCGCTGCCGAATGTCCGTTGGCTGGGAGAGTATGAACCGGCTTATCGACTCCAGGAGAATCTCTGTTCTCCCGGAAAGACCTCCAGAAATGCGGTTACTTCGGAGTTCATTATTGTCCTCTTCCCGGGAAGTGATATAGATAGCGTTATTTCCAGGATAGAAAAGTCCGGCGGAGAGATCCTGGGCAGATCTAACTCATCCTGGAAGACCAAACTACGGGTAGTTCTCCCTCTTGACCGGCTCGATTCCGTGGCCGCTCTATCAGGGGTTAAATGGGTGGAAGAGGCTCCGGTCTGGCAATACTTAAATAATAAAGCCAGGGGTATTATGGAGATAGACGCCGCCTGGAGTACAGGAAGTATTTTCGGCGGGGGCCAGATTGTGGGTGTGGCCGATACGGGTCTGGATAAGGGATCAACCTCATCCACTGATCTCCTGGAAGATTTTCAGGACGGTTCCGGCGGAAGCCGGGTCATTGCCATCTCTACCTCTTTCACGGACCAGACCAACGGGGCCGACCTTAACGGTCATGGGACCCATGTAGCCGGGAGTGTCCTCGGGAATGGGGATCTTTCAGGTGCCGCTCCCGCTTCTCATTCATTCCCTTCATCCTGCTATGCCGGGATTGCCCCGGAGGCGTCTCTGGTATTCCAATCCCTGGGTAATTTCGGCAAGATGCCTGATGATTTAAACAGTCTCTTCGCCCAGGCTTATGGCGGCGGCGCCCGGGTTCATAATAACAGCTGGGGATCGACCGTTTACAATGCCGGGGAATATACCTCATACAGTGAGGATGTCGATGAGTTCAGCTGGGATAATAAGGATTTTCTGATAATCTTCGCCGCCGGCAACGATGGAGTGGACGGCAATTTTGACGGTGTGATCGATCTCTACTCGGTGGGCGCGCCAGCCACAGCCAAGAACTGTATCGCGGTGGGGGCGACCGAGAATGACCGGCCTCCGACATCCAGCCCGGTACCCGGCTATAACTCTACTTACGGCTGGTACTGGCCCTATGATTACCCGTCCGCTCCGATCAGCGATAGCTATCTTTCCAGTAATCCAGATGGGCTGGCCGCTTTCAGTTCCCGGGGAGCGCAATTAGCTGCCCGCTGGAAGCCCGAGTTGGTCGCTCCCGGGACCAATGTTATCTCCTGCCGCACCCAGGGACTCTCCGAGGCGACAGATATTCTCTGGGGTTACGGCGGCTTAACCGGTAATGACAAGAAATATTATGTCTTCTCCGGCGGCACCAGTATGTCGGCGCCGCTGGTTACCGGCGCCGCGGCGCTGGTTCGTCAGTACTATACCGATCAGGCGGGAAACTCCGAACCCAGTGCCGCTCTGGTCAAGGCCACACTGATAAATGGGGCTATGGATATAGCCCCCGGCCAGTACGGAACCGGCCAGTACCAGGAGATTCCCGACCCGCCCCGGCCTAATAATGTGGAAGGGTGGGGGAGGGTGGACCTAAGTTCTACTATCTTCTCGGGCAACTCCCCGGATTTTTACTATTACGATGTCGCCTCCGGTCTCACCACCGGGACATCAAATCAGTATTCAATCAGCGTTTCCCCCTCTCTTAATCCGCTCAGTGTGACACTGGCCTGGACCGATCATCCCGGCTCCACCCCGGCGGAAGGAGCATTGGTAAATGACCTCGACCTGACCGTGACCGGCCCTACCGGGACTATTTACTATCCCAATAACGCCATACTCTCGGGTCCGATTGCCTATGATGAAGGCTGGCCGACGGCCTATAACAAAGCGTTTGAAAACGGAATCGAAGCGGTTCGTTTTACTCCAACCTGCTACCCGGCAACTATAGAACGCGGAATGTTTTATCTGAAATCGGAATCCGGTTCGTACTCCAAGACCTTCGAATACAGGATATATAATGGGAGCGCGTCAGGCCCGGGGACACTCCTGGCCTCGGGAACCTCAACTCTGAGGAGAGAAGGATGGCATATCATCGACTTCTCATCTCTCGGGATTACCATTAGCAGCGGGGATTATTTCCTGGGGATAGTATTGCCGGATGACGATCTCTCCTGGGGAGTGGATGATCAGGAGCCGATCGCGGGCCGGAGCTGGGAGTATATGGATATGTTAGGGTGGTACAAATGGATTACCTTTGACTACCTATTCCGGGCGGTGGTCAGTTGCCCGACCCTTTACGACCGGACCAATAACACGGTGGGCATAGATATCGATTATCCGGCTCCCGGGAATTATACCGTTTCAGTCAGCGGCTACAACGTTCCCTACGGTCCCCAGCCCTACGCGCTGGTTGTATCCCGGCCTGATCGGGGAGCTTCATTCCCGGATCGGCTGGTTATGGGATCGAGTGATTACAACGGGGACGGCACTTCGGATATCGCTATCTTTCGCTGGACCTCAGGCCTCTGGGCTATCCGTGATCTGACCCGGGCTTATTTCGGGACATCCGGCGATATTCCGGTTCCGGGAGATTACGATGGGGACGGAAATTCCGACATCTCCATCTACCGGCCGGATACTTCCCTCTGGTCGGTCCGGAACGTTACCCGGGCCTACTTCGGGGATGAGAATGATATTCCGGTCCCGGCGGACTATAATGGAGATGGCAAGGATGACATTGCGGTATTCCGGGCTAGTTCCGGTCTCTGGGCGGTCAGGGGCGTCAGCCGTTTCTACTATGGAATGACAGATGATGTTCCGGTTCCCGGAAATTATAACAGTTTCTTTCCGGTTCTGGATGAAGCGGCAATCTTCAGACCTTCGGCGGGCTTATGGGCGATCCGTGATCTCCAGCGGATTTACTTCGGCGGATCAAACGATACCCCCGTCCCGGCCCACTATGATGAACTGCCGGGTGATGATATAGCGATCTTTAGAGAATCAACCGGCCTCTGGGCAGTCTATGATTACAGCCGTTATTATTTCGGCTCTTCTGATGACTCTCCGGTTCCGGCGGATTATCTGGGAGCGGGAAGAGATAATATCGGAATATTCCGCGGGACTTCCGGTCTCTGGGCGATCCGGACGGTCACCCGGGCTTACTTCGGGCAGCAGTATGATATTCCTGTCACCAGGTAAGAAAGTGCCTAAAGTGCGCTAAAGTGCCTAAAGTGCGCTAAAGTTGTCGCCTTCGCCGAGCAGGAGCGTATTGAAATTTGGGCGAGGCGAACAATAGGAACTATTGGAACGGATGGAACGGTTGTTTGGTGGGAGAGGTTTTTAACCTCGATTCCAGAAGGGTCATCATGAATAAAATACATAGCATAGAATCAATAAAATTCAGAGATGATACGATGACTATCCGTGTGGATGGTGAAGAATATAACATTGAAATAAATCGAATTTCAAAACGACTCGCGGACTCTACGGACGCCCAGAGACAGAATTATGTGATTTCTCCATCGGGTTATGGGCTGCGTTGGCCTGAGATTGATGAGGACCTGTCAATTGATAGTATTATTGGTATTGAGCACGATCTACCTGCATTTTTATCAAGAATCAAAAGAGAAGTTAATTCCTTAGCCGGTGCTTTATAAAATTCGGCAGGGAAAAATAGAAGTAGAAATATTCAGGATTTAAGGATCCCTCCAGCAAACCGACTTGAACGGCTATCGGGAAAGAGAAAAGAGCAATATAGTATCCGCATAAATGATCAATGGAGAATTTGCTTTAAATGGTGCAATGGAAACGCGGATCAAGTTGAAATTGTTGATTATCATTGAGGTGAAGACATGAGAAAGATATCACCAGTTCATCCTGGAGAAATACTATTTGAAGAATTCTTAAAGCCGATGCAGATAAGCCAGAATAAGCTTGGTCACGGGCTTGGGGTTTCTCCTCGTCGAATCAATGAAATAATTCATGGTAAGAGGAGTATAACAGCCGACACGGCGCTTCGTCTTGCGGCATATTTTGGCAATTCCCCACAGTTCTGGCTTGGTCTCCAGATGGACTATGATCTTGATATAGCTGAAGACACACTTGCTCCCAGAATCAGCCGAGAAGTTCATTGTATGGCTGGTACTTGACTTAAGATTATCGGCATTGTCCATAACTAACCCGAGTTAGTAATAAATCGGGTTAAAATAAAATTAAATAAAATTATCCGACGCAGTCGGAGCCAATAATATTTTACGAAGTAAAATATTAGGAGGCGAGAAAATGAAGATGCCCCGGTACGCACGATATGTAATATTTTTAATAGCAGTTCTGCTATTTACCTGTTTTTCTCCTCCGGTTTCAGCCACAGAATATACCGGCGGATTTGCGGAATGGACCCAGCCGTGGACTGTTACGGCATTATGTCCGGTTGTTGATACAGGATCAGTGACCAGCGCCAGTATCTTCATAAATAGTGCCACTAGCTCGCGGGGATTTGATAATATCACCATGGTATTGACCTCTCCGACCGGAACGGGTATATATCTCTTTGACCAATCAGCCTATCAGATATCCGGCTCATCTCTCTTCCATACCCGGTTGATTGACACCGCGCCGGTCATAATAACGGAGGGTATTGCGCCTTATGCCGGTTCATTCCGCCCCGGGGAAAGTTTCTCCAACTTTAATGGAGAGTGGATGACCGGAACCTGGACATTGGCCGTCTATAACTCCGCCAACGGTAATAATGGTGCCATCACCGATTGGACTTTGATCATCAATGACACTACACCAAGTCCTACTCCTGAAAATACTCCTACACTCACTCCGGCCCCGACTCGTACACCTACTCCGGTTGGATATCACACTCCCACTCCTACCCCCACGCCCCTTCTGATAACTTACCGGGAATATTCAGGTTCTTTCTTTGAATGGACAGAGGTTGGCGCCGTTACCGGTACAATCGGGATCGGAAATCAGGGGGTCATTTATGATATAAATGTCAATCTCAGTGCCTATGCATCCGGTGGGTTGGATCCGATCGGGATCTATCTCCAGTCGCCGGAGGGGGATCTAGTCGCTCTGTTTAACAAACACGATCTTGCGGAATACACTCTTTACCTTACCACATTTGATGACGCGGCAAGCCAGTCTATTAAAAATGGTCTCGCGCCGTATATCGGCCTCTATCGTCCCGTGGAGAGTCTGGCATTCTTTAATAACCAGTCTCTCTACGGAGACTGGTCGTTGATAGTTTATAGTGATTCTGACGATGACGGTGAGGTCACAGACTGGAGCCTTGTTATCGGAGCCACGGATTACGTCCCGACGCCTAGTCCGACCCCGACCACGACTCCTACGCCCACTGTAACACCGACACCCAGTCCGACGCCTAGTCCGACCCCGACCACGACTCCTACGCCCACTGTAACACCGACACCCAGTCCGACGCCTTCTGTTACCCCTACACCAACCGCAACTCCCACACCCTCCATTCCCCCTTCGCCTACACCAACCGTGTCACCGTATGCCCATTGCCCTATCTACCAGGGGACTCCATTTTTTATAGATAATCCAAAAGTGGAATCCCGTATTATTACACTTGATAATATCCACAGGGTGGGGAAGATAATGGTCAACATTGAGGATTTTTATGTTGGTACACTTAACGACCTGGATCATATTGGGATGTATTTGATATCTCCCCAGGAGAAAGTGGTTGCTCTCTTCGAGAAACATCAGCTTTCGGAACATGCTCTGGCAGGGACCTGGTTTGATGACGCTGCGACTACCAATATTGTCGACGGATTGGGGCCTTACGTTGGGAATTTTCATCCCACCGGCAATCTCTCCGATTTTTACGGCGATCTTATAGCCGGGGATTGGAAACTACTTATATTTAATGATAGCGACGAGCCGTTAGGGGCGGGAGCATACATGGAAGACTGGGCTATAGAGATCTGTGAGGCAATTCCAACTCCAACTCCTCCTCCCGTGACTCCTACTCCATCAATAACTCCTATTTCCCAATGCTGGGAGTATTCCGGCGGCTCAATAGCCTGGACCGGTGTTACCGCCGCTTCTTCTCAGATATTAGTTGGTCATTCGGGTAGTATTACAAAAGTTGAGCTTCGTGTTAGTACAGAATGCAGTAATTCCCTCGCTGATATGGGGATCTACCTCGTCAATCCTGCAGGTCTTGACGTAGCTCTCTTCCAAGTTGATGATTTGAGCGGACACATCATGTATCGGACATATTATGACGATGATTCATCGAACCGGATAAAAGATGGTAATTCTCCTTTTCTGGGTATTTATCACCCGGTGGAGGATCTGGCCGGTTTTAATAACAGCGCTTCCGCCGGAACCTGGAACCTGATGGCCTATAATAATAATCCGGTCAACTCTGGAAATGTTTCCGATTGGGAGCTGCATCTATGTATTGAGGGAGCGGCCCCCACTCCATCAATAACCCCGACCGCGACCGTGACCCCAACCCCGACCATAACCCCTACGCCGGCACCGACAATAACACCGATACCTACCGCCACTCACCCCGATGGTGCTTGTCCGGTTTCATTCGGAGATGCCTTTACCGCGCCCGGGCAGGAGGTGACCTGGATGCCCATCTCCGTCACCGATCCGGGGTTGTTAAAGTCGATTACTGTGAAGATCGACCGATTC
>Ga0180435_10000398_pt1 | contig 45307 bp, 45 predicted proteins | sample SS_ome_3_FD_132467 | JGI IMG/M metagenome (GOLD analysis project Ga0180435, IMG submission 132467) | Hypersaline lake sediment archaeal communities from the Salton Sea, California, USA - SS_3_S_1 metaG | ecosystem: Environmental > Aquatic > Non-marine Saline and Alkaline > Hypersaline >... | reverse complement strand
ATGAAGGCGTGGGTGAAGTTCCCGGTCTCGGCGTACCCCAACCGCTCGGCGATCTGCTCGACCGGGATGTCCTGTTCCAGCAATTCGATCGCCAGGGCCCTGCGGACCTCGTCGAGTAGCGACCGAAACGACGTGCCCTCGCCGGCCAGCCGCCGCCGCAGGGTCCGCGGATCGATATGTAGTTCGTCGGCGACGTTCTGCATCGACGGCCATTCGCCGGGCTGATGACGCAGCCGGCTGCGGACCTGCCCGGCCACACCGACCCGGGACAGCCTGCGGTCCAGGATGTCGTTGCACTGCCGGCCGAGGGTGCGCGCGGTGTTGACGTCGGCCAGCGGCGAGGGCTGATCCAAGAACCCGCGCGGCCCGGCGATCCGGTTGGTGCGCCGGTCGGGGTACACCGCGCCGGGTGCCAGACCCCAGGCCCGGCCCAGTTCGGCGGCCCGCTGCGAGTCCAGCGTCGTTTCCAGCCACAGCGGGGTGAACTGCAGGTGCGCGCCGCGCATCGCGGCGACCACCCCGCCCAGATCGCGTTCGACGATGAACGCCCTGATATCGGCGGGTAACTCGCTGTCGTCGGCGAGCAGATAGGTGTGCTCCTCGTCGGTCTGCACCGAGAACCGCAGGTGCGTCGGGGATAACGCCAGGAACGGCAGCGCGGCCTCGACCCCGTCGCGCAGGGTCGGGCAGGCCAGGATCAAAAAGCCGATCACCCCGGCGCGGCCCAGGGTGGAGTGCGGCCCCACCTGCAGTCCGGCGCCCGGCCGGTCGCCGAGCCGGGCGATGAGGTTGCGGATGATGTCGAACTCCTGATGGGCCCAGATCTCGGCGTTCTCGTCGGCGAGGTCGGCCTCGGTCACCCCGCTACCGGCGAGGCATTCCGCGGCGGTCATTCCGTTGGCGATCCCGGCCGCGACCATGATGCGGACACCTTCGGTGCCGCGGGGCACCGCCCAGCACGGACCTGACGACACTGTCCGAAAATACCAAATTGCTGTCCCGTCGGACCATTCCTTTGCGCAGGTCGGCTCCCTAGCCTGGCAATATGACCACAGCCATCGACCATGCGCCCGTCCGCGCCGCGGAACAGAGTCTCGCCGACGAGCTGCAGGAGTTGTACCGGCTGACGAAGGCGAAGGTCGGTGACGAGGACCTCGAACACATCCGCACGGTGAGCGCCTACGGCCGGGCCATCAACGCCCGCCGCCTGGAGCTGCTGCGCGACGGCGGAGGGCAGTCGGCCGGCCGCGCCGCGGTCCTGGAGATGCTCTACCGGCTGCTGCAGTTCTCCGAGCTGGGCCACAACATCATCCACGGCAGCTACGACCACCTGCCGAACTGCGGCGAGTACCACTCCGAGCGCTATCAGTGGGACTTCAACGTCGATATCGGGCAGTGGAAGGTGATGCACCACGAGGGCCACCACCCGCACACCAACATCGCCGGCCGCGACCACGACCTGGGCTACAGCATCTCCCGGGCGATGGCCGGCCAGGACTGGTTCGGTCACCACATCGCGCAGACCGCGGTGATCGGGGCGCTGGCCGCCACCGCGCCGCAGAGCGCCGCGTTCATGCTCGGCAACGTCACCCGCCACGTCGAGGGCGGCCGGTTCCTGAGCCGGGATGTGCTCAGCGCGCCGGTGCGGATCGCCCTGCGCGACGCGCGCCGGCGCTATCTGCGCGAACCGCTCAGTGCGGGAACGCGATTCGTGCCCGCCCTGATGGCCAACTATCTGGGCGGGGTCGCCGGGTACATGTCGGTGTTCTTCCTCGTCGCGATCGAACACCACGCCGGCGAGGTGGAGATGTTCCCGGATCCGGGCCCGGACGAGACCCCCAGCGAGTACTACGCGCGCCAGTTTCGCGCGACGCGCAACTTCCTGCGCAGCCCCGCCATCGACGACTTCCTGCAGCGGATCCTCGCCGAGGAGGTGCCGTTCGAGAACCGCCCGGACTTCCGGGTCTTCTACGGCGGGCTGGACACCCACATCGAGCACCACATGTTCCCGGATCTGCCGCCCAACCGGCAACGTGAGATCGCGCCCGCCGTGCGGGCGATCGCGGCCCGGCACGGGCTGCCCTACCACGAGACACCGCTGCTGGAGTCGATGCGGCTGTTCGCCAAGGCGATCACCGGTCTGTCGATCCCGCTGGGGGAGCGGGAGTTCGGCACTCCCCTGCGGCTGCTGGCCCAGCCGGTGTCGCTGATGCGCCGGCTGGCCTTCGGCGCGGCCTACAAGCCCGTTCCGGAGGGCCCCTATCTGGACAAGCCGCGCTTCTACAACGTGCCGGCCAAGGTGCTGTCGGCGAAATCGGTGGCCGGCGGTCAGGCGGTCTCGGTCCGGCTGCAGAAGCCGCGCGGCTGGGAGGACGTCCGCTGGGAGGCGGGCGCCTTCGTCTCGGTGCGCCTCGAGGCGGGCGACGCCGGGGACACCGGTGGCGAGGCGCTGGTCCGCCAGTACAGCCTGGTGCACGACAGTGCGGGATCGGATGTCATGGAGATCTGCGTCAAGCGGGTCGCCGGCGGCCGGGTCTCCAACCATCTCAACGACACCCTGCGCGCCGGGAAATACCTGACGCTGGTGGGCGTGCCCACCGGCACCGGGGGGCTGGCGATGCCGGCGGTGCCGGCCAAGTCGCTGTTCATCGCCGGCGGGGTGGGGATCACCCCGATCATCAGCCAGCTCCGCACCATCGCCCGCGAGGCGACGCCGGCCGACGCGGTCCTGCTGTACTTCAACCGCGACGACCGCTCGATCATCTTCGAGCGCGAATTGCGCGCGTTGGCCCGCGACGCCGGTGTGCGGGTGCACTTCTTGACCGGACGGCCCTCCCGGCGCAGCGATGTCACCGAGGGCCGGCTCTCCGAGATCCTGCTCAAGCGCCTCGTACGCGACGTCGCCGACCGCGAGACCTTCATCTGCGCCCCGCCGCCGATGGTCGAGGCCGCCCGGCGCCACCTCGGCGGGCTGGGACTCGACCCCGGGCGTATCCACACCGAGTCGTTCACCCCGCCCGCGCTGGACCGCCCCGCCGACGACGGGCGCCGCTACACCGTGCGGTTCCGGCGCAGCGAGCGTTCCATCGACATCGACGGGGCCACCACGCTGCTGGAGGCCGCCCAGCAGGCCGGTGTGCGGGTACCCACCGGCTGCCACCGCGGCCTGTGCGGTGCCTGCGTATCACCGAAACTGAGCGGTGCGGTCCAACTGGAAGCCGACCGCGGCCCGCTGCAGCGCATCACCGTCTGCACCAGCCTGCCGTGTTCGGATGTCGAACTCGACCTCTAAACAGTGGAGGTGGATTCGGCCCTCTTGGGGCGAACCCAGATATCCCCTTGCAGGTGGGCGGGCAGGCCGGCGTCGGCGGCGATGAACACCGGGTCGCGTCCGGTGCTGACCTGGTTCTGATAGTCGCGCAGGGCGGCGAAGGCCCACCGGCCCAGCAGCACGATCGCGACCAGGTTGACGATCGCCATCAGACCCATCGAGATATCGGCCAGCCCCCATACCGCGTCGAGCCTGGCCAGCGACCCGATGGCGATGGCGATGAGCACCAGCACCCGGAAGACGTTGATGGCCCGGTACTTCGCTCCCAGGAAGAACAGGTTGATTTCGGCGTAGACATAGTTGCCCAGTACCGAGGAGAAGGCGAAGACGAACACCAGCACGGTCATCAGCCAGGTGGTCCAGGCACCCAGACCCTCGGCGACGGCGGCCTGGGTCAGCGACGCCCCGGCCATCTTGGTGGGCGTACTGGGGTCGTAGATCTCCGGCCCGGACACCAGGATGATGAACGCCGTCGCCGAGCAGATGACGATGGTGTCGACGAACACGCCCAGCGACTGAATCAAACCCTGTTTGACCGGGTGTGTGACGGTGGCGGTGGCGGCGACGTTGGGGGCGCTGCCCATCCCGGCCTCGTTGGAGAACAGACCGCGTTTGACACCGTTGAGCATCGCCGCGGCGATCCCCCCGGTGAAACCCCCGGCCATCTCGTTGATTCCGAACGCGCCGCCGATGATCTGACCGAGCACCTGCGGTACGGCGGTGATGTTCAGCGCGACGATCAGCAGGGCCAGGCTCACATAGGCAAGCGCCATCAACGGCAGCACCACTTCGGCGACCTTGGCGACCCGGCGAACGCCTCCGAACAGCACCGGTGCGGCCAGCACCAGCAAACCGATGGTGGTGTACTGCTGTTCGATCTCGTAGGTGGTGTTCAGCACGTCGGAGATGGCGTTGGCCTGCACCATGTTGAAAGCGAAACCGAAGGTGAACACCAGCAGCACCGCGAACAGCATCCCGGCCGGCCGCGAACCCAGGCCGCGCTGGATATAGAAGGCCGGCCCACCGCGGAAGGTGCCGTCAGCGGCTCGGACCTTGAAGATCTGACCGAGGGTCGCCTCGATCAGGGCGGTGGCCATGCCGATCAGCGCCACCACCCACATCCAGAAGATGGCCCCCGGCCCGCCGACCGTCAATGCGATCGCCACGCCGGCGATATTGCCGGTCCCCACCCGTGAGGCCAGACCGACACAGAACGCCTGAAACGAGGAGATCCCGTCGCCGCCGGTGCGGGAGTGAAACAACTGCCCCAGCATCCGTGTGAAATAGCGGAACTGGACGAACCGGGTGCGGATGGTGAAGTAAATTCCGGCTGCCACCAGCAGGTAGACCAGCACATAGGTGTAGAGCACCCGGTTGGCAGGATCGATCAGAGCGTTCTGAATGAAATCCATCGGCGCCTCCTGTGCGGGATTGCCGAATCCTCCCACTTCGGTCAGCGTTGCGCAGTCCGACCGGCTGCCGGGGTGCAGGTATCTCGCGCCCACCTCTGAGCGACAACGCGTCGCGCCACCGCTCGGTGTCGCTCAGAGGTGGGCAAAAGTACTGTGACCCATCCCCGGTACGGGTGTACCCGACCCCGATACGGGTGTACCCGACCCCGATACGGGTGCGCACTGACACGGGTACGCCAGCGTGGTGATGCGGACCCTCAGGGGCCGGGTGCGCCCATGGCTTCCGCAGGGGGCGGCGTGGGTGCCGATGCGGGCAACGGCGAGAGGGCGCTGCCCTTGACCCACTCATCCCACGGGACCGTCCAGTCGCCGCCGTTGGCCAGTGTCAGGGGCGGGCCGCCGGTGTAGCGGACCTCGACGATATCGCCGGGCTGGACCATGTCGAAGTACCACTTGGCATTCTCGCCGTTGAGGTTCAGGCAGCCGCTGGAAAGGTTGGTGTTGCCCTGCGCCCACAGGGTGTCGTCGAGATGGTGCAGATAGATACCGTCGGTGCTGATCCGGGTGGCCCAGCCGATCTCGCGTTTATAGCTGACCGCGGATCCGGCGGGCACCCCGTAGGTGGCCGAATCCATGGTCACCATCTCAGCCTTGTCGAGCACGGTGTAGACCCCCGGCGGGGTCCACCAGGCGAATGTCTTGTCACCGATGGTCGTCGTACCGCCGCGGCCCATCGACGTGGGCATGGTCCGCACCAGCTTGCCGTTTGCGAAGACGCTGACCTGTTTGGTGATGTCATTGGCCACGGCGATCTGGGCATCACCGATGGTGAGGTTCGCCTTCGCATCGGCCTGGCCGTAGAGACCCTTGCCGAGTTCGAGGCCGAAGGTGTTCAGTTCCACGCTGATTCGGGTGCCGGCCTGGTAGTAATTCTGCGGCCGCCAGTGTGCGACGGTATCGCTGAGCCAGTTCCAGGAGCCCTGCACCGGCGGGTCGGTACGGACGATCATGTGCTTCTCGGCCAGGGCCTTGTTGGCGATCGGCTCGTCGTAGTGCGCGACGATCACGGTGCCGACGCCGTACCGGGTGTTCTCGTTGGGAGCGAAACCGCCCTGCACCTCGATATAGGGGTGCACGTAATTGTTGGGCACCAGGGTCTGGAAGTTGGTGGTCCGCGCCAGCGGCACCCCGCTGTTGCTCCTGCTCTGCACCGACAGCGTGTAAGACCGGGCGAAGTTCAGCCGTTCGGTGGGCTCCCAGGAGGTGCGATCCTCGGAAAGCCGGCCCTCGACCGCGTTACCCCAGTCGTCGTACAGCGATACATCGGTGATCCGACCGTCGAGGACGTCGACCACCGGCGTGGTCCGCGGGTTGATCTTCTGCGCCCCGTCGAAGGGTGACACCCCCAGCACCGGAGGTGTCGGCTGAGCCGGCCGCACCGGCGCGGCCGCGGTCGCGGTGGGGGTCGTGCAGCCGTCAGCGCACCCGGGGAAACCGGCGACATCGCTGACCAGAACCCCGGCCAGCAGCGCAACCACCACGGCCGTAGCGGTCCGTGTGCGACGGGTAAAGCTCACCGAAACACTCTCCAGCAGTTGGTTCGGGGGAAGATGTCAGCACCGACTCCCCACATCGTTGACTCCCCGCATCATAATCACATTCTCAGGCCGTTCCGAACAGCCCGACCGGACCAGCGGGAAGCGGATTTAGCAAACCTCTCCCGATCGCTGCCCGACCGCCGCCCGACCGCTGCCCCGGCCCGGAAACCCCAGGTCGACGCGGTTGTGAAGTGTGAGGTATCGCACCCGCCGGGCATCGGTCCGCAGTGTTAAGGTTCTCATCAAGTCGGACGCACACTCGCGACTCCGACACGTCGTGGAACATTCACTCCCCCGGCATCACCTCGCTTGTGAGGCTGAGCCGGAATCGTTTGATGAGTGCGCCCCAGCGCAACACGTCTCGCGGCGATCGATATTGCCTGCCGGCAATCTCGCCACCCCTGTGCCCAGCAGCCGACCTGACGTCGAGCGCCCGGCACACCTGATGCCGGAAAGGCACCAAACCCATGTCCAGAGAAACACCCATGTCCAGAGAAACCACCTTCGCCGACCTCGGCGTGCCCGCACCCCTGGTGCAGGCACTGACCACCGCCGGTCTCACCCATGCGTTCCCGATCCAGGTCGAGACACTGCCCGACACCCTGGCCGGACGCGATGTCCTGGGCCGCGGCAAGACCGGCAGCGGCAAGACGCTGGCCTTCGCCATTCCACTGGTCGCCCGACTGGCCGACCACAAGCGTCGCCCCAACCGTCCGGCCGGCCTGGTACTGGCGCCCACCCGGGAGCTCGCCACCCAGATCAGCGCGACCCTCACCCCGCTGGCGACCGCCTACGGCCTCAAAGTCACCACGATTTTCGGCGGGGTGTCCCAAAGCCGCCAGGAGTCCGCGCTGGGTTCCGGCGTCGATATCGTCGTCGCCTGCCCGGGACGCCTCGAGGACCTGATGCGACAGCGGCTGATCACCCTCGACGGCATCCAAATCACCGTGATCGACGAGGCCGACCACATGGCCGACCTGGGCTTCCTGCCCGGGGTCACCCGGATTCTGGCGGCCACCCCGTCCGACGGTCAGCGGCTGCTGTTCTCCGCGACGCTGGACAACGGCGTCGACAAGCTGGTCAAGCGGTTCCTGCGCAACGAGGTGTCGCACTCGGTCGACAGCCAGAACTCCCCCGTCGCGGCGATGACCCACCACGTGTTCCACGTTGACGGTGTCGACGCCAAGCGCAAGCTGGTGCACACCCTGGCCTCGGGCACCGGCCGGCGAATCCTGTTCTTGCGCACCAAACATCAGGCCCGCAAGCTCGCCCGGCAGCTGACCGAGGCCGGGATCCCCTCGGTGGACCTGCACGGCAATCTGTCCCAGCCCGCACGCGACCGCAACCTGGCCGCGTTCACCTCCGGTACCGCCCGGGTTCTGGTGGCCACCGATATCGCCGCGCGCGGGGTGCACGTCGATGATGTCGAGTTGGTCGTGCACTGCGACCCGCCCGCTGAGCACAAGGCGTACCTGCACCGCTCCGGACGCACCGCCCGGGCCGGCCGCGACGGCGATGTCGTCACCGTGGTGCTGCCCGAACAGCGCAGGGACACACAGGTTTTGCTGCGCAAGGCCGGTATCAAGGCCGCCCCGCAGCAGGTGAATGCCGACTCCGGCCCGGTGCTGGACCTGGTCGGGGAGATCGCCCCGTACCAGGCGCCACCGGCAGCCCCGCCGGTCCAGTCCCGTCCGGGGGCATCGCGGCGTTCCGGCGGCAACGGCCAGCAGCGTCGCCGCGGTTCGTCCGCCTCGTCCGGTTCCAACCAGGCGCGCCCGGCCCGGCCGGCCCAGCGGCGCAGGTCGTCTCGCGCCGCCGGATCGTCTGCGGGCTAGGAGTTTTCGGCGTTTGCCGCCGTGTCGGCCGTGTCGCGGCCGACACGGTCGGCGGACCACGCGGCACTATCGGCCCGGGCCGCGCGGACGACTCGTTCAGCCGCGTCATAGGCCGGGGTGCCGAAGTCGACCTCCGGTATGTGCCGGGCGGCGGCCTGCCGCAACACCATGACGGCCAGCGCCGCCGACGTCACTGCGGGCACCACCAGAATCCGTGCCGTCGCGCCACTGCCCACCAGCGACATCAACCGATGCCGGGGGCCGCTCCAGCCGATCTTGGCCACCGTGGCCGGGGCCATGGTGCTCAGCACCGGGGTTACCGATCCGGCCGACCAGTTCAGGTCGATATCGACGACCTCACCCAGCGCCGGATACAGCGCCTCGACCAAGTCGGGCAATTCGCGCACCATGGACGCCGTACGGGGCCACCAGGCTCCGTCGATCTCGCTGCCGAGGGTGCCGGCCAACGAAACCCGAACCGGGCTTGCCGTCCTTCGCGATCTGCGCTGGGAGGTCACGACGGTGCCGAGTTCCGGAAGCCCAATATCCTGGCCCTTCGCCTCACCGGCAGCTGGCCGGGCTCGCGAATGTGGAATCACCGCAGGCGCTTCTGACTGTACACCGGGGGCATCCCGGGACACCGGGTCCGCGGTTGCCGGTCCCGGTTACCGGTCGCCGACGCCCAGCCGCCGGGCCAGATCCGCCCCCCCGTGCCGGGTGATGAACTCCGGGTCGCCACACACCACGAGTTGGTCGCGGGCACGGGACAGTCCGACGTACAACCGTTCCCGGGCCCGCTCGAGCGCGTAACGGTCGTTGACCACCAGCACGACTGCCCGGCGCTCCAACCCCTTGAATCCCAGCACGTGGCCGTAGAACACCTGCTCGGCATCCCAGAAACTGTCCCAGTAGGCCCGGTTACCGGCCTCCTGACGGCTCATCTGTTCGGGGTGACGGCTGCCGGTGGTCAGCAGGGCGACGTCCTCGGCACGCCAGCCCGCCTCGAGCAGGGCCTCGATCTGGTCGTCGCCGACGCTCATCGCCTCGTCGACATCACATGCCACGAACCGCACCTCCGGCCCGTCACCACCGAGAAACCGCATCGGGTGGTCCACCAGCGGCTGGAAGGCATTCGCGATCTGGCGGGTGTTCCGGATGTTCTGGTCCAGGATCAGCGGCACCAGGGGTACCGGCGGGGTGCCCTGGCGGTCGAAGACCCGCTGGCCCTCGTCGATGAAGACATACAGCCCCCCGTTCTCCGGGTCGCGCAGCGCGGCCAGAACCGGCTCCCACCAACTGTCGGCGAAATCCTGCGCCTCGTCGATGACGATGGCGTCGAACTTCTGCCCCTCCGGGAGGGCGTCCGCCAGATCGAGCATCTGGGCGGGCAAGTCATGCTCGAAGAACTGGCTGGCCTGTCTGGTGCGTTCGTTCTCCGCGGGGGCCTCGGAGGCTCCCCACCGAATGCCGAGGCTGTGGAATTCACCGACGTACCCGGGCTGCTGCCGGCGCGGCCAACAGGCGCAGATGCGACGCAGATACGAGGCCAGCCCGTGCGAATAGCAGATCAACGCCACCCGCCGGCCCGCGTTGGCGAGCCGGCGGGCCTGTTCCATGGCCATGAAGGTCTTGCCGCTGCCGGCCCCGCCGCGGACCTCCACCCGCGGAAGCAGCTGTACGGCACTGAGGATGACAGCCTGCTGCTCGTTAAGAATATCGGCGGCATCCTCGTTCTCCAGGGCGCGGGCGACCACATCGCGCTGCGGCAGACCACGTCCGCTCAGCGCCGTCCGCAACTGTTCGATACCGGTGGCGCTGAGCAACGGGCGGTCCAACTCCTGTTGGGTCAGAACGTCTTTGAGCCGGGCGGCCAGCGAGTCCAACTCGTCGCGGTCGGTGACTTTCCAGCGCGGGCAGGAGGGCAGATCGAACTCCTGAGACAGCGCACTGTTGGGTAACACGATGACGTGATCCCACCGCAGCCGGCCCTGGGTCCAACGCGGATCAGACTCGACGAAGTCCCGCAGCGCGTAACAGGCCTCCCGGGCCTGACGCACCGGTTCGATGCTGCACTCGCGGCTTCCGCGCCGCTGGCGCCATCCGGTGCCGTCATGCCAGACCTCACCGCCTTTGACCTCGACGCTGATGATGCCCGCACCCTCGATGGCCACCACGAAGTCGATCTCGTGGTCCTTGAGGTGGTCGGTGACCCGCTTGCCGGCGACGATGAGATCACCCTCGCCGAGTTGCTCGGTCAGGGCTGCGCAGACCCGACGCTCAGCGGCGTTGGCCAGTCGCGGCCGCTCGGGAAGCAGGATCGCCATGGCATCACCTCCCCCGCGCAGGTTGATCCTGGGGCAATCCTAGGCTCGGCAACCGGGAAACGACCGGCATCGGGCCGGTATCGGGTTGATTCGAGCAGCCGTGTACTGTTTAGAGACAGGGGTGGTTGTTCTCGGACACCGTTGGCAGTACGGGTGTTGCGATCCCCCGCCACCGGCCCCGCGGTTCGCGTGCGGTCGGGCCTTGAGACGAAAGACAGCAATGGAAGACAACCTCTTTTCCCACCCGGCAGAGTCAGAGCACGTGGCGACCAAACAGGACGGCTCCTCCGAGCCCGTGCAGAACCCAGTCTTCTCGGACAGCCAGAAGTAGCTTCGGCACTGGCGCACAGCGGATTTCGCTTGTGGCACGCCATTTCCGGCCCGGGCATGTAGGCTCAGCGCAGGGTGCCCGATTTCGGCACCCATTCGAAGAAATGAAAGAAGTACAGAATGGCACAGGGAACTGTGAAGTGGTTCAACAGCGAAAAAGGCTTCGGCTTCATCGCTCCCGACGGTGGAGCTGAGGACGTCTTCGTCCACTACTCCGAGATCTCCGGAAGCGGCTACCGGTCGCTGGAGGAGAACCAGCGGGTGACCTTCGATATCGGCCAGGGCGCCAAGGGCCCCCAGGCCACCGGAGTTCGCCCCGAGTAGCGTCACCCGAGCGAGAATATGGACCGGCAGGGAAACCTGCCGGTCCATATTTCGTTTGGGACACGAATCGAATTGACGCAGTTGGTGTTTCGCACCCGGGCCACACTGCGGGTAAGGTCGACGTCATCAGCGATTCTCCGCGCACACCGCCGATTGTGTCATCGCCGAATGATTCGGGCCGGTCACCGGCTCAGGACGGGAAATCCCGATGACGGCAGCAGACCCTCGCTCACCCCTCGGACGGCGTGGGATACCCGGGCACGCTCCACGGTTGCGCCTCAAGCCCAGAGCCCTGCCAACCGGATTCGTCGACGGAGCCTGGTGGCCGCGCAGCACCGACCTCGCTACCGAACTTCCCGACCTGCTGGTCATCCTGTCGGCCCGGCTGGGCCAAGTCAGCTACGTCACCTATCAGACCGGCGAGTGGGCGAGCCCGCCGGAAAGGTTCATCGTCGGCGACCGGGTCATCCGACTGGCCGCACACCGACGTCAGCCGCGCAACACCGTCGAGATCCTCGGCGTCGGGGGGACCAGCGTTGTGCTGCTGGTGGTTCCCCCCGGCGCGGCACCCGATCAGGCCCACAGCGCCATGATGGCCGCCGCTACGCCCGGTAACGCCTCGACCACCACCGGGTTGCTGACCGTGGGCCGGCACTGATAGCCGGGCCGCGATTCAGTAGGTCCGTCGTCGAATCACGTGTGTGGCGGGGCCTTTTCGGACAGCGGGGCTTCCTCGGACAGCGGGGCTTTCTCGAACAGATAGTGGAACACCATCCACTCGTTGCCGTGCCGGTAACCGAACACCTCCGAGCAGAACAGCAGGAACATCCGCCAGCGCTCCAGGGCGACCGATGCCGATGTCGGGCCGCCCTGCAGCGCCTGCAGGCACTCATCCCGGTTGGCATCGAGACGCTCCAGCCAGGCGTCCAGGGTTCGGCTGTATTGACGTCCGTCGACATCCCAGACCCGGGTCTGGGCGAGGTCGGCCGGCAGGAAGTTCTCGAACAGGTCCCGGCTGGGCATGGTGCCACCGGCAAAAAAGTATTTCCCCATCCAGTCGGTGGTCTTGAAGTCGTAGGCGAACCGCCGGTTGCCCAGGATCTGCACCATCATCCGGCCGTGGGGCTGAAGCCACGAACTGACCTTGGCCAGCACCATCTCGTAGTTCTTCATGTGCTCGAGCATTTCGCAGGACACGATGACGTCGAACGCGCCGGCGAAATCCGGGGCGTCGAAGCTGCTGGCGTCGGCCTTGACACAATTGAAACGGCCCTCGTGCTTGGAGTTGCGGGACTTGATGTACGCCTGCTGGGTGGCGCTGTTGGACAGGAACGTGACGTGCACGTTGTCATAGTTGTCCAGAACGTAGCCACCGTGAGAGCCCCAGCCGCAGCCCAGGTCGAGCACACGGACCGATCCGTGCTTCTTGATGAGATCACCGAGTCCGAGCCGTTCCTCCAGGAAAGTGTGCAACATAGCCACCTCGGCGTCGGCGAGGCTGGTGGACTCCTGCGGGAACAGGCAGCATGAATACTTCAGGTACGGACCCAGCATGAGGTGGAAGAAGCGGGTCGGCACCTCGTAGTGCTGGACATTGGCATCCTCCTGGTGCACCGCCCCGGCGCTCGCCCGCAGTTTCTCGAAGTACCTCTTCTTGTAGAAAGCCTGTTTGTCGACGTCGCCGCCGCATTCGAAGGTCTTGACCCACTGGGCGCACATGAGCCGGACCAGGGCCCGCATCACCGCGTCGGGCAGCAGGCCGCGTTCTTTGAGGGCAAGGACGGTATTGAACAGACGTTCCACGGCAATGATCCAAACACAGACGCGACCGCCCCCGGCGCAGCGGGAGAGGCGCATGATGGTTGGGTGCAGACCACACCGCCTCCCGAGCCTGGTGAGGGCGCGACCCTCGCCCGGTTGCTGTCGGTGAATATCGCCGCACATCTGCATGACGGTGCGCCCTGGACCGGCAGCACCGGGCGCAGCGGGATCGACAAACGGCCGTTAGCAGGACCGCGACTGCTCGCCGACGACGCCGTACAGGGCGATTCGGTGATCAACCGGGTTCATCACGGCGGCCCGTGGCAGGCCGTCTACGCCTATGCCCGGGAGGACGCACTCTGGTGGGAGCGGGAGTTGGGAATCCGGATCGGTCACGGTCGGTTCGGCGAGAACCTCACCACGGCGGGCCTCGATATCACCAACGCCGTCATCGGGGAGCGCTGGCGCATCGGCACCGCCACCCTGCAGGTGAGCGTGCCGCGGATTCCGTGCCGGACCTTCGCCGGCTTCTGGGACCGGCCCGGCATCATCAAATCCTTCACCGCGGCCCGCCGTCCCGGCGCCTATCTGCGTATCGTCGAAGAGGGCGAGGTCAGCCCGGATGATGAAATCGAGGTCATCGAGCGACCGGCCACCGCGGCTACCATCGCCCAGGCCTTCGCCTGCAAAACCGGAGACCGGCAGCATCTGGATCTGCTGCGGGCCACCGCCGATCTCGCACCCCAGTGGCAGCGCTGGTTGGACTCGATCAAGTCCTGACACCGCACTCGGCGGCAGATACCCGCGGTGATGGCCGAAAAAGTGTGGCAGGTACAGGATTCGAACCTGTGTAGGCTTTCGCCGACGGATTTACAGTCCGCTCCCATTGGCCGCTCGGGCAACCTGCCTGGGTCAAACCGGGATACCCGGCTTGATGCGCTTAGCAGGGTACAACGAGGATGTACCCCAGGCACAAACCGGCCGATCACCAGGGAGGGCTCCAGTGGCTGATTCAAGTTTCGACATCGTCAGCAAGGTCGACCGCCAGGAGGTCGACAATGCGCTGAACCAGGCCGGCAAGGAGTTGAGCACCCGGTTCGACTTCCGCGGCACCGACACCACCGTCGCCTGGAAGGGCGAGGAGGTCATCGAGATCGTCTCCTCCACCGAGGAGCGGGCCAAAGCGGCCGTCGACGTCTTCAAGGAGAAACTGGTTCGGCGCGATATCTCGATGAAGGCCTTCGACGCCGGCGAACCCCAGGCCAGCGGTAAAACCTACAAAGTCAGCGGCACCCTCAAACAGGGCATCAGCGCCGAGCAGGCCAAGAAGATCACCAAGCTGATCCGCGATGACGGCCCCAAGGGGGTCAAGGCGCAGATCCAGGGCGAGGAGATCCGGGTCAGCTCCAAGAAGCGGGATGACCTGCAGGCGGTCATCGCGTTGCTCAAAGGTGCCGACCTGGACGTCGCACTGCAGTTCGTCAACTACCGGTAGGAATTCGCGCCGCTGGCCGACCAACCGGTGGAGTGCCTAGAGTGGTCCACGTCACCCTGTAAGTCACCCTTTACGTCACCCGAGAGTCACCCCAACGCACTCAGCGAGGCCCGCGATGACCGTCACCCCCCAGGAAGACACCCCGCCCGGCGAGGCAGACGGCGGGGACTACGACGTCATCATCATCGGCGCCGGGATCTCCGGAATTGGTGCGGCCTACCGGCTGGCCGAGGCCGATTCGGCCACCCGCTATGTCATCTTGGAACGCCGGGACCGCATCGGCGGCACCTGGGATCTGTTCCGCTATCCGGGCGTGCGTTCGGACTCCTCGATCTTCACCCTGAGCTGGCCGTGGGAGCCATGGACCGGCAAAGAGTACGTGGCCGACGGCGATGCGATTCGCGACTATATGGAGGATGCCGCCCGCAAGCACGGCATCTTCGACAAGATCCGCTTTCACACCACCGTCGTCTCCGCCGACTGGGACTCCGGCACCGACACCTGGACCGTCCACACCGAGGACGCGGTAACCGGCGCCTCAGCCCGCTATCGCGGCCGCCTGGTGTTCTTCGGATCCGGCTACTACGACTACGACAGGCCCTATAACCCCGATCTGCCCGGGGAGAAAAGCTTCACCGGCGAGGTGGTGCACCCTCAGCACTGGCCGGAGAACCTCGACTACACCGGCAAGAAGGTCGTAGTGATCGGCTCCGGTGCCACCGCCGTCTCGCTGGTGCCCGCGCTGGCCCGCAGCGCCGCACATGTCACCATGCTGCAGCGCTCCCCCGGCTATCTGTTCTCCATGCCGCGGGTAAACCGCTGGCTGCAGCCGTTTCGAAAGCTGCTGCCCGCCACAGTGTCATACCGGATCGTCCGTACGTTCGCGCTGTCGTTCGAGAAGATCACCTGGTTGTTCGCCCGGGCACTGCCGACCGGGATGAAGAAGATGGTGCGTCGCCAGAACATCAGGCAATTGCCCGCCGGTTACCCGATCGACCGCGACTTCAAGCCGCGCTACAACCCGTGGGACCAGCGCCTGTGCCTGGTGGCCGACGGTGATGTGTTCACCGAGATCTGCGCAGGGCGCTTGGACGTGGTCACCGACCACATCGACCGACTCGACGAGACCGGTATCGCGCTTGTTTCCGGCCGCCACCTCGACGCCGATGTGATCGTCAAGGCCACCGGACTGACCCTGCTGGCCCTCGGCGGAGTGCGGATCACCGTCGACGGCGCCGAGGTCAAGCCCCAGGACAGGTTCTCCTATAAGGCCCACATGCTCGAAGATGTGCCGAACCTGATCTGGTGCATCGGCTACACCAACGCGTCCTGGACCCTGCGCGCGGATATCACCGCCCGCGCCACGGCGAAACTCCTCGGCTTCATGAAGCGGCACGGCTACACCCACGCCTACCCGCACCCGCCCCGCGGCCCGATGCCAGAGAAGCCGACATGGGATCTACAGTCCGGTTACGTCCAGCGCAATCCGCATGCGCTGCCGAAGTCGGGTGTCAGGCGGCCGTGGGTGGTGCGCCAGGACTTCCTGGCCGATGCCCTCGACTACCGCTTCGTCGACAAGATCGACGAGGACATGGTGTTCGGGCGGGTTCGGGCACCCGCCGAACTGGTCGGGTGATCCGGGTCTGTGGGTGACGTGTTTTTGCCCACCTCTGAGCGACAACGCCTGATGAGCCAGCAACGTGTCGCTCAGAGGTGGGCAAAAGTAGTGCAGGTACCGACACAACAGCAGCACGACGTCAAACTTCCGGTAAACCCACACCGGCGGCACTACGTTGGTCGGCATGACACCTGATCGCCGCGAACCCAAAGTCGTCGTGCTCGGCGGAGGCTCCTGGGGGACCACCGTCGCATCCATCTGCGCCCGGCGCGGCCCGACACTTCAGTGGGTGCGCTCCGCCGACACCGCTGAGGACATCAACACCAACCACCGCAACAGCGAGTACCTCGGCGCCGAGGTGGAGTTGCCCGAAAGCCTGCGCGCCACCAACGATTTCAACGAGGCCGCCCACTGCGCGGATGTCATCGTCATGGGAGTCCCGTCGCACGGGTTCCGCAGCGTGCTCACCGAACTCGCCAAGGAACTACGCCCGTGGGTACCGGTGGTCAGCCTGGTCAAGGGTCTCGAACAGGGCACCAATATGCGGATGAGCCAGATCGTCGAGGAAGTACTGCCGGGCCACCCGGCGGGAATCCTGGCCGGACCGAATATCGCCAAGGAGGTGGCCGGGGGTTACGCCGCCGCGGCGGTGCTGGCCATGCCGGACCGCAACCTGGCCGGGAATCTCGCGAGCATGTTCCGCACCAGCCGGTTCCGGACCTACACCAGCGATGACGTCGTCGGCGTCGAGATCGCCGGAGCCCTGAAAAATGTCTACGCCATCGCCGTCGGCATGGGCTACTCGCTGGGCATCGGGGAGAACACCCGGGCCATGGTGATGACACGGGCGGTCCGGGAGATGTCCAAACTGGGTGAGGCCATCGGCGGGCAGCGTGACACCTTCGCCGGCCTGGCCGGGATGGGCGATCTGATTGTCACCTGCACCTCGAAGCGCAGCCGTAACCGCCACGTCGGCGAGGAACTGGGCTCGGGCAAAACGGTGCAGGAAATCATCTCCGGCATGAACCAGGTAGCCGAGGGCGTCAAGGCCGCCAGCGTCATCATGGAGTTCGCCCAGAAGTACGGACTGCACATGCCGATCGCCCGCGAAGTCGACGCGGTGATCAACCACGGGTCCACCGTCGAGAAGGCCTACCGCGGCCTGATGGCCGAGAAACCGGGCCACGAGGTCGACGGCACCCGCTTCTAGACCCGGGCCCGGCGATACCGCCCCGGCCTGTCGGAGGGCCCGGCCCGACGCTCAGCGGTCCGATCGCTCAGCGGTCCGATCGCTCAGCCCGGCGGCGGTGCCGGCATGGCCGGCATGGCCGGCGGCAGCCCCGGCAGCAGCGGGGTGCCCTCCGGGCGCTCGGTCAGCGGGTTGACCGCGTTGATGTACGTGCTGGTCGGGCCGACGACGAATCCCACCTGATCGCGGCTGTTGAAGCAGGCCACCGCGCCGGTGTCACCGACCCCGCAGCTGACCTGACGGAAACTCAACCTGGTGTTCGGCGGCAGCGGGCTGACCTCGCCGGCGGCGGCAAAGATCGGCTTGTCGGTGGTGGAGAACGTCGGCGCACCGACCGGACCTCCACTGACCAGGTTCACCCCGGCGGGCGCACCGGGCAGCGGGCCGCTGCACCCGTAGTCACCGTTGAGGTTATCCAGGATGCACACCACACCTGGCGGTCCGGCGAACGCGTACCACTTGCCCCCGTTGGCGGCATAGTCCGCCGGGTTCAACGGCGTGTAGGCGTTGACGTCGGGAATCGGCGGGGCAGGCGGGGTATCGGGTTCCGCCCAGGCCGCCGCCGAACCCGCCACTCCGGCACCTGCTGCCACAGCGGTGCTGATCAGAAACCTGAGTAACATCACATAACCGTACCGAACGTGAATCGTCAGCAACCTGTGGGTTTCAAACACACAGATGTGGCCTAATATGGTTTTGACTAGGCGTAGCCTGAGAGAGGGATTGGTAGAAGGCCGAAGAGAAGGGAGGACGGAGAACATGAGCGGGCGAATCGGATATGCGCTGCGCGCCGGCGCAGCCGCCGTTGGTGTGTCCACCGCTCTCATGGTCGTCGCCTCCACCGCTCAGACTCCCGACGGGTTCATCCATGCCAGCCTTGGCGGGCCGTTGGACATCTTCGGTAGTTCGTCCGGCGACGTGCTGGCCATCGGCGACGGCACCGATGACACCTCCGAACTGGCCGCCCTGCTCAACACCACGCCCGGTACGGTCCTCGGCGGCACCGATTCCTCGCTCCGGGGGGATCGCGGCACCGGATCCGCGCCGGGCGGGCCGGAACCCGACCTGTTGTCGGCACCGGATCCCGCCGGCCGACTCTCGGCCAAACAATCCCTGGAGCAGATTTCCAAGCCCGTCGTGGACGAACAGGGCCGAGTCAATTGCGTCGGCTCGGTGAGCTGCGCTTTCGATCCGGCAACCAAGGTCACCACGGTGACCTATCCCGATGGTGTCATTGCGATGGTCCAAAAGGTCAACGACCTGACGGTGGTCGCCTACAAGACCGCCGCCGAGAACCTCCGCGATCAGGTTCAGTCGTTCTTCCTGCCCGAGGTGCCGGCGCAGGTGCCGATGGCGGCCGCGGCCGCACCGGTACCCGTTCCCACCGCCGCTCCGGTGTTACCGCCGCCGGCCGCCGAGACCGTCGCTCCCGCCGTCGACCCGGGTCCGCCAGCCCCGGAAATCGTCGTGACCGACCCGACCACGGCGCGTCAGGGTCCGCGGGTGAATGTGACGCGGCCCCCGATGGATTTCACTCCCGGCCGGGACGCTGATCCCCGGCTGCCCAGCGTGGGCAACGGATCGACGCCCAAGCTACCGAACCTCGACACCGTCAAGGATGCGTTCGGTTCGGTTGCCGACGCCGTCGGCGAGGCGGTTGACAAGGTCGGCAAGGCCATCGGCGCGGGTGCCTCGGAGAAGCCCGGGGCCGACAAGCCCGCCGCCGACAAACCGGATTCCGACGCCGACGACTCCGAGTAGTTCCCCCGCTTATTCCGCCGCGCTACCGGCGGCCGGCCATTCTCTCCAACCGGGCGATCCGGTCTTCCATCGGCGGGTGTGTGGCGAACATTTTGCTCATCCGCTCCCCGGCGCGAAACGGGCTGGCGATCATCAGGTGTGCTTGATCGGCAATCTTCGGCGAGGGCGGCAGGGGAGCCTGCTGCACGCCACCGCTGATCTTTCGTAACGCCGAGGCCAGGGCGAGCGGATCACCGGAGAGTTCAGCCCCGGACTCATCGGCCTGATACTCGCGCGAACGGGACACCGCCAGCCTGATCACCGTCGCTGCCATCGGCGCGAGCATCGAAACCAGCAGCATCGCAATCGGATTCACACCACCCTGCCGGCCGCCGCCGCGCATACCGGTGAACATCGCCATCTGAGCCAGCCCGGTGACCACCGAGGCCATGGCGCCCGCCACACAGGAGATCAGGATGTCGCGGTTATAGACGTGGGACAGCTCGTGGCCGAGGACCGCGCGCAACTCACGCTCGTTGAGGATGTGCAGGATGCCGGTGGTGCAGCACACCGCGGCGTTACGCGGATTGCGGCCGGTGGCAAACGCATTGGGGTTGGCCGTATCGCTGATGTACAGCCGCGGCATCGGCTGATGGGCCGTATTGGCCAGCTCCCGCACGATCGCGTAGATCTCCGGGGCCTGCACCTCGGTGATCGGCTGCGCCTTCATCGCCTTCAACGCCAGTTTGTCGCTGTTGAAATAGACGTAGATGTTCATCCCGACGGCCATCAGCACCGACAGCCAGAGCACCGAACGGTTCTGGAACAGCCCGCCGATGAACACGATCAGAGCCGACATACCGACGAGCAACAGGAACGTCTTCATCCGGTTGGCGGTGGGATGCCACGTCATCAAGGTCCTCCTCAGAGCTGATATTCGGCAGGTTAACGACCCCGCGGCACGCGCAGGTTCCGCGACGGGTTAACCGTGGCGGTTCACCGTGTAGTCCACCAGCGAAGCCAATGCCCGCGTACCGGGCACATCCGGCAGCCCGGACAACTCGGCGCGGGCCTGCGCTGCGTACTGCTGGACGGTCTCCTTGGCGGCGGCTATCCCGCCAGAGGAGCGCAGCAGACCCAGGGCCTCGGCGACATCGGCGTCATCGGTCACCGGACCCGTGAGCAGTTCCCGCAGCCGCTCGGCGTCCGGACCTTGCTCCCGCAGCGCGTAGAGCACCGGCAGGGTGTGCACACCCTCGCGCAGATCGGTACCGGGCAGCTTGCCGGACTCGTCGGGGTCGCTCTCGATATCGATGATGTCGTCGGAGATCTGGAAGACGGTGCCGACGATCCCGCCGATCCGGCCCAGCCGTTCGGTCTGATCGTCGGTGGCTCCGGAGAAGGTGCCACCGAACCGGCCGGCGGCGGCGATCAAACAGGCCGTCTTCTCCGAAACCACCTTCAAGTAATGCGAGACGGAGTCGTCGTCATCGGGGGCACCCTTGGTCTCGCGCATCTGACCGGTGACCAGTTGGGCGAAGGTTTCGGCGACGATCCGCACGGCGTCGGGGCCCAGTCGTGACACCAGCCGCGAGGCGGTGGCGAACAAGTAGTCCCCGGCCAGAATGGCGATGTTATTGCCCCAGCGGGCATTGGCCGACGGGGCCCCCCGGCGGACCTGGGCCTCGTCCATGACGTCATCGTGGTAAAGCGTGGCAAGGTGCACCAGTTCGATGACCGCGCCGGCGACAGTGACCTCCCAGTTGTCCGGGTCGGGGCCGACATGGGCCGACAGCACCGTGAACAGCGGGCGGAACCGCTTACCGCCGGCCTCGAACAGGTGCCGTACGGCCTCGGTCATCAGGTCATCGGCACCCCGCAATTCCGCGGATATGCACTCCTCGACCCGGCCCACACCATCGCGGACGCTCTGGGCGAAATACGGGTCACCGAAGTCCACCCCCGCCACCACGCTCGCCGGTGTTCTCACCCTGCCAACATACTGGGAGATGTGGACGGGTTGACAGCAGAGGTACGGCGGGCAGGAGCGCAGCGACCCGGGGAGGAAATCCAGCGGGCAGGAGCGGAGGTCATCGTCATCGGCGCGGGGCCGTCAGGGTCGGCGGCCGCGGCCTGGGCGGCCCGGGCCGGGCGCGAGGTGCTGGTGGTCGACGCCGCCGACTTCCCCCGGGATAAGGCCTGCGGTGACGGGCTGACCCCGCGCGCGGTCGTCGAGTTGCGCCGACTGGGCCTGGCCGGATGGCTGGACGGCCGGATCCGTCACCACGGTCTTCGGATGACCGGGTTCGGGTCCTCGGTGCAGGTTCGGTGGCCCGGGCCGTCTTTTCCGGAGGCGAGTTCGGCGGTGCCGCGCACCGAGTTGGACGATCGCATTCGCCAGACCGCCGAAGAATCCGGTGCGTCGATGTTGTTGGGCTGCAAGGCCGTTGACGTGGTGCGCAATGCTGCCGGCCGGGTGGACGAGGTGGTGCTGGCCGACGGCCGTCGGCTATCGTGCCGATACCTGATCGTGGCCGACGGGGCCCGCTCGCCGCTGGGCCGGGTACTGGGCCGGCAGTGGCATCGGCAGACGGTGTACGGGGTGGCAGCCCGGGCGTATCTGCCCTCGCCGCGGGCCGCCGAGCCGTGGATCTCCTCGGATCTGGAACTGCGCTCCACCGAGGGTCAGGTGCTGCCGGGGTACGGCTGGATCTTCCCGTTGGGCAACGGCGAGGTGAACCTGGGGGTGGGTGCGCTGGCCACCGCCAAACGGCCCGCCGAGGTGGCGCTGCGCCCACTGCTGGCGCACTACGCGTCACTGAAAAGTCAGCAGTGGGGCTTCGACGGCCCACCCCGGGCGGTGTCCTCGGCGCTGCTGCCGATGGGCGGCGCGGTATCCGGGGTGGCCGGGCCGAACTGGATGCTGATCGGTGACGCCGCGGCCTGCGTCAACCCACTCAACGGCGAGGGCATCGACTACGGACTGGAGACCGGACGGCTGGCCGCGGAGATGCTGGGGGCAGCCAATCTCTCCGAAGCGTGGCCGGCACTGCTACGGGCGCACTACGGCCGGGGCTTCTCTGTGGCCCGCCGGCTCGGCCTGCTGCTGACGCTACCGAGGTTCCTGCCGCTGACCGGACCACCGGCCATGCGGTCCACCCGGCTGATGGACCTCGCCGTGCGGGTGATGGGCAATCTGGTGACCGATGCCGACGACGACCTGGTGGCCCGTATGTGGCGGGCCGCCGGCACCGGCTCGCGGCTGCTGGACCGGCGCAAGCCATTCAGCTGATCTGCACTATTCGGGTTTGACCGCGACGTGCAACGCGACGATACCGCCGGTGAGGTTGCGCCAGCGCACACCGCTCCAGCCGGCCTGCTCGATCTCGCGGGCCAGGGTGGGCTGATCGGGCCAGGCCCGGATGGACTCCGCCAGGTAGACGTAGGCCTCGGCGTTGCTCGACAACGCGCGCGCCAGCCGGGGCAGCGCCCGCATCAGGTACTCCTTGTAGGCGCTGGCCAGCACCGGCACGGTCGGGGTGGAGAATTCGCACACCACCAGACGACCGCCGGGTTTGGTGACCCGCGCCATTTCCCGCAGGCCGGCGATGTGGTCGACGATATTACGCAGGCCGAAGCTGATGGTCACCGCGTCGAAACTCTCGTCGCCGAACGGCAACCGGACGGCATCGGCGGCGACCTTCGGAACCGGCCGGTCCTGCCCGGCCCGGAGCATGCCGACCGAGAAATCCGCAGCCAGGCACCAGGCACCGGATTTGGCCAGTTCGACCGTCGAGACCGCGGTTCCGGCGGCGAGGTCAAGAACCGCGTCACCGGGCCGGCAGTCCAGGGCGTCCCGCGAGGCCCGCCGCCAGTAACGATCCTGACCGCCGGAGAGCACCGTGTTGGTGATGTCGTAACGGCGGGCCACCCCGTCGAACATCGACGCCACATCCCGGGGGTCTTTGTCCAACGAGGCGCGGCTCATTGGGCAGACGTTATCAAGCGCCGAGTGAACCGCGTTCCCGGTAGTGCCGCGACTGGGCGGCCATCCGATCGGCGAGGTGGATCAGGCGGTCCTCGTGACCGGCCGGCATGGTGTACGCCAGCCGTCGCAGTTCGATGGCGAAGCCGTACAGGCCCTGGTCGAACGCGGCATCTTCCTGGCGGAACGAATTCTCACCGATCATGGGACGCCTCCCCTCCGATAGAATTGACGTGCGCGAAAGCGGTTGTGCCAATTGATTTTTAGTTCCCCGATTCGCTGCGTTCCAGTGTGCTCCTCCGCCGCCGCGAAGGGAAAGGGTTCTTACTCAAATCACAGGTGAAATCTCTGTTTCAGGCAGGTATCGCGATCAGACGGGAGCGGCGGCCGACAGCCGGCGTTCGCGCCGCACCAGCACGGCCAGGACGCCAGCCCCGACCAGCCACCCCAGCACCGCGACCGATCCGGCCGGGATGATCGCCAGGCTCGCGTTGCGGTTCTGCACCCGAACGAGATCCGGATCATTCCGGTCGTACTCGACGTAGATCCGCATCCCAGTCGCCAACTCCGACGGGTACAGCACACCGAGTTCGGGCCGGTAGGTGACGCGGTCCGGGGTGACGAACTCGATGGTCGAACGGCGGGGCCCGGCCGAGAGCACCCCGGCCTCGGCGACTCCCATGTTGCGCTCGATCTGGCGATCGTTGCGCCAGGCGCCCGCGACCAACAGGATCGACTGCAAAGTCAGGATGATGACGACGATCCAGACCGCGATTTTGGCCCACCGCAGCAATTTCCGTTCAACGGTGTCGGTCACACCGGGATCGCGGATGGGCAGGGTGGCCGTGACGGCGGCGCGGAGCCGGGCGGTCACGGTGCCGGCGGGCCGGGCGGTCACGGTGCCGGTAGGCCGCGAAGTCACGGTGCCGGTAGGCCGGCCGCCCGGATAGCAGCCCGGATACCCGCGTGTAACTGCCGCAGCGACGAACGATCGGCCTTGACCTCCAGCACCCGAATCCCCTGATGCGGTTCAGCCAGACTCGCCGGCAGATCGCCGACCTCGATCTGGCGGGCGTCGACATGGTAGGCCCGGCACAACGCCCCGACATCGACATCGTGCGGGGTGCCGAAAATCCGCGATGCGATATCGGCGAACCGCGGATCGCCCTGTTCGAGCAGCTCGAAGATACCGCCGCCGTTGTCATTGGACACCACGATCGTGAGGTCCGCCGGCGTCGGCTCGGTGGGCCCGATCAGCAGCCCGGATGCGTCGTGGACGAAGGTCAGGTCACCGAGCAGGGCGATGGTCCTGCCCTGATGCGCCAGCGCGGCGCCGATCGCCGTGGACACCGTGCCATCGATACCGGCCACACCCCGATTGGAACGGACCAGGATGCCGTCGGTGTTCAGACCCACCAGGGCGGCGTCGCGCACCGGGTTGGAGGCACCGAGCACCAGTTGGTCGCCGGGCCGGACCGCCGCGGCGACCGCGGCGGCCACCTGCAGGCCGGTGGTCAGCGGGTGGACGGCCAACTGCTCACGCACGGCCGCGGCGGTGGCGCGGTCGGCCGCCGCGCAGCGCCGCAGCCAGTCCGGATCGGGGGCGCCGGACACCACCGCGCGGGTGCCGGTGGCCGCGGAATTACCCGATACGTCCGGCCAGCGCGGGCCGGTGGTCAGCGCGAACACCGGGACCGCCGGGTCGGCGAGCAGCTCTGAGACCGGCCGGTGCAGGGTGGGCCGACCGAGCATGATGACCTGCCTGGGCCGCAGCTCGGGCAACGCCAGCGGGTGCAGCGGAGTCACCGGGTGCGGTGCGGTGGGCTCGGCCACCGTGGGCAGGTGGTCCAGATTCGGGTGCACACCGGCGCCGTGGCCGGCGATGACGACGGTGTCGACGGTCAGGTCGATGGGCAGCGGCTGGTCGAATTCCACCGCCGGGCTGTAGGTCCACGGGCTGCCGTCGGGCCGCCCGGCGGGGAAGTCGTCGGGATCGGATTCCGGCTCGGGCACCAGGGGCTCACGCAGCGGGATATCGAACTGCACCGGCCCGGCGTTGGCGGAGCGGGCACCGGTGGCGGCCGCGAGCACCCGGCAGGTGGCCGAGCGCCACTGGGCGTTGAGCGCGGTGAGCCGTTCCCGGCCGCCTTCGGCGAGACCCAGGCTGATCGCGGCACGGACCTGGGAGCCGAAATAGCCGAGCTGCTCCATGGTCTGGTTGGCACCGGTGCCGAGCAATTCATAGGGCCGGTTGGCGCTGAGCACGATCAGCGGAACCCGGGCGTAGTTGGCCTCCACCACCGCCGGCCCCAGGTTCGCCACCGCCGTTCCGGATGTCATCGCGATCGGCACCGGCCGGCCGCTGCCGATCGCCAGGCCCACGGCCAGGAAACCGGCGGTGCGCTCGTCGATGCGGACATGCAGCCGCAGCCTCCCGGCCCGGTCGGCGTCGGCCAGCGCGAAGGCCAGCGGGGCGTTGCGGCTGCCCGGGCACAGCACGACGTCACGAACGCCGCCGCGAACGAGTTCGTCGACGACGACCCGCGCCTGAGCCGTCGAGGGGTTGGCCACCCCTACAGGGTGTCACACCCCGAGGTGTCAACCTTCAGAGCAGCACGCCGGCGAAGAAGTCCAGCGCTGTGGTGTTGACGGTCTCCGGGCGTTCCAGGAATCCGAGGTGACCGGCGTTGGCGATCTGCACATAGCGGCCTCTCGGGAGGGCCTCCCCCACCTCCCGGCCCAGGGCCGGCGGGGTGATCACATCATCGGCGAAGCCGATCACCAGCGTCTCGGTCGGGATGGCCCGGTAGGCCGGTAACCGGTTCTCGGTGGGCACGACGGTGAGCTGGGCCCGCCAGCCGGGGGTGCGTTTGAGCGGGAAGACGGTGAACATCTCCAGCCAATCCCCGATCGCCCTCTCATCGTTGATGGTCTTCGGCGAGAAGTTCTCCAGCACCCGGACTTTGGCCGCATACGCCGGCGGCAACTCGACACCGGACTCGGCCAGCGCCAATTCGGCGGCCCGGAACGCCTTGCGGGTGCCGTCCAGCCGGCCCCGGGTGCCCATCAGGACGGCCTGGGTGACCAGTTCCGGGCGGGACAGCATCAGTTCCTGGGCGATGTAGGCCCCCATCGACATCGCGACCAGCCGGGTCGGGCCGCCGACCGCCTTCTCGATGAGTTCGACGGTATCGGCCACCATCTGCGGGGTGGAGAACCCGTCGGCGTTCTCGGTGTCGCCGATACCACGGTTGTCGAAGGTGATACAGCGGTAGCCGGCTTTCAGGAAGGCCGGCACCTGATGGATGTGCCAGGTCCGTCCCGCCCCGCCGGTCCCGGCGATGAACAGCACCGGATCGCCGGACCCGCTGTCGCTGTAGGCCAGGCCGGTCACACCTAGCCCGCGGCGGCCACGGCGGCGGCCAGCGCTGCGTCATAGTCCGGTTCGGCAGCGATCTCCGGTACCAGTTCGGTGTAGGCGACGGTGCCGTCGGCTCCCACCACCACCACCGCGCGGCTCAGCAGGCCGGCCATGCTGCCGTCGGCAAGGGTGACACCGTAATCTTCGCCGAAACCGCTGCGGAACGCCGAGGCCGATTTCACGTTGGTGATGCCCTCCGCACCGCAGAACCGGGCCAGCGCGAACGGCAGGTCCTTGGACACGCACAGCACCGACAGCCCGCTCGCCGCGGCCCGCTCATTGAACTTCCGGACGCTGTTGGCGCACACCGGGGTGTCAACCGACGGGAAGATGTTGAGCAGCAGCACATTTCCCCGGTAGTCGTCACCGGTGACGGCCCCCAGATCCGGGTCGGCCAGGGTGAACGCCGGGGCAGCGGCCCCGACCACGGGAAGTTCTCCGATGGTGTGTACGGGCTTTCCGCCCAGGGTGATCTCAGCCATGGGACCAGTGTGTCAGAGAAACCCGGCCTGCCCGAGCACCGGGAGACACTCCCGCACCCGAGATATCCACCAGTCCCGCCGCGACGGCGGTGCGGCCAAGTCGGCCAGCCGGGCCGGGTCCGGGACGACCCGGGTGACCGGCAGGTGACCGTCGACCGGGGTGAGGTCGGCGACGTCGGTGACGAACAGACCGCCGGTGCCCAGACCGCAGGCATGCTGCAGCCCGGGTAACGCCGCCGCCGCCGCCAACCCGGCGCTGATCCCCACCGCCGAGTCCAGGGCGCTGGACAGCACCACCGGGATGTCGATGCGAGCGGCGATATCGAGCAGCGCGGTGATACCGCCGAGCGGGGCGACCTTGAGCACCGCCACGTCGGCCCCGCCGGCCCGAACCACCGCGAGCGGATCGGTGGCCTTGCGGATGCTTTCGTCGGCAGCAACCGGGACGTCCACCCGGCGGCGCACCAGGGCGAGTTCGCCGACCGTGCGGCACGGCTGTTCGAGATACTCCAGCGGACCGTCGGCGGTCAGCGCCCGCGCCGCCAGGATCGCCTCCTCGACACTCCAGCCGCCGTTGGCGTCCACCCGAACCGTGGGAACCGCCGCCCGCACCGCGTTGACCCGGGCCACGTCGTCGGCCAGGGTCTGCCCGGGCTCGGCGACTTTGACCTTGGCGGTCCGCGCCCCCGGGAAACGGGCCAGCACGCCGGGGACCTCGCCGGGCCCGACCGCCGGCACCGTGGCGTTGATCGGGATACGGTCGCGCAGCACCGGCGGCCTTGCCCGGTAGGCGGATTCGATACCGGCCGCCAGCCAGTGCGCGGCCTCCGGCGGCGGGTATTCCACGAACGGGCCGAACTCACCCCAGCCGGCCGGGCCGTCGATCAGCGCGACCTCGCGGACGGTGATCCCGCGGAACGGCACCCGCATCGGCAGCGCGATGACGTGCAGGCGGTCCAGCAGATCATCGATGCCCATCAGCGGGCCTCAGATCGCGCGGTCGCGGTTCTCCCAGTAGGGCTTCCGCAGATCCTTTTTGAGCAGTTTGCCGGTGGGGTTGCGCGGCAGTTCGGTCATGATCTCGACGCTGCGGGGGCATTTGTAGTGCGCCAGTTTGTCCCGGCACCAGGCGACGAGCTCCTCGGAGGTGGCCTGCTGCCCGCCGGACAGCTCCACGACCGCCTTGACCGACTCGCCCCATTTGTCGTCGGGGATGCCGAACACCGCGGCGTCGAGCACCGCGGGGTGGTCGGTGAGCGCCCGTTCGACTTCCACCGAGTAGATGTTCTCCCCACCGGAGATGATCATGTCCTTGAGCCGGTCCTCGACGAAGACGAATCCGCCCTTGTCCACCCGGCCGATATCGCCGGTGCGGAACCAGCCGTCGGCGGTGACCACCTCCGCGGTGGCATCCGGCTTGTTGTGGTAGCCCTCCATCAACTGCGGTGTGCGGAACCACAATTCACCGGGATCGCCGAGTGGGACCTCCTCGAGGGTGTCGGGGTTGACCACCTTCACCTCGACCTCACCGGCCGGCTGGCCGGCGCTGGTGAGCCGCTCCGGGTGATCGGTGTCGCGGTGTGCCTCCGGGGACAGCGCGGTGACCGCGCCGCACACCTCGGTCAGGCCGTAGACCTGGACGAAATCGGTGTCGGGGAACTCCTCGAGCGCCTTTTGCAGCAGCGCCGGCGGCATCGGGGAGGCGCCGTAGACGAAGGTGCGCAGACGTTTGAACAGCGCGATGGCGTCCGGACCCATCTCCATCACCTTGCCCAGCACCGCGGGCACCAGGAAGGTGCGGGTCGCGCCGGCCAGCAGCGCCCCGGCCAGCGCGGCACCATCGGCCTCCCGGGTCATCAGGGTGGGGATGCCGTTGTGGATGGGGAACTGCGCGAACGAGGTGCCGCCGACGTGGAACAGCGGCATCGACACCATCACCTTGTCATCCGGTTGAATATCGAAGGTGGCGGCGTTCACGGTGTGGGCGAGCAGCGCGGCCTGGCTCAGCCGCACCCCCTTGGGTTTGCCGGTGGTGCCCGAGGAATACATGATCACGCAGACGTCGTCGGGGCTCACGTCGGCTCCCCGTCCGCGCGGGGTGGCCGCTTCCAGCATGGCCTCGTACTCGTCCCCGGCACCGCCCTCCGGGGTGAGGGAGATGACATGTTCGACGCCCGGCAGCCGGTCCCGGATCTCGTCGATCCCGTCGCGCAGTTCGGCACCGACGATCAGCAGCTTGGCACCGGAGTCGTTGAGGACGTAGTCCATCTCGCTGGCTGCCAGCCGGAAGTTGATGATCGCCGTGGCGGCGCCCAGCGAGGCCGCCGCCAGGGTGGTCTCGACACACCCGGGGTGGTTCTTGTCCAGAAAGCCGATCACATCGCCGCGGCCGACACCGCGTTCGGCCAGCGCGCCGGCCAGCCGTCGGACCCGGTCGTCGAACTGCGCCCAGGTGAACGTGCGGTCAAGGTAGGCGATGGCGACCTCCTCGGGTTTCGCCTGCGCCCAGTAGGCCAGGCGGTCGTCGAGGAAGCGCGGTTCGGGGGGTTGCTCCATACCCGACAGGGTGCCATCCGGGATGGGATGGGCTGGCCGATTTCGGTCAATCGGCGGTTCGGGCGGACGGCACGCTTTTCTGCGGCCGCAACAGCACCCACGCGATGACGATCGCCGCCGCCGGCACCGCGGCCATGATCAGGCTCAGGTCGTGGATGGCGTCCAGCCAGCTGTCGGCGGCCGCCGAGACCACCCACCGGGCCTGATCGGGGTCGAGCACCTCGCTGCCGGCCGCCGGGTTCGGCGCGCCGCCGTGCGCCACCCGCAGTGCTTCCCGCGCCTGTTCCTCGCTGATACCGGAACCGGCGAGTTTGCGGCGCCCCTCCTGCAGGAACAGGTTGGTGCCGACGAGGGCGAACAGCGCCGGGCCCAGGGAGTAGGCGGCCTGACCGACGGCCGGTTTCACCGCCGAGACCACACCGCCGAGTTCCGGCGGAGCGCTGGACATCATGATCGTCGACTGCGGGGTCTGAACCACCGCGCCGCCGATCGCATTGAGGGCCACCGCGACACCCAGCACCACCAGCGGTGTGTGCGCATCCAGCACCACCAGCATCAGCATGCTGACAAGCAGGATGACCAATCCGGCCACCAGCACGGTGCGTTCGCTGAACCGGGTCACCGCGCGCCCGGCAACGATCGCCGCCGCCGACGCGATGAGCATGGCGGGGATGAGCAGCAGTCCGAGCACCTCCGGCGACTTACCGCGGATGGTCACCAAGTAGTAGGCGAACAGGATGGTTCCGCCACCTCCCAGGAAGTTGAAGGTGGCGCCCGCGCTCAGGGCGGCGTTGAACCGGCCGGACCGGAATATTCGCATATCCAGAGCCGGGGCGTCGGTGCGCAGTTCCCAGAGCACGAAGCCCACCCCGAGGGCCAGGCCAACCGCGATCAGCACCAGTGCGCCGGCACTGAACCCGCCCTGCAGTTCGGTCAGCGCGTAGATGACGGTGATCAGCGCCGCCGCGATCAGCAGGATGCCGGGGATATCGAGCTTGCGCTGGTCCCGAACTGTCTCCGGGACGTAGCGCATGGTGATGGCCAGCACCAGCAGGGCCAGCACCGGGGTCACCAGAAGGCAGGCCCGCCAACCGAAGTGGCTTGCCAACCAGCCGCCGAGGGCCGGCTGAAACACCGCCAGTGCGTGACCGGCCCCGAGGTAGCCGGCGATGGCGGCAGCCCGGCGCCCGGGCGGGAAGACGGCGTTGACGATGGCGAGCGACAGACCCAGCAGGAACGCGAAGGCCACCCCCAGGCCGGCCCGGGCCACGATGAGCACGCCGGTGTGCGGGGCCAGGGCGCCAAGCAGGCCGAAGGCGACCGACCCGTAGCTGCCGAGGACGAACATCCGCTTCATACCGTGCAGATCGCCGAGGGCTCCGGCGCCGAGGACCGCGGCGGCCAGGGTCAGGGTGCACAGGCTGGCCAGGAAACTGGCTGTGGCAGGGCTGAATTCGAGTCCGGCCCGCACCTCGGCCAGGTTGGCCGACAGCGTGGTGGGGTCAGCGGCGGTGATGCTGTACCCGAGACCCATGGCGATGATGGTCATGGTGGCCGCCCGGCCGCTGACGTGCGACTGCTCCGCCATCCGGCTGATGCTAGCCCTACGCTGGTGCCCATGAGCCAGGTTGATCTGCTCCGGTACCCGATCCACTCCGGCCACCTGACCGTGGGCGCGCTGAAACGGAACCGGCACCGTCCGGTGCTGTTCCTCGGCGACACCACGCTCACCGGTGGGGAGCTGGCCGACCGGGTCAGCCAGTACATCCAGGCCTTCGAGGCCCTCGGCGCCGGCACCGGGGCCACCGTCGGCCTGCTCTCACCCAACCGCCCGGAAGTGCTGATGATCATCGCCGCCGGTCAGACCCAGGGCTACCGGCGCACCGCGCTGCATCCGCTGGGGTCGCTGGACGACCACGCCTATGTGCTCTCCGATGCCGGGGCGACGGCCCTGATCATCGATCCGAGCCCGCAGTTCGTCGAGCGCGCGGTGGGGCTGCTGGCCAAGGTCCCGTCACTGCAGCGGGTGCTGACACTGGGACCGGTGCCCGCCGAACTGGCCAAGGTGGGCATCGACCTGATCGCCGCGGCGGCCGGCTATCCGCCGAGACCGCTGGTGGCCGCCGACCTGCCGCCCGACCATATCGGCGGGATGGCCTACACCGGCGGTACCACCGGGAAACCGAAGGGTGTCATGGGTACCGTCGGGTCGATCCTGACGATGACCACGGCGCAGCTCGCCGAGTGGGAATGGCCGCAGCATCCGCGGTTTCTGATGTGCACCCCGCTCTCCCATGCCGGGGCGGCGTTCTTCCTGCCAGTGATCGTCAAGGGTGGCGAGATGATCGTGCTGGGACGGTTCGACCCGGCCGAGGTGCTCCGGGTCATCGAGGAACGCCGCATCACCGCGACCATGCTGGTGCCGTCGATGATCTACGCGCTGATGGACCACCCGGTCTCCCACACCCGCGACCTGTCGTCGCTGGAGACGGTCTACTACGGTGCCTCGGCGATGAACCCGGTGCGGCTGGCCGAGGCGATCCGGCGGTTCGGTCCGATCTTCGCCCAGTATTACGGGCAGTCCGAGGCCCCGATGGTCATCACCTACCTGGGCAAGGGTGATCATGACGCCAAGCGGCTGACCTCATGCGGACGGCCGACGCTCTTCGCCCGCACCGCACTGCTCGATACCGAGGGGAACCCGGTGCCGCCCGGTGAGATCGGCGAAATCTGCGTGTCCGGACCGCTGCTGAGCGGCGGGTACTGGAACCGGCCGGAGGAAACCGCCGCGACGTTCACCGGCGGCTGGCTGCACACCGGCGATATGGCCCGGGAGGATTCCGACGGGTTCTGGTACATCGTCGACCGGGTCAAGGACATGATCGTCACCGGCGGGTTCAACGTCTTTCCCCGCGAGGTGGAGGATGTCGTCGCCGAGCATCCGGCGGTGGCGCAGGTGTGTGTGATCGGCACACCCGATGAGAAGTGGGGTGAAGCGGTCACCGCGGTGATCGTGCTGCGCCCGGATCATCCGGGCGACACCGAATCGGTCGAGGCGGTGCGGCGCGAGATCCGGGAGGCGGTCAAAGAACGCAAGGGTCCGGTGCAGTCACCCAAACAGGTGATCGTGGTGGAATCGGTGCCGGTGACCGCCCTGGGCAAACCGGACAAGAAGGCGGTTCGCGCGCAGTTCTGGGCCGATTCCGATCGGGCGGTCGGATGAAAGCGGTTCTGTTCGATTTCTCCGGCACCCTGTTCCGGCTCGACGAGGATGATCGCTGGTTTGACGGGATGGCCGTCGACCAGCACGTTCAGGCTGAGCTGATGGAACGGTTGACCCACCCGACCGGCGGTGGGCGGACCATGACCGAACAGGCCTACCGGGTTTGGCTGCAGCGGGACCTGGAACCGGCGTTGCACCGCGAGGCTTATCTGCACGCGCTGTACGAGACGGGTCTGTCCGACCCGCATGCGGTGGCGCTCTACGAGCGTTGTGTGGATCCGGCGTGGTGGACCCCGTACCCGGATGCGGCGGCGGTGCTGAACACACTGCGCGAGCGCGGTATTCACACCGCGGTGGTGTCCAATATCGCCTTCGACATCAGGCCGGCATTCGTCGCCGCACAGACCGGAGCCGACCATTTCGTGCTGTCGTTCGAAGTGGGCGTGGTCAAACCGGACCGGCGGATCTTCGAGATCGCCCTGGACCGGCTGGGTGTGGACGCCACGGATGCCGTCATGGTCGGCGATAGCGAGGAGAACGACGGTGCGGCCCGCGACCTGGGCTGTGATTTCGTCCTGGTGGATCCGTTGCCCACCGGCGAGCGACCCACCGGTCTGCGCGACGGTCTGCGCGGGCTGGGCGCGCCGCTGTGAGTGACAGCCTCCCTAGACTCAGGAACCGTGAACCCCCTGCGCCGTCGGCTGACCGAAGCGATCACCATGACCGGGATGCGCCCGCCGCGCCGTCTGCCCGCCACGACCCGGATCGGCCTGCACGGTAAACGGGTGCTGGTCACCGGCGCCTCCTCCGGTATCGGGGAGGCGGGGGCCGAACGGTTCGCCGCCGAAGGCGCGGAGGTCATCGTCGTGGCGAGACGCGCCGAGCTGCTCGACGAACTGTCCGGAAGGATCGCCGACGCCGGCGGGACAGCCGCGGCCATCCCGTGTGATCTGTCCGATCTCGACGCCGTCGATGAGCTCGCCGGCACCGTCGAGCGGCGCTTCGGCGGGGTGGACATCCTGGTCAACAATGCCGGCCGGTCGATCCGCCGGCCGCTGGCCGAATCCCTGGATCGCTGGCATGACGTCGAGCGCACCATGACGCTGAACTACTTCTCCCCACTGCGGCTGATCCGCGGTCTGGCACCGGGGATGATCGAACGCGGCGACGGCCACATCATCAATGTCGCCACCTGGGGGGTCCTCAGCGAGGCGTCACCGCTGTTCGGCGTCTACAACGCCTCCAAGGCGGCGCTGAGCGCGGTCAGCCGCGTCGTCGACACCGAGTGGGCACGCTTCGGCGTGCACTCCACCACCCTGTACTACCCGCTGGTCTCCACACCCATGATCGCCCCGACCAAGGCCTACCGGGGGGTGCCCGCGCTGAGCACAGCCGAGGCGGCGCAGTGGATGATCGACGCCGCCCGGCACCGTCCGGTACGCATCGCCCCGCGCTTCGGGGTCGGCGCCCGCGCGCTGGACGTCATCGCCCCCGGCGTTCTCAACGCGCTGCTGAAACACCAGCGGATGCAACCCACCCGCGGCTAGCGGCGACCCTAGGGTAGACAGGTTCCCATGGAGATCCTCGCGAGCCGGATGCTGCTGCGACCGGCCGACTACCCACTCAGTCTCGCCTTCTACCGTGATGCGCTCGGTCTGGCCATTGCGCGCGAATACCCCGGTGGCACAGTCTTTTACGCGGGCCAGTCGCTGATCGAGGTGGCCGGCCACGGCGAGCCGCACACCACCTCGGCGGCCCTGTGGCTGCAGGTGCGCGATGTCTACGCCACCGAGGAGGAACTGGCCGGCCGCGGGGTGCCGATCACCCGTGCGGCCCGTCAGGAACCCTGGGGTCTGCACGAGTTGCAGATCACCGACCCGGACGGGGTCACGCTGATCTTCGTGCAGATTCCGCCGAAGCATCCGCTGCGCCGCGACAGCCGGGCCGACACCGCCTAACGAGGCCCGTGCTCCAGCGGCCAGCCCACCGAGGCCAGCCGTGCCGAGACCTGGTGGATCTCCTCGGGATTGGGCTCCTTCTCGGTGACCTGTTGGATGGCGTCGCGAATCTGCTCCTCGCTCACCGGGCTGTCGACATCACCCTGGCGGAGGATGGTCCGGGCCGCCTCGACCAGTTCCGCCTCCGTCAGCGTCCGCATCAACAGTGCCAGCAGTGCGAAATAGTCCTTCGGCGGCACACCGTGCGGATACCCGTCGCGGAGCCAGCCGAGGACACTGCTCAGGAAACCGTCCCGCTGCTCCGCTGACATCGCCACCTCACTTCGCCGGGAACATGGGGAACAGGTCGATACCGAAGTGATGCATGATCGTCGCGCGGGTGATCCAGCCGACCGCGGTGAGGATCACCACGGCGACCAGCACGAAAAGCGCAATCCCGAAGTACTTCAGCAGCGGCTTCGGTGTGTGGATGAGGTGGTCTGCCTCCTCACCACCGGCACCGTGGGAGTAGGCCAGCATGCCGACCGAGAAGATCGCCGGCAGGCCGGCACCGAGGAGCAACCCCACCGCGAGCACCGTGAGAATACTTTCCAGATAGTGCATAACCCGTCCCTCCGCTCTTTTCAGACCGCCGTCTTGGCCCTCGGCGCCCCTGGACCGGCCTCGTCGCGGCCGGCCTCTCGCACCTCGGCGGGCACCACCGAGTTCGTCGAGGAGTCCCAGTCGGCGTTGACGTTATTGCTGTCGACCTTCTGCTGCTGCGCCCGCCACCACATGTAGAACGACAGTCCGATCAGGATCAGGAAGATCAGGCCATCGCCGGCCAGCTGCGAACCGGTGAAACCCTTGACACTGTGCGACAGCCAGAACGACAGCGCGCCGACCAGCGCCGCCGCCGGCAGGGTGATCAACCAGGCCACCGCCATCCGGCCGGCCACCGCCCACCGCACCTGCGCACCGGGTTTTCCGACCCCGCTACCGAGGATCGAACCGGTGGCGACGTGGGTGGTGGACAGCGCCATACCGGCGGCACTGGAGCTCAGGATGATCGCCGCCGAGGAGGCCTCGGCGGCCAGCCCCTGCGGCGACTCGATCTCGACCAGACCCTTACCGAGCGTGCGGATCACCCGCCAGCCTCCGAGGTAGGTGCCCAGGGCGATGGCCACCGCACAACTGACGATGATCCAGACGGGCAGACCGTCTTCTTTCACATCACCGGTCAGATGCCCGGTGGTGATCAGCGCGAGCGCGATCACTCCCATCGTCTTCTGCGCGTCGTTGGTGCCGTGCGCCAGCGCCACCAGCGACGCCGTCGCTATCTGACCCCAGCGGAACCCTTCCTCACGTCGGCGCGGCAGCACTTTGCGAGTGACCCGGTAGACCACCCAGGTGCCGCATGCGGCGACGATGCCGGCGATGACCGGTGCGGCGACCGCGGGGATCAGCACCTTCGCCGTGACACCGCTCCAGTTGACCCCGGCCAGTCCCAGCGCCGCCAGTCCAGCCCCGATCAGACCCCCGAACAGCGCGTGCGACGAACTGGAGGGGATGCCGAACAGCCAGGTCAACAGGTTCCACAGGATGCCGCCGATCAGCCCCGCGAAGATGATCGTCAGACCGGTGGAGGGATCGATTCCCGGCAGCAGCTGACCGCTCCGGGTGTCCTGGACCCGCAGCACCGCGGTGGTCACCGTGATGGCCACCTCGACCGACAGGAAGGCGCCGACCAGGTTCAGGATCCCGGCCAGAATCACCGCGGTTTTCGGTTTGAGCGCCCTGGTCGCGATCGAGGTCGCCATGGCGTTACCGGTGTCGTGGAACCCGTTGGTGAAATCGAACGCGAGGGCGGTGGCGATCAGCAACACCAGAATGACCATCTCAGTGCCCATGACGGACATTCTGCGGCGTGGGAGAGCGCAGCGGCCAATTTCGCCGAACCTCGCAGCACACGCTGAACTGGGCGTTTGCCGAAAAACCAGAGGTATTCATCGGGCGTTAACCGTAACGATGCCCGGGGTTCGCCCACCATACGGCGCCAAAGCGGTTAGCTCACCGTGCAGAGCTGTCGGAACGACTAAGATCCGAGTGCGAAAGACGGTCCGAAACCGCTCCCGTCGGAGGAGGCGCAGGTGAACCGATTCCTCAGCGGCATCGTCTCCTGGTTGCGCTCCGGCTACCCGAACGGGGTTCCCGAGACCGACTATCTGCCGATCCTGGCGCTGCTGGCCCGCCGCCTCACCAGCGATGAGGTGATCGAGGTGGCACGCCAGCTCAAACATCTGCCCGATCCCGGCTTCGTCGACATCGGATCCGAGATCGTCAGGATCACCGATCAACTGCCCGCCCCGGCCGATATCGAACGGGTGCGGACGAAACTGGCCGCGCACGGCTGGCCCCTGGACGATCCGCGTGACGGCGAGGCCACCGGATAGCCACTCTGCGCGCGCTCACCATCCCGCCGTGTCCCTCGGCGCTCTCGCTGCTCGCCGCGCTGCGGGGGGTGCTCGACGGGCGCGCCGCCCCCCTCGTCCCGGTTCCCGCCGATGATCTGCCGACCCGTCAGCGACTGGCCAGCGCGCTGCGAATCGGTGAGGAGATCGACGACGATATCGCTCTGGTGGTCCCCACCTCCGGCACCACCGCAACACCCAAGGGCGCCATGCTGACCCCGGCCGCGCTGATCGCCAGCGCCTCGGCCTGCCACGACCGTCTCGGCGGGCCAGGCACCTGGCTGCTGGGCCTGCCGGCCCATCACATCGCCGGTCTCCAGGTGCTGGTGCGCAGCCTGCTCGCCGGGACGGTGCCGGTGGAAATGGATATTTCCCGGGGTTTCGACACCTCCGAAATACCGAACGCCATCGCGGGGTTGGGCTCCGGACGGCGGTACACCGCGCTGGTGGCCAATCAACTGGCGAAGGTGCTGGCCGACCCGGCCGCCGCCGAGGCAATGGCGGATATTGACGCGGTACTTCTCGGCGGGGGCCCGGCGCCACGACCGGTGCTCGACGGCGCCGCCGCCGCGGGGATCACCGTGGTGCGCAGCTACGGCTCCAGCGAAACCGCCGGCGGCTGCGTCTACGACGGGCTGGCGCTGAACGGGGTGCGGGTACGTGTCGACACCTCCGCCGCCTCCGGCGACACCGGGGGCGTTGGCACCGTCGCCATCGGTGGCGCCACCCTTGCCACCGGCTACCGGAACCCGCCGGAACCGGACCCGTTCGGCGAGCCGGGGTGGTTTCACACCGATGATCTCGGCCGCCTCGACGATTCCGGCCGACTTGAAATCCTGGGCCGGGCCGACGAGGCGATCAGCAGCGGCGGGCTGACGGTGCTGCCCGGCCCCGTCGAGGCCGTGTTGCTGCGGCACCGTGGGGTGGCCGAGTGCGCGGTTTTCGGCGTGGCCGATGACCGATTCGGTGAGCGGGTGGTGGCCGCGGTGGTCGCCACCCCCGGTACCGCCCCGACACTGGCCGAGTTGCGGGAATTCGTCGGGCAGTCGCTCGACGGCACCGCCGCGCCCCGCGAACTGCATATCGTCGAGGAACTGCCCCGGCGCGGGATCGGCAAACTCGACCGTCAAGCGCTGCGGGCCCGGTTCGGATGAGCCGGTACCCGGCCCCGCGACCTCCCCCGGCCCTGACTCCCCGGGCCCTTACGAAAGGGTGACGACAGCGAAGTTTCCGGAGCGCCGGGGCTAGGCTGCAGACCATGCCGGCCCGAGTTCTGATCGCCGACGATGATGCCGTCGTGCGCGATGTCGTGCGCCGCTATCTCGAACGCGACGGCCTCGAGGTGTGTATCGCCGGGGACGGTAACGAGGCCCTGCGGGTGTTGGGCACCGAACGCATCGACGTCGCGGTGCTCGATGTGATGATGCCCGGGCCCAATGGCCTTTCGCTGTGCCGCTCCCTGCGTCAGGGGGGCAGCTACGCCGTACCGGTGATTCTGCTGACAGCCCTGAGCGAGGAGGACGACCGGATCGCCGGTCTCGAGGCCGGTGCCGACGACTACCTGACCAAACCGTTCAGCCCGAAGGAACTCGCACTGCGGGTGCGGTCGGTGCTGCGCCGGGCTCCGGCCACCCCGACGAGCGTCCCGATGGAGATCTCGGTCGGCGCACTGACCGTGGCCACCGCGTCGCGGTCAGTCACCGTGGCCGGGGAACCGGTCGGTCTGACCAACCGCGAGTTCGACCTGCTGATGTTCTTCCTGACCCACACCGACACCGTGTTCTCCCGCGAGGAACTGCTCAAACAGGTGTGGCACTGGGATTTCGGCGATTTGTCGACGGTCACGGTCCACGTCAAGAGACTGCGGTCCAAACTCGGCGACCACCATCGCGTCCAGACGGTGTGGGGCCGTGGCTACCTCTGGCGTGGGGAAGCCGCCGGCGATGACCGTGGCCTCGTATAGCCTGACCGAGATCGCTTTACTGGCGCTGGGGTTTTCGTTACCGGTCGTCTTGATCGGTGTCGTCGTCATCCGGCTGGCGCGATCGTGGTCGATCACCGTGAGCATGGTGGCGCTGGTGCTGATACCCACCCTGGCCACATTTGCCGGAGTGTTCGGTTCCAGCGGTTTCATGACCGACGGCACGCTGGGCAGTATCGCCGTGGTGCTGGCGGTGGTGGCGGTGGTGACCCTTCCGGCCGCCGTGATGCTGGCCCGTTATCTGGCGCGGCGGACGGTGTGGGAGCAGGAGATCCAGGATGCCGAGCAGGCGGACGAACAATCCCGCCGCCAGCTGGTCGCCTTCGTCAGCCATGATCTGCGAACACCGCTGGCCGGTATCCGGGCGCTCTCGGAGGCGATCGCCGACGGGGTGGTCAGCGATGACGAAGTGCGGGTGCAGGCCAAGAACATCGAGCAGGAGAGCATCCGGCTTTCGGAGATGGTCGATGACCTGTTCGAGATGGCGAAGATCAACGCCGGAGCGGTGACCGCGCCCTATGAGCAGGTGGCTCTCGACGAGGTCGTCGACGATGTGCTGAGCACCCACCGGATCGCCGCAGAACGCTCCGGGGTGGCCTTGACAGTGAACCTTCCCGGGCAGCCGGTACGGGTGATCGGCAGCGACCGGGCCCTGGTCCGGGTGCTGTCCAACCTGGTGGCCAACGCGATAGCGCACACCCCGGCCGGCGGTACCGTCACGTTATCGGTGGGCGCGGACCGGGACGGCGCCTGGGCGCGGGTGGACGATACCGGTGTCGGGATCGACGCCGAGGACCTGCCGCGGGTATTCGATATCGCCTACCGCGGGTCGAATCACCGGGTACCGCGCGACGATTCATCACTGCCCAGCGGATCGGGCCTGGGCCTGGCGATCGCGGCGGGGCTGGTGCGGGCGCACCGGGGCAGCCTCTCGGCGTACAACCTGGATCGCGGCGCCCGCTTCGAGGTGCGACTGCCGTTGGCGGCGGGCTAATCCTCGAGCGTGCCGAACAGCCGTTCAGCCGCGGCGACATAGTCCTCGATGAACTCCAGCACCACCTCGCGGGCGGGTTTGATCTTATTCATCAGGCCGACCCCCTGGCCGACGAAGTAGGTCGACAGGGCCTGCGCGCCGGGATGGCCGGTCTCGGCCAGTTTGTCGATCCGGCGCAGCGCCGGTTCGGCCACCATGGCCTGCAGGGGCAGCGGCAGCGGTTGACGGCCGGCCGGGTTGGGCGCCCAGGCGTCGGTCCAGTCCGAACGCAACTGCCGTGACGGCTTGCCGGTCCGGCCGGCCGACCGGACGGTGTCCCGCGATGACGCGGTCAGCATCTTCTGCTTGGTGTGCGGCGCGGTCTCGGCCTCGTCCGTGGTCAACCACACCGACCCGGTCCACGCCCCGGCCGCACCCATCGCCACACACGCGGCCATCTGCCGGCCGGTGACGATACCGCCGGCCGCCAGCACCGGCACATCCTTGCCGCCGGGGACCGTCGCAATCGCCTCCAGCACTTCCGGGATGAGGACCAGGGTGGAAACCTCACCGCAGTGCCCACCGGCTTCGGTTCCCTGAGCGATGATGAGGTCGACGCCGGCATGGACCTGCTTGATGGCGTGCTCCCGGGCGCCGACCAGGGCGGCCACCGGGATACCGCGCTCTTTACCGGCCTCGATCATGTAATCCGGCGGCACGCCCAGCGCGTTGGCCATCAGCCTGATCGGGTGGTTCAACGACACCTCCAGCAGGCTCTGCCCGGTGTCCCCGGATAGCGCCGACGAGGCGACCCGAAGTTCCTCGACCTCGATATCGTGGGCCGCGAGCAGTTCGTTGATGAAGGCGCGATGCTCGCCGGGGATGCGGTCGGCGAGTTGGTCCTTGGTCAGGCCCTCACCCTTGCCCTCGTACTTGGCGGGCACGATGATGTCGACACCGTAGGGTTTGCCGTCCACGTGATCATCGATCCAGCACAGTTCCTGTTCGAGCTGATCGGGCCGGAAGGCGACACCCCCCAGAACACCGAGGCCGCCGGCGTTGGTCACCGCCGCGACGACGTCGCGGCAGTGACTGAAGGCGAACAGGGGGAACTCGATGCCGTACTGGTCGCAGATCGGTGTCTTCACCCTCCCAGTATGGTCAGCGCCCGCGACCGGCGTTCAGGGCAGGTCGAAAGGAAGCTCGACACCCTCATGCGCCAGACAGTGGGTGCACACCCGCTCGGAGCTCACCCGGTCGATGGCCCGGCGCACCAGTTCCTTGAACGGTCCGATGTTGCGCTCGAACTCGGCGAACACATCGACCGCCCGGACCCCGCTGCCGATATCCACACCCGCGTCCACATCGGTGACCAACGCTATTGCCGCGTAACACATTTCCAGCTCCCGGGCGAGTGCGGCCTCGGGGTAGCCGGTCATGTTCACCAGGGTGAACCCCTGCCGGGCGAACCATTGGCTCTCCGCGCGGGTGGAGAAGCGCGGACCCTGAACGACCACCATGGTGCCGCCGTCGCCCGCACCGGGCAGACCGGTGACCGCCGCACGTAAGGCCGGGCAGTACGGGTCGGCGAACTCGATGTGGATACCGCCGGAGTCGAAATAGGTGTCCGGGCGGCCGCGAGTGCGGTCGACCAACTGGTCGGGGACGACGACGGCGCCCGGCCCGAGATCCGCGGTGAGGCTGCCCACCGCACACGGCCCGAAAACCCGCCGGACCCCCAGTGCCCGCAGGGCCCACATATTGGCCCGGTAGGGCACGGTATGCGGTGAGAACTCGTGGCTGAGCCCGTGCCGGGGCACGAACGCCACCTCGTGAGCCCCCACCCGGCCGATGGTGATCGGTGCGCTCGGGTCTCCGTACGGGGTCTGGACCGCCACACTGTGCGCGTCCGCTCCGAAGAAGCTGTAGAAACCACTACCGCCGATGACCCCGATCACAGTTCTCATTGTGCCCGGATGGTTCACTGCTCTTCGTGTCCGCACGCTCCCCACTGCTCCGGTTGGGGATCGCGGTCGTGGTCGGACTGACGGCGGCAATTCTCGCGCGCCACGCGTTGGGCTGGGCGTATGCACCGCCGATCGGGTGGATCGCGGGCGCGACGGTATTCCTGGGCTGGTCCTGGTCGCTGCTGCGCGGGATGGACGGCGAGCAGACCGGACAGCACGCCGGCGACTGGGGTTCCAGCAGCCAGGTCGCGCACCTGTCCGTGCTGACCGCCAGCCTGGCCAGCCTGGTCGGGGTCGGATACCTGCTGGGCGGTAAGACCAACCACGATCTCACCGCCGCGGCGGTGGGCGTCCTCAGCGTCGCGGCGTCCTGGTTCACCATCCACACCTTCTTCATGCTGCGCTATGCGCGGCTGTATTACGGGACGCCAACCCCGCCGATCGACTTCCATCAGGACGGACTGCGGCCGGCCTATCACGACTTCGCCTACCTGGCGTTCACCGTGGGGATGACCTACCAGGTATCCGACACCGAGATCACCAGCACCGAGGTGCGTCGCACGGTGTTGTCACAGGCGCTGCTGTCCTTTTTCCTGGGCGCGATCATCATCGCGATCACCCTGAACCTGGTGGTCTCGCTGGCCGGTTGAGGCTCCGTGCGACGATGGGCTGATGGCCACCTTTGCGCAGTGGGTCGCGGGCGCCCGGCCGCGCACGCTGCCCAACGCCATCGCCCCGGTGATCGCCGGTACCGGTGCCGCCGCCTGGCTGCACTCGGCGGTGTGGTGGAAAGCGCTTCTGGCGCTGGCGGTCTCGGTTGCTCTGATCATCGGGGTGAACTACGCCAACGACTACTCCGACGGTATCCGCGGCACCGACGACGAGCGAGCCGGGCCGGTGCGGCTGGTGGGCGCCAAACTCGCCGCACCGCGCTCGGTGCGTACCGCCGCGGTGCTCAGCCTGACCCTCGGTGCGGTCGCCGGACTGACGCTGGCTCTGGTGAGCGCACCGTGGCTGATCGCCGTCGGCGCGGTGTGTATCGCCGGCGCCTGGCTGTACACCGGCGGCGCGAAACCGTACGGCTACGCCGGCCTCGGTGAGATCGCGGTGTTCGTGTTCTTCGGACTGGTGGCGGTGCTCGGCACGCAGTTCACCCAGGCACTGCGGGTGGACTGGACCGGTCTGACACTGGCCGTCGCCGTGGGCGCGATGTCCTCGGCGGTGCTGGTGGCCAATAATCTCCGGGATATTCCGACCGACCGGGTGGCGGGCAAGATGACACTCGCGGTCCGACTCGGCGACACCCGGACCCGGGTGCTCTACCAGGGCCTACTGGCTGTCCCGGCCGTGCTCACCGTGGTCCTGATGGCGGCCACGCCGTGGTGCGCGGCCGGGTTGATCGCCGTTCCGATCGGGCTGCGGGCCGTGGCACCGGTGCGCAGCGCTCAGACCGGACGGCAGCTGATCCCGGTGCTGCGTGATACCGGTCTGACCCTGCTGGTGTGGGCGATCGCGGTGTCGGCCGCCCTGGGACTGGCTGCCTGAGCCCCTGCTACCCGGAGTCGCCGGACGAGTCCGGGGGTGTGTTCCCGGGCTCGCCGGCGCGGTCACCGCGCAACCTGGCCTGCAGTTCCGCTCGGTCCCGGCGGCGTTGTTCATCGACGTCGGCGATACCGGCGGTGGCGCGCCGGCGCAACGGACCCAGCAGCCATATCCCGACCGGCAGGGATATCACGATGGCGAACAGCATGGCGACCACGACCGGAATCTCGACGCCGATCAGCCGCGCCACACCGATGATGACCGCGGTGAGGGCGCCGACGAGCAGCAACCGCGCCAGCGTGTATGCCGCGACATCACGCATCATCCGGCCGCCGGCACCGGTGGTCTGGTTATCCGTCACGGCACCAAGACTACCGACGCGCGTATATTCGGACCAAGGAGGTTTTCGGCGTGCATTACCTGCTGCTCATCCTGGTTCTGGTGGCTATCGGCTATATCGTCTTCCGGCTTGTCCGGGCGAATAACGAGCGGCCCACCACCCGGGTCATCGGCCCTGACGACGACCCGGATTTCCTGTGGAAACTCGGCCGCGGCGACAACGAACCCCGTTGATCGCGGTGCCCGGCGGGTCCGATCGGATTCCGGCGGCTCAGACGCCGGCGTAGGAGTGCAACCCGACGGTTACCAGGTTGATGAAGAAAAGGTTGAAGACCATCGCGGCCAATCCGGCGACGTTGATCCACGCCGCTTTCCTGTCCCGCCAGCCCGCCGTTGACCGGGCGTGCAGATACGCCGCGTAGATCACCCAGGCGATGAACGACACCGTCTCCTTGGGATCCCAGCCCCAGTACCGGCCCCAGGCCTCCTCGGCCCAGATGGCGCCGAAGATCACGCCGAAGCCGAATACCGGGAAGGCGAAAATGGTGGTGCGGTAGGCGATCCGGTCCAGGGTCTGGGCGTCGGGAAGCCGGGAGGTGATCCTGGCCAGGGCACCGTGGGCGTCCGGGGCACCGAACTTCGACATCTTCAGCAGGAACAACAGACTGGCCACACCGGCGACCAGGAAAACCCCGGACCCGAGGCTGACCACCGAGACGTGGATGGGCAGCCAGTAGGACTGCAGCGCCGGCATCACCGGTGCGGCGTGGGTGTAGAGCCACTTACCCGAAACCGTGAGCAGGATCAGCACCGGCACCAGGACGAATACCCACAGCGCGCGGTACTGCGGTTTGCGCAGCACCACCGCGGCGGCGACCAGACCGCAGAAGCTGGTCAGGTTGATGAACTCGTACATGTTGCCCCACGGCGCCCGCGAGGTGGCCAGTCCGCGTAACACGATGCAGGCGAACAGCAGCCCGGTGCCGAGGTAGACCAGGCTCAGTCCGGCCTTACCGGCCCGTTCGGACAGCGGTATCGCCGGTGTGTCCACCACGACGCCGGGGCGATCGGCGGCGCTGTCCGCGATCACCGGACCGGCCGCGACGAGCTGGCGCTCCTCGACCCGGCGGACCCGGCTGGAGGCCAACTCGACGGCGAGTAGCAGCATGGCCAGCACCAGGACGAGCACCGATCCGGTGAACGCCCAGTCCGAGTACCGGGACAGGTCGAGGTCGATATCGGTATTCATGAAGCCTCCGTCAGGAACCGCCGGCGGAGCTTGTCGAACTCGCCGCCCCACCCGGAATTGTCGGTACGTGCGAGCCCGCCCAGCTCGACTTTCACCGTACCCGGCCCGGGTCCTATCCCCGAGTCGCTGCGCTCCTGCCCGCCGGGTCCTATCCCCGAGTCGCT
>Ga0180435_10000397_pt1 | contig 45384 bp, 34 predicted proteins | sample SS_ome_3_FD_132467 | JGI IMG/M metagenome (GOLD analysis project Ga0180435, IMG submission 132467) | Hypersaline lake sediment archaeal communities from the Salton Sea, California, USA - SS_3_S_1 metaG | ecosystem: Environmental > Aquatic > Non-marine Saline and Alkaline > Hypersaline >... | reverse complement strand
CGAGGTGAAAATTGTCTATCAGAGCATAGAGAACCTGCACAAAGCTGTACCTGATGACCTGGGCGACTGGTATTTTACCGGCAACTATCCCACACCCGGAGGCAATAAGGTTGTTAGTACCTCCTTCCTGAACTACATTCATGGGATAAATACCCGGGCCTACTAAAACTGTTATGCCGCTTAGCTTTTCTTGGTAAATTGAAAACGGGTAATCAGCTTCTGGATTTTCAGATTGCGTCGCCTGATATTTTTGATCCTTTGCAGAGCCTTGGGCACATAGTTCATGACATGCCTTTCCACCTTTGCTTTGTAGAGATCGTTTAAGGTGATCATGATGCCCGTCTCCTCCACATCTCCAAATCCCTTATTCAGTACCGTTCCAAAAGTCCTCATGGAAGGACTGAGGTTCATATAGGCATTGATCAGGGGAGGGATATTCTCTCCACAGGCCCTTACCTCCTTGGAAAGTATCTTGTAATCTTCTTCGTATCCGGCTCCGGTGAAAATGGCTGTCAGTTTTGCCCGGTCGGTTGCCATTTTCAAAGGATCCTTGGGTATAACCAGTCCGTCCCTGTCGGGGAAATGCTTGTTTAAGAAAAAGAGGATCATGTCCCTGGCCATCTGATGGTAATGGAGGTACATGGTTACCTTTCCAAACATGTATTTTTTATCGGGATGATCAAGAACCAGGGCACCCAGTCCGTCCCACAGATTATCCAATGCATAAAGTCCTTTTCTGCGCAGGGCTGTACTCTGATATTTGGGTTGCACAAAAGAACGACCCAGTTCAATCATATGCGGTAGGAATTCCTTGATGAATTCATCCGAGAAATCAAATAATTTGGAAGTGGCCAGTTTTACCTTTCCATTTGACACACAGGTGCTTGGGTCGCAGATGTGAAAGCGGTAGCCTCCCAGGATCGCCTGCTCGTCGGGGTCCCAGACAATCAATTGCTGGTAGGAATCCTTCCCGGTATCGAATTCGTCCAGATCGCATTCCAGTCCGGTACCTCCTCCTGCATTTCGAAAGGAGAGTTCCCTGAGCCGCCCGATTTCCCGCATCACATTGGGGGAATTTTCAGCATTAATGATGAAAATCTTGTTTCCGGCCTTGTTGGTCTTTCTGATGAACTTTTCGTTAGTAAGCTCATCTAACATGTCTTCCAGGGGTACAGGGGGTATGATGTTTTTCATTTTCATAGGGCTCAGGATACATTGCAAAGGTAAGGAAATTCGCCGTCAGGATAATCCACCAGGGAATAGGTATAGTCCTGTACTTTAGATGCCCATTGGATGGGAGTAAATCGTTTATCAAAAGTCTGATAGGGTATTGGCTTTCCAAAGCTAATGGTGAAGTGCTTATTTCTGTGCTTGTAGGATTCGTTAGGTAGGAAAAACATTTCGAAATTTGTCTTGATTCCCAGGAACTTACGAATGTTCGCCAGGGTGTAGAAGAAATTTGAGCACCTACCTGTTACGTGGATGGGGATGATGTCTCGCTGGCTTTGTTTGGCTTTGCTTATGATGCTTTTCTGCCAGGGTTCATCCCGGATGACTCCTTTTTTTCTTCGGGAAACCAGACCTGCCGGAAAGGACATGAGCTGCTCGTCGGATTCAAAAAGGGCATTTATGCGCCGCACATTATCCATGGCCTGGGCCCCGTGTTTGTTGATGGGAACGAAGATACCATCCATGTTTTTTACGTTGGTAAGCAGGTCGTTCACCAGTACTTTCAGCTCAGGGTAGTTGCGGCTTAGCTCACTGATGATCATCATGCCGTCAAAGCCACCCAGAGGATGGTTGGCCACAAAGATAAAGCGCCCTTTCCCGGGTAAATGTTCCCTCCCTTTGACCTCCAGGCTTACCTTAAAAGCATCGATGGAGGCACGGGCAAAATCCACATCCTTCTTATATCCATGCATGTAGAGAATGGGATCATTCATAAAATCGATCCGAAGCAAACGGGACAAAAGCCTGTAAACAAAACCTGGAATCCAGCGCGCCACTCTGGGATTCTTATCCATAAATAAGTCCCTGATATTGATGGGTTTAAAATTCTTTTTGTGAGTCGCTTCGTCCATTGAAAGCCTTATCTGGCGCGGCCGCGCCATAATGCAAAGACAAAAGTATTAAAAGATAAGTTATTAACAAAGTGGGAAAAAGTGGGGTAAAATGGTACAAAGTGGTGAAAAAATTATATTTTTATGCCCAAACCCGTGAAAGCCCTATGATTACGTTTATCGGAGACTATACAGTCAGGCTTGATTCCAAAGGGAGGCTCTCTTTTCCAGCTGCTTTTAAAAAGCAGAGCAGAGAGGTTCTTCAGGACGGCTTTGTGCTGAAGCGGGATTTGTTTGAGAACTGTCTGATCATGTACCCCATGGAGGAGTGGGAGAGGCAGAATAAAATCATCCGTTCCAAAACCAATCCTTACAACAAAGAACATGCGAAGTTCCTGAGGATGTTTTTTTCCGGAACGGCTGAAGTGTCTCTGGATGCCAATAACAGGATGTTGCTTCCCAAGCGCCTGATGGAATATGCCGGGATAGAAGATGAGGTGGTATTGGCAGGACAATCGGGCAAGATTGAAATCTGGGCTTCAGATCAATATGGCAAGGTCAGTGTGGCTGATGATGATTTTGCAGCCATGGCTGAGAAAATTTTAGGCGGATCAATAGACGAAGCAGATACATAATGGGCTATCATAAGCCAGTATTGTTGGATGAAAGCATTGACGGACTATACATCAAACCAAAGGGCATCTATGTAGATCTGACCTTTGGAGGAGGGGGTCACTCTCTCCAAGTTCTTAACAAGTTGGGTAAAAATGGCAGGCTTGTAGTATTTGATCAGGACCAGGATGCCTCAGCCAATGTTCCGGATGACAAACGAATCACCTTTGTCGGGGCTAACTTCAGATACTTAAAACACTTCCTGAGATACCATGCCATCGATAAAGTAGATGGAATTCTGGCTGACCTGGGTATCTCTTCTTTTCAAATCGACCAACCGGAGAGGGGTTTTTCATTTAAAACGGAGACGGCGCTGGATATGCGCATGGATGTGCGTAGCAGGAAAAGTGCATCTCAACTTTTGAATGAAGCAAGCAGGGAGGAGCTGATGAAAATCTTTCGTTCCTACGGTGAACTGGGAAATGCCGGGGCACTGGCCTCAGCCATTGTAAATGCAAGGCAGGAGCGGAGCATCGAAAGCACGGGCGATCTGGAGGCGGCGCTGAAGCGCTTTATCCCGAAGCACAAGCCCAGTAAGTTCCTGGCCAGGGTATACCAGGCGCTGAGGATAGAGGTGAACAGGGAGATGGAGGCGCTGGGTGAAATGCTGAAACAAACGGCCGGCATCCTGAAGGAAGGAGGCCGGCTTGTGGTTATCAGTTACCACTCCATCGAAGACCGGATGGTGAAGAATTATATGCGATCAGGGAACCTGGAGGGGAAGATAGAGAAGGATTTTTATGGCAATGTCCAGAGTCCGTGGACCCTGGTAAACAGAAATGTGATTACGCCTTCGGAAAAGGAGATTGAAGAAAACAACAGGGCCAGAAGTGCCAAACTAAGGATTGCTGAAAGAACAGGATCATGAGCAGGGAGAAAAAAAATATCGAATTTGATCAGAGCATCGAGGAAAGGGAAAAGACATTTTCCTTCCGCGATCTGGTGGACGGAAACGTGTTGACCCGGAAGGCAGTGCTAAAACAATCCCGTTTCATTCTATTACTGGTTGGTATAGCATTTTTCTCCATTGCCAACCGCAATCACGCTGAAAAAACAGTGATACGCCTCACCCACCTGCAGAAAGATGTGAAGGAGCTGAGAGCCAAATCCATATCCACCTCCTCAGAACTGGTTACCACCAGCAGGCAATCGGAGGTAAACAAACTGGTGAACAACTACGGACTGGGCCTGGAAGAAAACCTGGAGCCCCCTAAGAAACTGATACAGAAGAAAGATTAACATGTCTCTGAAGAAAGACATACTGGTACGTACTTCCCTGGTTTACCTGGGCATCCTTCTGGTGGGATTGCTTATTCTGGGTAAAACCCTGCAGCTACAGATCTTTGAAAAAGACAAATGGGCCAGGCAGGAGAGCAGTACCATTAGACATACGGAGATTGCTCCCAACAGGGGCAACATTTATTCCTCCGATGGTCGCCTTTTGGCCGTGTCCGTGCCCATTTACGAGATCCGCATGGATTTCCGTTCGGAGTCTTTTACCCGCGAAATATTTGATGCCGGCGTGGATGAGCTTTCCAAGTCACTTGCCAGCCTGTTTCAGGATGCGCACTGGACCTCCTATAAGCAGAGGCTTGTAAGGGCCAGGGAAGATGGGAACCGCTACTACCTGGTTAAGAGGGATGTGAGCTATACACAACTTCAGCAGGTGAAGGAGTTCCCCATATTTCGTGAGGGAAGGTACAAAGGTGGGGTTCGTTACGTTCAGCAGCACAAGAGAGAGCGGCCTTACAAATGGCTGGCGCAACGCACTGTGGGATACATATATGAGGGTGAGCACAGAGGTGGGGTAGGTCTGGAAAGAGCCTTTGACAGTGAACTGATGGGTGTGGAGGGTTACCGGCTTGAACGCAAGGTGAGAGCGGATATCTGGCTGCCCATTAACGATGCCAACGAGATTGAACCCCAGGACGGATTCGATATTGTATCTACTCTGGATGTGGATCTGCAGGATGTGGCAGAAAATGCGCTTTACAGGCAGTTGAGAGCCAATGAAGCCGATCATGGAAGTGTGGTGTTGATGGAGGTAAAAACAGGCCATGTCAAGGCCATCGCCAACCTGAGAAGGAACGAAGATGGCTCATACGAGGAGGACTACAATTATGCCATAGGCGAAAGCACAGAACCAGGTTCCACCTTCAAACTGGCATCCATGATTGCCCTGCTGGAAGACGGCTACGCCCATCCCGGGGACATGGTTGATGTGGGAAATGGGGTCACAAAATACTACAACTACAGAGTGGAGGATAGCAGCGATGAGGAGGGCGAGATTAGCGTGCAAAGGGCCTTTGAAGTAAGCTCCAATGTGGGCATCACCAAGCTGGTTTATGAGAATTACAAGGATAAGCCTGAGAAGTTTGTGGACCGGCTATACGAAATGGGTCTGAATCAGAAACTGGGCATTGAAATCAAGGGGGAAGGCACACCCTATATCAAGTACACCGACAATGAATACTGGTCGGGTGTCTCCCTGCCAGCCATGGCTTATGGATACGAAGTGCAGATGACTCCCCTGCAGATTCTGGCGCTTTACAACGCCGTGGCTAACGAGGGTAAGAAGGTTAAACCCATGTTTGTGAAAGAGATTCGCTCCCACGGAAAGGTGGTAAAAAGGCTGGGGACCGAAGTGCTTGATAACCACATCTGTTCCAGAGAAACCCTGGGCCATATTAAAGCCATGCTGGAGGGTGTGGTGGAAAATGGCACCGCTGAAAACCTGGCCAATACCCACTACAAGATTGCCGGGAAGACAGGGACAGCCAAGGTGGCCCTTACCAGTGAAGGATATAGCAATCTTTACCAGGCTTCCTTCGTGGGATACTTTCCGGCTGACAATCCCAAGTATTCCTGCATAGTGGTAGTCAATGCACCTTCCCAGGATATCTACTACGGGAACGTGGTGGCAGGACCCATATTCCGTGACATTACCGACAGGATCTATGTGAGGGAATATGAATTGCAGGAAGGTGCCACAGTTTTAGCCGAGGAGACTTTACAGGCCCCCTTCTCAAAAAGTGGCAGCGGTGAAGCCCTGGCATCCACTTTCAAGTACCTGGATCTTCCCCTGAAACTGAATGGAGAAGAAAGCCACTGGGTGTCCACCAAAAGTACCGAAGAGGGTGTAAATGCCATCTCAAGACCTATTCATCCGGCCCTGGTTCCCAACGTGGTGGATATGGGACTGAAGGATGCCCTCTATTTATTGGAAAGCAAAGGATTAAAGGTGGAAGCCGATGGCCGGGGGACCGTACGCCAGCAGTCGGTTCTGCCGGGAAGTAATATACGCAGGGGAAGCGTGGTAGTATTGGATATGAGTATAAAAGAAGGATAATTGCAACTGAGTGAGATCATAGCAGAAGTGGAGATTAGCTCCAGAAGCGGAGACCAGGATCCCCGAATCGGGAAGATCGTCTTTGATTCCCGGCAGGTGGAAGAAGGTGATCTCTTTGTAGCCATACTGGGACTGGAGGTCGACGGACACCGGTTTATAGCTAAGGCTCTCCAGTCGGGTGCCGCGGCTGTGGTCTACCAGGATCCAGGTCAGGAGCTCATTACGGGAGTACCCATGATACAGGTCAGCTCCAGCCGAAAGGCACTAGCTCAGATGGCCTCCGCCTACTATGGTCACCCTTCCCGGGAGCTATCTCTGGTGGGGGTAACCGGAACCAACGGGAAGACCACCATTGCCAGTTTGTTGTACCAGATGCATACCCTGATGGGCTTCCCTGCCGGACTCCTTTCCACCATACAGGTTCTGGTGGGAGAGGAAATTCTGCCGGCCACACATACAACTCCGGATCCACTTCAGATCAACGCTCTTCTGCGCAAGATGGTGGATCGGTCCATCGAATACTGTTTTATGGAAGTCTCTTCCCACGCCATCGATCAGGAACGGATTGCCGGGCTGGATTTTAATGGAGGCATCTTCACCAACCTCACCCGCGACCACCTGGATTATCACAAGGATTTCAGAGAGTACCTGGAGGTGAAAAAACGCTTCTTCGATGAGCTAAGCGAAGAGGCCTTTGCACTGGTGAACCTGGATGACAAGAACGGAAAGGTGATGTTACAGAATTGCCGGGCTGCCCACCATGCTTACAGCCTGCGCTCCCTTTGTGATTTCAGGGCTAAGATCCATGAGATGCATCTGGAAGGATCCGCCATGGAGATCAATGGACAGGAGGTATGGGTTAAGCTTCCGGGAAGGTTTAATGCGGAAAATCTTCTTTGTGCCTACGGAGCCTCTATGCTGCTGGGACATCACCAGGATGAAGTGCTGTCAGCCCTGAGTGAATTAAATCCGGTGAAAGGACGATTTGAAACCTTCCGCTCCGAAAAGGGGACTGCGGCCATCGTGGATTACGCTCATACTCCCGATGCCCTGAGCAATGTACTGGGTACGATCCGCGAGGTCAATGTGGGGGGTGGAGAAATTATTACCGTGGTTGGAGCCGGTGGAAACCGGGACCGTGGCAAACGTCCGCAGATGGCAAAAATCGTGGCAGAAATGAGCCATAAGGTGATACTTACCTCCGACAACCCAAGGGATGAAGACCCCGAAGAGATTCTGGATGATATGATGAAAGGGGTTCCGGGCTCCTTACTGGATCGGACCATGCGAATTGTGAGTCGTGAAGAGGCCATACGAACGGCCTGTATCATAGCCGGGAACAAAGACATTATTCTGGTGGCAGGGAAGGGCCATGAGCTTACCCAGGAAATTAAGGGTGAAAAGAAGGTATTTAATGATATGGAAATGCTGAAGCAACACTTAAAGGGATAAGAAATGATTTACCACCTTTTTGAATATTTGGAGCAATTCGATTTTCCGGGAGCGGGAGTCTTTCAGTATCTCTCCTCCAGAGCTGCATTTACGGTTATTACCTCTCTGGTGATCTCCATGATTGTGGGTAAAAGGATCATCGGAATGCTGCACATAAAGCAAATTGGTGAGTCGGTACGGGATCTGGGACTGGAAGGACAGAGTAGCAAGCAGGGCACACCCACCATGGGAGGTATCATCATTCTGGCTTCCATCATCATACCGGTCTTATTATTCGCCGATCTGACCAATATCTATATCATCCTGATGCTGATCGCTACTTTCTGGCTGGGACTCATCGGCTTCCTGGACGATTATATCAAAGTTTTTAAGAAGGATAAAAAGGGTCTGGCAGGAAAATTTAAGGTGATTGGACAGATCGGTTTGGGACTGATCGTAGGACTTACACTTTACCTGAGCGATGATGTGAGGATCCGTGAGCGGATTAGCATTACCCAGGAAAACTTCAACGAATACAGCACGCAGGAGATGCAGGTTGATGAGGCAGGAAATCTTTATATCATACAGGAACATAAGCGTCCACTGACTACCATTCCCTTTGTGAAGAACAACGAGTTTGACTATAGCTGGCTGGTCTGGTTCAGCGGAAAGTATGCCGACCACCTGGTATGGATCATCTTCGTGCTGGCAGTCATTTTTATTGTGACCGCGGTGTCCAATGGGGCCAATCTTACCGACGGACTCGACGGACTGGCCACAGGCTCGGCGGCCATTATCGGGGTCACACTGGGTATACTGGCCTGGTTGTCGGGTAATGCGATATATTCGAATTACCTGAATATCATGCATATACCCTATGCAGGTGAGCTTGTAATTTTTGCCGGAGCATTTATCGGGGCCACCATTGGTTTCCTCTGGTACAATTCCTATCCGGCCCAGGTATTTATGGGCGATACGGGGAGTCTGGCTCTGGGAGGGATCATTGCAGTATTCGCCGTGGTGATCCGCAAAGAATTATTAATCCCCATACTCTGCGGGGTCTATCTGGTGGAAACCTTTTCCGTCATCCTCCAGGTAAGCTGGTTTAAAAGAACGAAGAAAATATACGGTGAAGGCAGAAGGATCTTCCTGATGTCGCCAATCCACCACCACTACCAGAAGAAAGGATATCCTGAACCCAAGATCGTGACCAGGTTCTGGATTGTGGGTATCATTCTGGCAGTCATAACAATAGTAACCCTGAAGATCAGATAATAAACCTAAAAACACCCTATGGAAAACAGAGAACGAATTGTGGTACTTGGTGCTGGAGAAAGTGGGACGGGAGCAGCCATTTTAGCTCGTACAAAAGGAAAAGACGTTTTTGTTTCTGATGCCGGTAAAATCAAGCCTTTTTACCGTGAATTACTGGATGAATACCAGGTGATCTACGAATCGGGCGGACATACCGAGAGGCTGATAACCAATGCTACTGAGGTAATTAAAAGTCCGGGCATCCCTGAAAGCGCTCCCATTGTGAAGCTGCTAAGAAAAAAGGAGATCCCCATCATCTCAGAAATTGAATTTGCCGGCAGATACACCAATGCAAAAACCATTTGCATTACCGGGAGTAACGGGAAAACCACCACCACATCGCTGATCCACCACATGATGCGTAAAGCGGGACTTAATGTGGGTATGGCCGGAAATATTGGTCGTAGTTTTGCCTACCAGGTTGCCACAGAGGCCTATGATTACTATGTGTTGGAGTTAAGCAGTTTCCAGCTGGATGGCATGTATGAGTTTAAGGCCGATATCGCCATCATGTTGAACATCACTCCCGATCATCTCGACAGGTATGAATACAATCTGCAGAACTACGTGGATTCCAAATTCAGGGTGACCCAGAATCTGACCGAGGAGGAGTATTTTGTTTTCTGTTCCGACGATGAGATTACCATCAAGGAGCTTGAGAAAATTGTATCCAGGGCCGAACAACTTCCCTTTGCCTATCAGAAGAAGGAACGGGATGTGGCCTGGGTGGAGAACGACGAAGAACTGCGTATCGAATTTGATGACGTGGATTTCTCCATGTCGGTACATGAACTATCTCTGAAGGGAAGGCACAATACCTACAACAGCATGGCGGCAGGTATTGCCGGGAATGTTCTGAAAATTCGCAACGATGTGATCCGCGAGGCTTTGATGGATTTCCAGGGCGTGGAGCATCGCCTGGAAACGGTCATGAAGGTACACGGGATCAACTTTATAAACGACTCAAAAGCTACCAATGTAAACTCTACCTGGTATGCGCTTGAAAGTATAAAAGGAAATACGGTCTGGATCGTAGGTGGAGTGGACAAGGGCAATGATTACAGCGAACTCTTTAATCTGGTGGAAAATAAGGTAAAGGCCATTGTGTGCCTGGGTACCGATAATTCGAGGGTCGTTAAGGCCTTTGACGGAAAGGTAGAATCCATCGTAGAGTCAAAAAGCATGGAGGAAGCCGTTAAAGCTGCCTACTACCTGGCCCGAGATGGCGAAACGGTGCTGCTTTCGCCGGCCTGCGCCAGCTTCGACCTCTTTGAAAGTTTTGAGGACAGGGGAAGACAGTTTAAGGAGTCAGTAAGAAGCCTGTAAGGAGCCCGATGGGCTGTTAGAAGGTTAATAGGTTAATAGGTTAATAGGTTAATAGGTTAATAGGTTAATGGGTTAATGGGTTAATGGGTTAATGGGTTATTGAGTTAATAGGATAATAGAGAAGGTGAAAATTAGAAGATACATAAAGGGCGACAGGATTATCTGGATGGTGGTATTGATCCTCCTGGTAATTTCCCTGTTGTCGGTGTATAGCTCCACGGGATCGCTGGCCTACCAGCACCGGTCGGGGAATACCTTCTATTACCTTTTCCGTCAGCTCAAATACATCCTGCTGGGTGTGGCGATTATTTTCTTCGTGCATCTCATTCCCTACCGGGTTTTCAGCAGGGTATCCATCTTTGCGCTCTACCTGGCCATCCCCCTTTTGGTGCTAACTCTGGTGGTGGGGACCAACATAAACGAAGCCACACGCTGGTTGGAGATACCGGGGACCGGACTCACCATTCAGCCATCCGATTTTGCCAAGATAGCGCTGGTGATGTACCTGGCTAAAATCCTGTCTGTCAATCAAAATAACATCAGGGACTTCAAAGGGGTATTCGGGAAAATTTCCATGGCCATTGTGCTTACCTGCGTGCTGATCCTGCCTGCCAATTTTTCGACGGCAGCCATCGTTTTTGTGACGGCCTTTACGCTCATGTTTGTGGGTCGGATCCCCGTAAAATACCTGACCTTGTTTATGGTCACAGGAATCCTGGCTCTGTCGATCTTCATAGGCGGGGCCCTCTTACTGGACAAGGAAGGCCGCATCTCCACCTGGAAAAACCGTATAGAAGCCTATGTGGATGGCGACAGCGACAATTATCAGGCCGATCAGGCCAAGGTGGCCATCGTACAGGGAGGATTGTTTGGGAAAGGGCCGGGTAACAGCACGCAGAGAAACCTCTTGCCCCATCCTTACTCGGATTTTATCTTTGCCATCATCATAGAAGAATACGGCAGCCTGGTGGGCGGATTTCTGGTAATCGCACTCTACCTCTGGCTCTTTTTCAGGGCAGGACTGATCATCCGAAGAAGCAAAAGCACCTACGGGGCCTTTCTGGCCTTCGGCCTCTCCATGGGATTGGTACTACAGGCGTTTGTGAATATGGCGGTGGCGGTTGGACTCGTGCCGGTGACCGGACAAACACTTCCCCTGGTGAGCATGGGTGGGTCTTCCATCTTTTTCACCAGCATGGCCACAGGCATGATACTCTCGGTGAGCTGGGGTACACGGGAAGATGAGAGTGAAAAGGCCAAAGAAGAAGAGCTGGCCAAGGAAAAAGATGAAAAAAGCATAAAGCTGGAAGAGGAAAGCAAAAAACTCAAAGAAGAAAGTGAGAACCTGAGACGTACCGAATTTGAAGTGAATGTATAAAAGCAGACCATATCGCATTTTGATTGGAGGCGGAGGCACCGGTGGACACGTATTCCCGGCCATTGCCATTGCTGATGCTTTGAAAGAGAAGGATCCGGAAACGGTCTTCCTTTTTGTGGGTGCTCTGGGCAAACTGGAAATGGAGAAAGTTCCCGAAGCTGGTTATACCATTGAGGGACTTCCCGTGGCTGGCTTTCAGCGCAGACTGACGGTAAAAAACATCAGCTTCTTTTTCAAGCTAATGGCAAGCATGGCAAGATCGCGGCGCATCATTCGCAGCTTTCAGCCTGATGTGGCTGTCGGTGTGGGAGGATATGCCAGCGGACCTATTTTGAAGGCAGCCGCCCGGAAAGGGATTCCCATTGTTTTGCAGGAGCAGAATTCTTATGCAGGTGTGACCAACCGCTTACTGGCAAGATCGGCCAGCGCCATTTGTGTGGCTTACGAGAATATGGACCGCTATTTCCCTTCCGGGAAAATCGTAATTACGGGGAATCCGGTACGCCAGCAACTAATAGGTCTGAAGGATAAACGGGCGGAAGGCCTGGAAGAGTTTCAGCTGGAGGGTGGAAAGAAGCTTTGCCTGGTGGTGGGAGGAAGCCTGGGAGCCCGGACCCTGAACAGAAGTTTTATGGCCGGACTTGAAAAACTGGACAGGGAAGACCTGCAGGTGCTCTGGCAATGCGGAAAATACTACCACGAGGAGGTGAGGGAGCAGGTGCAAAAAAGCGGTTTTACAAACATACGAGTATTGCCATTTATCTCCCGAATGGACCTGGCTTACGAGGCAGCAGACATCATTGTTTCCAGGGCCGGCGCCCTCAGCATATCGGAACTTTGCCTGGTGGGCAAACCGGCGATTCTGGTTCCATCGCCCAATGTGGCGGAGGATCACCAGACACACAATGCAGAAGCACTTGTCAGTAAGGGAGCGGCCCTGATGGTCAGTGATTCGGAAGCTGAAGAACAGCTGGTGGATAAGATGCTTGGACTTTTGGAAGACGACAAACATAGAAAGGTCTTATCCCAACATATTAAAAAGCTTGGCATAGCCGATGCATCGCAACGGATTGCCGGCGAAGTATATAAAACATTGGAAAAGAAATGATCTGGGCAAACCTGGAAAGTGTGTATTTCATCGGAGTGGGCGGCATTGGAATGAGCGCCCTGGCCCGCTATTTCGTGAGCCAGGGGAAAACCGTGGCCGGCTACGACCGTGTTTCCACCTCCCTTACAGATCAGTTGATCCGGGAGGGAATAGACATTCATTTTGAAGATCGCTCTCAGTTAATCCCCAAAGAATTCAGGAATCCCGATCGCACGCTGGTAATCTACACGCCTGCTGTACCTGAAAAGCATCAGCAGCTTAATTATTTCCGTAAGGGTGGATTCCGGGTGATCAAGCGCTCGGTGGCTCTGGGTGAAGTATTCAACAATGGCAGGGGTATTGGAGTGGCGGGCACCCATGGCAAAACATCCATCTCGACCATGCTTGCCCATGTGATGCACTCCTCCACCTTTGGTTGTAACGCTTTCCTGGGGGGCATCAGCAAGAATAGTTCAAGCAATCTCTACCTGGATCCGAACTCCAAGGTCATCGTGGCCGAAGCCGATGAATTTGACCGCTCCTTCCATACCCTTTTCCCCGAGGTGGCTGTCGTCTCCTCCATGGACGCCGATCATCTGGATATATATAAGACGGAAGAAAACCTCAGACTTGGCTTCGAAAAATTCATAGGACAGATCCAGGAGAAAGGGACCCTGATCTATAAGCACGGCCTGACGCCTGCGGTGCCCTATCATGTGGAGCGTTTTACCTACTCTCTGGAACAGAAAGAGGCAGATTACCATGTGGATATTCTGGAACGCAGGGGCCTTGCCTATGCCTTTACTGTGGTGGCACCCAATCTGGTATTTCCTACCATTCAACTGCAAATCCCCGGACTGCTGAATGTGGAAAATGCACTTGCAGCTCTGGCAGTGGCCCATCAGCTGGGTGTGCCTCCTGACAGCATTGCCCGTGCTTTATCGGAATACAAGGGGGTAGAGCGCAGGTTTGACGTTCGTGTATACAACGATCAGGGGGTATATATTGATGACTATGCTCATCATCCAACTGAAATTAAGGCCTTCCTGAGCTCTGTCAAAGCTTTGTTACCTGACAAAAAGATCACAGGCATCTTTCAACCCCATCTATTCACTCGGACACGTGATTTCGCCGATGAGTTTGCCAGAAGCCTGGAAATGCTTGACGAATTGATCCTGATGGAGATATACCCGGCAAGGGAGGAGGCCATTCCCGGTATCAACTCAAGCTGGCTCCTCGAGAAAGTGAAGCTCAAAGAGAAAGTCCTGATTTCCAGAGAGCAGATGCTGAGGGTGGTGAAAGAGCGGAATCCTGAAGTATTGGTCAGCATGGGGGCCGGAGATATTAACCAGTTCAGAGGGCCACTGACGGAGTGGTTTTTAAGACGATAATGCGCAGAATAGCTAAAATATTAACCTGGATAGGGATCGCAGCATGGTTTGTGGTGATCCTGGGTTTTGTTTCTGCCGAATCGGAAGAAGTGCTTTGTAATCGAATTGAAGTAGTGATTTCAGATACACTGGAAAGCCGGTTCATTACAGAATCAAACATCCGGAACATGTTCCAGTCAGCAGGACTGGAGCTCCAGGGTTATCCCATCAGCGAGATAAATATCAGGGAGCTGGAGGCCATGTTGGAGGAGCATGATCATATCAGGGAGGCGGAAGTGAATACAGATATCACAGGCAGAATGGAGGTGCAGATCGAGCAACGTGTCCCCCTGGTCAGGATCATGCCCAGGGGCAGCCGTGGCTATTACCTCGACACTGAGGGCCATACCATGCCTCTTTCGGATCAATTCACTCCGCACATCATGCTGCTTTCCGGTTACCTGTCAGACCGGGCAAGTGAAGAGGGGAAGTTGCAGGAGATTCACAGCTTCTGTTCCCATGTGTCGGAACATCCACTATGGAGTGATCAGATCGTTCAGATCTACAGGAACAGCAAAGGCGAATTTGAACTGATCCCCAGGGTGGGAGCCCACCAGATTTTATTCGGAAGTATGGATGGTTGGGAGAAGAAATTGCGGAACCTGGAGATGCTTTACGAGCAGGGTCTTCCGCTATACGGATGGAATACTTATGGAGTTATCAATTTGAAATATACCAATCAAGTAATATGTACTAAACGTTAAAACTATGGCAACAAACGAAAAAATTGTAGCTGCGGTGGATATTGGTACAACCAAGATCGTTAGCCTGGTAGGCAAGCTGAATGAACAGGGCAAGCTGGAAGTCCTGGGTATCAGTCAGACGCCTTCCAAAGGGGTTAAACGCGGGGTTGTATTGAATATCGAGGAAACCGTTAATGCTATACAAACTACTTCCTCAGAGGCCATCGAACAATCGGGATTGCCTTTTAATGAGGTATTTGTGGGGATCGCTGGTCAGCACATTAAATCTGTGAGGAACAGAGGATATATCAATCGCGATTCCTACGATGATGAGATTACCCGTGATGATCTGCAGCATCTGATCAACGACATGTATAAAATTCCGGTGGATGTGGGAGAGGAGATTATCCATGTACTTCCCCAGAGTTACATCGTGGATAACGAAACCGGGGTAAAAAATCCTGTGGGAATGTCCGGAAAGCGTCTGGAGGCCAATTTCCATATAGTGATTGGACAGATTTCTTCAGCCAGAAACATCGAGAAGTGCATCAACCGGGTGAATCTGGACGTGAAACAGCTGGTGCTTGAGCCCCTGGCTTCCAGTGCAGCAGTACTCACCGATGATGAGAAGGAGGCGGGTGTGGCCCTGGTTGATATCGGTGGCGGTACCACCGACGTAGCGGTTTACTACGATGATGTGATCCGTCATACAGCGGTGATTCCCTTTGGAGGCAACGTAATAACCCGTGATATCAAGGAGGGTTGTGCCATTCTGCAGAGGCAGGCTGAATCCCTGAAGATCCAGTTTGGATCGGCATTGGGCGACCTGGCCCAGGAGGATAAGGTGGTGACCATACCCGGAATATCGGGCAGAGAGCCCAAAGAGATCAGTTTCAGGAGCCTGGCATACATCATTCAATCCCGTATGGAGGAGATCATCGATGCAGTCTCCTACGAAATTGAAAATTCCGGCTACATGGATAAGCTCAGTGCGGGTATTGTACTCACGGGAGGAGGCTCCATGCTGAAGCATTTAAACCAGCTGGTGAAATTCAAAACCGGAATGGATGTACGAATTGGATTTCCGGGTGAAAAAATGGCGGCAGACTCTTCGGATGAAATCAATCAGCCCATGTTTTCCACCTCGGTGGGACTTCTGTTAAAAGGACTGGAGTACTACGATGAGAAGCAGGAGGAGATGGTGATCAAAGAGTCTGAGGAAGAGGCGACTGCAGAGCCGGTTGAAGAAATTGGCGAGGATAAGAAAGTTAAGAAGGGAGCAAAAAAGGGTAAGATCCTCGAAAACCTGAAAAACACCCTGAGTGATATTTTTGACGAGACTGATGTGAAAATGTAGAAAAATCCTAACCCATGGAAGATCTAATGAATTTCGATTTGCCGCCCGAGCGGTCCTCTGTTATCAAGGTAATAGGAGTTGGAGGTGGCGGAAGCAATGCGGTGAACCACATGTTTAAGAAGGGGATCCAGGATGTGAACTTTGTGGTATGCAATACCGATGCACAGGCTCTGCACAACAGCCCTGTGGCTATCAAGCTGCAACTGGGAGACGAACTTACCGAGGGCAGGGGTGCAGGCAGCAAAGCAGATATCGGTAGAGAAGCTGCTCTGGAGAGCATGGACAGCATCAAGGAGGTATTATCCAGCAATACCAACATGGTGTTTATAACCGCCGGAATGGGTGGTGGAACCGGAACCGGTGCTGCCCCTGTAATTGCCGGAGCTGCCAAGGAAATGGGAATACTGACTGTTGCCATAGTCACCATACCTTTCCGTTTTGAAGGCCCCGAGCGAATCAACCAGGCCATTGATGGTATCAACGAGTTGAAAGATCATGTGGATTCACTTCTGGTGATCAACAACGAAAAGCTTCGTGAGATATATGGAAACCTGACCGTGAGCAAGTCCTTTGAAAAAGCCGATGATGTTCTGGCCATTGCAGCCAAAGGGATTGCCGAGATTATTACGGTGCATGGATATATCAACGTGGACTTTGCCGATGTTCAAACAGTCATGAATAACAGCGGAGTGGCTATCATGGGTTCAGCCACCTCCACAGGGGAAGAAAGGGCGCGTCTGGCCATAGAAGAAGCGCTTACCTCACCCCTGTTGAACAACAATGACATCGAAGGTGCCAGGAGTGTGCTCTTGAATATTACTTCCGGAAGCGAGGAAATTACCATGGATGAGGTCAGTGAAATCACCGACTATGTAGTAAGTGCTACCTCTCGCGATACCACTTTGATCTGGGGAATTGGAAGCGACGAATCCCTGGGTGAGCAGATCAGTGTGACCATCATCGCTACCGGATTCAGGATGAACAGCATCCCGGAGCTGTACATAGGAAGAAAGCAGAAGCATTTTGTACCCCTGCGGGATGCAGGCAAGGAGGATGAGGATAAGGAAGGACGTTCCAACGCAGTCCCTCACCAGGGCTCTCTTTCCTTCGGAGTGAAGGACAAGGCGGATTCAGAGGATTCTGAAGAATATATCCTTATGGAGCAAAAGGAAGAAATCGATCCGGAAACCAGGGAGAAAAAGCTGGCCGACCGGGTAAGGAGTCTGCGTGAAACCCACGAAAAACTGAAAGACAGGGGATACCTGAATTCTTCAGGAGACGATGAGATTGAGGAGCTGGAGAACGTTCCGGCCTATGTCCGAAAGAAGATCCCCATCGAAAAGGAGAAGCACTCCGACGACCAGGAGGTAAGCCGCTATCGCCTTACCGATGATGCAGGAGACGATGAGGGAGGGCCAAAACTACGGCCCGATAACTCATACCTGCACGACAATGTAGATTAGAACACCCTGAAGACATGCTTAGTCGTTGCTGAAAATCAGCTCTGCTGATTTATAGGCTGCCTCCCTAAGCATGCCTTCAGATCCGCATAGATCTAATTGTCTAAAACTTAAAATGATTTCATGAAGAAATTTCTGATTGTTTTGTTCATTGCTTCTCTTATGTTCTCGTGTACGGGGAATCAGGAGAAAGAAACACAGGCTACAACATCCCAGGAGGATAAAATGGACTGGTGGAGAGAGGCACGTTTTGGTCTGTTCATCCACTGGGGTCTCTATGCGCAACCGGCAGGCGAGTGGAAGGGAGAAGAAATTGCAGGCATCAGTGAATGGATTATGGCCAGGGCAGAGATCCCTGTTAAGGAATACGAGAAACTGGCTGCAAGCTTTAATCCTGTAAAATACGATGCCGATCAATGGGTCAGGCTGGCCAAGGAAGCAGGAATGAAATACATTGTCATTACCTCCAAGCACCACGATGGCTTTGCCATGTTTCATTCCAGCGCCAGTGCCTATAACATTGTGGATGCCACACCCTTTGGACGTGATCCCTTGAAGGAACTGGCCGATGCATGCGAAAAACACGGGATCCGTTTGGGATTCTACTATTCCCAGGCACAGGACTGGCACGAACCAGGTGGTACTTACTGGAACATTGAATCCGGAGAACCTCACTGGGATCCGGATCTGGAGCGGGACTCTTTAATGAACTACATCGAGGGCAAGGCAGTACCCCAGGTAAAAGAGATTCTTGAAAACTACGGAGGATTGGACATTCTTTGGTGGGATACCCCCCGGGGGATGACCGAAGAGGCAGCTTTGGCACTCCAGAAGGTGGCCGATGAATACCCTGCCATGCTGACCAACAACCGCCTTTACCGTCCCTGGCCAGGCGATTTCACCACTCCTGAACAACATGTTCCGCCCACGGGACTGGACTACGATTGGGAGGTTTGCATGACCATGAACACCAGCTGGGGCTATAAACACTACGATAATAACTGGAAATCCAGCGAGACCCTGGTAAGGATGCTGGTGGATATAGCCAGTAAGGGAGGGAACCTCCTGCTTAATGTGGGCCCCACTGCCGAAGGTCTGATTCCTGAGCCCAGTGTTGAAAGATTGAAGGCCATGGGTAAGTGGATGAAGGTCCATGGAGAATCCATTTACGGAACTTCCGCCAGCCCCTTTTTCAAACTCACCTGGGGTAGATGCACCCAGCGGGTTGAAGAAGATGGCACTACCCTCTATTTGCATGTGTTCCAGTGGCCCGAGGAACATCAGCTAAGGCTTCCCTCTCTGGAAGTTAAGGTGGAGGATGTTTTTCTTTTATCGGATAAGGAGCAGAAACTGGATTCACGTAGGGAGGGAGAAGATTTGCTGATTAGTCTTCCCGAAACCATGCCCGATCCGGTGAACACCGTGGTGGTGCTTAAGACTTCCGGAGAATTGAAGGTTACAAGCAATATGCCGAGCCTGAAAGACGGGGAGATTGTTCTGCATGCGGACTTTGCCGACATTCATAACCCGGGCTATGGCACTCATGCCCTGCTTACCGGGTCAGATGAAGCAGCTCTGATCACTAACTGGGTGGACTCCCGGGTAAGGCTGGAGTGGATGTTTAATGCTCCAGAAGCCGGGACCTATCGAGTAAAAGCTCTGGTGAGTTCAGAAGAAGTGGCAAACATGACACTCAGGCTGGGTGCCTCAGAAACAGTTGCCCAGCTTACTTCCACCAGTGGAGCACTTTCAGAGCTGGATCTGGGAAGCATTGAAATCACAGAAAACGGAAATCAGATCCTTCAGATCCGTCCGGTCCGTGAGGAGTGGAGTCCCATTGAGTTGGGCACAGTCAAACTGGTGAAGGAGTAATACTTTCCGATCCCCATACACATAAATAGAAAAGGGTCCGCCGCGGCGGACCCTTCTTTATACATTTTAATGAAATGCTTGCTTGCGGAGTATATGGCATCGAGAAAGCCTAAGCTAGCCGAAGGCTAGGTTCAGCTTTGAGATGCTATATACGAAGTCTAGTTATAAAAGATCTCCAACCTGTTATCTTCTACATCAGCTGCTTCAACCAGGGCATTGTAGGCCTCGTAATTGCTTCTCGATTCCATGGTGAACTTCAGCCTGGTGCGGGCAGCATCGTATTCCGTTTCAGCCGGAGCAGGTTCACTGCGGTTGGTCACAGATACTACAAAGACTCCGCTTTCCCCTACCAGGGGAGCAGAAATCTGGTCCACTGGAAGGTACATGGCAGCGCCCACCACATAGGGTTCCAGACCAACACCAGCCACGTAGGTATTGGCAAATTTGATCTGTGTGGCTTCACCCACATTCACATTGTTTGTGGTACCGTACTGGTTCAAATCACTTACTCCGGCCAGTTCGGTATTCAGGCTTTCAATCAGTTTTTGGGCTTTTTTCTCCTTCTTCACTGCCAGTGTTATTTCTGCTTTTACACTTTCCAGGCTGGCATAACCCTCCTCCTTGGCTTCGGTAAGGACAGCTACAATGTATTTCTCGTCGCTTTGACTGAAAATATTACTGACGCTGTTTAGCTCGGCGGAATAAGCCCACTTGGTAATCTGAAGTGGTTCCTCAATACCGGGAATGACCTGCTGGTCTTTGGTGATGTTGGGTGCAAACCTGGGATCGAGTCCAAACTCACGAGCCTGCTCGGTGAATTTTTCAAAATCGGTGGCTTTGCCTCTGAATTTCACCGCACGGTTGTAATAATCCTGATTGGTCTCATCGCTGGCAAAAATATTTCTTACTACCGACGCCACCTGCACCTTACGAACGGGTGAACTTTGTTCTTCAATGCGGACAATATGTGTCCCGAATACGGTTTCCGTACTTACCAGATCCCCTCTATTATTCTCGAAACAAACATCGTTAAACTCTGTCACCATTTGACCTTCGGTAAACCAGCCCAGGTCGCCTCCAATGGCGCGATTGCTTTCATCGGCTGAATATTGCATGGCCATAAGGTTAAAATCTCCTCCGTTTTCAAGGACACCCATCAGACTGTCGGCCAGTTCGGAGACCATTTGCCTGTTGCCACCATAGGCCTGAAGGGATAGGAGGATGTGACGGGCTCTTACCGAGTCGGGTCTCATTTGTACATCCTGTGCGCGAGTCAGCTTATAGGAATCCAGATCGCGGTAGGGTCCAAAAATGGTTTCCGTTGAAGCATCGTATACCGAATCCCTGATCATCTCGGGCAACTCTTCGAAGGTGTAATACCTTACATCGAAGGGCTCGTCGGAAGTACCATTGACATACCTTGGCACCTCATCTACAGGGGTTCTGGCAAATTCGGCTTTGATCTGGGAAGTCCAGTACCTGGCTGTCTCCACGTCTTTTTCACTGGGCTCAACTTCGAAGACTACATATTGGAAGGTCCTGGAAGGGCTTTGCTTGTAATTCTCCTGGTGCTCCTTGTAATATTGTTTCAGATCCGACTCAGTGAAGGTGATCTCTTCATCGTTGACCTCGTTGAATGGCTTTGAGATAAAAGCGAAATCGGTACTTTTTCCAGCTTCACTTACATGGTCTTTCAAGTCCAGCGAGCTGGGCTGAAAGCCCTTTCTGACCAGGTTAAAATACTTCTGGTTCATTTTCTCATCGATGATCTCTTTCTCGATGAATAACCAACGCTTTTTCTCCTGCTCGAACTGTGGATTGTCCAGGGAGTTAAAATAGTTGGTCATTACGGCACGGTTCAATTGTCCTGTTTCAGGATTTGAGAACATCTGCCTGATAATGGGGTGGGGTTCACTTAGTGCAGGATTGCCACTTAAGCCAGCGCTCTGGTCGCCGGTTACCATGGTCTTTAGCTCGTTGGCACTTACGTAGATTCCCAACTTATCGTAGGAGCGTTCCATGATGGTCTCCCTGACCAGTCTTCTCCAGGTCTCTTGCTGAATCTGCTTTTCCAGTTCGGCATCCAGACTCTGACCTCCCGCATTGAGCTGGTAGAATTCCCTGAGTGCCTTTTCACGGTTGAGGTAGTCATTGATACCAACTCCTTTGCCGTTAATCTCAGCAACTGATTTCTTACCAATGGAAGAGGATCCTGAACCCATCATATCACCCAGGATGAATGCAAAAAGCGCAAGTCCGATAACGATGGCTACTAGCAGTCCCGCCTTATTTCTGATGTTCTGTAATGTTGCCATTTATATAACTATTTAACTAAATGTGAGCCTTAAAATTTGAGCGTACGAATATAGTAATAATTAGAGGTTTAATAAACACTGTTTGGAGAAAAATGCGGGATCAGGACCCGATCGCCGTCAACTCAAGCTTTTCTGCGTGCTTTGAACGTTCACTTGCCTTTTAAGCGCCCGCTCCGCCTGTAGAAATACATCACGAAAGCAAGTAAAGAAAAGAGAAAATAGTACCAGCTATCAGCAAAACCTGAATCTCTGGCCACATCTATTGCCATAAAGAGCAAAAGACCACCCAGTACAAAATAAACCACTTCGAATATTCCTCTTGCGCTATTCCTCATCTTCAACAATTATGGTCCCGCTGGAACCGATTAATGACCAATTGGAAAAATCCTGATTTGCCCGGAATCCCCGGCTTCCATATAGGATATTGTCTTCGTTATGCACCTTGGTGTAGGTGTCGGAATAAATTCGTTTTTCGTTTTCATTCCAGAACAATTCCTCGGTATAGAGGGCATCACCGTCTTCAAACTGACGGGCTACCACGTTCCCGGTGGCATGCCATAAACGCTCTTCCATATAGTATATGGCATAATCAGCCTTGATCTCCGATTCCATCTTCATGGAATCGTCGTAGAAATAGACTTCCATACCATCGGGAAACTCCATGTAAGGTCGCTCCACATCCGGGTATTGCTGGTAGGTTGGAGCATGTATCTGGACCTTTACCAAAGCCGAATCACTGTATATCACCTTAATATTGGTGCCTTGTACCGTGGGTCGCTCGGTATCATCGGTAAGCATATTGACACGCTCAATATCGTTTTCACAGGCTCCTGACAAAAGTGCCAGAAGAACTACGATAGTTGTTAAACTGCTTGTTTTCCGGGGCATAGCTCCAAATATACAAAAAAAGCCCCCGGTAAAAGGAGGCTTTTTAATCGCTATAGTAGTTTTATTATTTCCGTGAACGTACGGTGGTGTATTCGTTGATACAACCTTTCACCTGGTACGAATCACCTTCTTTCAGATCTCTGAAAAATACTTCTTCGTTATTGGGGTACTGACTTTTATAGTCATTAATCCTTTTATTGGCATCGGCAGTTACGCTTGGATCAACCGATTTGGCCTTGCTATACTTGTCAATGGCCACCCAGAAAGCTGTACGTTGCTCAAAATCATCACCCAGGTTGGTGCGTGAAAATATGATCGCATCTCCCAGAGTGAGATAGGCTTTTCCAAGACTGTTATTACGTGAGATGGCTTCACGGGCCCAAACGATGGCGTCGCAGTAGTCCTTGTTCGCCTGACTTACTACGGCTAGTTCGTAATACCATTCTGCACGGGTTTCATCGGGGATGTTATCACCAATAACCGCCATTTGAAGATACTGTGCGGCTTTCTGGTAGTCACTCTTGGCAATAAACAGTACAGCAAGCTGGTGAGCGCTTTCCGGACCGGGAGCAATTTTATACATCTGCTCAGAGGCATTCACGTATACATTGGCCCTGTCACAACCGGCTGCCGAATAAAACTTGATTACATTCTCTAAGAATTCTTTGTCGGTCTTATTGGCTTCGAACTTGGGCTCGAAGTAGCCATCCAGGGCTTCGCAGGTAAGCACCCCACTCTTGATCATCAGATCGTCGATGTTGTCTTTTGCTTTGGGCCAGCGTGAGCTCTTTTTCATCATTGCGTCCACAATTTCAGTGGCCATGAAATAGTCTGCAATGGTTTGATTGTCATCAATTTTGCCCTTTTGGTTCAGGGTGACACTGGAATTAACGAAAGTTACAATTACAGCATCACGGGATTTATTCTTCTGTATCTCAATACTCTCCTTCAGATATCCATAGGCTTTTTCCACCTCGTCAACGTCGGCGCGGCGATAACGCAGCAGATCAATTCCCTTTCTCCCTAAAATATTTCCTTTCCCTTTGGGAAAATATTCTGCCCGTCTGTCGTAGATCAGTAGCATGGTGTCGATCAGTTGTTCCTTTCTGGTCGGATCGGATGCAGACTCAATGAAGGAGCGGTACATGGTGACCCCTTGCACATACATACGTTCACTTGAAGCAGGACAGGTTCCAAATACTACTCTCCAGGGACCGATAGCATCCTTGTAGTTGCTGTGCTTGAAAAACTCCTTGTACAATGACAGGTTTTTGATACAATTTATACTGTCCTGGCCTTTACCGTATTTCGATCCGTCCTCCATCCCTGTCTGGGCAAAGGCAGGTAGGGCTAACAATACAGATATTGTTGCCAATAAGATGGTTTTGAGGGCTTTCGTTTTCATATTTTTTTAAGATATGCTGTTTTAATCAAATCTCCTTTTACGGAACCATGTATCATGTAAAGTTACATTAAATGTGATAATACCATAATTTTCTTTCACTAAATTGTATTCTGTAGTACCCCTGGTACCCAGCGTAAATGCCACATTTATACTTGATCGCAAAGTTTTTACAGGTATACCTACACCAAAAGTTATGCCATAGTCTTTTAGCTGTTGTCCGTTCACCATCAGGTAAGAATTAGTATAATATCCACCCGCCCTGTAGCTCATGAGTTTATGGTAACCTCTAATGGCTTCCACATCGGGAATATATTCAATTCCGAAGTGCATGGAAGTTGAATTGGTAGTGGTAAAATTCTCACCAGACATAGAGCCCATCCAATCCTGCTTGTAATAATCGCCGGTGATAATCAGCTTGTGAGGAATTCCGAAGGCAATACCAATGCCCATCTTTTGGGGTATGATGAGTGAATTAAATGTGGTGTCTTCTCCAATCAAATAATTGGGATCGACTATAACCGAATCGTTGAGAGGGACAGCATCTTCCGGATAAAATGAATTGCTAATACTGCGGTCGTTGGATATATTCGGAGTGGCTTTAAAGTCATAGACTCCACCCACTGAAAAGAAGAACTTGTCATCAAAAACCTCCTTGTACTGCAAGCCCAGTGTAAACACCGGTTTTCTAAGGTTGATGTTTTCAATGGAGGAAGGTGTTGAATATCCCGAATGTGTGGGAAATTCCACTGACCTCTCCCTGGTAAGTTTGCCCATCAGGTAATTCATGGTGACTCCCAGGGAAATTCTGTCAAACACTTTTAGCGCAGTCCCCACATAGAAGTTCATAATACCTCCGGAACCCGAGTAGTAGGTGTCCATGGCCAGCCCATTGGTCAGGTCGTCGTATTCCTGTTTGATATTATAGCCTATACTGCTGTAAGGCACAATACCGGTCGAAAATCCCAAATATTTACCCATGGATGAGGCAAAGGCCACATGATGTAAGTTCATGTTCCACCAGGTATTTGAATAGTTTTCGGTTTTGTACTCGTTGTGAAAAGTGTTGGCACCAAAATCAAAATAGACCGAAGTGCTGTCCAGTGCTGCAAATGAGGCCGGATTCAGATGATTGATCCTGAAGCCCTCATGTATGGCCAACCCGGTTCCCCCCATGGCCTGTCCCTGGCCAAAGCCCTGCCTGGCTAAATCTCCCAGGGCAAAGCGGGTATATGGGGAGTAGGTATTAAATTGACCGTTAAGCTGAAATGAAATGATCAGTGTGAAAACCAAACTGACCAATATTGGCCTATATCTCTCTGTCTGCATTGTGTTCCAATATTCTGTTAAGTCCTATGAGGTTCAGATTTGGGTCCACAAAGATGCTATTTTTTAGCTTTCCGACAAAGTATTTTGCATCCCCGCCGGTTAAAACTACCTGTAATTTAGGGTACTCCTTACTTATGGCCTCTATAAATCCGTCCATTTCGAACAATAATCCGTTAACTATTCCCGACTGTATGGCTTCCCGGGTACTGCTTCCCAACAAGGGAGGTTTTTTTTCCGGTCGTTCTAGTAAGGGTAATCGATTGGTGTACTTATTGAGTGACTTAAACCTAATTTCCAAGCCCTGTGAGATGTTCCCGCCCAGAAATTCCCCCTTAGCTGTGACAATGTCATAGGTAATGGCTGTTCCGGCATCTATTACCAGAACGTTTACATCCGGGTATATAGTATATGCTCCCACTGCAGCTGCTATTCGGTCGTATCCCAGGGTATCGGGTGTAAGGTAAAGATTTTCCAGTGGGATGGGGGTACAGTGGTCCAATTCTATACAGGTGGTATACTGGCTTCTGAGATAGTCGATAATTTCCCTGGAGTAATTCACCACTGAGGAGATGATAACTCCTTTCAGTCCGGGATAACGGGTATGAAAATAGCGGATTTCCTTACTTCTGATTTTTTCGTATGTAGCTGTTTCGACCACTTGGTTCTGGTCGCAAACAGCAATCTTACCGAAGGTGTTACCCAGGTCGAGGATAAGGTTCATAGGTGCTATCCCTTACTTAATCGAAGCAGGATCTGGTAAGCTTCTTCTACCGATTTTACCTGATCGCTTCTGAGGCTCAGCTTTTCCTGGTCTTCCCGCATTCTGAAAAGACCCGGATGAGCCTGTATGTTTCCAATTACCTCCTTGAACTTCTGTGAACGGTAGAAGGGTGATTCCGGATTGCTTACAAAATACGTGATCAGGATGCTTTTTTTCAACACCAATTTTTCAACACCTGTTCTTTGTGCCAGCCAGCGGAGCTGCACCACCTTCAATAAATCTTCCGATGAGGAGGGCAGGGGACCAAAGCGGTCTATGAGCATGGTCTGGAACTCCTCCAGGGCTTTTTCCTCCTTGATGGCATCCAGTTTACGGTAGAGCTCCACCCTTTCGCTGATATTGCTGATGTAGTGATCTGGGAACAGGAGTTCAAGATCTGTATCTATGTGACAGTCAGGCAGGAATACCGCTTCTTCCTGTGCGGGTTCTGCTTCCTTTTCGTAGAGATTGCTGAATTCTTTTTCTTTCAGTTCGGCGATGGCTTCGTTGAGAATCCTGTTGTAGGTTTCGAAGCCAATATCTGCTATAAACCCGCTCTGTTCTGCACCCAGAAGGTTGCCGGCTCCACGGATGTCCAGGTCCTGAAGGGCAATATTAAACCCACTCCCCAAGGTGGAAAACTCTTCCACCGCCCTTAGCCTCCTTCTGGCTTCCTGGGATAATAAACTAACCGGAGGGGCGAAAATATAGCAGAAAGCCTTTTTATTGGAACGGCCCACCCTTCCTCTCAGCTGGTGAAGGTCGCTGAGTCCGAAGTTCTGTCCGTTGTTGATAATTATGGTATTTGCATTGGGAATGTCCAGTCCCGATTCCACAATGGTGGTGGCAATAAGAACATCAAAATCTCCCTGCATGAAGTCCAGCATCACCGATTCCAGTTTTCGCCCTTCCATTTGGCCATGTGCCACCACCGACCTGACGTTGGGGGCCACCCTGTCCACAATTTCCTTCACTTCCATGATGTTTTGCACCCTGTTATGGATGAAAAACACCTGTCCACCCCTGCTTACTTCATATTCAATGGCTTCTTTGATGATTTCTTCATTGAAGGGGTGAAGTTCGGTAATAATGGGATGCCGGTTTGGAGGTGGGGTATTGATGATGGACAGATCCCGGGAACCCATTAGAGAAAACTGCAGGGTTCTTGGTATGGGGGTAGCGGTAAGGGTGAGGGTATCCACATTCAGTTTCAACTGCTTGAGCTTTTCCTTCACACTGACCCCAAATTTCTGTTCTTCATCGATAATTAACAGACCCAGATCCTTGAACTCAATTTCCTTCCCAACCAGTTTGTGGGTCCCGATAATTACGTCGATTTTCCCCTCTTTCAGTTTGGCAAGGATTTTTTTCTGGTCGGCCGGGGTACGGAATCTGCTCAGGTAGTCGACCGTGCACGGAAGACCTTTAAGGCGTTCCCTGAACGTATTGTGATGCTGGAAGGCCAATACCGTAGTGGGAACAAGAACTGCCACCTGTTTGCTGTCTGTAACTGCCTTGAAAGCTGCCCTGATGGCCACCTCGGTCTTCCCGAAACCCACATCACCACATACCAGGCGATCCATGGGAAAACCGGCTTCCATTCCGGATTTCACATCGGCGGTTGCTTTCAGCTGGTCCGGTGTATCCTCGTAAATAAAGGAAGATTCCAGTTCCTGCTGCAAATAGGTGTCGGGCGAGAAGGCAAAACCTTCCTGTTCTTTTCTTCGGGCATAAAGCATGATCAGTTCCCGGGCAATATCCTGAACCTTCTTTTTGGTTTGGGATTTTAGCTTCTGCCAGGCCCCTGTCCCTAGCTTGTAGATTTTTGGTGGCCCCGTATCCTTCCCCTTGTATTTTGAGATGCGGTGCAGGGAGTGGATATTTACATACAGCACATCCTGGTCCTTATATACCAGTTTGATCGCCTCCTGTATTTTTCCATTCACATCGATCTTTTCCAATCCCCCGAAAATACCAATCCCGTGATCCACATGGACCACGTAATCGCCCGGATTCAATCCCATAAGTTCTTTGGCCGACACCGATTCTTTTTTACTGAAGCGGTCGTGAAAGCGGAATTTATGGTAGCGCTCAAAGATCTGGTGGTCCGTATAATAGGCCTGTTTCAGGTCGTGGTCGGTATAACCTTCATGGATGGTTCGGGAATGTACCTTATACTGCAGCTCCGGGTCTATTTCATGAAAGATGGCCTGCAGCCTTTCCAGCTGCTTTTCGTTGTCGGATAGAATGTGATTGGTATAACCTTCGGAAGCTCGCTCTTTAAGATGGGAGCTAAGCAGCTCGAAATTCTTTTGAAAGGCCGGCTGGGGAGTGGTCTGGAAGCTCCAGATTAATTCTTCCTTTTCCCGGTGGGCAATTCCAAAAACAATCTGTTTAAACGTATCCATCAGGGTGCGGATTTCCTGACCGTTTTTCAGGAACTTGGCCTTTCGAATTTCCTCGCCGGATTCGGATTGTAGTTCTGTTCGCTGATACAGGGTTTCGATATGATCGCATACCAGTTCCGGATGATCCACCCACAGGGTGGTTCCTGAAGGAATATATTCCAGGAAGGAGATTCTCTTTTCGCCCATCTCATTCTCCCACTGGATGTTGGGGATAATATTCGCTTTTTTTACTGTTTCCAGGGATCGCTGGCTATCCGTATCGAAAATACGGATGGAGTCCACTTCGTCACCAAAGAAATCAATGCGGCAGGGAAAACTTGAAGCATAGGAGAATACATCTGCAATACCTCCCCGGATGGAGTATTGTCCGGGTTCATGTACAAAATCGACCAGCTGGAAACCATAGGTTTGCAGGACCTCTTCCAGAAAGCTCATGTCGATCTTTTCCCCCTGTTTGATTTCCAGGGTAGTCTCACTGAGTTGCCGTTTGCTTACCACCGATTCGACCAGAGCCTCGGCATAGGTGATGATGAAACTGGCAACTCTTCTTTCTGCCAGTCGCCTCAGGGTTTGCGTACGGGTGATTATATTGGCCTCATCGGTTTGTTGATACTGCACCGATCGTTTGTAGGAGGAAGGAAAAAACAGGGTGCGATCGGGACTTCCGTCCAGGGTTACCAGGTCGGTATAAAAATAGGCAGCCTCTTCCTTATCCTGAAAAATCACCAGGTGGGGTCCTTTCAGCTCGTTGAGGCAGGCATGGATCAGGGAGGCACGGGACGATCCGGATAATCCTTCCAGGTACTGCACGGGACGATCACCGGCTTCCAGTGAAGCCAGTAATTTCGCAAAAAGGGGGTGAGATGGATAGGGATTGTTCATAAGCTTAGCGTGGACAAACTTAACAAAAAAACAGGCATGGATACAGCTAAGGGATAGCCTTTGCAAGGCTGAGGACCGATCGGCGACTTCCTATTAATTTCCTTATATTTAGTGGTACTGCAATGTTAGAGTCAGGGTAAACAGAAGAAGATGAAGAAAAAATTCAGAGCACTAACAATGAATGAATTCATTGTTCAGCAGCAAAATGCTTTTCCCTATGCAACCGGAGATTTGACACGTCTGCTGGGCCATCTGGTGATTGCTGCAAGAATCGTAAACAGGGAGGTAAGCATGGCCGGACTGGTGGATATTCTGGGAGAAACCGGCGAAGAAAACATACAGGGAGAAAAGGTGAAGAAACTGGATGAATTTGCCAACGAGCAGTTTAAATCCATCCTGGGCTCAAGCATTGAGGTATGTGGCATTGCCACCGAGGAAGAGGAAGATCTGGTAAATTTTGAAAGCGATCTTTCGAGGGATGGGAAATACATAGTTTGCATGGATCCCATGGATGGCTCCTCCAACATCGATGTTAATGTCTCCATTGGAACGGTGTTTTCCATTTATCGCAGGATAAGTCCGGTGGGATCTCCTTCTGTGCTGGAGGATTTTCTCCAGCCCGGCACCGAGCAGGTTGCTGCCGGTTACGTGCTTTACGGTTCATCCACCATGCTGGTTTATACAACCGGTCTGGGGGTTACCGGATTTACCTATGATCCTTCCATAGGGGAGTTTTTTCTTTCACACCGTGAAATAAAGATGCCGGAAAAGGGGAGTACCTATTCCATCAACGAAGGAAACTACCTTAAGTTTCCGGCTGGAGTAAAGCAATATATAAAATATTGCCAGGAGATCGATCCTGCTACCCAAAGACCCTATACCTCCCGATATATAGGCTCTTTGGTAGCCGATTTTCACCGAAATATGCTGCTTGGAGGAATTTATATCCATCCCCAGTCCAACGCCTACCCCGAGGGAAAGCTCAGACTTACCTATGAGTGCAATCCCATTGCTTTTCTGACGGAACAGGCTGGAGGTCTTGCCACCGATGGATCAGGGAATCGCATACTGGAGATCCAGCCCCAGTCCATTCACCAGCGCATTCCCTTTTTCGCGGGTTCTGCCCACATGGTTGAACGGGCTCAGAAGTTTATGCAGATTAACTCCTGAATCTACTTATCTCCGCTCAGGTAGGAGGGTTTGGATCCGTCCAGGAAATCTTCCCGAACCGGACTGAAAACATCCAGAACCACACCAGCTTCCAAACATTTGGCTCCGTGAACCAGGTTGGGTGCGATGTAAAGACCATCACCTGCTGCAATTACCTGCTTTTTTCCATCAATGGTGAATTCGAATTTCCCGCTGTGGCAAAAGGTGGTCTGGGTATGGAAATGCGAATGTTGAGCCGCAACAATGCCCTTATCAAACTTTACTTTCACCATAATGATCTGATTGTCCCAACCAAGAATTTGCCGCGAAAGTCCGGGACCAAGTTCTTCCCATTCACTTGCACCGGCTTGTATCGCTACTTTACTGGATCTGCTCATTGTATTTCTCATTTAATTAGAATATTCCCTGTCCCAGGGTATATACCAGGATCAGGCCAATAATGCCTACAATGCCTCCCACTATACCCATGGGTAATAAATTACGTCTTATGAGGAGTCCTTCCACCCCTACCAGTCCCACCGTGGCACAGGCAGCAATCACATTGTGCACACAGATCATGTTGCCCATGGCTCCTCCAATGTTTTGCAAACTTACAATCAAAATGGTAGATATGCCCAGCTGCTCGGCAATGGAAAACTGAAACAGGGAGAAGAGCATATTGGAAACGGTATTGGATCCGGCCATAAATGAACCCAGTGCTCCAACAAAAGCATCCACCACCGGCCATGCTCCCTGAAAGATCCCGGTCATGGCTGTTGCCATGGCAATGGGCATTCCCACAATGTTTTCCGGATTGTTACCCGATTGCATCATGATCCTGACCATGGGAACGGCAAAGACCAGGGCGATGACCGGATTTTTGATTCGTTTTAAGGCTTCCGACCAGGCAGCACCTACCTCCCGTTTTTTCATTTTGAACAGAGGGATGCATAGCAGGGATACCAGGATGAAGGGCATGATACCTGGATTATACAGCGGGTCGACTGTTCCGCTGACTCCCGTTCCGAAAAGGCCGGAATAGTTAATGTCGGCAGCTTTGATCCAATCATAGACCGGAAGGGTCCTCACCCTTGATACAACCAGAAGCACACCAATCAGGACATAGGGTATCCAGGCCTTAAAAATGGAGCTTTTGGCAGCACCGGGTTTTTCCATGCTGATGGAACCCATCCAATTCGCTTCCCAACGTGAACGCTCCGGGAAATCCCAGGTGGTCTTGGGTACCAGGAAGCCGGCCCGTGTGGCAGGTACCAAAATGGCCAGTCCCAGCAATCCACCCACCAGGCTGGGGAATTCGGGGCCCAGCAATAGGGCCACAGCCACATAAGGTCCCACAAAACAAAAGCCTGCAAAAAGTGCGTAGGGCCAGATGGCCAGACCCTCCCTGATGCTCCTTTTTTCTCCGAAAAAGCGGGTCATCATGGCCACCATAATCAAGGGCAGAAGAAGTCCGGGGAGGGCATGCTGCAAGGCAGTCCAGACACCGATCTGATGCATGTATTCCGTGTAGCTCATCCCCGATTGGGCAATGGCCTGCTGAACGCTGGGAATGTCAAGGGAAGATTGTATGCCAATAAGCGTAGGTGTACCCACGGAACCGAAAGAGACAGGAGTCACATTGGCAATAAGGGCCACCATGACGGCTGCAAGTGCAGGGAATCCCAGGGATAAAAGCAAGGGTGCAGCCAGTGCAGCCGGAGTACCAAAACCTGCTGAACCTTCTATAAAACCTCCAAAGAGCCAGGCGATGATAATGGCCTGCACACGTTTGTCGGCCGAAATGTTGGTAAATCCCCGATTGATGGCTTCGATGGCTCCGCTTTCCCGCATGGTGAACAGTAGCAGGAGGGCTCCGAATACGATAAACAATATCTTAAAGGCAATCACCACACCATTCAGGCTTGATGCGGCAATCCAGGAAAGTGGGGTTTTCCATATGAAAAGGGCCAGTAATAGGGTGATCAGAAAGGCCAGAGGCATGGCCTTGGTGGCAGGCCAGCGGAATCCCACCATGAGAATAAAAATAGCAAGGATGGGCAGTGCGGCCAGAACGGCCAGAATGGCAACGGACATAGACAGAGATTTTAAGGAGAGATCAAAATATCCAAAAAATTCCAATAAATTTAGGCTAAGATGAATATTCTGATTGCACCCGATTCGTTTAAAGACTGTCTGAGTGCCCGGGAGGTCGCCATGGCCCTGGCCCGCGGGATCCAAAAAGTTCTGCCAGATCTTTCCCCAATCATTGCACCCATGGCTGATGGAGGTGAGGGCACTGTTGAATCGGTCATCGACGCCACAGGTGGTGAAAGGATCAAGTTGGTGGTTAAGGATCCTTTGATGCGGGATATTGATTCTTTCTATGGGCTCAGCGGTGACGGAAAAACGGCCATCATCGAAATGGCAGCTGCATCGGGACTGGAATTGCTTGGGGAAGATGAGCGGGATCCGTGGATTACCTCTACCTATGGAACGGGCCAGTTAATCGCCGATGCACTGAAGCGGTCCTGCACCAAAATCCTGCTGGGTATTGGTGGAAGCGCCACCAACGATGGGGGAGCTGGCATGGCCGAAGCACTGGGTGTTAAGTTTTCCGGCCGCTTCGGTGTCCTTTCTGCCAGAGGTGGGGGAGCCCTGGGTGAGATAGAATCGGTGCATATGGAAGACCTGATTGCAGGAGTTGAGGGGACAGAATTTGTGGTCGCCTGTGATGTGAGCAATCCCCTGTCGGGCCCCAGGGGTGCATCAGCCACCTATGGCCCTCAGAAGGGAGCTGACCCCGCGATGGTCGAAAAACTGGATCAAAACCTGCAACATTTTGCCCGGATCATAAAAGAGCAACTACATAAGGATGTTTCCTCGATTCCAGGCGCAGGAGCAGCAGGTGGATTGGGGGCGGGAATGATGGCCTTCCTGGATGCAAAGCTATCCAGCGGGTTTTCCATGATTGCGGAAGAAACCGGTCTGGAAGAGCTTATCAGGGAAGCCGATCTGGTGATAAGCGGTGAGGGTAGGATGGATAAACAGACCCAGTATGGGAAAACCCCCTTTGGAGTAGCACAACTGGCTAAGAAGCATAAAAAAGCAGTGATTGGAGTGGCAGGTAGCCTGGAAGAAGATGCGGGAGAATTGTATCAGAAAGGCTTTGATTTGCTGCTTTCCATTCAGGAAAAACCTGGTGATTTGGCGGAATCACTGGCCAGCGCCGGTCCATTGCTGGAGCGGACGGGAGAGAGAATCGCCAGAATGATCCAGCTTTCTGCTTAATCAGCCCTTTCTACCAGCACGTTTTCGTCCTCAGGAATAGCCGAAAGAATCGCTTTGTCCAGAGCGAGGACACGCCCAAAAACATTTACCGGACTGGCAGCTACCGGAGTACCTGAGTTGCTCACGGGAGTTGGCCCAAAGAAAATGCAGAATGCGGGCATGTTGGGCCAGTAAGCCAGATCGCCTTCCTCCACTTCGGCACGTGCATTCTCCTCCAGAGCGCATTGCACCGGGACTTCAAAATAGATTTCTTCGCCCCAGCGATTTACATTTCTTTGAAGAGGTAATGATTCATAAATGGCCCTGCCGGTGGGCGTATCAAACAGTTCTGCCTTAACCTGGGAAAGTGCAAATTTGATATTAATTCTCATCATACTTTAATATAATCCTTTCGATTACTAATTTTGAACTTCAATTTACGTTTTTTATTCAATAAGAACATGCTGGTTTTCAAATTTGGTGGAGCATCGGTTAAAAGTGCAGAGGCCGTAAGGAACATTGTGAAGATCCTGAAACGTTACGAACAGGAGGAGATTGTAGTAGTGGTTTCTGCCATGGGAAAAACCACCAATGCCCTGGAGAGGATTATCGATCGTTACGCTTTGGGGAAAACGGAAGAGCTTAAGCAAGAGTATAAAAAACTCAAAGAAGATCACCGGGATATTGTCAAAGGTTTGTTTGAAGATACCAGCCACCCTGCCCACAGGGCCGTGGAGGACTTGTTTGATGATCTGGGCGACCGGCTTGCCAAAGATCCCACGCTCAACTATGACTACGACTACGACCAGCTCATCTGCTACGGCGAATTGCTTTCCACCACGATCATTGGCCATTTCCTGAATTTTTCCGGACTACAGACACGTTGGATGGATATACGCCGTTCGCTGAAAACCAGCAACCAATGGCGCGAGGCTAAGGTGGACTGGGATCTTTCTACCGAGCTGGTGAATAAACATTTTGCGTTTAATGGGGAACAGATCCTCATTACCCAGGGTTTTCTGGGGTCCACCATTAACGACCAGACCACTTCGCTGGGCAGGGAGGGATCTGATTATACAGCCGCCATTCTTGCCTATATGTTAAAGGCTGAAAATGTGACTATCTGGAAAGATGTGCCCGGGGTGCTGAATGCCGATCCCAAATACTTCGATGATACCATTCTGCTGGATAAGCTAAGTTACCTCGATGCCATTGAACTGGCCTATTTCGGAACTTCTGTTATCCACCCTAAGACCATTAAGCCGCTGCAGAATAAGAACATAAACTTATTCGTAAAATCCTTTTTGGATCCCGATGCATCAGGTACCGTGGTGGGGAATCTGAATTATGACAAACTAACCCCCTCTTTTATTTTTAAAATGGACCAGGTACTGATACGGACCTCACCCCTGGACTTTTCCTTCATCAATGAAAACAACCTGGAGGAGATCTTTGGTATTCTGAGTAAGCATGGGATGAAAATCAACCTGATGCAGAATTCGGCCATTAGTTTCAAGATGATCGTGAACAACGACAAGCGTAAATTACGATTGGTGACAGATGAGCTGGAGGAGAAGTACAAAGTAGCTTATCAGACCGGACTGGAACTGGTAACCATCCGCTACTTTGACCAGAGCACCATCGACCGGGTCATGATCAATAAGGAATTAATTATGGAACAGCGGGGAGTCCAGAACATTGAACTCCTGATCAGGGATCTGGGTTAGGCCGAAGCTAGGCCCTTAATTCCTCACCCTCGGCACGTCTTCCATCCCTGTCCACAGTCACCACTTTGTAAGACTTACCCTTTTCCGAATCGGCAAAAGTAAAAGGCTCACGGCTTATCTGAGGCTTGTGCTTAACCTTGCCAGCCAGTTTTCCGTCCCTGAAGATCTCGTAGTGAGAAAGCGCAGCTGTGGCTGCAAAGGCTGTATCCCATCGAATCTCCATACCATCCTTCTGTTTCAGGCTGACGTTTTGAGGAGGGGTAAGATTCTGGAATGGCAGCTGGAAGTAATTGGTGCCTCCCTCTCCGGATTTAATGCTTGCAGTGCTCTTTTCAATCTCCAGCCTGCGTTTTTCGCTTATTCCCTCAGGTTCTACCTGGGCGGCATAATAATTTTGCACCAGCTGGCACTTCAGGTGATCCTCGGAGATCTGGCCGATGCCGATGATGGCCGTATGAATTCCGGGAGTGGTGAGTGCATATTCGATCAGTGGTTTGCTGGGTAATTCGGGAGTCCCTACGGTCCTGATCACGCCTTCATGGTCGCGCGTCCAGTTGGCATATTTGGAATACATGGCCCCGTCTGAAAATACTTTCATGGCAATGATGCCCATGTTTTTGGCCTGGGCCACCGGGATCACATTGTGCTGGTGGTTCAGATAAAGTTTGTCGTTGGAATTGATGGCTACCAGCATGGCATCCAGTATATCCCAGCGGTCCCTCTGGATCATGTTGATCATGGCAGGCGAATTGATGTGTCCCGACAGACCAATATGCTTGATCAGTTTTTCCTTCCTGGGATTGGTTCCGGTGAGGTTGGTTCCATCGCGGAAGTCCCTGAGGGTCACCAGCACACCAAAGTTTTCTTCTTTGTTTAAAGGGGTTTCCAGTCCCTTGTACATCACATCCACTTCTTCCTCGAAGTTCAGATTGTGGGTGAGTACCATGTCCACATAAGCTCCTTCGGGATAAGAGCCCTTTCCATCTCCGAACATCTGGGACAGGGACCTTTTCAGGTCGGCCACCGCTCCACCGGCAGGATCTCCATTGGACCAGTTGTTCACATTTTCCAACTCGGGAAATCCGGGCTTGCCCCATCGCTGATGGGTTTTGGTGGTTAGAAAAATGGATTTTCGTAAATCTTCATCGTAAGCTTCCTTACCCGGGATCAGATTCAGTTGCCTGAAGGCTTCTCCGAAGTGAATCTGGCTTTTGGCATACAGGTTGGAGGTGTCGTAATAGTTAACCCCCATTTTAAAGGCCTTTAAAATTATAGGTACAGGATCCATATTGGGATCGGTCCACTGAAGCGATGCCTGTCCCCCCAGTCCCAGGGTGGTCACCTTAAAGGGGATTTTTCCAAAACTGCGGGTCATGGGAGCAGGCAGTTGATCAATTCCGAAGCGGAATCCCGGAAGTACGGTTAGCCCTGCAGCGGCAGCTGCAGAGAGTTTGACAAATTCTCGGCGGGATAGGGTTTTATTTTTCATAGTAACATATTTTGATGATAGTCGTCCTAGTGATAACACAAGATAATAGAAAGGGTTGAAAGTAGAGCTGTACGAAAACGAACGCCCCCGTACGAATACGTGCTATTCAAGTTAAGGATTAAATATGTAAACACCAGGCAATGAGGATGGTATAAGGAATGGCACAAAAACTGTAAAACTAAATCAAACTTAAAACTCATGTGGAAGAATTTCCTCATTGTCACGCTGCGGAGCATCACGAAGAACAAGCTTTTTAACCTGATCAACATTGCAGGTCTGGCAATTGGCCTTGCCAGCGCCATTTTTATTATCCTGTATATCCTTAGTGAGACCAGTTACGACCGGTTTAATGAACGGGCGGATGATATTTGCAGACTTTATATGGAAGGAAAAATGGCGGGATCTGAAATTGTGGCTGCAGTCAATGCCCCGGTCATGGGACCTACCTTAGCTGAGCAGATTCCCGAGATTGAAAAATTCTGCCGCTTCGATTTTGCCAGGAATCGTCTGATGTGGACCGATCCTGACAATAAATTTCTGGAAGGACATATCATGTATGCAGATTCAAGCTTTTTTGAAGTATTTACTTTTGAATTGCTGGAAGGAGATCCCCTCACCTGCCTGGATGAACCCAATAGCATCCTTATCTCAGAATCGAAACTGGAGCAGTATTTTCCCGAAGGTAATCCCATAGGAAAATCCATTGCCATGGACAATGACTCGACCATTTTCCTGGTAAGCGGTGTTGTAGAGGATGCTCCCATAAATTCCCAGTTCTTTTATGATTTTATCTGCTCCTATTCCACCGATGAAAGGAGCCGTTCCACCAACTGGTTCAGCAGCTGGATGCAAACCTATTTTCTGCTCAGGCCCGGCTCAGATCAGAAAGCGTTGGAAGATAAGATCAATGTCGCCATGGTCGAAAACATAAGACCCCAGCTGCAGCAGTTTATGGGCATCACACCGGAAGAGTTTTTTGAATCCGGCAACAAGTATGGCCTGTTTGTTCAACCTTTGCTGGCGATCCATCTGGATAAGGAAATTGACATTCCCAATGATGCCGGGTATCGTCCCATCGGGAACCGCAGCTACCTGGTGATCTTTGGAGTCATTGCATTTTTCATTCTGGTGATCGCTTCCATCAATTTTATGAATCTGAGCACCGCCAGGTCACTGAGCAGGGCCAAGGAAGTGAGCCTCCGGAAGGTGGTGGGTTCCGGAAGGAAACAACTTATCAGGCAGTTCCTGTTCGAGAGTGTCTTTCTGAGTTTGATCTCACTGGCCATTGCACTGATCCTGGTTCTTTATTTCATGAAGCCCTTTAACAACATCATGGATCTGAACCTGGCATATGAGGATATTTTCAGCTGGTATATGTTACTTTCTCTGATATTACTCGCCGTGTTTGTGGGGCTGCTCAGTGGATCTTACCCCTCTTTTGTGCTGGCATCGTTCAAACCCATAGTAGCACTTAAGGGTACCAGTTCCTCCAAGAATGGAACGGGTTTTTTACGAAACATTCTGGTCATCATACAGTTCTCCATATCCATGATTATTATTGCAGGTACCCTGGTAATCTACTGGCAATTCAGGTACATGAGTCAGAAAGACCTGGGATTTGATAAGGAACAGCTTGTGGTGATAGACAGGACTGATCCATTGGGGAACCAGTTGGGAGCATACATGGAAGAAATCAAGACACATGCTTCCATACTTAATGCCACCAATTCAAACTCTTACCTGGGTACAGTACATAATACCAGTACCTATGGCATCAAAGGCAGACCTCGTGAGGAAAGTCCCATGTTTGCAGTTTACCGGTGCGATGAGGAATTTATGGAGACCTACAAATTTGAGCTGGCCACTCCGGAAAGCCGTTTCCTTTCGGATGAATATGGCTCCGATTCCTCTGCCTGCCTGGTCAATGAAGCTGCAGTGAGTAAGTACAAGCTGGAGGATCCGCTAAACCAGGTGTTGATTGCTCCCGATCTGGATGGATTTCACAACGAATTAAGGATTATAGGAGTGGTGAAGGACCATCATTTTTCAAGTGTTAAGCAGGAAATTACCGCACAGGTAATCTGGCTAAAATCCGAGGAATCCGGCGGCTACATCAGCGTAAGGCTATCGGCAGGTAAAGATAATGTGGATGCGGCTATGGGACACATCGAAAACAAGTGGAGAGAATTTGCAGGTGATCAGCCCCTGGAATATTTCTTCCTGGATGAGGAGCTGAACACCTACTATGCGGAAGAAAAACGAACTGGAGTCATTACATTGATCTTTTCCATCCTGGCCATATTTATTGCTTCACTGGGACTTTTTGGTCTGACTCTTTACAATTCTCAAAAGCGAATCAGAGAGATCGGGATCAGGAAGGTGATGGGTGCTACCGAATCAAATATTGTAGCGTCTATTTCGCTTAGCGCATTTTATGCGGTGGGTATTTCCATTGTAATTGCCATGCCTGTGGCCTACTTTATGATGATGGACTGGCTCAGGGATTTCCCATATAATATGGGCTTCAAGCCTTTACTTTTCTTATCTGCAGCCTTGCTGGCTGTAATAATTGCCCTGGCAACAGTTGCTGTCACATCCATGAAAGCGGCTCGCACCAATCCGGCCATATGTTTACACTATGAATGAAATAATGATTTATAAAATACAACAATTATGTGGAAGAACTTTATCAGAGTTACGGTACGTAGCATCAACAAAAATAAGGCCTTTAATAGCATCAATATTGCCGGACTGGCCATTGGTCTGGCCAGTGCCATCTTCATTATTCTCTACATTATCAGCGAAACCAGCTACGATCGTTTTAATGAACGATCGGCTGACATCTACCGTCTCTATATGGACGGCAAGATGGCAGGAGAGGAATTCAGGGGTGCCTGGGTGAGTTCCATAACAGGACCTGCCTTCCACGAGGAAATTCCGGAAATTGAAAATTTCTGCCGTTTCGATTGGGCCAATAACCGCCTCATGTGGGTCGATCCTGCCAACAAGTACCTGGAGAACCAGCTACTTTATGCCGATTCCACCTTTTTCGAGGTCTTTAGTATAAACCTGCTGGAGGGGGATCCTGCTACCTGTCTGGACGAACCCAGTACTATAGTATTGACCGAATCCAAGGCTCTGCAGTACTTTCCTGGGGGGGATCCCATTGGAAAATCCATTGCTATGAATGACGATTCCACCCTATACCGGGTGACCGGAGTAGTGGAAGAGGCTCCACGTACATCTCATTTCGATTACGATTTTATCTGCTCCTATTCCACCTATGAATCAAGCCGTCGAACCTCGTGGTTTAACAATCACATGCAGACCTACCTGCTGGTGAGGCCGGGTGCCGATCCGGAGCTATTGGATCAGAAACTGGAAGAAGTCACCCTGAAATATATAGGTCCCGAGCTGGAACAGATCATGGGGGTAAGCGTAGAAGAATTGTTTGCCACCGGTGCCAAGTACGGTTATCATCCCCAGCCCCTTCTGGATATTCATTTGAATGCAGATATTGAGGTTCCCAGCGATATTGGCTACCGTCCCAACGGCAACCGTACCTATCTGATTATTTTCGGGATCATTGCCTTTTTCGTGTTGATCATCGCTTCCATCAACTTTATGAACCTGAGTACAGCGCGGTCACTGAGTCGCGCGAAAGAAGTCAGCCTGAGAAAAGTGGTCGGATCTGACAAGAAACTCCTGGTGCAGCAGTTCTTGTTTGAAAGCGTATTCCTTAGTCTGGTCTCCCTGCTCATTGCCATAGTGCTGGTAACCTTGCTTCTCACTCCCTTCAATAACCTGGTGGGACTGGAATTGGAATTAGGGGATATTTTCCGCTGGTACATGATCCCTTCTTTCATACTACTGGCAGTCGTGGTGGGACTCTTAAGCGGGAGTTATCCATCCTTTGTTCTATCTTCTTTCAAACCTGCCTATGCCCTGAAAGGGAAGGGTTCTGCCAGTAACGGGACCAAATGGTTAAGGAATATCCTGGTGATAGTTCAGTTTTCCATTTCCATCATCATCATTGCCGGGACCCTTGTCATATACTGGCAGTTTAAGTACATGACCAACAAAGACCTGGGATTTGACAAAGAACAACTGGTAGTGTTGGAGCGTATCCATCCCCTGGGGCAGGGACAGGAGATTCAAACCTTCAAAAAGGAATTAACGAGCCACTCGGCGGTACTTGCAGCCACCAACTCTACAGCCTACATGGGAGCACCCAATAATAACAATGCCTATGCCATCAAGGGAAGGCCCATGGATGAAACGGTACTCTTCCATACCTTCTGGACCGATGAAGACTTTATGGAGACCTATCGTTTCGGACTGGCTACTCCGGATAGCCGCTACTTCTCCGAGGACTTTATCACAGATTCTCTGGCCTGCCTGGTCAATGAAGCTGCTGTGAGGAAATACAACCTGGAAGATCCCCTGAATCAGAGTATCATGTGGGGATTTGACGATCCTGCTGATGCTAAGGAGCTTAAAATCATTGGTGTTATGGAAGACCATCATTTTCTTACGCTTAAACATGAGGTTGGAGCCCAGATCGTAATCCTGAAGGACCGGAACTGGAATTGGGCCGGCTACCTGACCGTCAGACTTGCACCAGGTAAGGAGAACATTGAGGCCGGACTGGCTCATTTGAACAGCAAATGGGAAGAGTTTACCAACGATGAACCCTTTCAGTACTTCTTCCTGGATGAAGAACTCGACTCCTATTATGCCGAAGAAAAAAGGACCGGAGCGGTCACCATGATCTTCTCCATCCTGGCCATTTTTATTGCCTCGCTGGGCTTGTTCGGGCTTACCCTCTACAACTCCCTGAAGCGCATTCGGGAAATAGGTATTCGCAAGGTGATGGGAGCCACAGAGACCAGTGTGATCACCGTGATCTCAAAAAGTGTGGCCTATGCCGTGGGCGTTTCCATATTGATTGCCATGCCGGTGGCCTACTTTATGATGCAGGACTGGCTGAGGGACTTCCCCTACAACGTGGGATTCCAGCCTGTACTGTTTATCATTGCAGCCCTCTTGTCCATCGTCATTGCCATGGTTACGGTCACCATTACCTCGCTGAAAGCAGCTCGTACCAATCCTGCCATGGCCCTGCATTACGAATAGCAGGTCCTGGCCATATAGCCAATTTTTGATACGAATATTAGCCGGATCCCAACTTTGGGATTCCGGCTTTTATTTGTCTTTTAACATGCACTCTGTTTTTTTTGTTCTATATTAAAAGCCTTCAATGCACTTGAATATGAAAAAAACACCCATTGGAGAAGCAATGTTAATCCTGGGGTGTCTGGCTATTATATTGTCAGCATGTACCTTCCATAGCGAAGAAGAGCTTTACGGGATCGTACCCTGCGATACCACCTTGGTTACCTGGGATTATAACATACAGGCTATTCTGGAAAAAAACTGCGTTCCCTGCCACAACCCGGAGCTGCAATACAACGGAGTAAGGCATGATGTCTACGAGCTTGAACTGATCGTGGTGGAAGATGGCCGCCTGAACGGTGTGGTCAATCATTTGCCTGGCTTTCCCCAAATGCCATACCAGCTTCCCCAGCTTCCCGAATGCGAACGGCTTCTGATCAATACCTGGATTGAAAGGGGAGCTCCAAGGAATTGAATATGATGGGACTGAAAAACCATATGGTTATTATTTTCTTGTCACTGTGCATTGCACAGCTACATGCACAGGATCTGGACTCCATGCTCAGGGCCATGGAATCCACCCCGGGTCCCCTGTATACCCTGGGAACCTTTAAATCGACCCGGGTGGCGCTGGGACAGTCGGTCGAAACACCAGTCAGGGGGGATCTGACCTTCATCATCTCCCATCGCTTCGGGGACGTTCGGGGAGGACTTTACGATTTTTTCGGTCTGGATCAGGCCCACAACCGACTGGGTCTGGAATACGGTATCGGCGATCGTGCCGGTCTGAGCTTTGGTCGTAACTCCTTTGAAAAAACCTACGATGGGGCAGTAAAGTTTAAGTTGCTAAGCCAGCAAAAGGGAGCAAAAAACATTCCGCTAAGCCTAAGCTGGTACAGCGGGGTATTCATGAATACGGTGAGGTGGAGCGATACGGAAAGGGAAAACCTATTCTCTTCCCGACTGTCCTATGTGAATCAGTTATTGATAGCCCGTAAGTTCAGTAAAAAGCTTTCCCTGCAACTGAGCCCCACACATATCCACCGTAACCTGGTACTGCGTGATATTGACCAGAACGATGTTTTTGCTCTGGGATTCAGCGGGAAATACAATTTCACAAGGAAAATCTCCATCAATCCGGAGTATTTTTTGCTTATGCCCGGACAAACGGCCGAGGACTTTCAGAACAGTTTTACCCTGAATTTCGATTTTGAAACAGGCGGACACGTGTTCCAACTCCATATTTCCAATTCACGAGGTACCACGGAAAAGGATATTATAGCCGGCACTACGGGCAGATGGCTGGATGGTGACCTCTATCTGGGATTTAATATTTACAGGATATTCCCCTTAAGCGAAAAGCGAAAGAACATATATTAACTACCTGAACCTTGCTGAGACGCATATATATCGTTCTAATCATAAGCGGCCTGGGATTACCGGCCCTGGGACAGGGTGCTTCGGTTTTCAGTGCACGTAACGGAAAAGCTTATTTCCTTTCAGATGCTCCCCTGGAAATGATCTCCGCTACTTCGAACAGCTTAATTGGGATCCTGAGTATAGAGGACCGCCGTTTCAGTTTTTCCATCCCGGTTAACACCTTTGAGGGATTTAATTCTGCCTTGCAGCAGACCCACTTTAACGACGATTACCTGGAAACAGATATCTACCCCAATGCTACGTTCAAGGGTAAGGTCATCGAAGAAGTGGATCTGAGTGTTCCGGGGCGCTACAGGGTCAGGGCCAAGGGAAAACTGGATATACACGGACTGGTCCATGACAGGATCATTCGTTGCGATGTGGTGGTTGAAGCAGACAGAATCAGGGTAAAAGCCCAATTCACCGTATTCCTTGACAACCACGATATCAAAATCCCGTCCATCGTGAATCAGAAAATTGCCGAAGAGATTCAGGTGGAAATTGATTTTGATATGCAAGCTTCAAACTAGTCTGCCTATGCTGAAATCCCGATTCCTCATATTGTTCCTCAGTTTTTCAATGGCTCTTACAGGGCAAAGGCCCTACCAGAGGTTGCACGAGTTGTTCAGTGGAAGAGAGGACTATCGGGTCGACTGTATTCTTCAGGATTCCACGGGGATCATCTGGTTCGGCACCAACAAAGGACTGGTCAAATACGATGGGTTTATCTATGAGAAATTTACCATTTCGGACGGACTGGCCGAAGACCGCATATCCACCCTTTGCAGGATTCATCCCGATCTTCTGTGGATCGGCCATACCGGGGGGGGAATTACTCAATACGATGGACGCAATTTTACCAGTTTTGAACCGGAAGAAGGTTTGGGTGAGGTAGAAGTCACCGATATGGCTGTAGATCCCTCAGGTCTGATCTGGTATTCCACCATGGGTGAAGGCTTATTCAGGTACGATGGCAGGCACCTGGCCAACTTTGATACCGATGACGGACTTTCCGACTCGTACATCTACGATATAGAAATTGATGGGGAGGGCGCGCTCTGGCTGGCCACCGACTATGGTATCAGTCATTTTGTCCGCGACACCTTTCAGCGAATTTCCATGAGAGATGGCCTGCCGGACAATATTGTGCGGGTACTGGAGATCTCGGATGGTCGCATCTGGCTGGGTACCGACGAAAGCGGGATCTCCTCCTACGATCTTTTATCCGGCACTTTTATGAATTTTGGAGATTGGGATTACGGACCGGTTACAGGAATCGTTGTCGATAAGGGAAAGATGATACATGTGAGCACTGAGCGCTCTGGTTTGATTGAGGTGGAGATCAGTGAAGATACAAGTGCCATATACCGGCAGATTACCGAAGCTGAAGGATTAATCTCCAGTCGTTTGAATACGGTGATCAGAGACGCTGAGGAAAATCTATGGATCGGGGGAAGGCGAGGTGTGGTGCAGTTGCTTCCTCCTTTGTTTGAATTTCTGAGTAAGGAATCCGGTTTGCCCTTTGAAAGGGCCAATAGCCTGATCAAGGATATACATGAGAACCTTTGGGTTTGCTCGGAATCGGGATTGTTCAGGGGAGTTCCGAATAGTTCCGGTCAGCTGAGATGGGAGAATATGTCGGAGCGACTATCCCTGGAAGGAATAAGTTTTATATCTCTGTATGAAGATGCCAGGAATTCCATCTGGGCCGGAAGCCTGGGAAGGGGTTTGATCATCCTTGACCCGGAGCGAATG
>Ga0180435_10000394_pt1 | contig 45588 bp, 27 predicted proteins | sample SS_ome_3_FD_132467 | JGI IMG/M metagenome (GOLD analysis project Ga0180435, IMG submission 132467) | Hypersaline lake sediment archaeal communities from the Salton Sea, California, USA - SS_3_S_1 metaG | ecosystem: Environmental > Aquatic > Non-marine Saline and Alkaline > Hypersaline >... | reverse complement strand
TTCCTGAAACACGCCTTCGACGTAGGATGGATCGGACCGGGCGTGCAGGTGCTCCTGGCGGTTGCCGCAGGCGGGGTCCTTCTGGGACTGGGCGAGCTTTTCCTGCGTCAGGATATGCGCCCGCTGGGGCGAGGCCTCATCGGCGGCGGGATAATGGTCCTCTACGCCGCACTGTTCGCGGCGTACTCGCCGAACTTCTACAAAACACCGGTCATCGAGAGTCAGGAACTGACCTTCGCGCTGATGTGCGGGGTCACTGTAATCGCCATGGCGCTTGCCATTCGCCACGACGCGATCTCCATATCCTTCCTGGCGATACTCGGCGGAATGCTCACGCCGATCCTCGTGTCGAAAGGGATCGACGCCAGGGATACGCTCTTTTCGTATATCCTGCTGCTGGACGTCGGAGTCCTGGCGGTGGCGTTCTACAAGAAATGGCGGGCCCTGGACACCCTGGCGTTTGTCGGGACGATCGTACTGTTCTGGGGATGGTGGTCGAAATTCGGGATCGGAGCCCCCGTCGGTCCGCCGCTGGCTTGGCTGGCTGCGTTCTGGGGCCTGTTTGCGATACTGCCCGCGGCCCATCACATCAGACGCCGGACGGAACTCACCGTAGAACGGCTGCTGATGTCGATGGCCAATGCGACATACGGATTCGCCTTCGCCTACCTGATACTCGAAGGGCGCCCTGAAGATCTGGCCTGGGCGGCGCTTGTAATGTCGGGCGCTTACCTGACGCTCGGAGTGCTCGTCAGGTTCCGCGGCCGCGACGCCAAGGCGATGTTCGGATTCATTTCAATGTCAATGTTGTTCCTGACGCTGTTCGCCCCGCTGCGATTCGGCCTGAACGGAATCACGCTGGCCTGGCTGGGCGAAGCGGTCGTGCTGGTCTGCCTGGGGTTCCTGTTCGATTACCGCCCGGTGCGGATCGGGGGCTTCATCACGCTGCTGTTGGGTACGGGCCGGGTCTTCCTCGTTCACTACAACCTCGCGGCGATCGAGGGCGATCTGCTCCCGGCGTTCGCCAATACCAACTTCTGGACCATGATGTGCGCCCCGATCGCCGGAGGTCTGATCGCCGTGGTGCACCAGTTCCACCGGCGCAAGTCAGAACCCGAGGACAAGCAGATTCAGGCAATCTGCACCATCGGCTCGGGACTTCTGGCGCTGATGCTGCTGAGCATCGAAATCGACAGGTGGTTCCGGGGCCTCGACGAACTGACCTGGGCCTATCGGACATACCTGAACCACTGCTCGAAGATCGCGCTATGGACGATCGGGGCCGCGGCGTTCCTGTCAGGGGCCCCGAGTCGGATGGCCCGCCCGCTTCGCATCGCCGGGCTCTTTCCGCTGCTCGGCGCCCTGGGGCTGGCGGCCTATACGTTCACCATAGACCACGGCGCCTCGTGCATCGGAGGGCTTAACCCGCTGTTCGGCGCGTCAATGCTGGCCTGCGGGGTGATCTGGGCCTACAGCCTGTCGTGGGAAGATGAGCAGACCAGGAACACCTGCGTTGTCGGCTCGGCCCTGATCACGCTTGGATTCTTCAGCCTGGAGTTGGACCACTGGTTCCAAACGCTGGATTTGCCGGGACAGTACCTGCATTATCTGGAAGTTTGCGCGATGTCGGCCCTGTGGACTGTCGCGACGCTGGCGTTCATGGGCGGCTCGCGGCTCGGACAGGCCGCACGGGGGCTGCGAAAGACCGCGGTCGTTCCGCTGATCGGAGCCGCGGTCTTGATCGTATACGCGTTCGCACTCGATCCGATAGACGAACCGGGGCTTTTTGTAAACATCCGATTCGCGGCGGCCTTCTTCGTTTCGGTGGTGATATGGATCCAGAGCCTCACCTGGCCGGACGAGAAGTCGGGTCCGGAACTGAACATCGTAAGCAGCTACGCCACAGTCGGCCTGATTTGCGCCGAAGTCCTGCCGTGGGTCTGGCGAATGGCGCCTGTCTGGAAGGTCGACCAGATCTATACGACATACTGGGTCGCAGCGATGCTGACCGCCGCGTGCGCCGCGGCGTATCTGGCGATCGGCAGGATGCGAAAGGCCCGCGAGGCCTATTGCGCCGGCCTGGCGCCGCTGATCATCGCGTGGTTCTGCTCGCTGAGAATCTACTTCCTCACCCCGCAGGGCCGGATGCTGATGTTCGTCAACCCCCGCTTCATCGCGGCGATGCTGACTCTCGCTGTCATGCTGGTCTGGCCGGCGGTTATGAGATCGGATCGACGGGAATCCGACGCGCCCAGCGAGGCGATCGTCCCGCTGTACGTATGGTTCACCGCATCGCTGCTGGCGCTGTTGACGATCGAGCCGGCCGGCTGGCTCCATCGCAACATCGCCGACATTGACCAGTCGGCCTGGACGGTCCAGATGTCAATCAGCATCGTCTGGGGGCTCTACGCCTCGGCAATGCTGTCGATCGGTTTCTGGAAGCGGGTGACGCCGCTGCGACTGGCGGCGCTGGCGCTGTTCGGCTTGACGGCGGTCAAACTGCTCGCGGTCGACATGGCCAATATCAGAAAAATATACAGAATTGTTTCATTCTTCGTCATGGGAATACTGATGGTCGCCGCATCATACGCTTACCACAAGGCGGAAAAACGGCTGAAAAAATCTGAGCAGGAACTTGACATCCCGCAGACGAACGCTCATTAGTTGTTCTTTGTAAAATAGTTAGCGGATATCGAAAGAAAACATCCCGCCAGGCCGATTTGAGGCGTTATGATTCTGGTTAATTTGAGACAACCGGGTCGATATATTCACCATAACGATGTTGACAGATTATACGGCGTCCTGTATTCTAGTAATTGATGCGGGTTGGGCTTAAGTCATGCCGACGCCAACCCTTGTTCGCTCACGGGATCGGCTGCTCCTGAGATTCGTCGATCCACAGAAACTCAAAAATAAGGGATATGCGAACAGATGAAAGGATTGAGCGGTAAAACACATTGGATAGCGTTCCGGACCTTGCTTGCTGCCGCTGTTGTGACAGTAGTATCCTCGCAGGGGTTGGCGCAGCCGACGGCGTCACGCGTTTACGACGAGCAACTCCGCGCCTCACTCGACCAGTTCGACCCGGAAACTCGTGAGAACAGCGTAGACTACGGCGGGTGGCTCAATGTCGCGTTCTTCAACTACGACGACGCGGTGGCGCGCACGGAACGCCAGATGCAGCGATATGAAGCGCGAGTCTGGGCCAGCATGAACCTCGCCGGCGTTCACAAGTTCTACGTTCGCGGACTTGCAAGCTACGACGACTGGGCCGGCGGCAGGCACGGCGACTATGAAACGTCAGTCGAGCGCGCCTGGTACCAGTTGAACCTGACCAAGCTCCTCCAAGGCTCCGGCGGACAGCGGCCTCCGATGGACGTCAAGGTCAAGCTCGGGCGCGATTTCACCAAGATCGGAACGGCGCTGGTGCTGTCGACTACGCTTGATCAGGCCCGGGTCGACGTTGCCTTCGGCGACTGGGAGCTCATGGGATTCATCGGACACACCCTTCGCGACTCGTGGAACATAGACAATTCACCGGCCGTCGCCAACCGCCAGCAGAGATGGATAAGCGGCGCTCAGTTGACGTATCGCGGATGGAGCAAACACCGCCCGTTCGTCTACTTCATGCACAACGACGACAACACCGACCCGTCAGGCTCGGTGGCGGTGCCGGGGCAGAAATACGAGTACAACTCGGACTACATAGGAATAGGCTCCACCGGCACGTTGTGCGTCCCGAACCTTAGATACAGCGTTGAAGGCGTCGCGGAATTCGGCAGGACGTACTCGCGCCCGGACTTCGACCTTAATCCCGGACAGACCGACAACATACGCGCACTGGCGTTCAACGCCATGATCGAGTATCTGTTCGTCGACTGCCCCACCAGACCGAGAGTGGGATTCGAATATCTCTACGCATCGGGCGACAGCGATCGTGCGACCAATCCGATAGGAACAGACGGCGGGAACAGAGGCGGCACCGCGGACTACGGTTTCGGAGCGTTCGGCTTCCGAGATCTGGGCATCGCGTTCTCGCCCGAAATCTCCAACATTAACGTATACGCCATTAACGCCAGCTTCTTCCCGCTGGAGCACATCGAGATGTTCGAGAAGATGGAGATCGGGACAAAGCTGTTTTTCTACAACCGCGCACGCGGCGCGGCGCCGATCAGCGATCCGACGACAACCAGCCAGGCCGAAGCCACGGGATTCGAGATGGACTTCTTCTGCAACTGGCGGATCGCCAGCGATCTGGCGTTCACCATGCGGTACGGTTCGTTCTTCCCGTCGCACGCATACGACGGCGGCGACAAGTCGGCCAGGCAGTTCCTGTACGGCGGCGTTGTCTTCAGCTTCTAGACCCCTTCGGACTCGAGCGGTCCGCGAAATAGGAAAAAAATACGATGCAAATCAGATCAAGGCGCTATTATTTGCTGATAGCAGGGATGCTTGCGGTTGCGACTCTGAGCGGTTGCGGGTCGCAGCTTTCGGTCGTCGGCAAGGATGCGAAGCTGCCGGCCGATGAAAACTCCGCAGCGTTCCTGGACAGAATGTCCTCACAGGACACCGTAACCCAGAACGACGCCATGAGAGGCATACTAATGCTCGAAGGCGGAGACAAGACCGACACGTTCAAGCAAAGAGTCGACGCTCTGGTCGACAAGAAGATAATCCCCGCCGGCTCGTACGACGCTTCAGCAAAACTGTCCAGAGGGCTGCTGGCCCGGATGATCTGCTGCTCCTGCGGACTAAAAGGCGGAGTGATGCTGAGAACAACCGGTCCGAGCGAACGGTACTGTCTCAGGGAACTACAGTACAGAAAAATGATGATGAATGGCTCCGGCTCTACCAAGATCAGTGGAATGGAGTTCGCCTCAGTGCTGACAAGGGCCGAGATTTACAAGCGAACAAGGAGGTTCCCCGACATGGTTGGTGATACCGACTAGCAGGAGAAGATCATGCTTCGATATACGATTATCATAGGGGTTGCGGTTGCGCTATGCTCAGGCGCCGCCATGGCCGAAGACAACAAACCCGCGGTCGATAAGACCGCGAAAACTACTGTTAAAGCAGCGGTTGCGAAGCCCGCGGCCAAAGCGCCGGCGGCGAATCCCGGCGACAAACTTCAGGTCACCGTCGTGTCGGTCTCGGGACTCGCCGAGAAGCGATCGGCCTCCGAAGAAAAGGCCGAGTGGTCCGCGGTGAAAGCCGGCGACGTCCTGGACGAGATGACTCTGCTTCGAACCGGACTCGGCGGAAAGATCGTGCTGAAGTTCGCCGACAGGGGCGACGTCACCGTGAAGAGCGGGACGAAAATCGGCATCGCCTCATTCCGCAAACGCGGAAAACTGGTGCAGACCAGAGTCGGCCTGAAGTACGGCGCCATACGCGCACAAGTCGACTCCAGCAGAGGAGCCAACGACTTCCGCCTCCGCACGCCGGCCGGAACGCTGGCGGCCAGAGGCACCGGCGGACACTTCGCCATGTGGGGCGACTTCCTGTTCCAGGGCAAGGGAACCGGCGGGGCCTGGGGCGGGAAGATCAGCTCCAGAGTACTGGCCCTGATCGCCGGGCAATGGACCGACAGCGAGCTGAAGATGCCCCTGTCGATCCTGCTGGATAAATATGGGATCACCCTCGGCGACGAATACGGCGGACTAACGCCCTCCGAACTCAAGAACCTGCTGATGAACGGCGGCGGACGGGGAATCATAGGATTCATCGGAAACCCCAGGAATCCGGGCTCGCCAAAACTGATTCTGCCCGGGGTTGTCCCTATGGGGGTTCCGGTAGGCGGCCCCATCGACGGATCTGACGATCCCGACAGGTACATCGACGATCCGGAGCGCGGACGCGATCGCTCCGGAACCGCGGTAGGCGGCCCGCTCGGCGGCTCCGACGATCCGGGAAGATACGTCGGCGACCCCGAACGCGGACGCGATCGCTGATCGACGTGTCCTGAAACGGAGCGTCGAAACGGACTCCGAAACACCAAAAGCCCCGGCGAACGGCGACGTTCATCGGGGCTTTGTTCATAACCGCATATCAGGGTTTCCCTTGCCCCGGACCGACTGCCGGATTAGTCTCTTGGAATGACTGACAAGCCTCTGAAGACATCCCGTCCGCTGGCCGCGATCATGCTGGGACTGCTCGGCACGCTGATTGTCCTGGCGGCCTTCTGGGCCGGGCTCGACACCGGCCCCGAACTCAGTTCCCTCGACATGCGGTTCGAACTGACCGACGCCGAACTCCCAAACAACATTCTCCACGTCAACATCGACGACGGAAGCCTGGAGTACGTGGGACGCTGGCCCTGGCCCAGAGAGAAACTCGCCGCCATCATCGACGTGCTGACCGACTGCGGCGCCAAGGCGGTCGTCGTCGACCTGATTTTGAGCGAGTATCAGTTGGTCCGATACGAAGCGCAGGACGACGATCTGTATGAGGGCAGCGACAAAGAGGTTCTATCCCAAGGCGCGCCGCCTCAACCGATCTACGACGACTCCATCCTGGCCGGCTCACTTTCCAGGGCCGGCAATGTCTTCCTGGCTACGCACATCAGCGTCACCCGGCAGAGTTCAAGAACCCTTGACACGTACGAAGCGGTTTCCAGGTTCATGTCCGACAAACCAGACATCGACCGCCAGGAGATCTTCGACAATCTGCCGGGCAACCGTGTGGATCTGTCGAAAGCCTATCTTCGCAAGCGGGCCGCAAACGCGATGAAGCAGTTCGCCGTGGAAGCCGATCGCCTCGGCGATATTCCCATCCGATCCGGTCAGATGTTCCCGCCGCTGGTGACATTCGTAGAATCGGCCGCCGGAGTCGGATGCGTAGCCTATCTGCCCGATCCGGACAAACTCGTACGGAGAACCCCGCTTCTGTTCAAGAGCGGCGGAGATGTATACCCTCAATTCGCCGCGGCGCTGGCGCTGCGGGAACTGGCCGATCGCCACGGCGGCATGGAGCCCGTCGCCGCGGACAAGTCCAGCCTGACCGTCCGATGCAAGGACGGAACGCGGCGGCGAATCCCCCTCGACTCCGACGGTGCGATGATGATCCGCTGGCCCCGACAGGCGATAGGAACCGACACGTACGGACTGGAGCACATCCCCGCGGCGACTGTCGTGAAGATCAGGATGGAGAAGGATGCCGCCGAACTCAATTCATCCCGCATCCAGGGACTCCGCATGCAATTCCTCCAACTGGCCCAGGCCCTGCCCGAGAAGAAAGAGATCAAGGATCTTTACTGGCAGCGCCACGCCCCGCTGGTCGAACAGTTTGACAAGGCCTATTCCGAACGAATCAGTTTCGAAGGATCTCTCTACAAGACGATGCTGTTCCGCCCCTCAACGGCCCCCGACTCCCGAAAACTGGATGAGCTGAAGAAGATCGAAACGGACGTCCAGAAACGCCTGGAGGACGTCCGGGCATCCCTTACGGAGATACTGAGAAGACCCGGGAACATTGAAATCTTTCTGGGCAAACCGACCTCGTCAGACGACCCGGCCGAGCGGCGGAAGTATCTCAAGCGGCTCGAGCATGCTGAGGAACTGCTTGCCCTGGAGACCCAATTGCTGGCCAATAACCGGGAGATCGAACGAAACATCACGCGATTGACAGACGAACTGAAGCCGAAGATCGCCGGTAAGATCTGCATGTTGGGCGCCACGGGAGAAGGCGTGCCGGACTTCGTGGCGACTCCGATGGGGCACCTGACGCCTGGGGTGTTCGTCCACAGCAACATCATCAACACTATCCTGTCGGGCCAGTTCGTCTATCCCGCCGGAATGCCGGCCAATACGCTCACGATCCTTTTCGCCGGAGTTCTGATCTCATTCCTCGCCGCCACGCGTCCGATCCTCCAGTCGGCCCCGCTGTCGCTGCTGGCGGCGATCGGTTACGCGGTAGCCAACGCCCTGGTGCTGTTCGCCTGGTGGGGAATATGGCTGGCGTTGGCGGCCCCCCTGGCGGCTATGTTCGTCAGCTTCCTGTTCGTCACGGGATTCCGCCAGTTGACCGAAGAACGCGCCAAACGGCAAATCCGCGACAGGTTCGCCAAGTCCCTGTCCCCCGCGCTGGTTGAGCAACTGCTCAGCGACCCGCAGCTCGCCAGCCCCGGCGGGCGGAGCACTGAGTTGACCTGCATGTTCTCGGACCTGGCGGGCTTTACCCCGCTGTCCGAATCGCTGGGGCCGCAGGAAACCGTCAAACTCCTGAACCGCTACTTCGACGGCGTGACGGACATCGTCCAGAACCGATGCAGCGGATATCTGAACAAGTTCCTCGGCGACGGCCTGTTCGTACTGTTCGGCGTGCCGATCAAACTGTCGGACCATCCGTCCCGCGCGATCGACGCGGCGCTGATGTGCCAGGAGGCCGCAGCCGATCTGAACGAGTCCCTGGCGTCTGAGATGAGCCGTGACATCAAGCTGAAGGTCCGCATCGGAATCCACAGCGGACAGGCCATGTTCGGCAACTGCGGCTCGACGGAGCGAGAAGACTACACCGCTATCGGCGACTGCGTAAATCTTTCAGCGCGGCTCGAGTCGGCCAACAAGTTCTTCGGCACGAGGATAATCGTCAGCCGGCACGCCTGGGGACTGTGCGACCGCGAGGAGATCGTGACCCGCCCGCTGGGGAGGGTCTTCATCACGGGCGTCAAGAATTCGCTGAATGTCCTGGAGGTGATCGGGCCGATCAGCGAAATAGGGAGATCCCATCGGCAAGCGATCGCGCATTTCGCCCAGGCGATGGAGTTGATCTCCAACCGCCGGTTCGCCGACGCCCTCAAAGAGCTCCGGCGGGCCGACGAACTCCACCCCGGAGATTCCGCCACGAAGACGTACCTGGACATTTGCGATCAGTGCGTCGCGTGGGGTTCGGAGATTGACGCCTGGCCCGCCGAAGCCAAAACATCCGGCGGAGTGGTTCGTCTGGCCTGGCCCGAAAGGGAGTGATCCCCCGCCCCATACGCCGGTTACTTCTTCTTGGCCACGATCATCGTCAGATCGTCAGCCTGCCTCATTCCGACTGTGAACTGTTCGACGGCCTCGCAGACTACTTCTATCATCCCGGCCGCCGAGAGATCGCGATTGTCCCGCAGGAGCCGGCGGAGCCTGGCCATGCCGAACATCTCGCCGTCGGCGTTGGCGGCTTCGAAGAATCCGTCGGTCGTTATCGCCGCGAAATCCCCGGTGGCCAGTTGCCTGGCGACGACCTGGTCGTAATCCGCATCCTCCATTACGCCCATCGGCAGGCCGGTCGAGGGCAGTTCGTCGAATTCGTCCGACGAAAAATCGTAAAACAGCAGCGGGCCGTGTCCCGCCGAGGCGTAGGTCATCCCGCCCGTAATCGGATCGACCATGCTCAGGAAACAGGTTACGAATCGCCCCTGGAGGTCCCGGCAGAGCAGGTCGTTGGCGGTGGCCAGAATCGCCGACACGTCGCGTCCCTGCATCGCAATCGCGCGAAGCATCGCACGGGTTTGTGCTATCACCAGCGCCGGCCCGACGCCGTGTCCGCTGGCGTCGGCGATCGCGAGAAGCCAGCGCCCGTCCTGAAGTTGCAGGAAGTCGAACGTGTCGCCGCCTGTGTCGTCGGCGGACTCCGAATATCCCGCCACGTCGAACCCCATTATCAGCGGCGGGCCCGAAGGCAGCAGTCCGCGCTGAATCTCACGGGCGATCTCCATCGCACGCTGCATTTCCTGCTTGGCTACGTAGTGCTCTATCAGCTTGGCCCGCTGAAGCGCTACGCCGGCCTGGGCGGCGAGCGTTTCGGCAAGGTTCATGTCCGAATCGGCGAATCCGCCGCCCCGCTTGTTGAGCACCTGCAGCACGCCGACCAGGCCGCCCTGGTGATCGCACAGAGGAATCGACAGGATGTTCCGAGTGTGAAATCCGCTCTCGTGATCGACCGAAGAGTCGAAGCGGTCGTCATTGTAGGCGTCCGATACGTTGATAGTGGTCTTGTTCTGTGCGGCCGAGCCGGCCAGCCCTCTGTCGGCGGGAAAACGAATCTCGCCGCTGCCGGCGGCTACTATGCTGACAAGTTCGTTTGACTCGGCCTCGTACAGGAAAACGCTGGCCCGCTCGGCGTCGAGCAGCTCCATGCTCCGATCGATGACCAGTTGCAGCAGATCGTGGAGATCCACCGTTGCGGCCATCACGCGGGTAATGTCCAGAACCTTCTGAAGGTCCGCCAGCTCCTTGGATTCGTTTCCAGCCATCCGTCGTCTCCGTCAAATTCGATCGCCTGTGGAGACTATACCATCCGGACGGCGGCCCAGCCATTGGAAACTGTCATATGTTGAAACGCCTCATGTCGACGTTCAGGCGCCCGGGCGATGAAAAACGCCTGGAAGAGCGTTTTCCAGCAGGTCATAGACGTCAAGTACGCCGTCATCGCCCCCCACATCGGGGTTCAGGTCGCCGCGGTCCATGAGCCTCCAGGCCCGATCCGAAAGCGCGGCCAGGCGTCGACTCGACCTGCTTGCGTCGATCGTTCGAACCGCCAACCTGACCGGCTCGGTCGGCTCGGCCTGGCCAACGTCAGTCTCAGTGCGGGACGATTGGTCAGCTTCCGGAGTTGGCGCCGCCAGCGGTTCGACCGCGGAAGCCGAAACAGCCGCCGCCATCTGAACCTCAGGCTGCCGAGCCGCCCGCGGAGCGGACGGAGGAGTCGGGAAATTGGCCCTGAGTATTGCGAAGTCGCTTAGGTCAACGTCGCCGTCGCCGTCGAAATCAGACGCCTGATAGGGACCTGTTAAGCCAAACTGTGAGGCGAAGAGGCTCACGTCGGAATCGTTGACGACCCCGTCGAAGTTGGCGTCGCCCTGCGGTATGTCTCGCCTGACTCCGAAAGAAACGTCCGTGGCGACCTGGCCGGCGTCAAGAGTCACCACCTGCTGACCGGTCTTGGGCGATACGATGTGCGTGGTCACTCCGGTTCCGACATACTTCCCGGGACCGGAGTTGTAGCTCAACAGGAGGCGATGCCCGAAGAACAGCGAACCCTTGACCCCGACAGTCGCCTCGGCGCCTTCCGAGCCCGGATCATCGGAGCTGCTCACATCGGCATAATTCAACGTTATGCGTCCGTCGGCGCATAGAATCGCCTGGAACGTAAGAGACTGCGGATCCCAAGTATCGTAGAATTCGACGCTTTGCCACTGGATAATCAGTCGTTCGTCGGCTCCGGAGCCTCGCACGTCCCAGTAGACCGCGGCGCCCCAAATATCGCTTATGTCGAGATCGTCCCAGAACACCGATATCGCCGCGCCCTGGGGATAGAGGTTCAAATCGCCGTTGAACCATTCTGTATCCGGTTCTTCGAATGTCAGCAGGCCGTTCGAGTTGATGTACAGTCCGTCGTAAGATTCTCCGTACATCGGAAACTCGAATCCGCCCAGCTCCGCCGCAGACAGATGGTATGAATCGTCATCAGCTCCGGCAAGCACCGCCTGTCCGGTCGCGGCGATGTTCTCGAACTCCGGACTGGTCGTATACGCCGCGTACGACTCTACGTTAGACACGTTCGGATATGTCGAGAGCCACCCGGCGTCGACGACCTGGCCTACTACGTACGTTCCCTGCGGAAGGTCTTCGAACGCAAAATCGCCGTTGGCGTTGGTAAGCCTCGATTGTTCGCCGGCGTCCCACTGACCGTTGATGTTGCTGTCGATGAAGACTCTCGATCCCACAACGGGGCTCTCGCCCGCGCCGCGAACGCCGTCGCCGTTGCGATCGTCCCACTTGCTTCCGCGTATCTCCGGGAAGCCGGTCAGCTTGATCGACAGGTAGTATTCGCCTTCCGAGCCGCCCCATCCGCTGTTGTTCTGATAGGGGCTGTAATCGAAGTTGTCGTAGCCCGATACGCCGACGTAGTAATCACCGGGAGCATCGATTTCGTACTGAATCATGCTGTCGGGGAAATCCGCATCGTCGTTGACCGCAAGTTCATGGCCAAAGCCGTTGAAGAGACGAAGAATAGTGTCCAGGCTGCTTCCCATAACGTCGGTGTCGGTCTCTGTAATGAGCGTCGCCGGATGGGTCACTTCGATCTTGAAGATGTCGACGTCATTCCACGTCCATAATCCGTCGCCGATTGCGGCGGTGAAGGACACCTCGCCCTCTCCGGACAGGCCGGTTTCAACGGCATTGTAAATCGTATCGTTCTGCTCAAGATCGCCGGAAGGCTCCAGGATCTCGAAGAAACTCTCGTTGTCGGCGCCTTGGTTCAGGGGGTTCCCGTCCGGGTCGCGGATCGGAGATGCGCCCGAACCGATGATAGTCAGACGGTAGTCGTCGAACGCCAGGTCGCCGGCGAACGTAATAGCAACCACATCGTTCTGAGGAAGAGTGACATTCCAGTCCGCGATAGGGACAACGCCGTCGTCGGGTGTGCCGAAGATTTCGTCGGCTCCGTCAGTGCGAAGCAGGAAGTTGGCTCCGACAACCGAAGCGGGATCGAGATTCTCGCTGAAATAGACGCTTATCGTATCGATCGGAGCCGAAGATCCCGATGGGCTGACTGACATTACTCTCGGCCCGGCCGCGCCAAGAGCCAGCAGCGATCCGAATGCGTTAAGGCGGGCTCCGGTCGAGGTGTTCCCGTCAAGCGATTCGATCGGATCGGCGCCGGCGAGTATCGCCTGTCTTATCTCTCCGACCGAGGCGTCGGGCTGGTGAGCCGCAAGCAGAGCCGCTACGCCGGCAACGTGCGGTGCGGCCATCGATGTGCCCTGGTAGGATTCGTATCCGCCGTCCGAGACCGAAGAGTATATCGCCACTCCCGGGGCTCCGACATCAACCGACACCGCGCCGTAGTTCGAGAAACTAGCCATGTTGTCGTGGCGGTCGGTCGCGGCGACGGAGATTATGTACTCCGAATCGTAATTGCTCGGATAGTGGGCGAATAAGTCGTTGTCCACCCCTTCATTGCCGGCCGCGGCGACAAAAAGGACACCCTCTCGCCCGGCGTTTTCAATAGCATCGAACAGGGCCGACGAATACCAACCGCCGCCCCAACTGTTGTTTGTCGCGACCACATTAACGCCGTAATCGCGTTTCATCATCGTAGCATACTCTATGGCGTTTATAGCCGACTCGGTCGACCCGGACCCCGAATCGTCCATGAACTTCAGCGCCATGATGCTGACATCCCAGTTGACGCCGGTTATGCCGGCGCCGTCATCGCCTGCGCCGCCTATCGTACCGGCTACGTGCGTTCCATGGTCGTGCCCGTCCATAGGATCGGCGTTGTCATCGGCGAAATTCCATCCGTATATGTCGTCAACGTATCCGTTGCCGTCATTATCGAACCCGTCGCCGGGGATCTCGTCGGGATTCGTCCACATGTTGCCCGCAAGGTCCGTGTGATTGTAGTTGACGCCGGTGTCGATCACGGCGATCACGACATTCGACGATCCGGTTGTCAGATCCCACGCCTCAGGCGCGTCAATGTCAGCATCGATCTCGCCGCCGGATTGACCGGTGTTGTGCAGTCCCCACAAAGTACCGTCACTAAAAGTGGGATCGTCTGGAAGAGTCGACGCCGTTGTCTCGGACACCGAGTAGATGAAGTTCGGCTCTACGTACAGAACGCCGGCGTGTTTGGACGCCCAGGCCGCTGCATGTTGCGCCGAGAAACCCGTCGCCGTAAGCTTGCCGAATTCGGACTCGCCGATGCCCTCCAGCGCCCAGGCCTCAATCCCGATGTCGGCCAGGCTGCCGCCAAGAGCCTTGATCTTATCCGACGAAAGACCGGCGTCTGAGAATCGTACGATCCACTCGCCATTCCGCGCCTGGGCTTCCGCACCGCCCCACTGCATTGACACAATCCCCGCCGGCTCCACACCGCCCGACAGCAGTAATCGCGGTTCGAGGCTCTCGAAAACGACTGCCCCTGCGCCCTCTCTGAATATTGCAGTGTCCATATCCACCTCTTTCCGCCTTATTATACCTCGAATCCTCTGAATCGAAAGCACTTCTGCGACTTTTCCTCCAAAACGGTCAATATGACATTTTGTTTCGGATCACGCCTTTGACCGCCTGCCCGTCCCGCCGCGGTATGAAATGTATGTGCGCGTGCATGACCTGCTGCCCGGCCGATACTCCGCAGTTGGCGCCGACGTTGAAGCCGGTGATCGACGGATCGATACGCAAAGCCCGCCGCTTGAGAACGCCGATCATCTCCATCGCGTCGGCTCGCTCCTGATCGCTCATCGAAAAAATGTCCTCGGTATGCCGGAGGGTGACTATCAGCATATGACCGGGGCTGACCGGAGTTGCGTCGGGAACGGCCGCAACCGTTCCGCAAATCTCCACGATCTCGGACTCAAACGCATCCGAGCAGAACGGGCAATCCGAGTTGGACATATCGTTGGACACTGTGCTCTCCACCTACTTTCCTCCCGAGGCGGCGTTCTTGCGACGCTTGGCATTCTGTTTCTTTTTTCTCCGGGGCATATTGCGGGCCTTCTTGTTCTGTTCGGTCATGAACTTCGCCAACGCTTCGGGCGAATCCCGCTTGACCAGCGCCTCTCGGGCCGGGTCTTCAGTGGCGATCATCCACTTCAGCAGTTCGGCGCGCATCTTGTCGATCTGCTGTTTGTACTCGGCGTTGTCGATCAGGTTATTCAGGGCGTCGGGGTCCTCCTGGAAGTCATAGAACTCCTCGACCACTCGGTATTGGAACAGTTTCACGCGAGCGGCGATCTTCGGATCACCCGCGGCGGCTGCCCGCATCGCCTTGAAGCTTCGTCCGCTCTGGGATTCATTCTTGAAGATCGTATCGCCGTCGGACCATGGATTGAAGATATACCCGAATCGCTTGTCCTGAACGGTGCGCATCGGGTAGCGTTTCCGCCCGGCGGTCTGGTGGAACTGGGTGAAGACCTTGTCTCGCCCGACCTGCTCTTGGCCCTTTAGGATCGACAGGAACGATACGCCGTCGAGTGCGTTTGTCTTCGGCAGGCCGGCGGCTTCAAGTGCGGTCGGCATGAAGTCTATACAGGATATGAAGTGAGTCCTGTCGACTGTCGGACCTTTGACGACGCCAGGCCAGCGCACGATCCACGGCGTGCGAGTCGAGTGCAGGTAACAGTTGGTCTTGGCGAACGGCAGCGCCATCCCATGGTCCGACAGGAACATGACCAGCGTGTTGTCAGCCTGGCCGGACTCCTCCAGCGCCGCCAGCAGCGCCCCGACAGTATCGTCGCAGCGTTTGACCGAACTGTAGTACTCGGCGATCTCGCGGCGAACATCTGGGATGTCGGGCAGGAAAGCCGGCACACTAATCTCGCCGGGCTTGTAGGTTCGAGACGGCGGAGTGATCTTCCCGCTCCTCCGCATTCCCGCCTCCTGGTCGCTTCCTGAAAACGGGCGATGCGGATCGTGGGAGTTGGCCATCAGGTAAAACGGCTTGCCCTCAGTCCTGGCGCGCAGGAAAAACTCCTTTGCGTATTTGGCGTAGAGCTTCGGGTCCCGCCCCTTGCCGAGTTGGGGCATGTCGCAGCTCATGTCCCACTTGAATGAAGTCTTCGGCGACGAGTGGCCCACCTTGCCGAGTATCCCGTTGAGATATCCGCCGGCCCGCAGCTTCTCGGTGACAAGCGGAAGCTCCTGTTTGCCGACCGGGAGTCTCTGGAAACCTTCAATACCGCTGCGATGCGGATACATCCCCGTCGCCAGCACGCCCCTGCACGGCTGGCACACGGCGATCGTAACGTGCGCATGTTCAAATCGCATCCCCTGACTCGCCAGGCGATCGATATTCGGCGTGATGTCCGGCGTTTTGCAGCCGTAGACGCCGAGCGAATCGCAGTTCAGATCGTCGGCGGTGATCAACAGTATGTTCGGCCGCTTCTTCGGAGGCTCCGTCTCAGCCCCGACGAGCGTTCGAAGGCCCAGGCAGATCGCTCCGCCGGCGGTGAGTTTCAGAAAATCGCGTCTGCGTGTCACGCTGCTACTCCTTCAGCCCGGTAAGGTCGACCGGCACTTTCTTGTTGGCTTTTATCATCTCGTCCCAGGTCACCGTACCGCATTTCGCCGCGGCCTGACGTCCGAGAATGGTCGTAAGAGTGGCGTCGATGCTCGGTTTGACCGTCGGATTGGAGCAGTCGCCCTTCGTGATGCATTCGTGGAACTTGGCGACGTTGCGCTTAGCTCCGTTGCCGTAGAGCCCCACGACCTTGCCGCCATTGAACTTCACGCCGCGCCCGAACATCTTGACGTCGCCTGCGTACTGCGTGTTGATGTACCCCCGCTCGCAGTGGGCCATGCAGTCGGAGGCGAATCTGGTCGAATTCCGCAGATGCTCGCCTCGATGGTTCAGGAACAGACCGTTCTTGAACTGGAACGTAAGCGAGTAGACCAGGTTCGTGTCGCCGTTTGCGTTCGACTTGCAGACGGCCCCCGCACCGCTGGCGCTTACGGGCGTCTGGCCGCCGGCCATCCAGAGCCCGACGTCGATAGCATGGATGTCGGCATTGACGTGCATCCCGCCGCCAATGGCCACATCGTTTGTCCAGATCAACCGTTGCAGGCGTGACTCAATTGTCTTGGTCCGCGGCGGATCGGGGAAACTCTCGTCGATATACTGCGAGCAGAGCATCCCGACCTTTCCGATATCGCCGGCAAGCAGGCTGTCGATGCCCTTGATGTACATCTCGTCGGTGCGCGTCTGGAAGTCCACCAGGAACACTTTCCCGGCGGCTTTCGATTTGGCGGCCGCCTGCGAGACAGTCATGCAGCCCGGCACGTCGCACGCCACAGGTTTGGCGACGTACACGTGAAGCCCGGCGGCGACCGCGGCGGCGACGTGCTCGGGGAAGAAGCACGGAGGCGTCTTAAGGAAGATCGCGTCTATCCCGCTGGCGATCACCTTCTTGTAGCCCGACAGCCCGCTGAAGCACTTGCTCTTGTCCACGCCCAGCCGCTTGCCGACGCTCTGGGCTACGCTGTCGAAATAGTCGGCAACCGCAGTAATCTCGTAGCCGCCGTGTTTATTGACGAGGCTTGCGATCCAGGCGCCTCGCCCGCCGAGCCCGATAACGCCGACCTTGATCCTCCTGTTGGCCTCGGCTCCGCGCACCATCGACGGCTTGACGATCGTCAGCCCAATCGCCCCGGCCGCCGCGGAACCCACAAACCCGCGTCGCGTAATCTTCACATTGGATGTCACATTGTCATTCTTATCCGGCATATCAGGCTCCTTTGGCTATTTGTTCGCGATTTTCACGATTACCCTGGCGTACCGCGTAAGCGGCGGATCGCCGCTATCTTCCGCTTCAAGGATAATATGGATCGTCTTGCCCGGTTCGTCGGGAACGATGAAGCCGGCCCGGCGCTTGTCCGATCCGGTGATTTCGATCTTCTTCTCGGCGGTGTCTACGTCATCGTATCGCCACCATTTGTAACTCAGTTTGTCGCCGTCGGGATCACTCGATCCTGCCGCGTCCAGCACGATCTTGTCGCCCGGCTTTGCCGTTCGATCGAGTGCGCCGGCGAGCTTGACCTTCGGCGGATGGTTGGCGTCAGAGTATTTCCGCACGCACCAGTCGGCCCGGGCGGCCCAGTCGTTTTCAAACGCCGCGGACCATCGCCAGATAGGCTTGTTGACGTCGCCGTCGTCACGGGCGCCGCGCCAGGTGCTCTTTCGCCCGCGTCCTTCCCTCGCGAACCGCCCTCCCCAGCCGCCGTAGCCCGGATGCTCCAGGCTTCGCAGCCCGACGAGAATCTGGTGCATGAACGCCGGCGAGTCGCCTTCGGAGCGGAAGCCCTTCTTGGGATGATGTTCGTATCGGGCGCACAGCGGCCCGTGGCCCTCAAGAATATTGGCCCGCATCCAGGCCGCATCGTAGTACTTGTGAAGCTCTCGCGGAATCTTCCGGTCCCACGAATAGGCAACGCACGCGAACTGGCGGAAGCTGCCCAGGACCTGCAGGCCGGGCCAGTTCGGCTCGATGTACCGGCGGAACGTATTGTCCTGGTCGAGGATGATGAAGATGATCGCCTTCTTGGTGACTTTGGCGACCTGGTCGGGATGCTTCTCGGCGATCGTCTTCAAGGCCCGAGCGATGGTGTTGGTCCCGCCCCAGGCCTGCAGGTAGACCGGGCCGGGCTTGTCGTCCAGCAGGACCTCCACGATCCGACGCGAACCGGGGGTGACCTTGGTCATTTCGCCGACGTGATCGATATTGCCAATGTACGTGACAGCCTTGAGCTGCTTTGGAGTCGGGAAGCCCGGGGCGTGGGTCTTGAGCGTATCGTAGAATTTCGCGTACATGTCAATGTCACGCTCGATCCACTTCTCGCCGGCCCAGTGGTGTCCCTTCCAGTGGAACTTCGAACTGCAGTAGATGATTCCCTCGATGTCCCATTCGTTGGCGTACAGCAGAAATCGGACCATCGAGCATCGGTCGTCGATCTCGCCGTCGGTGGTTGCGATAATTCGCGGACGCGTACCGGCCGGCGGGATTGTCGTATCCCTGATATCGTCCGCGGCGTCGGTCGGGTTCGGCGCGCCGCGAGCGGGTGGCTGGAATTTCGGGGCCGGGGCGTTGAAGTCCGGACGAGCTTCGGCGTCGGCCTGGAGTTTGCGTATGGCCTCGACACTGAGCGCTCCGTCCGAGCCGCTCTTTGATCCGAATATCTGAACGGCGTGAAGCTGTCCGCGGAACTGGCGGTCAACGCCGTGATTGTGGATAGTCTCGTTGTAATTGCCTATCGTAAGGGGACCTGAGCCAGAGCCGGTCGGGCCGTTGTTGTAGGATGTCGCCTTGTCCAGCGCCGCCGGGGTCTTCGGATCGCCGAAGTACCAGCGGACGTTATCCTTTTTTCCGGCGCTGTCATAAGTAACCGCCAGGAAAGTCCATTTGCCGACGCGGAGTTTGCCGGCCGATGAATCGTTGCGGATATTGTCGGGCCACTGGTTCACCGCCAGGCGGAGTCCGCCGCGGTCATTGTGGACCAGGTCGAAGCCGGACTTGTTGTACCTGAGATTAAATGCGATGCGATTGCCGCCGAGCCCGGTCTGAAGCGTTGCAGGTCTGGCCCAGCCGCAAATGGTGAATGACTGCAGCCCTTCCAGCGACTTCATCGGCTCGCCCGAACCGACCGACACCCAGCCTTGGGGATCCTCGGCGGGCAGATTCAGCGATCCGTCGGCGCCCTGCTTGATCGGGCCACTTAGTTTGACGGGAGTCTGAGCATTCTTGAGTCCCACTCGCACCAGCACCTTGACCTCTCCGCTGGCAGAAGCGTCGAATGCCCCGAACAGCACCGCGAGAACACCAACCGCCGCCCATGCTCGATAGTCTGTCATTGGCCGCATCCTTTCGTAACGATTACAGGATCACTTAACGATTGAGGATACCTTCCGCCCCGGCCTCTGGCAAGGAACTCCCGCACCGCCGGACTCCGCGACGGGAGCATAATTCACTCATACGCATCGATTAACCGAAGAAGTAAGTGTAGATCTTGCTGCGCCTACAATGACTTGAACGACAGAGAACCGACATGACTGACCAGAACGCCGGGAAAGACCCCGAAGCCTCAGAGAAGAAACGCAAGCAGGACGAAATACTCTGCCGCGTGCTTGCCGAGTCCGTAGTCACCCAGTTGATCCGCTCGGGCTGCGAGACCGGACAGTTGATAGGATTCACCAGCGAAATAATGCGCAACGTAATCGATCGGGGATTCGCCCAGCCCGATCTGCACACCGAGCAGCCCCACCTGCGGCAGTCGAAGCTCATGGATATCCCGTTCGAATGCGCTTCAGACGACGAACAGCCGCCTATCCGCGGCAAGAGAGTAACCCTGACGCCGCTGAGACCGGAGGATCGCTCGCTGCTGGAAACCTGGGCCGACGACAAGGATGTGAGGCACAGCCTGAGCTGTTCTCTGGTATTCGATCTGACCGACGAACTTACCCGACCCGACACCCACACGCGACGGAGCTTCATAATCCGCAACGAACACGACGTCCAGATCGGCCTGACTTCATTGTTCAATCTGTCGGCGTCCCCGGCCTGCGGCGAAATGGCCAAACTGCTGGGCGATCCGGCCTCGCGCGGCAAGGGCTACGCCAAGGAGGCCGAGGTGCTCATGCTGGCCTACGCGTTCCGGCGCCTGAAGCTCAACCGCGTGTTCATTCGAACCGCGGGCTTCAATCTGCAGAACATAAGGCTCAACGAGAAGCTGGGGCTGCGTTTTGAGGGGATTCTCCGCGAATGCAGAATGCTTGACGACGAACTGGTGGACATCGTGGTCATGTCGATTCTCTCACGGGAGTTCGCGGCAATGTACCGCCTGGTCCCGCCGGCGGACGATGAGTAAGTCCTTCAGCCTTCCTTTGAATACCGCATCCAAAACGGCCCCCGGCGTCGCATGGACGCTCGGGGGCCGCTTGTTAGCCGGTTAAGCCAGTTGCCGCGATACTAGACGAGGTCTTCGCAGCGCCAGCCTTTTCTTGCGGGGATCTTGATAAGTTCGGCCGCCGCGTCGTTGCCGCTGACCTTCAGATTCTTCGGGTCCCAGTCGACCGGCTTGCCGGTTCTGATAGCCAGCGTGCCGAGTACGATAACTTCGGCCAGCGGGGCCGAGTAACTGAAATCGGAGCACGACTTCTTGCCGTCCCTGATCGCCTGGACCCAGTCGCCCTGGATGCCGTTCCTGACGCGGGGCAGGGTCTTGGGAACTCGCTTGGATTCGTTTTCCTTGCTCTTGTAGTCGTTCCACTTGGCCTGCGGGTAGAGCCTGGGGCTGTTGGGGCGCATTCCGTCATGACAGATGCCGCCCTTGGTCCCGACCATGATCAGTCCGCCGCCGCAGCGAATGTTGTAGTCGTATCCCTTGGGCGCCTTCGGGATTGTCGGGCCTTCGTACCACTTGAGACTGACTGCCGGTCGCTTTGAGGTCGCCGGGAACTTGTAGTCGACGACCGAACCGTTCGGCGTGTGGAGGTTGTTGGGCTTGTCGTGCATCTCGACTTCGACGCGCGTCGGGTTGCCCAGATCCATCGCCCAGTAAGGCGTGTCGATGGTGTGGCAGCCGATGTCGCCGAGTCCGCCGCAGCCGAAGTCCCACCAGGGGCGCCACGTCGTCGGGTGGAACCGCCTGCTGAACGGGACCTTCTTCTCGCAGGGGCCGACCCACAGATCCCAATCCATGCCTTCGGGGATGGGTTCGGCTTTGGGGAACGCGGTCTGGACCTGTCCGTTAAAGCCCCATCCGCCCTTGGGACGATCGGTCCAGGTGATAACTTCCTTGACCTCTCCGATCAGACCGGCCTGGTACCATTCCTTGACGAGGCGAGCGCCTTCGAAGGAGTGCCCCTGGTTGCCCATCTGCGTGACGAGATCGTGCTTCCTGGCCAGTTCCAGCAGCGTTCGGATCTCCCACAGGGAGTGGGCAAGCGGCTTTTGAACGTAGATATGCTTCTTCATGCTCATCGCCATGTACGCCACACCGAAGTGGGTATGGTCAGGCGTGCCTACGCCGACGGCGTCGATGTTCTTGCACTGCTCTTTGAGCATTATGCGGAAGTCCTTGTAGCCCTTGGCGCCCTTGAACTTGTTGGTTCCGCGATCAACGATCTTCTGGTTCACGTCGGCCAGCGCCACGATGTTGGTTCCGTGGCGTGCGACGTTGTTCACGTCGCCCCAGCCCATGTTGCCGAAGCCGACCCAGGCGACGTTGATCTTGTCGTTGGCGCCGAAGACGGTGCTGGGGACGAACATCGGAATAGCCGCCGCGGCGGCCGTGCCCTTGATAAACGTTCGACGTGAAAGACCCGTTGCTTTGCTGGACATAGTTAACTCCTGGAATATTCGATGATTTCTAAGCTCCCGAGCCCGTAAGGCCGGGGATTCCGACTCACATAACCAGTCTAACGTAACGAACGGAGCTTCCTTACACAAGAAATTACCGCCCCGCAAAACTGCTTTGCCAACGGCCGCCCTAGTCCTTCTTGAGCTTCGTTATCTTAGCGGCGTCTGAGTTTCCGAACTCCATTGTCGGGTGGCTGAATTTGACGTCGTTGTGGTACGTCGCGTATTCGGCCACGATCGCCCCGTTCGGCCCGGCCCGCATGAAATGATACGATTCGGGATCATTGAGCGAGTATATCCCGCCGGCGTCGAGCTTCTTGACGAACTTCGAGCGGAACCACTTCTCGCCGTAGCCCCAGGGACGCTCGCATTTAGGCAGCTCGCTTACGGGCGTCTCGCCGGTCGGGCCCTTGTACTCGCCGAAGAACTCGACCGAACCGTGGCGTACGTGCCAGGTCTCCATCTTGGGCCCGAAGCCCTTGCCGCTCCCGTTGCCGTAGTGATTGTGCTCGGGAAGCATCTGGCCCGGCAGCAGGAAGATCTCGTGGCCGAGGTATCCGTAGTTAGTGTCCTTGAAATCGCCCTTGTAGGCCTTGGCGCCAACGTCGCCGTATTTGCCCACAACGTTTTTCCAGAAGATGCCGGCCATTCCGAGCCTGGCGAAATCGCCCTGCTTGAAGTCGGCGGTCCAGAACTCATCGCTCTTGAGCTGCTCGGGGATCGGGTAGTGATAGGCACGCATCATGTCGTAGTAGGCCTTCTTGGCCACTGCCTGATCGAACGATCCGTCGGCCTTGTAGTACGCCGAATTGGCCAGCTTCGGCACGCCGGCAAACGGTTTGAGACCGGTGTTGCCTTCAGGCGCCGCGCACCCGCCGGCGAACATAACGAAAACGCACAACAGTGAAAGTGAGACAATCGCTGATTTCGACATAGTAGTTTCTCCTGAGGCCTGAGGCCCTTTCAACCGCCAACCACCGGGCGGACTGTTCATTATTATGCATTCATAATTCAGCACTGCCGCTAGAGTATCTGGTTGAATTCGAGTCGTTCGCCGTCGGGTCCGATCACGTTGAAGCAACGACAGCCGTTGTCCCAGAAGTCCAGATGGACCGGAGCATCCTCATCGATGGTGAATCCGGCTTCTTTCAGTTCGCCGAACGCCTTGTCTATATCGTTGACGTCGAAGCTGACGTGATCGATATGCCCGTTGTCGCGATTGCGAATCGCCTCAAGCTCGGCCTCCGGCATCTGGTACATTTCCATCACGACCGGGCCGCGTTTCATCATGCAGCACCAGCCGGCGCCGCCGCCGAACTCGAACGATCTGATCATCACCTGCTCGAAGCCGAGCTTCGCGTAGAAATCCTTCGACCGCTCCAGGTCCGTAACTGGAAGGCCGATATGCTGTAGACCGTTGAAATTAGCTTCAAGAATCGTCATTTTCATTCTCCTGTAGATCCGACCAGCGAAAAACTACCCTATCTCCCGGCACGACGCAAGATGTTCGCCCGCGACGGCTGCCGCTTATTGCCGAATTCCCGGCCGCATCGTTGCCGATTACCGGCGGTCCCTTGCTATTTCACCGTGTTTCGGATACTGATTTGCCCTGAAGCCCGGAGCCCGGCGGCGACGGGATGAGAAATCCGTTTCTTTGAAGACAAGATCGTAAGGGACCGAGAATGCCTCCTCAGTTCATCTTCGAGATGCACGGCGTAGCCAAGCAGTACGGCGACCATTTGCTGTTTCAGGACATCAGCCTGTCGTTCTTCTACGGCGCCAAGATCGGCATAGTCGGTGAAAACGGATCGGGCAAGACATCTTTGCTGCGAATCATGGCCGGGCTGGATAAGGACTTCCACGGCGAGGCCAGGTTAGTCAAGGGCATGAGCGTCGGTTATGTCGCCCAGGAGCCTGAACTGGACCTCGACAGCACGGTTCGCGAGAGCCTGCAGGCTTCGATGGCTCCGATCCAGAATCTGCTCGACGAATACAACGCCGTCGCCGATCGTATGGGCGAGCCCGAGCCTGCCGATGAGATGGACGACCTGCTGAAGCGAATGGAGCAACTCCAGGATCAGATCGACGCCTGCGACGGGTGGGAGATCGATCGCCTGATGGACATCGCCGCCGACGCGCTGGTCCTGCCGCCTGACGATATGCGGATCGGCCTGCTGTCCGGCGGAGAACGGCGACGCGTCGCTTTGTGCAAAGCCCTGCTCGAAAAACCCGATCTCCTGCTGCTTGACGAACCGACGAACCACCTGGACGCTGAAACAATTGCCTGGCTGGAGCAGACGCTTGGCGAATATCCCGGCACGATCATCATCGTCACGCACGATCGTTATTTCCTGGACAAGATCACCAAGTGGATTCTCGAACTCGACGCCGGGCGAGGCCTGCCTTTCGAGGGCAACTACTCGTCCTGGCTGGCGCAGAAAGCCGAACTGCTCCGCATTATCGAGAAGAAGGAGACCCAGCGCCAGCGGACTCTCGCTCGCGAGTTGGAATGGGTCAATAAGTCGCGCGGCGGCAAACAATACAACCAGGCCCGCATCGACCGCTACGAACAGCTTGCCGGCCAGGCCTCGCTCGACACCACCAGCGATGCAATTATCCAAATCGTTCCCGGCAAGCGACTGGGCGACAAAGTGCTCAGCGTCAGTTCGGTATCCAAAGGCTACGAGGGGCTGACTCTGCTGGAAGACTGCTCGTTCGAACTGCCGCGGGGCGGGATCGTCGGCGTCATCGGCCCCAACGGAACGGGCAAGACAACGCTCTTTCGCATGATCGTAGGGCAGGAACAACCCGACGCCGGCTCGATCGAGCTGGGCTCGTCAGTCGAGTTATCTTACGTGGACCAGCATCGCGACGAACTGGACGACTCGCGAACGATCTTCGAGGAGATAACAGACGGCAAGGACCGAATCGAACTGGGTTCTGGAAACATGAACTCGCGGGCTTACGTCGCGAGATTCAACTTCCGCGGAGCCCAGCAGCAGAAACGCTGCGGCGAACTGTCCGGCGGCGAACGGAACCGGGTTCACCTGGCCAAGCTGCTCCGCCGGGGCGGCAACCTGCTGCTGCTGGATGAGCCGACAAACGACTTGGACGTAGCAACCATGCGCGTGCTGGAACAGGCCCTGATCGACTTCCCCGGCTGCGCGATGGTCATCAGCCACGACAGGTTCTTCCTGGATCGAATCTGCACGCACCTGCTCGTGATGGAAGGCCGCGGCGAAACGACCTGGTTCGAGGGCGGATTCACCGAGTACGAGCAGCGGATGCTCGAAGCCGACGCCGATCGTCTCGCCAACCGCAGGAGCAAATACAAACGCCTGACTTTGCGTTAATGCTCTGCTGGCCGGTTGAACGCCGCCGAGCTATCCATATAATGGCTGTTTCATACGGTTAGGCAACCTGAATCAGGAAATGAGAACAATGAAGCGAATTGAAGCGATCTGTAGTGTTGCTGTTCTGGCGATGATGATTCTGACCGGCGGCTGTGAGAGCGCTATTGAAGAAACGCCGCAGGGACAATCCGAGGAGACCGCCAAGGCCCCTCCCAAGATCACATCCGGCGACCCCGTCGCCAAAGTCCCCGCAAAAACGCCTCGGACAAAACCCGCAGCGCCGGCCAAAGCCCCCGCCGGCAACAAGCCGACTGTCGTCATCGAGACATCGATGGGCTCCATTACGGCCGAGCTTTGGCCCGAGTTGGCTCCGATCACCGTCAAGAACTTCCTGGCGTACGTGAAATCAGAGCACTTTGACGGCCTGATCTTCCACCGCGTAATGAAGGGTTTCATGATCCAGGGCGGCGGATTCGATCCGGACATGAGGCAAAGGGCCACGCGCGATCCGATCAAGAACGAAGCCGGTTTCGACAAGCTCAACAATCGCGGCACGCTGGCGATGGCCAGAACGCCGGTTATCGACAGCGCCACCTCGCAGTTCTTCATCAACCTCGTCGATAACGCAGCCCTCAATCATCGCGACAGATCATTCCGCGGCTTCGGCTACTGCGCGTTCGGCAAGGTGATTGACGGGATGGACGTGGTCGACAAGATCGCTACAGTGGAAGTAGGCTACAATGGCGGGCACGCAAACGTGCCGACAACACCCGTGCTGATCAAGACGATCCGTCTCAAGAAGAAGTAAGAACGCCGCCTGACGACGACTGTTCCTTACGCGTCGTCCGTACATGCTCGCCTTCGCGAATCTGTTGGGTCAGCCGTGACAGATCGTCGCCGACCGCCGGTTCGGGGAGCGGAGGACGGAGCACTGGCGGAATCGACTCGCTCTGCGGTTCAGTCTCCTCTGCGCGGACCGATTCATTTCGCGGCGCGAGTGCAACCACGTGGAGATCATCATCCGGCCCTGTATCCTGTTCCGGCTCGGGCTCCGCCCCGCTGTTCGATTCGAATATCTTATCCGACATTAGATCTCCCGCATAACAACACCTTCTGCTCGGACTGCAGAGCCGCGAACGCCCCGACCCCGAGCATTCGCGCGTATTCTAACATCACAACTATATACGGCAACTTCGAATCCACAAAAGCACGTGACATTGCCGACGAAATAGTTGTTGCACCGCTGCGTTGAATCTATACTGATAGTTAACATCCGACGAGGGTGTTTTTCTTCTTTAAGGAGACTTGAGATTATGACCGAATCGCACACTCCGCCGCCGTCCGCCCGATTGATGTCGATATTGCCCGTACTGGCGTGTCTGTCGTGTCTTGGTTTCGCACTTCGCGCCCAACAGGCCCAGGCCGGTTCGCTGCTGATTCCCGCCTGGTCGTTCGCTCGCGGCAATGCGCGCATTCACGTCGATCCCAACGAATACGCCGACGCCGGACCGGTTGTCGGCGGGGCCGAAAAGAAGCCGTGGGGCTGGATCGTCGAATACGACATCGACATCCCGGTAACGGCCCGATACGAACTTCAAATCTGTTACGCGTCAGCCGAAGCCCGGCCGATCGAACTGTTCTTTGACGGACGCCGAATCGGAAACTGGTGCACGTCGGTGACCTTCGGCCCGGCGATCGCCGGGAGTTCGGGCAAGCCGACCTGGAGGAGCAGCGGAGCCAAATGGGAGGCGATCGCCAGGGCCGGCAGGTTCATCGATCTTTCTCATCGCTCCCCTGTCGCCAAAGGCAAGCACAGTCTGAGAATCGTCAGCCGTCAGCCGCTGCCCCACCTGGTGGCGTTTCGCCTGGACACTAAGACGGAATTCCCGGCCGACTGGAAACAGCCCCGATACAAGGTGCGGGACATAAACAGCATCCCGGCAAGACACCGCAAGGCGTTCGATCCCACCGGGGCCATGAAGTTCGCGGCGCCGCCCCTGTCGGAACTGCCTCCGGCCCGACCCGGCGCCGGCACACTGAGTATTCCCGCCTGGACGTTCGATCGCGGAAACGCCCGAATCTACGCGAGCCCCGACAAGTACGCCGACACCGCCCCGTTGGCCGGCGGCGGACCGAAGTCGGGCGCCGAAGGGGTCGTCGAATACGACATCGACATCCCGGTGACCGCCGAGTACACGCTTCAGATCAACTACGCCGCCGACGAGGCCCGTCCGGTGGACGTCTTCCTGGACGGGAAGAACCTCGGAAAATGCTGCACTCGCGTGACTATCGGCACCTCGCCGGTCGTCCAGCCGACCAGATTCTCGGCCCGCAGCAGATTCGCCAGGTGGGAGGGACTCTACGATTACGGCAAGGGCGCCCTTGCGAAACTGTCGCTGACCAGCGGCAAGCACACGCTCAAGCTGTCCCGGCGCGGGCCGCTGCCCAATCTGGCTGGCGTGCGGCTGAACACGACGACCGCCTTCCCGAAAGGCTGGACACCGCCCAAGCGCAAGGTGCGGAACATCGACAGCATTCCCGCTCCGCAACGAGCGGCGTTTCTGCCGCCCGATGCGGTTAACGCACCGGCCCTGAGGCTGGCGATCGAAGATACGATCAAGACATTCGGACGGCGATATCCCGAGGGTCCCGAATTCCTCAAGCGACTATCTGCGATGGAAGCCAAACGCAGCGCCCTTGAGGTCGGCGGCTCGCCCGAAGAGTTGCAGAAGATATCTGATGAATCCCAGGATCTGCGCCGCAAGACGATGGCGTCCCATCCGTTGATGAACTTCGACAAGCTCCTGTTCATCAGGCGCCCCGTACACGGATACAATCACACCTACGCCGTCCAGCGCACCATGACGATGGGCAGCAGCCTATGCATACTCTCGCCGGTATCCCCGGACGGCAAGGTCACCTCGCTGATCCCGGAGCTCGACGGCGGACTGTTCGATCGGTTCGACCTGTCGTTCGACGCGAAGAAAGTTGTTTTCGGATACAGGAAGGCTCCGAAGAAACCTTTCCGAATCTACGAAATCGACATCGACCCCGCCGCCGGGAGAATGGTCCCGGGGTCTCTTCGCCAGCTCACAACCGGCGGCCCCGAGGAGGCCGAGGTCATGAGCCGCCAGATATGCGGCTCGAAACGCGGCTTTGACGACCTGCACCCGTGCTATCTGCCCAACGACAAGATCATGTTCGCCAGTTCGCGCGCCCAGAGAATCGTGTTCTGTTCGCCGGACACCGCCACCACGCTGTACATAATGGACTCAGACGGCAAGAACATCCGCCGCATTTCCGAAAGCCCGATCAGCGAAACCGTTCCCACAATCATGAATGACGGGAGGCTGCTGTATACACGCTGGGAATACGTGGACAAGGGCCTGGGCAACGCCGAAACTCTCTGGGCGATGCGCCCCGACGGCATGGGCGTGGACCACGTGTACAAACTCAATACTGTCTGGCCGGCCGGAATGAGCTGCGCTCGCAGCATTCCGGACAGCCGGAAACTCGTAGCCGTTGCGGGCAACCACTACTATCCGGGCACCGGGGCGGTGGTGATGGTGGACAATCGCCGCAGCCGCCGCGGAACAGAGGCAATGCACTGCATCACACCTGAAGTCGGCTACCCCCCGACATACGGACCCCCCGTCAAATTCGGAGCCTTCACCGACCCGTATCCCTTGTCGGAGAAGTTTTTCCTGGCCTCGTATTCGCCCGGCCCCAGACCGAAGAAGTATGGGATATGCCTGCTGGACGCCTGGGGCAATCGCGCCACGATCCATCAGGCCGAGAGCCTGTCGTGTTTCGAGCCGATGCCCCTTCGCCCGCGACGCAGGCCGACCGAGGTCGCCACGGTCGAGAAACACCCCGCAAAAAAGAAAGGCCAGAACGGCACGCTGTTCATCCACGACATATACCGGGGCATGACCGGCATCGAGCGGGGAAGGGTCAAGTACGTGCGCGTGATGGGCGCCCTGGAGTGGCCTTGGGATCAGCATGGAATCTCATGGAGCCTCGGCACAGATCCGCACCGCAAGAAGATCTACGGCATCGCCAGGGTCCACGAAGACGGGTCGGCGTTCTTCAACGCCCCGGCCGACCAGAACCTGTTCTTCCAGGCGCTCGACAAGGACTACATGGCCCTGCAGCAGATGTCGACCTTCATCAACATCATGCCCGGAGAGAACCGCTCCTGCATCGGATGCCACGAGCCCCGCAGAAATGCGCCGCGACTCGCCACCCGACCGACGGCGATCCGAAGCCCCGCCGAGACCCTCAAACCGCAACCCGGCGACGCCGGCGTTCGCATGGTCGACTTCGTCGCCGACGTGCAGGTCACAATAAACAAGCACTGCATCAAATGCCACAGCGGCGAAAAGCCCAAGGGCAATCTGGACCTCGCCGGCGTGCCTATCGGAAAATTCAGCCGCTCGTACGACAATCTCACCACCAACGGTTTGATGAACTACCGGGCTTGCCAGTCCGGAAGCGCCCACATCGAGGCCGTCCCGCCGCTGACACACGGCGCGATTTCCAGCAAGCTGATCGCCCAGATTCTCAATAACCACGGGAAGGCGAAGGTCTCACGCAACGAGCTGATCAGGATCGCGACCTGGATCGACGCCAATGTTCCGTACTACGGCACATACAGAGGCAAGCGGGACATCCGGGACAAGGACCACCCCGAATTCCGAGCCCTGCCGCTGGTGGCGGCTCCGCCGGCGAAACAACGGTAGCCAAAGCCCGTTTCAAACGCAGGCTGTAATAAGGAAGTCGCGGCTCGAGCCCGGGGTCACTCCTCCCCGAGATCTTCAAGATGTCCGCGGGCGGCTTTGCCCCAGTATCCGTCCGGGTCGAGTTGGAGCACCTTCTCGTATGCGGCTCGAGCTTCCGGCTTGAGCCCCATCAGCCTGCTGCAGGTTGCCAGGCTCGTCCAGGCCTCGAGGTTGTCCGGATCCGCGGCGGGTCGCCTTCCGGAAACACTCCAACGCCTCCCTGTCGCGGCCGTCGCTTAAGTGCTGCGACCCCAGATCGAGGTGTTCTTCAGCTTCGGAGGGCGGAGCGTCATGTTGCCCGCTTGTCGGCGGGACGCCCGACCACCGATCGCTCGAGTAAGGGCTGCTCATCGTGCCCAGCGGATTGTCGCACGTGGGGTGCCAGCCAAGCAGCAGCGCCAGCAGCGCTACACCGGTGATTATCACCCAGGAACACAGTATCAGGCTGCGTTTCTTCTTGACCGGTTTGTCCGGCGCGGATTCAGGCGCCTCCTGCGGGGGAATCGGGGGCGGATTCTGCGACATTGCTTCACCTTGATCTAAGGGGTCACTCGAATGTTGTACGGCTTCCGCCGTCCGGACAGGCCCTTAGGCCAGGGCCTTCTTGCAGAACTCTAGGCACCTGGCGACTTCCTTGACCGCGTCGGAGCCCTTGGGGACCCGGTATTCCAGTTCGATGTCGGCCGGGTACGTCGCCTTGATCTTCTTCATGTACTGCAGGATCTCGGCAACCGCGCTGTCGCCCTGGCCGAACGGCATGTTGGCCGCGCCGTTGGTCTTGAACTTGCGGTCCTTCAGGTGCAGGCTGAGGATCTTGTCGGGATACTTCTTCATCATCCCCAGCGCCGATTCGTTGTTCCGCGCCGCGTAATGACCGATGTCGAGATTCATCATGACGTACTTGTTCCTGGTGAAAGGTCCATTTTCATGTTGTCCACAGTTCAACTCTCAATCGCATGTTCCCCTGACAGTTCTCCGACCGCGACAGTCGCGGATCTCTGCTTCAATTCTATGGCGACGGCGAAGATAAGCAAGCCCGCGTGAAGTTTCTAACATCGCCTGGAAGCGAATCAGCCGATCGAGCCTCACAGGGCGGGCCGCGACATGTCAAAGCGGCGCCGGGTCTGCACCCGCCTACCGCAGGCAGGCTCCAAAAATACAGCGAACGACTACGGCAGGCGTGCGACGCAGAAGCTCAGAGACGTAGAGGACCCACGGACCTGCCGGCAGGCAGGTTCTCTGTGGTAAAAGCTGTTGACACCCCCCGCGGTCGGTGCAGGAACATAGCGCATGTTTCTTAATTATGCCATATCTATGGAACCGGAAGGCTTCTTCTGCGTCTAAGAGAGCATCTCGGGCAACAAGAGCAGGGGAAAGGAAAGGTGCAAGATGAAACATCTGTTTGGAGCAACATCCTGTTGGCGCATCGGTGCTCTATGCCTGTTTATTACGGGCACGGTCACCTCACGGACTCTTGCCGGGCCGAAAAGCGAGATCCCAAGTCCAGTAGTTCCTTCAGAATCCAAGCGGCCGCGCCTCTCGACAGAGGACATTGAGGCGGCTGTCAAAGCCATCGAAGAGATCCAGGCCATCGCCTCAAAGAGCAAGAAGTTCGATGCGGCGACGGCACAACTTGAATCCGTCGCAAGAGTCGCCACGGTCAGCAGGGTCCGCGTGGCGGCAGTGTTCGCCATCAGCAATCTGTACGTGGAGCAGGGCAGGCATGCCGAAGCAATGTCCGCTCTGGCGAAACTTGCGGGAGGACCGGGACGGAGCCCGGACAGGACCGAGCGGCGGCTGAAAGAACTTCGCAAAAGTGCAGCCCCGGAACAATGCCGCATCGTCAGGAGGCTGCCTGACATGCGCGTTCCGCACCAGTCATCCGGCGTGGCGATCGTAGAAGGGAGGATTTATGTCTGGTCGGGCTATAGCACAGAGGGACGATTTCAGTGTGATCGTACGGCTGTAATGGAGGTCTACGATCCGGCGATCGATAAGTGGACCGCGGCGGCTTCGGCGCCTGGTGTGCGGAATGGTCTCGGATCGTTTGTCCTTGGCGGAAAGATCTACGCTGTCGGCGGGGAACAGTCGCCTTCCGGCTCGTTCACCAACACTGTCCATCGATACGATCCGGTCGGGGATGGATGGAAGCAACTCAAGCCGTTTCCGACAAAGGCCTGGGATCCGCTTTGTGTTGTCAGTTGCGGCACGGCATACGTCATGGGCGGTCGGCGCGGTTACGGGCGGACCTACCGGCATGTCTACGCGTACGACGCGGGGAAGGACTCATGGAGTAGGAAAGCGGACATGCCGAAGTCCGTCATGTGCAGCGGGATCGAGTCGTGCGGGGGGAAGCTGTACGTCTTCGGCGGGACTCACAAGCGCACCGAGGGAGACAATGAATTACTGCGGCTCGTGCAGATATACAACACCTTCAACAACTCCTGGACCACCGAAAGAATGCCTCGTGTGCTTCAGCAGGTCAAGGCGGCTGGCTGGGGAGGAGATATATGGATCTTCGCGAACGGAATGAGGGACGAATCCTCAGGCAAATTCGTTCCTTGTCCTTGGGTCTTCAGGTATTCGCCCGCCGGTGGCAAGTGGAGGCGATATCGACTCGACCTCCCAGCCGGTCAGTGGTTCGGCAACCCGGTGGTCGCCACGAACGGCGTGGCCTATCTGACGGGCTTTGTCGACAGGGGCAAGCCTCAGAAGATCGCGTATGCGGTGAACCTCCGAGCGTTGAAGCTCCGCAGCCCCGGGGCGACGAGCGCGAAAACATCGGGCGGCAGGCGGTAGCCGTGGACGGAGCAATCCTCACCTGATTGTAGCGGTCAAAAAGCAGTAGCCGCGAGTCGTAGCCGTTTCTATTTCGTGGTTCCCGTCTGCCGACCGGCAGGTTCGTGTATTTCGTGGCAAGAAGCCGTTGTTGTCGCCGTCCTCTGCGCCTCTGTGTCGCATGCCTGCCGTTCCGATCAATTCGGATCTCCTGCAACGTCACGAAGACAAGTCGCCTCCCCGTAGCCGGGATATTCATATGGACGTAATCTCCGGCCCCCCTTACAATCACCGGCGTGGAAAAATATCACGTTTTGATCTCCAACAAGGGACAGACACCATGAAGCGAATTGCTCTGCTGGTCTTGATCACGATATCGCTGGCGCCAGTCGGAGGCTGCATTACGCGGGCGGCCAAGGAAGTGTTCCTCTCGCCAAAGGGCTTGTCCGTACCGACCCAGCAGCCCGCTTCTCAATCGAAAGCGTACTCGAAAGTGCAGTTCGAGGATTTCTCAAATGCGGCGATATCCATCATGCCGGCGCACATGAACGATCTCATGCGGACCGCCCTGTCCGAAGAGATCGGCGAGCTGAAACCCAAGAAGGCGATTCTGGACCCCGCGGCCTCGCGTGTCCTGACCGTTCGCGGCCAATACGTCTATTACGAAGAAAACCGCGGCATTCTCGACCAGGCGTTCGGCCCGTTTGAAGAGATTATCGCCATTGTCGAGCTTGTCGACCAACCCTCGGGCCAGATCGTCGCCAGGGGATACTGCGTAGGCAGGACCAACACCACCAAGCTCCAGGGTCCAAAACGAAAGGCCGAAGGCCTGTCCAAAGCGATCATAGACCTGATCCGAAAAAGCTGCCGTATGCCCATTATTCGGGATGACTGATCGAATATCCGACCATTGAAAATCCGCGGACTCTATTTCGCGCCTTCGATGAATTCCACAAGCACCTTGCCGCTGACTGCGCCGCGTACGCCGTCGCCGACGTTGACCAGGTACTTGCGATTGTGATCTTTCTCCTGGGACCAGGATTGAGTTATGGAGAACTCGCCTGTCTTGAGATCCCCTGCTCGCGAAGAAGGCGCTGCAGCCGGCTCCGGCGTCTCGGCGGGTTTCGATTTAACATCAGCAGCCGGCGCGGAGCCTCTCTTCTTGAGTGACTGTGCGAACAGCCATTCCAACAGTCCCTCCTGCGCCCATGCCTTGTTGGCCGTGGCGATATGGTTCGCTCCCTGAAAAACAGTTATCCGAACCGATGTCGATCCCAGTTCCTTCAGCGATTTGCCCATCGCGACAACACTTCCAATGCGTCGCCGGTCGCCCGTTCCAGCCATAGCCCAGATCGGCAGATTCACCATATCCTTCAAATTGGCTTGATTGGCAATGAAAGCCACCGGGACTATCGCCGCAAGACGCCTGGGTGAGTGTCTGCCCCAATTCCACGCACCCAGGCCGCCCAGGCTGAAGCCGATGCAGTAGATGCGGTCCTTGTCTATATCCTTGTTGGCTCCCAGCAGGTGTTCGACCGCCTTGTTCAGGGCGTCGGGGTTCCAATGGCTGCGGGAATGCGGGACCAGGACTTTGGCTGCGTACTTGCTGTTGGCCGGCGACATGATCCATGCGACGTCCTTGTTCCCTTTGAAGCTGGAGACATCCTTCTTCCTGGTTCCTCCCGCGCCGTGAAGGAGAACAACCAGCGGAATCTTCTTGTCGCCTTCAGGCTGCTTGATCGGGTGATACAGCAGCGCCTGCTTGTTCATGTTCGAGTCGACGGCCTGGACGTTTTCGGGGAATGTCACGACTTCCAGCCGCATATGCGTCGGCTTGCCGCCTGCGCCGGCCCCGGCGGCCTGGCGAATCTTCATAAGCTCCTGTCGCTGCTCTCTGGTGTAGAGTTTGTAGATGTCCTTCCTCATCTGCACCATGATCGCTTTGCGATCCTCGCCCTCGGCGTCCTTTGCCGCGGCGGCCGCAGTCTTGACGATGCCGTCGATCTCCTTCTTCTGCTCGTCGGTCAGGCCGATGTCGGGCAGTACGAACGCCTCTGAGCTCCCGCCGCGCCTGCGGCGTCCGCCCCGTCGCCGGCCCCGCCTGCGAACTTCAGGTTTATCGTCATTGTCGGAACGATCTGCGGCCTCCTCGGCGACAAGCGCACCAGCCGGCAGAGCCAGCATGAAAACCGTCACGAATGTTCTGATCCGTCTCCATTTCATCTTCAGCCTTCCTCAAGTTCAAGGCGTGCACGATTCAATCAGGCCTTCAGCTTGAATCACGCACTATGGTTGAGTATTCCGCCGTGTTCCTTAACTCTACTATACAGATAATCAGATCGAACCGGAAAAGAGTCGAATATGAACAGATCGGCAATACGCACACTGGCGACAACGACGCATATCACCGGCGCCCGCCCGTTGGAGCTTTCGACCCATGATTGGATGGCCTCCCTGGTCAGGAAACCGCAATACATCGCATAGCCGATCGCCACGACGGTGGATATCAGGATCAACCATAAAACCGCAAAACGTATTTCCGCCGATCGCTTCCCGACTCCGATATCTTCACCAGACTCTTTCAAGACAACTCCATCGAATTGCGTTGAGTGCGAGGTGGAAAAACCGACTCATAACAGCAGACAATACCCGACCGCGACGGCACCGGCTTGTCCCGGCCCAAGTCGCGTCAGCGGTTTCCTGGGGCCCGCGACCTACTTGGCGAACAACTGGAACTCGCCTATTGTCGGGACATCGCCTTTCGTTTTGACCAGATTGAGCCTGACCCTGCGTGTCTTGACCTGCGGGAAGGTGAATTTCTTCAAACCGGCAACGGCGCCGCCGCGGGCGACTTCCTTCCAGGCTCCGTTGATCTCGAATTGAACGGTGAACTGCTGTGTGCTTGGAAACTGGAGTTCAGCGATGACGATGCGGCCTATTGTCTTGGCCTCACCCAGATCGACTTCCAACCAGCCGCTCCGGGTTCCGTGAGCCCCGGCCCATCGGGTGGCGGGGTCATTGTCGAAGGCTTTCGACGGCGCGTACGCCCTGCCCCAGGTCGATGAGGCCCTGGCCGGTTTCCCGGAGGACAATGAAGGCTTCAGCGTCACCTTGCGCGGTCCGCCGAACGGGTTGATCTCCTCGGGATCGGCCGGAAGCGGACTGACTGTCAAGTCGGGGACCGATTCGCCGACGTACAGAACAGCCTGGTCGCCCTTGGCCAGGGACAGTTTGCAGATCCCGTCAGCAGACGGAGCCGCCTTAACCGGCTTTCCGTTGATCAGTACTGCGACTTTGCCGCTCAGGCCCGGGTGCACTCTGCACGGTTCGCCGGCCAGGCTCTTGATCCGCACCCAGATAGTCTTGCCGCCGCGGCGTCTGGCGCTTACCAGGAAGGCGCCTTCGGCGCGAAGATCGTGAAAGACAGCGCTGTCCCAGGTCTTCGGAACGGCCGGGAAGACCGCAATCTTGTCGCCCCAGCTTTGAAGCAGCATATCCTGAACGGACCGATTCAGGACGATGGCGCATTCGATAACCGGCGAACCCTCGATGTACATCGTGTTGGGCCGGACGAACCGCTTGTCGGCCATGTGCCCGTGAATCTGCTTTATGGCGTTGTCGCCGTCGCCAAGCGTCGCGTACAACGAAGCGGCGGCCGCACGCGACCAGCCGTTGATGCCCCGACTGTTGTCGACCGTCAGCCAGTGCAGGACAGATTTGCTGAGCAGTTCGCGATTTTCGGGCTGATCGCCGGTCATGATATGCAGCGGATGGACCATGAGAATATGGGACCAGTGGCGATGTGATTTGGTGAAAGCGATGTTGGCGCCGATCCGAAGTCCGTTCTTGTCGACTGGATAAGGCGTCAGGTCTCTGAGCGTTTTTGTCCAGACGGGCGCCAGCGGGTCCTTGAGATTGTAGCGCTTGTTGAGTCGGATCAGCGTTTGGCAGCCCCAACGAAGCAGCGAGAGATTGTAGTTGTTGTCCGAATCAGCGCCATATTCCGGCGAATGCAGTTTCGGCAGATGGAGTTTGCCGTCATCTCCCTTCTTCAGGATCTTGAGATAGAGATTGATGCTGTCGCGGAGCAATGGATAGAACGCGTGTTTCGACTGGTCGGTGACCATGCTGTGATTCATGGAGTAGCGATAGTGGAGATAGTAGTTGTGCAGCGCCCAGGTGAAGTCGCCGGGATTTATGTAGTGGTCCGGCGCCCGGGACCCGTCGCCGCGGAGCCCTTCGTAGCAGGTGGTGTGGGGGACCGTGGCGCAGTTGTCGAATCCCCAGATATCTTTGGCGTTGCGATAAAAATTGGCGCGCTTGGCGTCGATGAAGTTGGTGAACGATTCGCCGAGTTCAAGACGGTTTCCGGTATAGACCGGGAGATAGAGAGTCTGGATATTGAGATTCCACCAGATCCTCGGCCAGCCTGTGCTGCGGAACCAGGGACCGAGCAGGTCGACGGGAACCAGGTGCGGACGTGATGCGCACGCGAGCTTGTAGAACTGGATCCAATAGAAACTCTCCAGCCTGGAATCGGGAAGGGAGACCATGTTCTTCGGATAGAATTCGCTCCACCAGCGGCGATGGGACTTAAGCAGAGCTTCGAAGTCGGCGACGGTGGTTTTTTCGACTGTGGCGACGGCTTGTTTCGCCGCCGTCTTGCCGGGGAAACTGTCGGCGATGCTGAGCGTCACCCGGCGCCCGGTCTTGATGGAGGTTTCCCTCCAGGCCGTAGCGAACTGGCCGCCGGCGAATCGATTCTGGGTGCAAACGGCGACCTTGTTGAGGGTATCCGTAGTCGACGGCGGGTTGGGGGGATCCTTAAACCGCCTGACATTGACCCTGTCGATACAGGGCCGGGCCTCCCAGGCGAAGCTCGCGCCGCTTTCGCCGTCGGTGGAGCTGACATCGGTGATCATCACCATTTTATGGGTGTGGATAAATGACCGGAACGTAATGCTCCCCTTATCGGTGATAATGGTTCCCCTGACTTCCGCGTTCCAGAGATCCGTCCGCATGACGCCGGACTGGATTTCGCCGACGGTGGTCAGAACGAATCCGCCGATGGGAAGCCGGGAATTGTCGCGCCGATGTTCGGTGACATCCGAACGCCCCATCTCCCAGCGAAGGCGATTGGACCCGTCTTTGTAGATCATCGATCCCAGCATCCCGTTGCCCAGAAACGCCCCGTAATCGAAATGGGTGGGCAAAGAACGCCAGATCAGATCATGACGCTTGATGAACTCCGGCCAATCAACCTTGAGCTTGACCGCGTCGTCAGCATGGCAGACTGAAGAGCTGCCTGCGCTGATCGTAAGAGTGCATAACGCCGCCGCGAGAACAGTTCGGATCGTTTTCATTTTCCATTTCCCATTGAGTCAAGTCCCATCGTGCCGGACTACAGGAACCGTGCTTTAAGGTACTCGCCGTTTGCGCCGGTCACAGCGCCTGAATCAATCTCGGCCCGCGACGATTCCTCTTCGACCATGATCGAGCCGCCGAGTGTGTTTCTCATACGACATCCGCCAGCCTTACCGGCATTGATTACCTCTCCGCCGCGGCGCTTACTTGGGCGATTTCTCAGACTTCACTTTCGGGACATCGACTTTCGGCGTCCCGTCCAGATGCAGTACAAGAACAGTCACCTCTTCGGCTCGAAGTCCGGAAGGAAGCGTGATTGTGTGGACGCCGTTGTCGATTCGCCGCTTCAGCGGCGTATTGCGAACGTCGGCAAGCGCCGAAGCGGCCAGTATCTTGTTCTTGAGTCCCGGCAGAGCGATTTCGCCGGTATGCTTGCCCCAGATGTGCAGGTATATCTTCCTGCCCTTGGCGGTGCAGGTCCCCCACTTGAACTTCATCGGCCAGAACGGGCTGTGGCTGGTTCCGTAGATCGCCGGCCCGTTGACCTTGAGCCACTTTCCGATCCGGATCAGACGGTCCTGCATGATCACCGGTATCCGCCCGTCGGCGGTCGGCCCGACATCCAGCAGCAGATTGCCCCCATTGCCGCAGACTCGCGAGAGCATCTTGATCAGCGCGTACTCCGAATCGTAGTCGTCGATCCCTTCGTTGCGGTTGTAACCGTAGCTGTGTCCGATTCCGCGGTCCTCCTGCCAGGGATGTTCCGGAGAGAACTTCCCGCCGCCGTACTCGCTTGAGTAGACGTCTCCGTGCTTGCGGCGCGTCTTGCCCCAGCGGTCGTTGGTCACGACGTAATCCCTGCAGGGCGACTCGTTGTAAAGCCATGTCGCCAGTTCCAGCGACTTCCAGACCTTGTAGTCGGCGGTCCATTCGCCGTCGAGGAAGATGAACCACGGCTTGAACTTGGTGACGACATCCTTGAACTGCGGGTGCAGGTGCTCTTTGACAAAGCGGTCCCGATCGGTCAGGTACAGCGGGTGATACCACTCGTACAGCGAGTAGTAGATGCCCATTTTCAAACCGCGTTTTTCGCCGGCGTCGAACAGTTCGCGGAGAACGTTGCGCTTCGGCCCGACAACCGTCGCATTCCATTTGTCGGTGCTCTTGGTCTTGGAGTACGGCGAATCCCACAGGCAGAATCCGTCGTGGTAGTTCGCCGTTGTCACGACGTACTTGGCGCCGCTGCGCACGAAGATGTCGCACCAGTATTCCGGCTTGTAGAGCTTGGCGGTCAACTGCTCGGCGAATTTCTCGTACGGGAAGTCCTTGCCGTACATCTTCTCGTGGAACTTCTGGGTCGCCGAACCTTTTCGCCTGGAATGGTTCCAGTACCACTCGGCGTATCCGCGATTGGCCCAGGCCGGCACCGAGTACGGACCCCAGACAACGAATATCCCGAACTTGGCCTCGTTGAACCATCCGGGCAAGGGCCTCGAATCGATCGACTTCCAGTCGGGAGTGTACTTCCTGGCCGGCTCGGCGCCCCAGCCGACTCCGGCGCACATCGCGACGACAAGCAGCCCCGCCACCATCCGACACTTCCGCATTTTGAACATTTGCATTCTCCAAAACCGTTGCAGTATGACTAGGAAAAGTGAGTGTATCGCGATGGCGACTCCGATACAATCAGGTCAACCTGAAATAATGGAGCCAACTATGCAACCAAACGGACCTCTCGGCAGACGGACATTTCTCAAAGGCTCGGCGGCTGGTCTTGTCGCCGCGGGCATTCCAACCATAATTCCAGCGGCAGCCCTCGGTAAGAACGGCGCCACGGCGGCAAGCGACAGGATCGTTCTCGGCGCGATCGGCATCGGCCCGCGCGGACGCTACGTGCTGGGGCGCATGCTGAACGAAAAAGGCGTGCAGTTCGTGGCCATCGCCGACGTGCAGAAGTCCCGACGGGAATACGTCAAGCAGATGGCCGACAGCAAGTACCGCAACAAGGACTGCGTGATGTATCGCGACATGTTCGAAGTGATCGGTCGCAAGGACATCGACACCGTTCTCGTGGCCACTGGCGATCACTGGCACGCGCTTGGGTCGATACTCGCCGCTAAAGGCGGCAAGGACGTCTACAGCGAAAAGCCCTGCGGGATCACGATCGGCGACTGCCGGGAGCTGGCCGACACCATGAACCGCTACGGGCGAGTCTTCCAGGCCGGCACGCAACGGCGCTCGGTCGGCAATTTCCAGTTCGCCGTTCACCTGGCGCGCAGCGGGAAGCTCGGCAAGCTCCACACGCTCCACGCATCGATCTACAAGCTGCGGAACAGTCACGCCTGGCTTCCGGCCCAGCCCGAGCCGGACAAGGATGTCTGCGACTGGGACCGCTGGCTGGGTCCGGCGCCGTGGCGGCCTTACAACGCGCGTTACGTTCACGGCGGATGGCGCGGGTTCCACGACTTCGACTCCGGCGCTACGCTGCTGGACTGGGGCGCCCATACCGCAGATCTGTGCCAGTGGGCCAACAACTCCGACAACACCACCCCGCTGACGTACGAACCGGTTGAAGGCGGATCGATCATATGCAAGTACGCAAACGGCGTTAAGCTGGTCATGCGCCGAGGGGGCTTCAGTCGCGAGGGCAAATGGCTCGGCCTGGGGACTTGCCCGGTGCGGTTCGAGGGCGATGAAGGATGGGTCGAAACCGGCGACAGCGGCGGGATCAAGATGTATCCCGAATCGCTGATGGGCGAGCGACAGCGTTATCTGCGCAGGGGAACCGACCCCGCGGGACACACAAGCAACTTCTTCGACTGCGTAAGATCGCGATCGCAGACAGCTTGCAACGCCGACGTGATGCGACACTCGCACCTGGCGTGCCACGCGGCGGCCATCGCCTGGATGCTGGGTAGAAAAGTCACGTTCGATCCGGTCAAAGAGGAGTTCGTAAACGACGAAGAGGCCAACCGCATGCGAACCCGCGCCAAACGCGCTCCCTGGAAGGCTTAATCCAAAACACCCCCGCCCGAAAGGCGACACCATGATAATCAAACGATACATATGCACTTTCCTACTGCTGGCGGTGCTAACGCCTACATACGCGAATGATCCGAACTTCCAGAAGGTCGACGAGCAGAAGCTGATCGCTGTTTTGAAATCCGAAGCGCCGCTGTACGACAAGACCCGGGCCTGTCAAAAGCTGGCGGTGTTCGGAAGCGAAAAGGCGATTCCGGTGCTTGCAGGCCTCCTGGGCGACAAAACGCTCGGCGACTACGCCAGGATCGCACTTGAGCCGATCAAATCACCGAAAGTCGACGACACGCTCCGCGCCGCTGCGGGAAGACTTAAAGGAAGGCTCCTTGCCGGCGTGATCACGTCCATTGGCGCCAGACGGGACGCAAAGGCAGTCGGAGCCCTGCAGAAGTTCGTAAGCGACAAAGACAAGAGTGTCGCCCGCGCAGCTTTGTTCGCACTCGGCCGCATCGCCAGCGACCAGGCGTCGACGATTCTGCAGCAGACGCTGGCCAAGGGCCCGGCCCAACTGCGAACAGACGCCGCCGACGCCGCCCTGGCCGCGGCGAAGATCATGCTCGATGCAAAACAGACGCTAGCGGCTGTAAAGCTCTATGACGCCGTCGGCAAGTCGACTGTTCCGACTTACGTTCGAACCGCGGCGGTGTACGGTTCGCTTATCGCCGCCGGAGCCGACAGCCTCGAGCCGCTGATGAAGTTGCTCAGAAGCGACGATCCTGCGATGCTGGCTGTCGCAGTTCGCGCATCGAGACAATTGCCGGGCTCCGAGGTCTCGGCGAAACTGGCGACCGAACTGGGCAAGCGGCCGAAACACCTTACACTCCTGATCGAAACGCTGACCGACCGAGGCGACAGCGGCGCCCGCAAAGCCGTAGCCGACCTGGCGGCGAATAAGACCCAGACCGTTCGTATCGCGGCGATCAAGGCCCTCGGGCAAATCGGCGACGCGACGACAACGCCGGTTCTCCTGAAAGCCGCCGGAGCCAGGGGCGACGAATCGGCGGCGGCACTGGCGGCGCTTCGTTCGATCGAAGGCGACGGGACGGACGCTGCGATTCTCAAAGGCATGACAGCAGCCAAAGGCGACTTGAAGGCGGGGTTGATTTCCGTCCTGTCCGATCGTCGATACGCCCCGGCCGCCAAAGCCGTCATGGCCGAAGCCGCCAGTAGCGACGCGTCCGTGGCCCGCGCGGCCTATAAGGCCATCGGCATGCTTGGGACTCCCGGCGACATACCGGCCATAATCAGAATCATGCCCGCAGACTCCGCCCAGGCCGCAGCGTCAATCGTAGCGTTGGCGGCGAAAACCGCCGACCCGTCCAAGCGAGCCGATCCAGTGCTGGCGGCGCTGGCTTCGGAGAAGAAACCGGAGCGACAAGTCGCCCTCATTAGAATATCCGGCAAGATTGGCGGCGACAGAGCCTTTGCCGCCATCGACAAACTGATAGAGACTAGCAATCAGGATGTGATATCTGCTGCAATCCGCGCCTTGACTGCCTGGACCGACCCCAGGATGGCCGATGAATTGTGGAGCATGTACAGGTCCCTGCAAACAAGGAAGCATCAATACATGGCATTGCAGGGACACATTCGACTGCTCGCCTTAGACACTAACCGCGATCCGAAGACCATCGTGCGGAGATACGGCGGCGTGTTAAGCCGCACGGACAACCTGATGATAAAGACACTCGTCCTCAGCGGTTTGGCGGACGTCGCCCACATCGATGCGCTGAAACTTGTGATCCCCCTGCTGGCCGACAAGGCGGTCCAGGGCGAGGCCGCACTGGCCGCGGTCAGCATCGCCAAAACGACGATGGGCGCCAACCGCACCGAAGTGCGTACGGCGATGGAGAAAGTCCTGGCCGTCTCGAAAGGCAAGCCCGCGGCTCAAGAAGCACGCCGGATAATCTCGCAGATCGACGCATTTGGAAACTGCATCGCCGCATGGCGCGTTTCCGGTCCGTACATGAAGAAAGGAGCCGACTACCGGACGTTGTTCAACATCCGGTTCGCCCCGGAAACATCCGAAACCAAAGGCGTTGCCTGGCGCACGATCTCGGCTGGAACAGACCCCAGGCGCCCCCCGATTGTCGACCTGAAGAAAGCCATCGGCGGCGATCAGCGGGCGGCGTACGCCCTGACCTGGATTCGCAGCGAGAAGGCCGCAGACGCCAGACTCGACCTCGGCAGCGACGACGGGATCAAGGCGTGGTTGAACGGTAAGCTCGTTCACGCATTGAGCGCCCCGCGCGCTGCTATCCCGTACACCGACAAGGTCCCGATCAAGCTGAAAGCCGGCTGGAATCCGCTGCTGCTGAAGATCACCCAGAACAATGTCCCCTGGGAGTTTTGCGCACGGATCACCACCCGCAAGGGCAAAGGTGAGCCCGTCCCCGGCGTCAGCACCGACTGCATGCACGAAGGCGATTGGACACTGCCCGCCGCCGCGGCGCCGAAGCCGGCGAAAGTTCTTAAATACGAACCGGTCGGCAAACCCGTGCGGATCTTCGACGGCAAGACATTCGACGGATGGGAGGGAAACCTCAAAGCGTTCCGAATCGAAGACGGCGCGATCGTCGGCGGTACGCTGAAGGCTCGGATTCCCCGTAACGAATTCCTCTGCACAAAGAAGCAGTACGCAGACTTCGAACTGCGATTGAAGGTCAAACTGGCAGGCGGCAAGGGCAACGCCGGCATTCAGATCCGCACGAAACGAATCCCGAACCATCACGAAGTCAGCGGCTACCAGGCCGACATGGGCCAGAGCTACTGGGGCTGCCTATACGACGAATCGCGCCGTAACAAAGTACTCGCAGGGCCGGACAAAACGGCGCTGGCGAAAGTGCTCAAGCGCGACGACTGGAACGAGTACGTCATCCGCTGCGAAGGGCCTCGAATCCGACTGTTCATCAACGGGCTGAAGACGGTCGACTATATTGAGCCGGACCCGAAGATCGACAAGACCGGCATAATCGGCCTGCAGATACACGGCGGCGGACCCAGCGAATCGTGGTACAAGGACATCGAGATAGTAGAACTCAAACCCGCAAAGGGCAAATGAGCCGCCGGCCAACTACGCCGGACAGCCGTTGCGGTTTCAGCGACACTTTGCGATCGCCTGCTTGAAGTCGGCGATGATATCCTCCGGCTCCTCCAGGCCGATTGAAACTCGCGTGTAGTTCGCTGGAATGCCGCGGTTCTTCTCCGGGCGTCTGCTATTGATGCGCGTCACCGGATCGCCGAGGCTGGTCTTGTTGATGATCAACTTCACGTGCCTGCCGAATTGCTTGAAGACCGATGCGTTCTTCCATTCAACTCCAATCATGCCGCCGAAACCTTTGAGGAAGTCCAGTCGATTCCAACCCGGCAGCCCGCCGTAACGCACTCGAGCCACCGCCGGGTGGGATTCAAGAAATTCGGCGACCTGCTGGGCGGATCGGCAGTGCTGGCGCATGCGGATCGGCAGCGTCTTTATTCCTTGAGTGATCAGGAAGGCGTCCATCGGCCGCATCACTCCGCCAAGCCAGCTCTGGGCTCTGCCGATCTTCGCGACGAGATTCTTTCCACCCGATACGACACCGCCCATGGCGTTGCCGTGGCCGCCAACGTACTTTGTGACGCTGTGAATGACCAGATCGGCCCCGAGACGGGCCGGCTGAAACAGATAAGGCGTCAGCCAGGTGTTGTCGAGGACTACGATGGCTCCGGCCTTCCTGGCGATAGCGATCAACGCCGGCGAGTCCAGGACCTCCATCGTCGGATTGACGTAAGGCTCCCAGTGAACGATCTTCGCCGGTTTAGCTTTGAGCGACGCGGCCAGTTTTTCCGGTTTGCTGAAGTCCAGGAATTCAACTTCCATACCCAGAGACCGCAGGTACTGTCCGAAAAGGGTCATGACCCAGTCGTAGTTGCATCGGTGCGTCACCAGACGATCGCCCGGCTTGAGCAGCGCCAGGTACGTTTGCGAAATGGCGCCCATGCCGCACGGTGCGCCAACAGCCGACTCGGCGCCCTCGATCTCCATCATCTTCTTCAAGAGCGGGGCCACTGTCGGGTTACTCATGTTCCCGGGCCTTTGATAGCCCGGCGATGCCTTGTCCTGACTGATCGGTGTGACGTCGAAGCCGGTCATCTCACCGTGATGAATGACCTGCGATCCGAATCGGTGACCGGACTTTGACTTGTAGCGATCGTCCATGAGGTTCTCGGCAGCCTTGACGTGCGGAGCGGTCCTGGCTCGCCGAGCAGGCGCCTGGCCTGCGGCAAGCTGCGTCATTGACAGCATCGCAGCAGAACCGCCCAGGCCGGCGAGCATGTCTCTGCGGCTGAGTCCATGCTGTTCACGCTGCCGATCATCATCCCTGGTTAGCTTCATCGTTTGACTCCCTTTTTCGAACACACTCCTGGTCAGAGCAGAGCAATACCTTTCGCCCGG
>Ga0180435_10000392_pt1 | contig 45659 bp, 28 predicted proteins | sample SS_ome_3_FD_132467 | JGI IMG/M metagenome (GOLD analysis project Ga0180435, IMG submission 132467) | Hypersaline lake sediment archaeal communities from the Salton Sea, California, USA - SS_3_S_1 metaG | ecosystem: Environmental > Aquatic > Non-marine Saline and Alkaline > Hypersaline >... | reverse complement strand
GGAATATGCCCTGGAGGTGATCAGGACCGGGAAACCGGTATACATCGAAAAGCCAATGGCCCGCACCTACCAGGAGTGCAAGGTGATCAATGAGGCTGCTGCGCGGAACAATGTGCCGGTGTATGTGGCTTACTACCGGCGATCCCTGGCCTACTTTGAAAAGGTGAAAGAGATCCTGGAACAGGGCGATCTTGGCCGGCTCCTTGCCGTGCATACCGATCAGCACTTCTCTGCCAGGCCCGAAGATTTTAACCGCACATCACCCCCGTGGCGCATTGTCCCGGAGATCTCCGGAGGCGGGTATTTTCACGACGTGGGGTGTCATGCCCTCGACATCCTTTTCTACCTGCTGGGAGACCCGGTGTCAGTTACCGGCTACGCCACCAACCTGGCAGGTATCTATGAACCCGAAGATACCGTAACGGCGATTGTCCGGTTACCGGGCGACCTGCTCCTTACCGGTAACTGGAGTTTCGTGGTTCCGGAACCCCACCAGCGCGACCGCGTGCTTGTTACCGGAGAACACGGGACACTCGCCTTTTCCATTTTCAGTTTTGAACCCATCAGGCTGGAAATACATGGGGAGGCCTCCCTGATCAGCGTGGAACCGCCGGAACATATCCAGCAGCCATTTATACAAACCATCGTGGACGAACTTACCGGCAAGGGGACCTGTCCGTCGACGGGAGTCACTGCAGCGGTGACATCCAGGGCAATGGATCAAATCCTGATGAGACAGGCATAATCCTTTTTTCAGGCACTTGTCCTGCAGGAATGAGAAACAATCGTTGTTGCAGGAATTCACTTAAAAACGGATCCCAATTACCAGCACATCATCGATTTGTATCGTACCGTCCATCCAGGATAAAAATGCAGACTCCAGGTATTCCTTCTGGTCGATCATGGGTTTGTCGGCGTTTTTCAGCAATAATTTCTTGAAGCGTCCGGTGGTGAATTTTTTATCATGCTTTCCCCCGAACTGGTCGCTGTATCCATCGGTGAACAGGTAGATGATATCCCCTTTTTTGATCTTCAGTGTATGCCCGTTAAAGTCTTTCTGAACGGGGAAATAACCAATGGGCATCCTGTTGGGCTTGATGATATGCAGTTCTTCACCCCTGACAAGGTAAAGCGGGCAGTTGGCCCCGGAGTAGTTCAGCTCCCGGGTTTTCCTGTTGAAGATACACATGGCAATGTCCATCCCATCGTCGGTATTGTTACTGGCTCCGGATTGTGAAAGCGCAGCGGTGATCATTACACGCAGCTGGTTCAGTATGCCACTTGCAGTAAGTGTCTTTTTCCTGCTTTTCGTGATCTCATTCAGGAAAGAATTTCCCAGCATGCTCATGAGCGCACCAGGCACACCATGACCTGTACAGTCTGCTACTGTGAATATTACCTGGTCGTCGCGTTCGGTGATCCAGTAAAAATCACCACTCACAATGTCCCTGGGCCTGAAGAAAATGAAGTAGTCGCCAAATGCTGCTTCAAACAATGCAGGAGAGGGAAGGATCGCCCGCTGGATACGGCTCGCATAGGTAATGCTGGCCGTGATTGCATCTTTCTGATGCTCGATCTGCTTTTTCTGGTCACTGATCTCTATGGTGCGTTCTTTCACTTTTTCCTCCAGGATCGCTTTGTCCCGCTTGATCTTCCGTTCACGCAGGGAGAAGAAAATATATAACAGGACGAACAGGATCGGGCTGAGCGACAAGTAAAACCACGGTTGCTTGTAAAAGGGTGTTTTAATGGAGATGGAAAGCGACCTCGTCTGACTGATTTCGCCCAGTACATTCCGGGCACGCAACAGGATGGTGTTTTCTCCTGGTTCCATGAACAGGATCAGTTCGGGGGATTCGCTCCAGTCGAACCATTCTTCCATGCGGTGCTCAATCCTGTATTGAAAACGGGTCTGTTCACTGCCGGGGAAGTAAGGGGCACTTAACCTGATCTGCAGGGGAGTCTGCTCTGGTAAAAAAGTTAAATCTGTCAGGTCAGCATAGGCTCCTGATGCAGTGCGTATGTTTTCAATATTTACTTTAAATGAACCATACGAATGATCAGTAATAGACCTGGATAACTGGAATAATCTTTCATTTCCATCAATGATCCAGTATCCCTTGTCGGTATCCCGGACCAGTGCGGTAATATTATTAAAAAGTCCGAAATGCACAAGATATTGTTGCTCAGGACTGCTGTTGCTTGCAAACAGATGTAATGCATTATCTGTTTTCAGCCATTGATAGGCACCGGTGGACTGAACGAACGAAAGAGATGTATACTGATCAGGAAGAAAATTGTTATCATAGCGAAGAAATGAATCCAGCGTGGGTGCATAGAACTCCACCGACCTTTCCGTGAACAGGAACAGCGTATCCCGGAGGTATTTTATGTGAAGCTCTTCCGGGTAGGGCGATTCAAAGGTATAGGAATTGATCAGTTTGGGATCATGTGAAAGCCGGTATACAGCGTTGTATCCGCTTACCCAGATAAAATGCCGGTCATGCGTCACACTGAACAGGGGTGCACCGATCAGGTCTGACTTTTTCTCCCTTAACCAGCCAGTCTCAAGCAAATGAAGGATTTCCAGGCCATCTTCGCTGACAACAAAATATTTTTCATTGTCAAATTCATGGATCGCGCTGATGTTTCTTGAATCCGACAGGCGGACTGCAATGCTGTCATTTACCGCAAATAATCCCGATGAGGAGCCGGCAAGCAACGATGAATTTGTGGGAAGCAATTGCAGGCAGCCGCTGTTGATTCCCTGTACTTTTTTGAATACATGCCGGACCGATCTGAGCTTGCGTACAGTTCTCCTTACATACCGCGGCTCTTGCCTTGCCGATGATGCCGGCACTTCGATCTCTTTCAGTACTTCATTGATATCCGGTTCTTCAACGTTCCCTTGCTGGGGAAAAGTTTCATCCGGCAACTGATCCTGCTCCCTGTTACGCCTGTCCCGCCTGAAGATGCGTTCAAAAAACCCCCTGTTTTCTTCTTTTTCCCCGACCGCCTGTTCCCCGGCTACCTGACCGTTTTCTGATCGCTCGTTCGCCTGCTCCCCGGCCAACGCTGCACCTTCTGAACGTTTATCAGGCTGCCCTGCTGCTTCTCCGGATTCCTCTCCGGAGGGCTGACCGGTGGCTGTTCCGGGAGAAGGAAATGGGGTGGTTCCGGAACTGACCGCTTGTCGTGCCACGGATTGCTGGCGTACCATGATCTCTGTGACACTGTAATCCTTCACCTCATCCAGGAAAAAAAGGCCCTCGGTGGTTGCAACATATAAAGTATTGTTGTACCATACTGTATTGGTGAGCAATCCTTCCAGCCCCGGATAATTGCTGTATTCCCGCACAGGTAGCAGTGGGTCAACACGACAGATTCCATACCTGTAGGTGAGCCATACGCCACCATTGTGATCCTGACCGATGGCAAATACTTCGTCATCCGGCAACCCGTTCTGGTAATTCAGAATGGTCCGCACTTTTCCGCTCCCCCTGTCCACGATCATTGCACCACCATAATAGGTTGAAAGTACATACAAGGAATCATTGAGCGCAATTCCATCAGACAGGCCATAGTCCTTCAGGTAGGAACCGTCAGAAATCGGATAATCCCGGAACCCTTCGCCATCAAAGAGTTGCAATGTTGAATTGTCAAATCCGACCAGGACCCTGTTTTTGTCGTACGGCAACCAGAAAAGCACCTCCATGCTGCCGGTGGCACTTCCATCCGGCAGGATTGCCAGTGAATTGCCCTCCAGTTCATGAAGTCCCTGGTCTTTGATATTCACAAATATCCGCTCGTTCAACAGGAACATTCCTGAAAAAGGAGCCTGATCACCGGCATGGAGCCTTGTTTGAAGTGTCTGGTCATCGATGGAATGAAAACTGATATGATTCATTCCGTAAAAAACCACGCTCGTATCCGTAAAATGAAGGGCTTCCAGCGACCGGTCAAGCTCTCCCTCGTATGTGAGTGGTTCATAACTGATGGTACCGGTTCTGCTTCGCTTCAATCGTCCGTAGTTCCTGTCCGACAGTACATAAATATCGCCGCTTCCCCTTTCCGTGCCTATTTCCAGGGGAACATAAGGCAGTTTTTCAGACAGCCAGTTGTGGCCATCGAAAAAAGTAACACCCTGCTTGTTGGCAAAAACCATGGAATAACCGGTATCCTGGCAAACCGACCAGTTATGCGATTCAAAACCGGAACGGGAATCATAATACGAAATATAGGGTATGCCCTCCTGGCCCGCAACAAGGCCCGGAAAAATCAGCATGCTGACCAGCAGAAAACATTGGGTTAATGACCGGTTCATAAAATATACAGGCTGTTTACTCCAGGAATATCCTTTCTAAATTGCCACTAATGTAATCAATTCAGATGATATGGCAACAGGCTGCATGTTGTTCTCCCTGAAGCTTTGAAGAGCATTTCATTCTTATTCCGATCTTTACAATTTGTTTCACCTGTTGGGAAATATCTGAACAATTTCATGTAATTTGTGTAGAGTTAATGTAGCATCTCTTGAAAAAAATCGCGTACTCAGACCTTGATTATTCAATAGCGATTTTTGCAATATCAGTTGAAATTGAAGTTGATACCCCGCATATGGAAATTCTTATACAGGATGGTCGCAATGATTATTGCGCTCATTCTTCTTCTTTTGCTGGTGATTCAGCTTCCACCGGTGCAGAATTTTATTGCCCGGCAGGTGGTCGGGAGCCTGAATGAACAACTGAACGCAACCATATCAGCCGATCGTGTGTATGTTTCTTTGCTGAAGAGGGTGAAGGTGAAAGGAGTGGTGATTACCGACCAACGCCAGGATACCGTGATCAGTGCGACGGAAATCAATATCGGACTGCGTTTGTTTCCATTGATGAAAAACCAGTTTCAGTTCGGAAGAATTCAAATTGATGATCCCCGGCTGCACCTGGTGAAACATACAAGCGACAGCCTGCTGAATATCGTCACCATGTTTCAGCCGGAGCAACCACGACCGCCCAGGAAGAAATCCGGGTCCATTCCGGAAATACAGTTTACCCGGATCAGGATCAACAACCTGGATTTTTTGCTGCACGACCGGGTGAACGACAGCAGGCTTGCCGTTGAACTGGGCAGATTGGTGCTGCGGCCCGAAATGTTAGATATTGAGGCGCAGTCCATGCAAATAAGGACACTCCGCATCACCGACATGGATCTCGGTATTTTCAGTCCTGCAGCAGATACAGCAGATACAGCAGATACAACCGAACAGGCCAGCGCCAGCCAGGCGAATGTCCCGCCAAAAGATCTCCTTTCACTTATTCCATGGACCATCGGTTTAGAAAACCTGGAGCTGCGCAATAACAACCTGGATATCCGCGAACAACAGTATGGTCTCACGGGGAATACGCAGAAACTCCTGGTGCAACAACTGGAAGCTGACATTGCGGGGATCAGCATCGACAGCACCGGGTACGCGGCCGGAATCAGTTCCCTCCAGGGAACCTTTAACAGGGATACGGATATCCGGGACCTTTCCCTTGCGGCGACTTTCAACAACCGGAGTGCAGTGTTGAGCAGCGGAAGGGTCAGGCTGAATGACAGCCGCCTGTTCCTCAATGCCAGGCTGAACTATACTTCATCCGGCAGACTGATGGCCGATCCCGGCCATGCAGCTCTGAACGTGGACCTGCGCGCTGAAGCAGGACCCGGGGACCTTGCCGGTTTGTTGAAGGAGAAGTGGCCACTGGCGACATATCCCCCGCTGCTGGTGAGTGGAAACATTTCAGGTACACTGGATTCGATTAGAATCGACAGCATCATAGGAACAGCAGGTGAAGCAATCTACCTTCGGACCAGCGGAACACTCAACAAACTCCTGGAGCCGGAGCATCTTTCAGGATCAGTGGACCTGGAAAAATGTGACATATTCCGGGATGAGCTCTATGCACTGCTGCCCGACACACTCCTCCCCGAACAAATCTCACTGCCCGAAGAGATCGCCCTGGAGGGAACTATTGCCGGGAACCGGCTGCAGGTAACATCAGATTTGTCTCTCCTTACCTCCATTGGTTCGGTGTTCACCCGGGCAGAGGCCTCCATGGATACGTTACTGAACCGTGAACAGCTGCAAATGGAGATCAGTACGGAAGCTTTCGACCTGGGGGCCTTGCTCAATCAATCAGATACCCTGGGCGAGGTTGCCTTTGCAGGACAGCTCAGGGCCACCAGCTCAAACTTTAAAGATCCACAGGTGACGGCCGATTTGAACATTGCCCGTGCAGAGGTGTTCGGATATTCCTACTCTGATTGGATCTTTAGTGGAGATTATACCAATGAAATTATTCATATACAATCATCTATGGATGATCCTAACAGTTCATTTGTTCTTACAGGAGAATACCATTTCAATGATTCCATTCCGGATATTTTCCTCGAGGCAGACATTCGGCAGCTTCGGCTGAAACCGTTGCATATGGCAGATTCAAGGACAGATATCGAAATGAAGGTAAGCGCAGGATTGAACGGACTGGATCCCGCAACCATGCTGGGGAATGTGCAGCTTACCCGTCTTGGCTTTCAGACAGACCAGGAAAACTACCGGATCGATAGCGTGCAGCTGCTCTTCGATGGCCCGTCCAATTACCAGATGCTGCTGCATCAATTCCGCGTGAATGATACACTGTTTGTTCATCATATTGATTTCCGCGCACACCTGGAACAACGCGCACAGGAACAACGCGCACAGGAACAACACGCACAGGAACTGCCTGCACAGGAACAACGCACACTGGAGCAGCATTCCATGGAGGTGGTTTATTCCGGACTTTTCGAACACATTCCGGGAACCAACGGGGGCCTCATCGACCTGGACGGTGACGGATCGCTGCTGGTGCTTCCCGACAGTCTTGTGCTGGGAAGTGATTTTTATTTCAGTAACAGGTCGGTGCAGGATACTTCAGGCTACCGGATTGACTTCTCCCGGATCTTATCAGGGGAAGGACGCTCTTCCTATGACCTCTTCCTGACCGGCGACGATATGCAAGTAAGCGGAACAGCAGCGCTCATAACATCTGGGGAGACGCAGACAATAGATGGCAAGGCAGTTGTGGATTCGCTGAACCTGGCCCTGCTGCAGCCCATCCTTGGCGATGTCCTGCAGTCCATCAGTGGCCGTGTCTCTGGAAACCTGGCGGTGACAGGAGCATTAACGGCTCCTGATCTGCAAGGGTCGGTAACGTTCAGAAACACACAATTCAATCCTGGAGCCCTGAATACTTCTTTTTTGTTGCAGGAAGAGACGGTGGCACTGGAGAACCAGCGGGTTACTTTTGATCAGCTCACTTTGCGCGATAACCTGGAGAACAGGGCGGTGCTCAACGGGACCATTGACCTGGACAAGGAGGCTGACAGTAATTTTGACCTTACATTGATGGCCTCAGAGTTTCAACTGATCAACAAATCAGCCGCTCAGGGGAATCTTTATTTCGGTAGTGTGTTCGCGGACCTGGACGGGCGCGTTTCCGGAACATTTGAAAACCCGGTCATCCAGCTGAATTCGGCTTTCAGGAAGCGTTCCGATTTTTCCTTTGTCATCCCCGGTGGACGAACTCCGACAGGAGAAGGAATCATACAATTTGTGGATGCTGACCAACCGGACACCAGGCAAAGCGACTCCCTGGTGCAGATTGAAACAGTCAGGTCACGATCGACCAACCTGGAAGTTTCAGCAAGCGCTGCGCTCACGGATCGTTTTACACTCACAATTATAACCAATCCGCTGACCGGGGAGCGGTTGCAAATCAACGGGGATGGAGATCTTGCTTTTGAACTGGACAGAAGCGGGGAAATGAGCCTGATCGGGAAATATGAAATCTCAAAAGGCTCCTACAACCTGCAACTTTTCGATGTGATTAAACGGGAATTTACTATTGAACACGGAAGTTTTCTGAACTGGTCCGGTGAAATCCTGGAGGCCAATGCGGATATTGCTGCTGTTTACGAAGTCAACACCTCCCTTGATGAGTTGATGCAATACGGGCAGGGGACAGCCGGGACCGACGCTGTATACGGATCTGCGGATGTGGAAGTGGTGATGCGGCTGACCGGTCCGTTGCTTACCCCGGAAATCGAATTTGATATACGCTCGAAGGAGCAGGGTGCCGCTATTGTCGCCGCACTATCCGGCCTCAGGAACAACCCCTCGGAACTGAACAAACAGGTGTTTTCACTGCTGGTGCTCAACAGGTTCATGGGTGAATCAGCCACGGCCCCGGATCCGCTCTCATACGACTTCAGCAACCAGTCCAGGCAAAGCCTGAGCAGCCTGCTGTCGAAGCAACTCGACAGGTTTGCCGATCAGTACATTAAAAAGGTGGACCTGGATATCGAAATCGATTCCTATGAAACCGGAATGGAATCGGAGGTGGCTGCAAGAACGGATGTAAGCATGGACTTGTCCACCAATGTTTTTAACGACCGGCTCACACTGGAAGTGGGAGGATCTTTGGCAGTGGAGGAACCCGGCATTCGGGGAGAGAACATCGAAGCAGGTGACCTGGCAGGCGATTTCAGGGTGGAATACAAGTTGAGCAAGGACGGGGTGTACCGGGTGAATGTGTTCAACAAGACCGATTATGAAAACGAGATTGATGGAGAAGTGACGAAAACCGGTGTTTCTTTCATATTCAATAAGGATTTTACCACTTTCAGGGAATTGTTCCGGGACAATAGGAAAGGAGGCGGAAATGAGGAATAACCATATCATTCCGCTGCTGCTTTTTGCGCTTCTCCTGGGATCCTGCAGTACCACGAGACAGCTCGGCGAAGGGGATTACCTTTATACTGGCAGCAAAGTGGAGGTGGAGGCTGTGGAAGAAGAAACTCCAAAAGAGGTAAAGAAACAGCTGGAAAAAGTGGCCGGACAGGAGCAAAACAGGAAGCTGTTCGGGCTGGTGCCGCTGAGGCTCTGGATGTATAACCTGGCGGGTGATTCCGTTCCTGTTTCCGGAGTGCGGCACTGGTTGAAATACAAGGTTGGGGAACCGCCTGTACTGTTCAAAAACTATACAGTGGAGGCAACCACGGAAGAGATGATGGCTGTGCTGTACAACCATGGTTATTACAGGCACGAAATTGATGCAGTACGTATTCCGGATGAGAAAAAGATGAAGTTGCTCTACCAGGTGCAGCTTGAGGAACCCTATCGCTTCGGGAGCCTCCGGTACCCTCCTGCAAACGATACCCTCATGACACTGATGGGGGAAATAAAAGACCAAACCCTGATCCGCGAAGGGGCACAATACAACTTGTCGACACTCAAACAGGAGCGTCAGCGGATCGATGCCTACCTGAAACAAAGGGGCTTTTTCTATTTTTTGCCGGATTATCTCTATTTTCAGCTGGATACCACCATTGAAAGCCGGCAGGTGGATGTAACCCTGGCAGTCAAGGAGGAAATACCCGTTGAGGCGACAAGGATATTTCATATCCGGAGAATCTATGTGCATCATGATACAGCACTCAATGTTCGGATAACAGCCCCGGATACGGTGCATACCGGGGGGATTGCCCATATAAGCTTCGGAAGACTGGTCCTTGAACGGGAAATCATCAATAATGCCATCTTTATTGAACCGGGAAAACCCTATCGTCTCAGCGATTACAGGGAAACCTTGCGCCGGCTTACCCGCCTGGGTGTGTTCAGGTATGTCCAGGTCCGCTATAAAAGTCCGGACGATACCACGGGCAATGTGCTGGACGCACATATTCAGCTGGTGGAGGAAAAACCCAAAAGCCTCCGGGCAGAGATACGTGCTGTTTCCAAGTCCAATGATTTCGCCGGACCCGGAGTTGATCTGAGTTACCTCGACAGGAACCTTGACAATACCGCCACCTCGCTGCAACTGATGTTGAATGGGGCCTTTGAAACCCAGGTCTCTGAACGGGGAAAAGGATTGAATAATTTCGAACTGGGTGCCAGCGCAGCACTGGATCTGCCCCGTTTTGTGGCACCTGATTTCATCGTGCGCCGGATCACCGACCGGAGGTTTGATCCCAGGACAACAATCAGGACAGGCTTCAGCCATTTCAACCGGGGAGGACTTTTCACAGTGAACACTTTCAGCCTGTCGATGGATTACAACTGGAAGCAATCGACCACCCGTTCGCACGACCTGAAGATACTCTCCCTGGATTACCAGCGGCTCCGGAATATTTCAGACCTTCCGGAGGTGACCTCCTTCCTGGAAAGAAATTATCCGCAGGCATTTATCCCCTCCCTCCGCTACAGCTACACGCTGAATAACCTGTTGTATACCCGGATGGTGAATCATTTCTGGAATGTCGCCGTCGAACCGGCCGGGAGCCTTTTTGCATTGGGAGACAGGCTCATAACGGAAGTTGCCGGTGACAATGGTTTTACTGCGGAAATCTTCGGAATTCCCTATGCACAATATGTAAGGGTGTTGAGTGATGGCCGGCTCTACTGGAACATGTCGGAAAAGCACAAGCTGGTCGGACGTCTTTACCTGGGATTGGGCGTTCCCTATGGAAATTCGGAGGTGCTTCCCTATAAAAAACAGTTTTATGCAGGGGGAACCACCAGCCTGCGCGCATTTCCTTCCCGCTCCGTGGGTCCCGGAAGTTACCACGATACAACCGAGGTTGCAGGTGGATTGCGGCTGGGACAAACCGGTGATATGAAACTGGAAATGAACCTTGAGTACCGTGTTGACCTGTTGAAGTACCTCAAAGTGGCAGCATTCATCGATGCCGGGAATATCTGGCTTTACAATGAGGATGAAAATTTGCCCGGTGGTGCTTTCAGCCTGTCAGAATCCCCGGGTCAGCTTGCAGTGGGCGGCGGCGCAGGGCTGCGGCTTGATATCTCTTTTTTTGTCCTTCGCCTGGACGTGGGCGTACCCTTCAGGAAACCTTACCTGCCTGCCGGTGAACGATGGGTATTCGATGATTTTGATCCGGGTACGCGTGCATGGCGACAGGAGAACCTGGTGTTTAACCTGGCCATCGGGTACCCGTTCTGATCTCCTCCTCATTTCCTCTTCACCACGCACTTTCGCTTTCGCAGGAAAAAACCAGGAAGAGCATCATTCCGGCCAGTGCAAAGTGGATTCGACCAGCATCTTGCAGGGGTGCTATGACACCATGAGGAAGTCCTTGCCTTCCAGGTACCCCCTGTGTGTTAAGAATTCCCGGATCCGGTCGCGGTTGTCCATCTGCCGGATGTAGGAAAGTATAAAAAGTTCCCCTGCCGGTGGCAGGTCCTCGTAGTAGATGATATTTTTCCCCAGCTGCCTGCTCTTCTTTGTATCGATATAATTGTCAAACCTGATGCCCAGGGGTTCCAGCAACCGCGCCCTTCTGCGTGAAATCCGGCTGGCACCCCAGACCGACACATGGGGATGGAAAGGATTGTGTTTTTGCAGCCAGGAGGCCAGGTACCGGCTTTTTATCTCGTAGAATGCCTTGTCGCTGTATGCCGGGTGTGTCCTGGTGAGACGCGTGTCTGAATCATACCACCTGAGTACCGTTTCGGGGATTTTTTCAATCCGTACACCGGCATCCAGCCACCTGAGGACCATCTCGTAATCTTCCGGGAAACTGCCTGCACGGTAGTTTCCGTGTTTTTCTCCAACCTCCCTTCGCCACATGAGTGTCGGATTTACCACGGGCAGCTCAATAAAGCGGTTGTGGTAAATTGCTGCATATGTGCGAATGGAATTGCTCCATTCCACGAAGCGTGAGAAACCCTTTGCTTCCCCCGAGTGGGGTACATGCTCAACCAGGCCGGCCACCGCATCAGTGCCGGGATGGGACGCAAGGTAGGACGATTGCAGCAGCAACCTTTCAGGCATGGCCTCATCGTCGGCATCCATCCTGGCAATGTACTTTCCGTTCGCTACCGCAGCACCCCGGTTGGAGGCGAACACCACCCCCCTTTCCGGTTCATCGACAATGCGTATCCGGCTGTCGACAGCCTCCCGCTTCTCTGCAACAGAACGACTGTGATCGGAGGAAAGATTGTCGATCAGGATCAACTCAAAATCCTCCTCTTTCTGCCGTACCACGCTGCTGATCGCCCGGTCGAGCGTTCCTTCAGCATTGTAAAAGGGCAGGATCACTGATATTTTGGGAGAAATTGACATCGCAGCTTCCTAAATGTACATATTTTTTCCAGAATGAATGCAGCGGAAACAGGATGCGCGCAACAGGACGGCAATACAATGTTATAAATGTTAAATACTGAACTATTCATGGCAGATAATTGTTTTTTTGCGGATGTAAGGAAATGACGGTTCATGCGACTATAGATGCAAATCCGGACAGAAATGAAGAAAGAAAGAATCATGAGAGATATTATTTGCCCCGTATCAACCCAGAAAGCCAATGAAAACGTTGTACGGATCACCGCATTCTGGGTGATCATGCTCACAGGATTATTCATCCTGGAGCCCAATCCCTATATCCCGGCGTATCTGGCAATTGATTTTTATATCAGGGCGTTTACAAAACTTACATACAGTCCCCTCAGCTGGTTATCGGCAGGTATTGCACGCTGGCTGAAACTGGAACCGCACTGGATCGATAAGGCGCCGAAGATCTTTGCCGCACGGGTAGGATTATTGTTTTCCGTGCTCATGGGCGCAATGGCACTCTTCGGACTCACTGTACCTGCTGTGGTCATCGGCTCTGTGCTGGTGCTGTTCGCATTTCTTGAATGCGGACTGAATTTCTGCGCCGGTTGCTGGGTATACACCTATGTCGTTATCCCGTTGTACAGGGACAAATAGCCGGGAGAAGGAAGATCCTACGGTTTCCCGGATACAATATGACCGTTTTGTCCATTCCTTCCCAACGAATCCTGAATTTCAGCGCACTGACAGATTGTCGTGATGTATCCTGTGGCGTGATATTTGGAGCAATTTCATAAATTGCATACATGATCAACGTAAAAAAGATAAATTCACAATACAATCAGCTTTGTTCACTGATCCATTCCCGAAAGATCAAGGATGCGCTGGATATCCTCAATCAACTCATCTCCGAAGCCGGTTTCAGCGATTTCTTCGTGCAGCAGGAGCACCTCGAGTCGACCTATGAACAGATGCTGAAGTATACCCTGGAGGGCGTACACGACCCGGAGCGGGACAAGATCTACATGAAATTACAGAAATCCATCGTTGAACTTGCTGACAAGGTCCGTTTTGTGCTGTTGAAGAAATATTCAGGCTGGCTGACGCTGAGCCTGCAGGAGGAACTTGAAAAGCGCCAGAAGCTTACCGGTAAAGGGGTGATCGAAAGCCTGGACGATCTTGCGTTCAGGGCCGAACTCGATGAGATCATCAATGAAGACAAAACATCACCCAGGACAGATGACCTCAAACGCCGGGAGCTGATCATGGAAATTTTCAAGCATCTCTGGCTCACCAATGAATACGGAGAAGCAGAGAACAGCCTCGTGAATTCACTTATTACCTGTCGTGATTTCGCCTGGTACGAACAGGCACAACAGGTGAGTGCCGTTCTGCTTTCGGCGCTCAGGTATTTCGATGAGCAAAAAATCCAGCGGATGATTGATTTAACAACAGTGGAGGACCAGCAGGTTTCGGGCAGGGCACTGGTGGGACTGGTGATATTGCTGCATACCTACGACCAGCGGCTGTACCTCTATCCTTCCCTGCTGAGCCGGCTGGAACTCCTGAAGGACCAGGTGGACCTCGACAGGGTGCTGGAACAGATCGTGTTGCAGCTGATCCGTACCGAAGATACCCTGGAGCTGGGGAAAAAGCTGCACGAGGACCTGATCCCGGAGATTTCCAGGCTGAAGCCCAAACTGGAAGACAAACTGAAAATGGAGGACCTCAAGGAAGAGGACCTGGCGGAAGACAAAAACCCTGACTGGGAAAGTGTGTTCAAGGAATCAGACGAACTGTACAAAAAGGTGGATGAGTTCATGAAACTCCAGATGGAAGGGGCCGATGTGTACATGACTACGTTTGCCCGACTGAAAAGCTTTCCTTTCTTCAATGAGCTTACCAACTGGCTGGTCCCCTTTTACGAGGAAAATCCTGACCTGAAAGAGGTCTATAACCAGGAATCTGACCATTTCAACCCGGAACTCTTTATTGACGGGCTCAGGAAGATGCCTTTCCTGTGCAATTCCGACAAGTACAGTTTTATTCTTAATGTTAAATTCCTGCCAGATGAGCAAAAACAGATGCTCACAAGTGCCTTCTCCATGGAAATGGAGGGGCTGTCGCAGATGATCTCCGATGAGGAACTGATGAACGAGCAATTCGCACGCAGGGTGGTATTTGTTCAGTATATACAGGATCTCTACCGGTTCTTCAAACTGTCGCCTTTCAGAAATGAATTCGAGGATGTGTTCCGCGGCAAACTCGATATTTACAATTCCTGGTTTTTTGAAAAACTGATCCAGGACAACGGCATTTACCGGAATATTGCTGAATATTACTTTGAAAAAGGGCACTATGAAGAGGCCATCGACATCTTTCGCATGCAACTCGAAAAGGACCCTGTGAACGTGGAGTTGATTGAGAAGGTGGGCTATTGTCATCAGCAAATGGGGCAATACGAACAGGCAGTGGCATATTACAGGCAACTGGATCTTCACGGTACATCAGGCGCCTGGGTGATGAAGAACCTGGGCTATTGCTACCGGAAAAAGGAGGACTATGAAGCGGCCCTGGAAATATATATTCAGCTGACAGAACAACAACCGGATGATATTAAGAATGAATCCCTGATCGGGTTTTGTCACCTGAAAATGGAACATTATGATGATGCCCTCAAGCACTACTACAAGATAGAATACCTGAAACCGGAAAATACCAGCGTGATCAGGCCCATTGCCTGGTGTTGCTTTGCAACAGGAGCATTCGACAAATCGGAAAAATATTACCAGGAAGTGTTCGGGCTGGAACCCGATTATTACGACTATGTCAACTACGGCCACCTGAAATGGGCCACCGGCGACAGGAAGGCAGCCATAGAAAATTACCTGCTGTCTATTTCGGAATTCAAAAAATTCACCTTCCAGGACCTTCAGAAAACCATGGATGATGATGCTTCCATACTGGTGGACCGGGGCATTGAAAAAGAGGAACTGTCACTGATGATGGACTACCTGCGGTATAAGCTGAGGTAGAACCAAAACTGAGGCAGGCACAATTAAGTTAAGAAAGGCACAATTAAGTTAAGAAAGGTGCAAGAAAGTCGGGCCAGGTTCAGATAAGTTAAAGCAGGTACAGATAAGTTGAGGCAGGTACAAAGAAAAAGCGGTCCGATTTCGAATGTTGAAGAAAAAAAGCCATGGAATTCAACCCGTCTCTATGAGAATGGAATTTGAAGATCGGACCGCTTATCGGTCAAAGAATTCAGTTTCTGAATCCTTCATATGTCTTAAGAACGTTGTTGTCTTGAACAAATATATGTAAAGCTTTTTAAAAAAACTAATTGAAATAGGAAAAAGATGCATCTTTTTCAAAAATTTCTCTGATCACGTTGTTTGCAAGCCGGCTGGCACCTATCCTGAACTTTTCAGGATCCAGCCATTCCACACCCAGGATATGGCGGACAATTCCCAGGTATTCGTAAGCTGCAGGGACGTCGGAAATCCCTCCGGCAGGCTTGATCCCGACTTTCTTCCCGGTTTTCTCATAGAATTCCCTGATTGCCCGGCACATGACAGCGAATGCATTCGGGCTGGCACCCGTGCCGGTTTTACCGGTAGAGGTCTTGATGAAATCGGCCCCGGCGTCCATGGCCAGGAAAGATGCCCTCCTAACTTCAGAAAGGTCCTGCAGCGATCCGGTTTCCAGGATCACTTTCAGGTGCACCGGTCCGAGTTCTTCCTTGATGGTTTTTATTTCCTCGAATACCTCTTCAAACAACCCGAGTTGCAGCTTTCCTACAGACATAACAATATCGATCTCGTCGGCACCTGATTCCACGGCCAGTTCCACTTCCCTGAGCTTCACCTCCATGAAAGTCTGTGATGAAGGAAAACCGGCACCGACGGAGGCGATGTTTACCAGCGGGTTGCTCAGTTTTGCCCTGACAATGGGTACAAGTTCGGGATATACACAAATGGCAGCTGGTGAAGGTAAACTGGGATAACTTTCTGTAAGCAGGTTCATCTGATCGCACATACGCCCGATGTTTTCAGCATTGTCACGCTCACTGAGGGAGGTGAGATCGATCAGACTGAAAATAAGCATCAGGGTCTCCTTGTCAGGATGTGCGGGATATCCCGATTTACAGCTTTCCAGGAGATCACGGATGGCATGTTCATCCACGTTGTACTGAAATTCATTGTAGTATTTCATGGGGTTGGGTTATTTCAGTTTATGATTGTCGAGATGCCTGGTGGCATCCCTTTTTGTTTTCTTTTCAATATTTTCCCTGAATGCTTCCTCCAGGTCCACTCCTGTCTGGTTGGCGATGCAAATAAGTACGAAAAGAATATCGGACATTTCATCCTTGATTGAATGCTCCGTTTCGGATTCCTTGAAGGACTGCTCTCCATACCTGCGTGCAATGACCCTGGCAAGTTCACCCACCTCTTCAGTTAGCAGCGCCATATTGGTCAATTCGTTAAAATAACGCACGCCGTATTTCCTGATCCATTGATCTACCTGCTGCTGGGCATCTGCTAAGGTCATGTGTATTTATTTGTTGTTCCGACAATGTACAAATTTCCGGGCAATGGTTCAGCATACCAGCATCTCCCGGCATTATTCCCTGTTTTTGGTATCAATAAAGATGGTAACCGGACCGTCGTTCAGTAATTCAATATTCATGTGGGCACCAAATTCACCGGTGGTGACCGGTTTTTTTAAATGATCCTGTAAATGTAAAACAAACTGCGCGTATATCGGTTCAGCCAATTCAGGATCCGCAGCCCTGATCCACGAGGGACGGTTTCCTTTTTTTGTGCTGGCATGCAGGGTGAACTGACTCACCACCAATGCTTCACCATCAATATCCTGCAAAGACAGGTTCATTTTTCCATCCCCGTCATCAAAGATACGTAACCGGGCAATCTTTGCTGCAAGCCAATCAATATCCCCGGCCTGGTCTTCGTGTTCAATTCCCAGGAAGATGCATGCGCCGCCGGCAATCGACCTCTGAATGTTGTCGTTGATCGTGATCCTGGCATATTGCACCCGTTGAATGATTGCTCTCATCGCGTGAAAATACAAAAATCCGGGCGCAAATTGTAACAAAAATGATGCATGTAACAATTAGAAACTCCATTTAATGCGCAGGTAACCGATAAAGGTGTTCTGTCTTTCAGTATTGCCCTGCAGGTCTTCCAGCGCTGCGGAAAACCCCTGGAAAATCATGGAGGTCTTCAGGTTGTTGCCCAGGGAAAGGTCCACGGAAGGCCCCAGGAAAAACCCTTTCCAGTCGGGAAAATACATCCCGGCGAGGGATGCATTCAGCAACGGGTTGATAGGGAAGGACAAACTGGTGAAGAGGGACCACTCTGTAAACCCGATACGCTTGATGTTCATGTCTGTTCCGAACAGTTGCATGAAATTGTTGATCTGCATTTCTTTTGCAAAGGCAGAATAGAGAATTTCGGTCTGCAGCCAGAGGGAATTCCCGAAGGTATGGTCTGCACCGACTGAAAACATCAGGTGCCCCGCAGTGTCGGCAAAATGTTCCAGGTTCCTGAAATAGCCGGCCTCTCCCCGGAAGGAGGTATTGACAATGTTCCCGCTCCAACCGGTTCCGAGTACCAGGTCTTCCCCGGAAAGGACCCCGCCGATCAGCTGGAAATCATAACCAAACGTGTTGAAACGAAAATACCCGGCTGCAGTGACCTTCCCGGCACTGTCGAGTTTGGCTGCCAGCTCAATATTGGAGGCGATACCCGTGTAGTATTGCAGCCGGATGGCATCGCTGCCCGGCCTTTCCGGGTAATCTACGTCAAAATAGGAATATGCATTGAATATATCGTTGGGATTCCATACAAAGGTTTGTCCCCAGTTGATGCGCTGTCGCCCGATCGTGCCCACGAAATCGCCAAAGGAAAATTCAGCATACGCGCGATCAAGCATCGAGGTAAACACATACCCTGTGGTATTGTTATAGGTACCGTCGGTTGAGAGCGTCATATCCATCCAGCCGGCATCCCTGCCGAACATGTCGGCATAGCCCGGGAAATGTGAATAGGTGTTTCCCTGGATGAACCTTGTCCTGGCCTGGAAGGACATTTTGAGCCATCCGGCCGGGTAGAGGTCCAGGTTGAGCCGGTTGTGTAACTGGTTTTCCCACAGCCAGCCCGATTCTTCCATGTGGTACAGTGTCTGCATATCGCTGAGGTAGCCCGACAGCGACGCGTCTGCCTGGGCAGTTCCTGCCACAGAATATGCAAGGATTGCGATGCATGGGATGATTTTTCGCATGGGAATCGTTTTCCTGTTCCTATTTTTTGTTTTTGTCACTGATCACCTTACCGTCTTCAATGGTGATAACCCTCCTGGCTTTTTTCACCACGCGGTTGTCGTGCGTGGAAAAGATAAAGGTGATCTTCTCTTCCCGGTTGAGCTCTTCCATGATATCAAGGAGTGTCTCTGTGGACTTGGAATCCAGGTTGGCCGTTGGCTCATCGGCAAGGATAAACTTCGGTTTGGAGGCGAGTGCCCGGGCTACTGCAACCCGCTGCTGTTGCCCTCCCGAAAGCTTGGATGGCCTGCTGTCTGCCCGCTCCCCCAGTCCAACCGCTTTAAGCATTTCCATGGTGCGGTGCTCCCGCTCTTTTTTGGAACGTTTCTGGAGGTTCATGATAAATTCCACGTTCTCCCTGGCGGTAAGTACCGGGATCAGGTTGTACGACTGGAACACAAACCCGATGTTGCGCATCCTGAAATCGATCAGGTCTGATGATTTCAGCGTGGAAAGATCGGTCTGGTCCACCAGGATCTTTCCTTCGGTAGGGGTATCGAGTCCGCCGATCATGTTCAACAGCGTGGTTTTTCCCGATCCTGAAGGTCCGACGATGGCAGAGAATTCTCCCTCCTCGAAATCGATGGTGATACCATTTACGGCGTGTACCTTGACTTCTGAACTGTTGTAGATCTTATGAACATTGTTTAATTCCAGGACTTTCATAGTGGTATATTTATGTTGTTTTATTCTGTTCGGAGTGCTTCTGCCGGATCCAGCTTCAGGGCTTTCAGGGCCGGGTATATCGAAGACAGGATGCCCGTAATGATGATAAGGATGGTTACTGTTATGAAAAATGTATTGGAGATCGTGGGGTAGATGTGTGCAGAAAATCCCATTGCCTCGAACCCTTCTGCTGCACTTGCAAAATTGATCCCGTTTTTATAGGTAACCTCCAGGATGATCTTGCTGATAATCATGCCGGCCACACCCCCTGTCAGGGAAAGGAATACCGACTCGGACATGATCATGGTGAATACCCGTTTCCTGTTCATGCCGATGGCGGTGAGCATGCCAAGTTCCTTGGTACGTTCCAGCACCACCATCAACATGGTATTTACAATACCGAACGAGAGTGCAGCGAGGATAATGACCATGAAAACGGCATTGAATTTTTCGATCATTGCTGTCATCATTGCCAGGTCTGGGGAAATCTCTTTCCAGTTCTGAACCTGCAGATCGGGATGGGCATCCCGGATGGACTGTGTGACCTGTTTTGTCTGATCCCTGTCTGTGATCCGCACAATCACCTGGTGGGCGGCCTGTGCATCCAGCCCGGTGAGCCGGCGCAGGTCGCTGTTCAGCACAAACACCTGTGATCCCTCATACATGCTGTTTTTGATATCGTAGATCCCTGCAATGCGGAACATCCCGCCGGTCTGGATGTTGTCCCTGTCAAGGAAAGTCAGCGCCAGCCTGGATCGTTCCCTGAAGGTCCAGGCCTGGTCCAGGATCTTTTTCCCATATTGCTCCGCCTCTTTTGCGGTGAGCCGCTGTTTCATGTCTTTAACGAATAACTTCTGACCTGCATACCGTTCGCCCACCATGGGGTGCAGTTTTTCAAGCACTTTCTCCGGAAGACCTGCCGACCTGAGGCTGTCGATCGTTGCCGTGTCCAGTTCATAGCGGATGATATTCAGTTCTTTAGCCAAATCCTCACCCACCAGGGCCAGGTTGTACCTGCTTTCTTTTTCAAAATAGGATCCGGTTCCCGGTATAATGTTTTTATTCAGGTTAAAGACATTTTTTTCCTGTTGGGGATCGATCCCAACCAGCTGTATACCGGTGCTTTTTGTCGCCGTGTGGGCGATCGCATTTACCAACAGCCGGTTGGTAATGGCATTCACGCCGGGCGTTTCGCGCAGGCTGCTGTTGAGTGCTGATATGCTGTCGATGGTGAGCTTCAGGTCGAAATTTTCCCTGAACGCTTCCCGGTTCAGCTGGATATGCGAGATCTCCTTGTTGATGGCTGCATCCACGCGCTGTTCCATGGTTCCGTTCATCAGGCCTACGGCAAAGATGCCTGCGAATATTCCGATGGTAACAGAGGTAATGACCACAAGACTCCTGGTCTTGTTTCTCCACACATTCTTCCATGCCGTTCTTAGTATCATAGGGTTTTTTTTATGCCCGCAGGGCGTTTACAACTTTCATTCCCAGTATTTTGCGAAGTGGATTCGCCAGCGAGATAAGGACCATGAGGCCGACCACGAATGCCTGCCACAGGAAGTAAGTATTCACAGGTTCAAATACCAGCTTGGGTTCGAAATCGTATTGTTCCATCATGAGGGCCAGCTCACCCTTGAAGATGATGGGGTGGTGTACCCCGTATACGATGATCGGAATGCATACCATGCTCCCGATGACCAGGCCCATCAACCCGATAAGCATCATCTCGTATGTAATCACTGAAGCCAGTTTTTTCTTTTGCATGCCAATGGCCACAAGCACTCCGAATTCCCGCCTCCGTTCGGTGGTCATCATCAGCACCGTGCCAAAGATCCCGAAGGCGATCACCAGGTAGAGGATCCCGATCATAAACATCCCGCTGATGTTGTCCGCTTCCATTTGTTGTATCATCACCTCGTTCATCTCTTTCCAGCTAACCATGCGGGTATTTTCCGGTATGTTCCCCGCCAGCCGTTCGGTAGTTTCCCGGATATCCTCATCTTCGGTTTGCTCCAGGTGCAGGGCCACGGAGGTGAGCATGCCGGGGGCATTGTACAATTGCTGCGCAATATCCACCGGAAGGTATACCACCTTGTTGTCAATGTCCGGGGCAGGCTGGCGGATGATCCCTTTCACCTCGTATTTTCCGGCAGCAGTGGTGCCATGGTACCCCTGTCCCATGAGCACCAGCGTGTCGCCGATGGAAAGTTCCAGGTACTGCGACAACCGGTCGCCGATCCATGCCCCGGGCTCCCCTGTATGAATATCACCGTTCTCAAAGCTGGTGTAGGACGCCAGTTTGGGCAACAGCTCACTGTCTTTTTCTGGGTCAAGCGCAAGGTCGTTGAGCAAACGGCTGCTGGATGTGAAGGAATGGTTCTCAAATTTCTCCGCGATCTTCCTGGTCTTCTCCGGCAGGGTTGTATCCTGGCTGATCTTTGTTACCGCCCCTGGGGTGATCCTGTACTGTACCTTTTTATCCGCTACCTGCGAGAGCATGTTTTCCTTTTCAGGATCGATGCCCATAACCATTACACCTTTCGTGTTGGAACCAAAGGCTGCCAGTGCAAACGATTCAAACCGGGGTACCGTTCCTGCAACATTGGGATCCTGCAACAACTTTTTTTCCAGGGTATCGGTGTACCTGAACGTGTTATCAACGGTCTTGTTGTCCCACCACTCCTTTTGCTGTACCTGCAGGTATCCGCTGTACGATTCAATGGCGGTTTTGTACATGTAATCGTATGATCCCAGCTGCAGGGACCGCATGATCAGTGCAAAGAATACGGCAAAGAATACGGACGCCACCGTGATCATGGTACGGCGCCGGTTTCTCCATAAATTTCGCCATGCAAGGGTAATGTTTTTCATGGTGCATCATCATTAATCGCGTGTACATTGTTCAGTTCGTTCATCACGCCGGTTCTCATTTTCTGAATGTTTTCGTGCGCCTTTCATTGCCGCACCCGTTTCATGTTTTGCTGGGAGAAAAACTGGTCGGGAATCTTCACGTTGAATGCGATGTCCTCGATGAGCAAAATGGTTTTGTTGCCCGGTTCTTCTTCCGGGATCAGTTCAAGGCGCGTGGGGATCATTCTTCCGTCCATTTCCCTGATGCGGCTCCCGGTTTCGGTCCTGACCAGGTAACCGTCGGCATCGTACAGTTCTGCCTTCAGGAACAGGAAATCATCTTTGTCGATCCAGCGTACCTGGTGTCCCCAGATCACCGTTGCATCCTCCCTGGCCACCATTTTGATCTTGTAGCACATCCGCCCTTCAAGTGATTCCTCGCCAACGATTTCATGGGTGTAATCATTTACAATGGAAGATTCCTGAAGGATATCGTCGTTGGTATAGTCTGAGCCCATCCATCCCTGCGACATCATCGAGGGAGGAAGCTTGATCAACCGGCTGATGGAGGGATTCCAGCTCCACATCTCGTTGCCGCGTTTCAGGAAAGTCTGCCCTTTCTCACTGGCCGGCGCCGTGATCAGCGTAAGTGATTTATCGGTTCCCTCGTTCCAGCTCTTGAATTCCACCGTCCGCTCCCAGGTGGGCCTGACGATGGTCATTTTCATTTCCGCAACAGCTGATTCTTCTCCGTAAAATTTGTTGTCGGCTTTTTCAATTACCGCTCTTGCTGTCAGGTCCTGTGCAACCGCCTGACTGCATATGACCATCATACAAATGGTGAGCGTGGCTTGTCTAAAGTTTTTCATGGTGCTTCCTTGTATATTTTTGAATGATCCTTTCTTCATATTTTTTATACAGTTCCGGGGGAAGATCTGTCAGGTCATCGTAATAGATCATCATGATGCCGAATCCTTCCAGGATGACCGAGAGTTCAAACATCTCCAGCAGCGGATCTTCACACCCCTGTTCCGTAAAATACTGAATGAACATGCTGAAATAGCGTTCCATGAAAGGGACCAGCGAACTCTCTTTAAAAAACATTTTCACGTTTGGCTGGATGATCAAACTGAAGAATTTCGTGAAGAATGCACGTTTCTTGTGCATCAGCTGGAAGGTCCTGTGAATGAAATGTTCAAATTCTTCCGTGGTGAGTTTGCCATCCCGGTTCGGATCCAGGGAGATCATGATCTGTTCGATGCCTTCATTGAGAATCTCCTTCAGCAATTCCTCCTTGCCTGAAAAATAGTTGTACATCAGCCCTTTTGAAATGCCGGCACGCTGGGAAAGTGCAGCAATGGAAACATGACCGTATCCCTCCCTGGCAAACATTTCCAGCGCCGTGGCCATGATCTGCGTTTTGCGGTCCTTCCGGATCTGATCGTATTGTTCTTTCGTCCTGGGCATGTTTTAATGACTGAACGTTCGGTCAAATATAAAACAAGAAAAAGCAGATGTCAAGTTTTTTTCAATTTTTTTTTTGAAACGATTATAACTGTGTCCCTGTAACTTTTCATAACTTGTGTCGTCATACACACGGAACCCTGAATTTAAATGACGATAGAAGAGTACAATAAGGCGGTAGACCTGTATGCTGATCATTTATTCCGCTTTATCATGAAGCAAAGCAGGAACGAAGCACTGGCTCAGGATGTGGTACAGGAATCATTTGAGAAGATGTGGCTGAAGCTGGATGCCATCAACGGCGCAAAGGCAAAGTCATACCTCTTCACAACAGGGTACCATACCATGCTGGATGTCCTGAAAAAAGAAAAAAGAGTGACATCGATTGACGGTGAAAGTGAGCAGGAACAATCACACCAGCAACCACAGCAGTATTCAGATCTCAGCGAAGTGCTGGAAGAGGCACTGGAACGTTTGCCGGATATACAACGCACGGTGATCATGCTGCGGGATTACGAGGGCTACTCCTACGAGGAGATCGGGGAAATTACGGAACTGAATGCGTCGCAGGTGAAGGTGTATATATACAGGGGCAGGATCAGCCTGAAGCAATACCTGGTCAACATAGAAAACGTCATATAAAGAAACAGGATCATGAATATTAACAGGAACAATTACGAAGCATATTTTCTCGATCTCATCGAGGGAAGGCTTTCTCCTGAACAGGAGGAGGTGTTGCGCCGGTTTCTGAAATTCAATCCTGATCTGGCTGAAGAACTGGCGGCATTTGAAATTCATACGGTTACTGCACCTCACCTTCCATTTCCCGGAAAAGATACCCTGAAAAAGGAGTTGCCAGTCGGGGAAACAGGCGTAAATGATGCCAGTTTTGACATGTACTGCATTGCTTTCCTGGAAGGCGACCTGTCAGAAAACCAACGGGTGGCTTTCGAAGCTTACCTGTCCCGGAATCCTGGCAGGGAAAAGGAACTGGAAGCCTTCAAAGCGACTTACCTGGTACCTCCCAGTGTCACGTATCCACACAAAGGCAGGCTGAAACACCGCAATGTTCGCCTGACCAACTGGAGAATCATGGTTCCTGTTGCAGCTGCTGCAGCCATCACACTGATGATCCTTCTGCGAGCTCCGGATGTGCAGCAGCCGGTTCAGGTAGCCTCCGTGGTGGAACCAGAGCAGGCCGAGAAACAACCGGAGGCGGAAAAGGAAGATAATAAGCCGGAATTGAAACCGGTCCAGGCCTCTTTCAATATGGTCAGGAAAACCAATTCCCCGGTTCCGGTCTCTGATTACAGTGAACGGCAGCAGGAACGTTTGGAGCGGCAAAAAGACCAGGCAAAGGAACAACCTGGCGAATCGCGCAGGATTGCCGGCGTTGATCTCAGGAGACAACAGGAGGACCATGTTGATGTTCAATATGACCAGCTCCGCCCGGAGATCATCCGGCCGCCCACCATCAACAGCAGTTCTCTTTCCCTGTTTGCGCTGGCACGCTACCAGGCGCAAAAAGCCACCCAAATCATGGAGGAAGAGGATGCACTGCTCTGGAGTATTGCCAGTTCAGGACTGCAGGGGATAAACCGGATCACCGGGTCGGAAACGCAACTGATGGCCAGCCGGGATGAGGAAGGTGCCATATCGGGAATCCAGTTCAAATCAAGATTCCTGAATGTGACTGCCCCGATTGCACGGAATGAGTAGTCGCCAGCCCTTGTGCGTTTTTCAAGCACCTTTTTTCCCTTTCCCTGGTTACTGTATGGACAGGTTTAAGTAAATTAGCCCAAAATTCGTTTGTGAGGAAAGGACTGGTTATAAAATCCACCGGCAGCTGGTACTATGTGAAAGACGCGGATGACAGCATCGTACCCTGCAAAATCAGGGGAACATACAGGATCAAAGGGATTCGGGCAACCAACCCGGTAGCCGTTGGTGACCACGTGCAGTTTGAACTGACCGATTCCGGTAACGGAATCATTTCACATATCGATGAGCGGAAGAATTATATCATCCGCCGTGCTGCAAATCTTTCGAAAGAATACCAGCTCATCGCAGCCAATATCGACCAGGCAGTCCTGATGGTCAGCCTGGTAAATCCCAAAACCCACCTGGCCTTTATCGACCGATTCCTTGTTTCGGCAGAAGCATTCAGGATACCGGTTGTACTGGTGTTTAATAAAACGGATGTCTACAGTGAAGGCGAAACCAGTGAGATGGAACAGCTGGCAGCAATTTACGATAAGATCGGTTATGCAGTCCTTTCAATTTCTATAAAGGAAGGTACGAATATGGATCGCGCAGAGCAACTGTTTGCAAACAAGGTGTCCGTGGTGACAGGGAACAGCGGTGTTGGGAAAACGACCCTGCTTAATCACCTGGATCCATCGCTGGACCTGAAAACCCGCGAGGTGTCAAGATACCATAAATCCGGACAGCATACCACCACATTTGCAGAGATGTTCTTCCTGCCGGGAAATGCCAGGATCATTGATACTCCCGGTATCAAGGGGTTTGGTATGGTGGACATCCGGCGCGAGGAGTTGTTTCATTTCTTTCCCGAGATATTTACAGTCAGCCAGGACTGTAAATTCCATAACTGCATGCATGAGAACGAACCGGAATGCGCGGTCATAAAGGCGGTTAATGATAACAGAATCAGTGTGTCACGGTATATCAACTACCTCAACCTCCTGGATGACATGGGTGATAAATACCGTAAATAGGATACTTATTACTGATAAATATGTATTTTTAATCTGCGCAAACCGCCCGTTGAAAAGATTGGGGATTTTCATTGATAATATTGCAATTACATAATATAGAATTCTTCTGGCTGTGAAAAGGGTAAATACTTTGGTTCTGATGTTGCTGGCATTCATATTGTTATTGACTGCTTTTTCATTTTTTAATATCAATCAGCGATTCATTTCTTTGCTTCATTCAAGCCTCGAGCAACAGACAATCGTTTGTGGCTCTCGCATGGAAGAGGAACTCCAGGAATTTGAGAGTGACCTGAACAGGTTGTTGTTTCAATATAATTTCTCAGAAATATTTACCAGCCGGGCAGCGTTGGAAAAAAGTCAGGACAGCCTCGAGGTACTGTATTACAGGTACCACAACCTGATCACAAATGTATTTGTTTTCGACAACCAGAAGAATTATTTCGGCCTGTATATCAACAAGAAAGATGAGTTTGTTGTGGATACCTTCCCCAGGCAGAGACAACAGCAGCTATCCCCCAGGCACCGGGTAGAGGAGATCAATGGGAAATACCTGTATCATTATCCTTATTTTGAAAATGACCAGGTAAGCGGGAATATCATTGTCGAGGTGGATTTTGAAAAGTTTGCCCAAGAGCTCTTCTCCTACTATCCTGTCGGCACAACCATTTCCTGGCAGTGGGTGTTGAGAGATGATGAAATTATTGGTTCAGATTTTCCTGATAGTGCCCGGATATCATCACTTCAGGAAATTGCCGACAGTATAGAAATGTTTTCGTTTGGATACATCGATCATACCCTTACCATCCCTGACGGGAGGAAACATAAATTATTCTCCGTCTATTACCCGATGAGTATCCTGGGAAATCACGTGGGTATCGTTTTTTCCGCGAGCAAGACGGAGTTCAACCGGATGTTTCTTTTCAAGAACATCCTGGTTTCTGCTGCCGCTTTCCTCATTACCCTTGCGCTGATCATCTATATGCTTGTGATCATCAGACGCGGATCAAGATCTCAGGAAAAACTTAAGATGTCCGAAATTGTTTTCAGGCAGATCCTGGAAAAATTCCCCGTCGGGATCATGATCCTGGATTCCGGAAATATCATACGAAACCTGAACAGCGCAGCCCTGAAGATGATGGGCATTGACAAAAAGGAAAACCTGGTTGGACAGGATTACAATAAAAACTCCCTTTTCTCAAATAAATTCCTGCTTCACGGTGGTGTTGACAGCATGAGTGGGGCTGATTATCTTTATTATGAAAAGGACGGGATCGAAACCATTCTGTACAGACTTGAAGAAGTTACCAGGATCGGTGGAGAAGAACTTCGGCTGATCGCCCTGGTGGATGTGTCGTCCATTGAACGATCCAGGAAACAGGAGGTGGCGGCCAATCGTGCGAAATCAGATTTCCTGGCCTCCATGAGCCATGAGATCAGGACACCAATGAACGGCATACTGGGAATGGTCGGGCAACTGATGCATTCAAAAATGCCCCGCCAGGTAGAAGACAAAGTGAAAATCATCAAAAAATCATCGGATTTACTGATGACCATTCTGAATGATATCCTCGACTTTTCAAGGATTGAAGCCGGGAAAATGATCCTGGAAGAGATTCCCTTTCAACTTCGGGAAGAGATTGCCCACACCGTGGAACTATTCAGGCCACTGGCCCAGGAGAAAGGTTTGCTGCTTGAGCAGGAGATCAAATCTGCCGTTCCCGAAAAGCTTATCGGTGATCCTTTCCGGCTCAGACAGGTGATCTCAAACCTGCTGAGTAACGCCATTAAGTTTACCGGGAAGGGAAAGGTGGTAATATCTGTGGATATACTTGAAAATGTGAAGGGACATTTGCAGCTCTTGTTCAGGGTGGAAGATACAGGAATTGGCATTCCTGAAGATAAGATCGCTACTATTTTTGACAATTATACCCAATCGGGGAGTTCCGTAACGCGACTGTATGGTGGAACGGGTTTGGGAATTGCCATTTCAAAAGAGCTCGTTGAACTGATGAATGGTGAGATCTGGGCGGAGAGCCCCGCAAGACCTGGCGCCCCTTCAGCATCTCCCGGTTCCAGGTTCAGTTTCACCATCGAAGTGTTTTCAAATGAAAAACTGAACAAGAACTATGCATTCGACCATATTCAGCAACTGAACCAGATCACCGCCCTGCATATAACCAAGGAACCGACACCTGAAAAGAACAGCATCAATAAGCTCTTTAACCAGTTTGGAATCAACATAGTTACGAAAATATTCCAGGACAGTAACATGGATTCGGTGGTGCATCACCTTACCGTGAAAAAGGAACTCTATCAATTCCTGGTGATTGCCGACAAGGCAGGAATGGAGGGCTTTGGGATCGCATCAAAACTAAAAGCAGATGGATTGATGGATTCCTTTCCCTGCATTTTGGTTTGTAACAACGACAAGCCAGGAAATTACAGGCTTGCCAGGAAACTGGGTATCGATTATTACCTGATTGAACCTTTTGAAAGTAAAGAGGTATACGACATTGTCAGTGAAACCTTTCCGAACCTCAGGGACCACAAAAGCGTCCTGCCCATCCTGCACACCCTGCCAGTAGAACTATCCATTTTACTGGTTGAGGATAACCTGATCAACCAGAAGGTGGCACAATCCATTTTCAAGAACATTGGTTTTGAAATTGATATCGCCTCCGACGGCGCAGAAGCTGTTGAAAAATCCATGGCCAATAAATATGATATTATTTTTATGGACCTGTATCTGCCGAAACTGGATGGATTTGAAGCAACGGAAAAGATCCGGAAAAACGGATCCACCATGCCGATCGTGGCCATGTCAGCCGATGTTGATGATCAGCAGAAAGCAAGATCAGTTCAGTACGGCATGGACGATTTTATAACCAAACCGGCACGCGTTGAACTGGTGAAACAGGTGCTGATAAAATATTTTTCCTCCTCCATATAAACAGAACTGAGATGAATGCACATGAAATTGATTACAGGATCATCGGGGATGATATCCAGCTGGTCGAAATTGAACTTGACCGGGGCGAAACAGTCATCGCGGAAGCGGGCTCAATGATGTACATGGAAAACGACATTGAATATGATGCCAGGCTTGGAGACGGTTCACAGCCCAACCAGGGGGTTTTTCAGAAAATCCTTGCTGCAGGCAGCCGGGTAATTACTGGGGAATCACTTTTTGTCACCCATTTTACCAACCGCGCCAGTGGCAAGCGGCGGGTGGCCTTTTCGGCGCCCTATCCCGGGAAAATTATCCCTTTGGATCTGCCCATATACGGGAATTCCCTGATCGTTCAGAATGATGCATTCCTGTGCGCGGCGCTCGGAACCAGGATATCACTGCATTTTAACAGGAAACTCGGCAGCGGACTGGTGGGCGGGGAAGGATTCGTCCTGCAACGTCTCGACGGCGACGGCAAGGTTTTTATTCATGCCGGGGGTACCGTCATTGAACGCCGGTTGAATAATGAAATGCTGCGGGTGGATACGGGTTGTATCGTTGGATATACCGCGGGGATTGATTTTGATGTTCAGACTGCAGGTAACCTTCGGTCCATGGTGTTTGGAGGAGAAGGCCTTTTCCTGGCCACACTCAGGGGAACCGGCACAGTCTGGCTGCAATCCATGCCGATCCGTAAACTGGTGCAGGCCCTTTCTCCCTATGGTAAAAATGTGAAGAAAGAAGGCAGGTCCATCCTGGGAGGACTGCTCGAATGATCCGGGGGCAACATTTTTATAGATAATGTGTCATATTAATTTGACAATGATTGAATTTCATCTGACCCAATGCCAGAGAGAAAGGAGATAGAACTGATGGCTCCCGCCGGATCCTGGGAATCCCTGGCGGCAGCTGTACAGGGTGGCGCTGACGCAGTTTATTTTGGTATTGAGCAGTTGAATATGCGGTCCCGGTCATCGGCCAATTTCACAGCCGAAGATCTGCCGCGTATCGTGCAGACAGCACAGGAACACGGACTGCGGACCTACCTGACGATCAACACGATCATTTATAACCATGAGCTGCTGCAGATGCGTAAGATCATTGACCTTGCCAAAGCGCACGGGATTACTGCAGTTATCGTATCTGACCAGTCGGTGCTTGATTATGCGCTTAAATCAGGTGTAGAGGTGCATCTTTCCACGCAACTGAATATCAGTAATATAGAGTCTTTAAAGTTTTATGCAAACTACGCCGACGTGGTGGTGCTTGCAAGGGAACTGGACCTTGACCAGGTAGGCGAAATCCATCAGGGAATTGCACTGGAAGACATCCGTGGTCCGGGTGGTGAACTGATCAAAATAGAGATGTTCGTGCACGGCGCCCTGTGTATGGCAGTGAGCGGAAAATGCTACCTGAGCCTCCACGAACACAACCATTCTGCCAACAGGGGCGATTGTTTCCAGGTATGCCGGAGTTCCTACATTGTCACAGACAAGGAACGGGATATTGAACTGGAGGTGGACAACAAAAATATCATGTCGCCCAAAGATCTTTCCACTATTCATTTCCTTGACAAACTGCTTGATGCCGGTGTTCGTGTGCTCAAAATAGAAGGCAGGGCACGCTCACCGGAATACGTGAAAACCGTGACTTCCTGTTACAGGGAGGCCATTGAAGCCTGCCTGTCGGGAAATTTTACAAGGGAGAAGACCGACGCCTGGACCGGGCGGCTCAGTAAGGTATTCAACCGCGGGTTCTGGGACGGATACTACCTTGGACAACGCCTGGGAGAATGGAGCGAGGTATATGGGTCTGCCGCAACGACCCGTAAGATGTACATCGGTAAGGGAACCAATTATTTTGACCGGATCGGCGTGGCTGAATTTGCCATTGAGACAGGTGAGATCAGCGTTGGCGATGAGGTGCTGATCATCGGTCCCACCACGGGCGTCATTGAAACAAGGATCGAAGAGATCCGGGTGGATGAAAAAAACACGGACCGGGCCGCCAAAGGTGACACCTGCTCCATCCCTGTCGGGGAAACGGTCCGCCGATCTGACAAACTTTACAAGGTAGTGCCCAAAACGCCCCGGTCCGGGGAGGCCTGACCGGTTGCTGTTCTACCTGTTCAGTACGATCCTGAATACCGTTTTGATTCCGGGTTCAGAGGAGTGCACAAAGATCTTCCCGTCGTGGTATTCCTCTATGATCCTTTTTGTAAGTGACAATCCAAGTCCCCAGCCACGCTTTTTGGTAGTGTACCCGGGTTTGAATATGGTATTGAACCTGGATTTCGGAATGCCTTTGCCAGTGTCCTCAATGTCAATGATCACATGCTTTTCGCCGGGTGTGCACCTGATGGTGAGTTCGCCTGCACCTTCCATGGCATCCATGGCATTCTTGCATAGGTTTTCGATGACCCAGTCCAGTAAGGTCTCGTTGACCGGCACGATCAAAGGCCCCTCGGGGAGCAGCGGTGTGAACCGGACCGACTTTCCCCTTCTTGTCTGGATATAGGAGAGGCTGTTTTCTATAACCCGGATCAAATCCATGTCCACAAGCGATGGTTTGGATCCTATCTTGGAAAAACGGTCGGCAATTCTTACCAGGCGTTCGGAATCTTTCTCCAGTTCCTTTGTCGCAGAAGGATCTGCTCCCGATTGTTTCAGGAGTTCCACCCACCCGCTCAGGGAGGAAATAGGTGTCCCCAGCTGGTGTGCAGTTTCCTTCGACAGGCCTGTCCAGACTTTGTTCTGCTCTGCTTTCCTCGATACACTGAAAGCCACGTAGGAAACACCGATGAACAGCATGATTACTCCCAGCTGGAAGTAGGGAAAGGCTGCAAGTTTTCGCAGCAGGTTCGAATTCCTGTAATAGAGGTACTGGTATTTGTTCCTCCCCAGTTCAATGACGATGCTGTCATTCTCACTTTTCATTTTTTCGAGTGATTTCAACAGGTAGGCTTCCTGGTTGATCCGGGAGGTATCCAGGTTGCGCGAGGCCATGATGTTCCCGTCTGCATCGGTAAGTATGACGGGTATATTGGTATTGTTTTCCAGTACCTGTAAGGGAAAGAGGATGTCATTCCCGGAAGGATTGGGATTGGCAAGGATCCGGGTGGCTTCGGCCCACAATTCGATCTTCTCCCGTTCATCCTCGGCAATGGTCTTTACCAGCCGGTTGGTATAAAAAAGAGATCCGGCCCCGATCAGCACAGCGGAGAATAAAAGGATGTATTTCCAGCGCTGTTTTTTTTCGTATATGTTCATCTATGAAATTTTAGAGATCGTTGTCATCAATAATGAATTTAAGTCCGGGAGTACTGGCCGTGTCTTTTTTTCTTTGCCACCATTTGCGCTTTTCTTCTACCGGGGGTTGGGTCTCCTGCGGCTCCTCCTCCTGGAACTCAAATTTGAATACCGGCTGTTCGGTCTTCCCGTTGCTTTCCCGTTGCTGCTCCTCTTTGCCGGAAATACCAAATTCATCTTTCAGTATATTCTTTAATTCCTGCTTCTCCTTCCTGAGGTCCTCACGTATCTTTTTCATCGCCTGCTCCTCGTCAAATTTAATCATCATCCCGTTGCCCTCGTCGAAGAGGACCAGGAAGATGGTTCGCCTGTCATCCTGGTCCAGGGCGATATTGAATTCCTTGTCAGGATTGCTTTTCGCTTTATTGAAAAGCAGTTCCGATAACCGTGTTGCCAGGTGATATTCATAGGTTTTGTCAAAGCTGTGATGACCCGAAGCCTGGATGTTGAGGGCGTTTGACCTGATATCCATGGCGGGTATGGTAATCATATTGTTGTTGATCAGGATCGTGTTGCTGATGTTGGAAAACTGGACCTGGTCCATTTTGTCGATCTTGAGGAAATTTGAAAGCGCAATCAAAGGTTGAAAATCATTCAGTTCACCATCCCTGATCACAAAGCTGTTCTCAGAAATAATGTCGCTGGTATTGATTGAAAAATCACTGTTCAGTGACGCAAGAAACTCTGATTCACCTGAAATGCTGCCTTCAATATTTTCATACGTAAGGAAATCCTGTCCAAAATTATTGAATGAACGGAATACATCACTGATTTCCACATTCCTGAAGGCGCTGCGCATATTCACCTGGTAACGTGGCAAATGCAGATCAAACAATGCCATCCTGCCGTTGACAGACCCGTTCATGGTTTCCATGTACACCGGATCCACCGTCAGCCCGGGGTATTTGTAGGTGAAGTTTCCTGAAACCTGTTTGGTGTGGAGTTGTCCCCTGGTGATCCGGTCAAATGTAAAACCAAGGTCAAGGGCAAGATAATCGGGGAAAGAAAACGGTTCCGCTTTTTTTCTGTCCCCCTTCATCTGCCCGGACAGCTGATCGATATTCAGGTTGCTGCTGTAGAGGGTTCCATGGATATCGATCCGCGGATCCGAAGTAAATGCAGCAAGCGGATCCTTCAGCGAAAAGTCCAGGTCGAAATCCGTACCATTCATGTAGCCGGCAAGACCGGCATTCAGCATCTTTGAATCTACGGAGATGTTACCGTCAATCTCCCTGAAATGCAAATCCGGCCCCGGGAGCAGGAATTCCACATCATTTACACCGAGTGTTCCGACGGGATCAAAGGTAACACTCCTTGTGGAGTCAGACAGATCACTGATGGTGCCGGCAATACGCAGGTCGGGATAAATACTGCCTTCGCCGGTATGCAGCGGAAGCCCCTTGAGCCATGGATCCAGGTCGGTCAGGTATACATCGCCTTTGACCACGATGTTAAATGATGGCCGGAGAAGGTCTTTCAGCATGACCGATCCTGTAACTTCTGATGCACCCGATTTGGCTGAAAAGGAGTGAAGGTTGATCTCAGTTGAGCGAACACTCATGAGGTTGCCATTGGTATAGGTACCTTCTGCTGTCAGGGATTTCAGATCAAGTGGGATCCTGTCGGATTGCAGGGAGGCATTCCTGGTCGAGAACCGGGCGGTGATGTGGGGGGAGAGCGTGGGACTTGCAAGTCCTGAAACGTCAACTGCGAGGTTGATGCTCCCCCTGCCTCTTATGCCCGGAGATTTCTTGCTGCTGGACAGGATACCTGATACCCATTCGATATTGATCTTCTCTCCTGAAAAATGCAGGTCCAGGTCCGCACCCACCTCTTTGTCTACCAGGAACTCTCCCGTGATTGCAGCGGACAGGTCCCCGATCATCAATTCACCGCGTGAGATAGTGAAGTGGTTATTGTTCACCTCCAGGAATACATTCGTACTGACATCCTGCCCCGACAAATAGTATACCCCGTGATTGATGATGTTTTCCACATAAGCATTGCCGCTGGCTTTCAGCATATAATCGCGGTTCCCAAAATTTCCCTCCAGCGAGACCTCTTCAAGGAGGATGTGGGAGCGGATCTCTTTTGCAACATTGATATACTGGATGTCCAGGTCCCTTAACGTGACTCCTTTCATTTCAATGGGCCGGCCTGCTCCTGTATCATCTTTGGGGTCCCGGACCATAAAATTCCCGTTGCCGGCACCATCTATCAGGATCCGCAATATGCCTTCCCGGGCTTCAAGACTTTTGATCGTGAATTTTTTCCTAAGCAAATCCGGAAGATTGAACTGCAGGTACAACCGGTCAGCAACAAAAAGGGTATCGGGAGCAACCTCCCCGAAGACAGTGCGGTCGAACCGGTGACCAGACCAGACCGTTACGTCATTGAAAAAAACAGAGGCGTTGGGGAACCTCCTCAGGACGCTTATACCCATCTCGCCAACTGCTATTTTAGTGTCCAGCTGGTCGTTGAGAAGGTCCATAGTATACTCCTGCACGTCGTCGCCGTAAAATTTTACGATAACTACGCTCGTGATCACTGACAGCAGAACGAATATGATCAGGAATGCTGCCAGGTATTCCAGGAAAATACGGATCTTCCTCACAACTTCTTTTCCCTCCTTGTTGACGGGGTTACAGGAATATACTGAAATCCTCCCCGGGTTCCATCTCTGCAGGCATTTTACCATACCTGAAAACACGCACCGGCTTGTTGCCGATAAGTTTCATCTTCTTGTCCACAATGCGGAACATACATCCCTCGCGCAATCCAAGAACGGTGATGTCCTTGTTCGCGACCAGGAATTCCATGATCCTGTCTTCCCTGGTTTCTCCTGCATGTCCGTCGGGATTGTGGTCCAGGTAGTGGGGGTTGATCTGGAAACCGACCAGGTGAAATGCATCAAAACTATCGGGTTCAACGATCGGCATGTCATTCGTCGTGCGGATCGTGGGACAGGCCATGTTCGATCCTGCACTCCAGCCTATATAAGGTGTTCCGTTCATGACTTTTTCCCTTACAGGTCCGATCAGATGGTGGTCGCGAATCATTTTCAGCAGATGAAAGGTGTTTCCGCCACCAACAATGATCGCTTCGGCATCATTAACTGCCTGAACCGGGTCGTCAAATTCGTGGATGGACCTGATGTCATGACCTATTTCGTTAAAGCGGGATTTGACCTTCGCGGTATAATCATCAAATGACATGGTTACACCGGCATAGGGAAAAAACAAGCCGGTGATTTTTTTATCTCCAAGGAATTTCCTGATCTCCGCTTTGGGATAATCCAGGTAAGCCTCTCCGGCATTCGTTGAATTACTGATCAGTAGCAATCGCATACGTTATGGTTATAAATTCACTGTAAAATTACAATAATAAGGGAAAGCGGCCTGCAAAGTTTTCAAGAAAGCAAAACAATAACAATCGGGAGAAAAATGTATCAGGACATTTTAATTTTCCGGTCGGAAATATCTATGATTGCCCCCCGGAATCCCGTTAGTTTGTTATCGCGGTGGATCCGGTTGGTGTATACAAGGGCCGGGAATGTGGTGCCGTCTTTCCTGCGGGCAATATATTCAGTCGGGCCCGCCGATTCATTTCCCAGGACAATGGGACCGTTTTTTGATTTCAATATGGTTATGATGTTCACCCCGTCCCGTACCTCCTCCCTGGTGTAGAAAAATGACTTCTGCCAGTTGCTGTTCACATAGGTCAGGTTACCAAACTGATCAGTCTCAAAGACAGATTGCGGAAGATTATCGGCCAGCTGCCGGTACTTTTTTTCGTTTTCGATCAATGCCATCTGTACCTTGTTCAGGTCCTCTTTCTCTTGCCTGATCTGTTCGATCAGGGACCTGAACTCTTTGTACAATACAGAAGTCTCATAGTTGCTGAAGTTCTGTTCCAGCTGGTCATCCTGCTCCAGGTTGTTTTCCGATAATTTCCTGATGTGACTTGTAAGCGTGGTCAGCGGAGCAGATATGTAACCGGATATCATCCGGCTCAGAAGGATGCTTACAAGGAGGAAGACCAAAAAGGAAAATATATAGAAGATTTCCAGGTACCTGAACAAAACCGTCTTCCTGGATTCAGCAGTGCTGATCACCTGGTTGAAGCGTTTTTCGATGTTGATTTCCAGCTCATCAAGCTGGCTTTTCGTTCCGGATTCAGGGGTCTTGAGTCCGATCTGCCTGTCAACTGCAACCAGGTTGTTGAATTCTTCCAGGTAGTTGTCAAGTATAATGACGATGGAATCTTTCCGGTTACGGCTGATCCGTGGGTCCTCGGTGATCATCTCCCGGAAACTGCTGCCCAGGTCGTTCAGCTTGCCGACATACTGCTGCTCATTGCGGATAATGTAGTCTTTTTCGTGTCTCCTGAGATTCAATACATACCTCTGATCCAGTTCATCGAAACGCTCAAGCCGGTGGACGAATGCCCTCATTTTTCCGACGACCCCAAAATCCTTGAATCCCCTTACCAGTATCAGCGCTATGATCTGATCGACAGAGGTGACATACGTTTCAAAATCCGCCGCCAGGCTGTCAACAGCACCCAGGAGATTCATCCTTGCAACCATGGAATTGTGCCGAAGTGTTTCAATTGTTTCATTGATTCCCTCCACCCGTTGATCATGATCTTCAAGCAATGCACTTTCCCGGGTATTGAAAAATGCAAGGTTGCTGGTTTCATAAGTAAAAAAGACATCCGTTATATTGAAATCCTTTTGTACATCAAGGTGCAGTTCATAGATCTGGCCGATCACATTTGTGATCCTGGACTTTTGATGGATATACAGGGCATTGAATGCAATAAACACCAGGATCAGGACCACTGAAAAACCCAGGAACCAGATCAGGAGCGTATTGCGCAATGTCTTTTTCATGTGAACTGGATGACCCATATAGCGGGTACAAAGGTAATGAGTGGATCACCGTTCTGTATGAAGAGATTATTAAATAATAGTAAAGTAATGGACAAAAAAAAGCCTGCCTTTGCAGGCAGGCCTCTTCGACAGCATTTAGTGCAGCCTGTCAGAAGGAAATCAGGTTCAGTCCCACGCTGAACGGGTACAGTTCCGGTGTGGCAGTCTCTCCGAAAAGCGGGGAAAAGTAATAATTTGCAAACAGGTTGATGGCCCTGTAACCCACCCTGACTGTTGCTCCGTAACGGAAGGGCGCGAGGCTGAAGTCGTCTTTCCTGACCTCTTTCTGCCTGCCACCGTCCTGGTACTTGATCTTTGTCCTGGAACCGATCTTCACGCCACCGGTCACCCCGGCTGAAATATGAACGCGTTTCTTCCCTGCGGGAATCTGAAATTCCAGCAGAAGCGGAGCATTCAGGTAGGTCGTTGCCAGCTTGGATTTTGTTACTCCGTTGTATAAAGGAGCCGGTCTTTCAATGATATCGCCATTTTCCTCCGCAATGGAGTTGTTCGCGTCGAACACATAATTCGACCACTCAACACCCATGCCGGTAACCAGCCCGACATAGGACGTTCCCAACCCTATTCCGTATTCCAGGAAGTTGAGATTGTAGTTCCACGATTTGGCGGTATTCAAATTCATGAATGTACCGGTATGCAAGGTATTATCAGCATTCAGGAAATTATTGAGCCCTATCTCGAAACCCGCATAGTGGGGCTTGAATTTTTTCTTCTTTTCTCCTTTTTCTTCTTTCTCATCTTCATCATCTTCCACCCTGGCCTTGTTTTTGTTTTCATCCATTTCTATGATTTCGATGGTATAACCGTCTTTTCCCTCCACGATGCTCATTCCCCTGGATCCAAGCTGGAACTTCGTGGTGTCGCCATTGTCTTCAATGATAAAAATCTCGTTTTCACCCACCTTCACCTCGGTCTTGTCCGGTGTCTTGAAGGAGACGCCTTCCGGAAGTTCAGGAACTTCAGGAACATCGGGAACTTCAGGAACATCGGGAATGTCGGGAACCTCAGGAACGGCAGGTGCTTCTGAAGGTGTGGTGACTTTTCCCGGTGATTCGGGAGCGGGGATCGTATCCTGCTGTGCCATTGCGGGCGCAATGATCGCAAGTGCCAGGATGATTGCTGATAACTTTTTCATGATATTGTGTTTTTGTCGGTTCAACTGCTGTTTTGCTGTATGACGACAAGGGTACCGGAAAAGTTACAGGAGGTTGAATGTTTGAAAAATACCAGGGAAGGTAGAAGGGGATCAAAAACGTACACCTATGACCACGACATCATCAATCTGGTCAATGTCTCCTTTCCAGGACTCGAACTCCCTGTCAAGCATCTCCAGCTGTTCTGCCATGGGTTTGTCTGAGGCCCCCAGGATCAGTTCACGAAACCGTTTTGACATCAGCTTTTTGGATGCGGGACCCCCGAACTGATCGGCATACCCGTCGGAAAACAGATAGACCAGGTCACCAGGTGCCAGCCTGATTGATCCGAGCCTGAAAGGATCCATTTTCTCATGGATCGCAACCGGCATGGGCTCACCCTTGATGCGGACCAATTCGCCGTTCCTGACATGATACAGTGGATTGTTGGCCGCTGCGTAGGTCAGCATCCCTGTAGTCCGGTTGTATTTGCACATCACCATATCCATGCCGTCCTTGTTTTCACCTGAAGTGCCTTTCTGGTGAAGGGTAGCAATGAGGTACAACCGCAGTTCGTTCAGCATCTGGTCCGGTTCAACCGACGCATGTTTGGTGATGATTTCGTTCAGGAAGCCTATTCCGAGCATGCTCATGAATGCACCCGGTACACCATGACCTGTACAATCTGCCGCGGTGAAATATATATGTTCGTCCTGTTCCGCTGCCCAGTAGAAATCACCGCTGACGATGTCACGGGGCTTGAACAGGACGAAATGATCGGGCAATATGGTGGCAAGGGCATCGGGGGAAGGAAGCATGGATTCCTGGATGCGTTGCGCATACTGGATACTGTCCATGATCTCCTTCTGCTGAACGGCAATCTTATCCCGCTGTGACGTTGCAATGTCCCGCTGCGCTTCTATCTCTGTGTTGGCTTCTTCCAGTTCAGCCGTCCGCTCCTTTACAAGTTGTTCGAGTTTTTTCTTTTGCAGCTGTATGGCCCTGACCCTTCCCTTGTAGAAGAGGGTTGTCAATAAGATGATCAGAATTACCAGGCAGACCCTGAACAGCCAGGTCTGGTACCAGGCTTTGCTGATGGTAAAACTGAAACTTTCAGCATATCCCCACAAATTGTTCTTTCCCTTGGCCTTGTAAATGAATTCATACTCCCCCGGCGGAAGATTGCTGTAATAGGCCCTGAATTCTTCGCCCCTGTGGTAGGAAGAATAATTATTTCCGGTGCCCCGAAGGTAAAATTCATATTCAACGGATTGTTCATCGGTGAACGAGAGCGCCGAAATCTCAAATACGAAGTTGTTCTGGTTGTGCTTGTATGTTTTTCCCGGAACCGGGTCAATCGGCTCGCCATTCAATGTGAGGCTCTCGATGTAACACACCGGGGCGTAAGAGCGGAAGGATTTTGCCCTGATGTTGAAATTGGAAATACCATGATAGGTACCTATCCAGAGCAGATCTGACTGGTCGAGGTACAGTCCCCCGGAAGTGATCTCATCGCCGCTGAGTCCGTCTTTGGTGTCGATCCTGAATTCGTGCTCGCGTGTGTTGGTATTGAAATAGGAGAACCCCCTGTTGGTTCCGACCCACAGGTAATTCTTGTTTTTTGCAGCAACCAGGGCCTTGATCACCACGTTTTCATCGTAGTTGGTCATCTCCAGGCTCTCAAACCTGTTGCCGGTAATACGGCCGATACCACAGTCGGTACCCACCCATAACACGCTGTCGCCCGGGTGCAGGGACCATACATTACAGGAAGTTTCCATGACAGGCACGAATTCCTCACCGTTGAATGCCACAATCCCTTCATTGTTCCCGCCCAGGATACGTCCCTGGTATTCACAAAGCTGGTGAATATTCGACGTATTGCGGTTCTTCAGCTGGCGGGGCTGACTGTAGAAGTCCTCCAGGTAGAATACCACGCCGTCGATTCCGGTCAGGAGAAAAATTTCCCCTGAAGAGGAGACATACACGTTTTCCGGGGTCATCGAAAGCTGGGGAAATTGCGAGAAACGGATGATCTGAAGGGTATTTACATTCACTTCATATACGCCGAATGTGTTCGAGAGTAAGATGTTTCCGTTGTTCAGCAGGGTGGCAAGAAAAGTACTGTTGTCAACCCCAATGGCAGGATGGTACTGGATGAGTTCGTCCCTGAAATGGAAAATCCCGTTGTTGGAAGTGATCCAGATGCGCCCGGTCTGGTCCTGGAAAACAGAGTATACAAAGGAATTGATGGTGTTCGGATAAAAGTTTCTCAATCCCTTCCTGTTGGTGAGCCTTTGGAGTCCTCCCGAGAACCCGATCCAGATATTGTCTTCCATATCTGCCAGGAAGGAGAGGATCTTATTGTTCCTGATGCCGATTTCCTCTTCGTAGAGTACCGGTGTCTGATCGGTGGAGTTGACCTGGTAAATCCTGGCATCTGAGATGAGCCATACGGATCCGTAGTTGTTGGTTTTGATCTCTGAGAAAATCTCTGTGGGAAAATCCAGCCGCTGATTCAGGTTGTGGAACTGCACTTCAGCGGGATTTTTCCGCAGCTGCTCAAATTCGGCTATATAAAGGCCATCCTTGGTGGAGATCCAGAGACTGTCATTGATGTCGATAAACACTGAGAAGGCATCCTGCTTGCTGATTCTTTCGGTGAATTTCTCTTCCGGGTCGATCAGGAATACACCCATGGAGGTTGCCAGGAGAATGCTTCCTGATTTCGGATCCTCGCTGATGTTATAGATCAGCCGGGGCAATTCAGGGAAGACACTGTTGATATATCTTTCCTTCCCGCCTGAACTGAGCTGGTACAACCCGTCTTCACCAATGAGCCATTTATTGTTCCTGCGATCCACATGGATTTTTTTGAATGATGTTCCGCCAAATCGCGTGGAGGTGACCGAATCCCTTCCGAATTCCGCTACCCCGTTGGTGGTGGCAAGAAAAATGGTTCCCACGGAATCCTGCTGTATGTCCCTGACAGAGTTGGCGGGAAGCCCGTGGTTTTCATTATACACATACATTTCACGGCCATTGTACCTTACTGCCCCCGAGTTGGTGCCGAACCAGATGTACCCCTTGCGGTCCTGGAAGATCGAAAAAATATCTTCCTGCGGCAGGCCGTCGTCCGCCCCGTAATTTACATAAGGAAGCTGACCGGTCTGGAAGGATTCGTAGTAACTGTTGATGTATGCGTCAGGCGTCTGAAGTGTATTGCCCTGGAGGGACTTCATCAGGATACGGATCAGCCCGTTTTCTGAAGAGGTACTGATGAATTGTTCCAGTTCGGCCTGGAGTTCCGGCTGGTCTTTCCTGATGCCCCAGCAGACATCCAGTGCGCCGAGTGTCAGCTTCACTTCCAGTTCAGGGTAATTGGATAACTCGTAGAATGCGTTGTACAATATGGTATAATCTGCATTTCCGGATCTGACCTCCGGGAGAAAATCGTTGACCTTGTCGGTATAATAGTAATTCCTCAGGTTGTAATCGTCCAGGATATCTTCATACACGGTTTCCGGGGCAACGACACAGTTCAGGTTTTTCAGGTCGCCGGGCGCTTCAATCACGGTCTCTTTCCTGGCAATAACAGCGTATTCTGAAGGGTACACAGGTACCATGTTGATTTTCCTGGTTCTCCATTCAAGCGGGGCAAATACCTCGCAGGCAATGTCAAAACGTGTGAACCAGTCGGGCGTGTAGGACGAATCCCGGATCACTGCCCCGTCTTTGGTTTCCCAGTATTTTGAAAAATATGGGGTGATGATGATTTCCAGGGATACCCCCAGGTGATCGGCAAATTCTTCAGCAAGCGCATGCATGAACTGCTTTTGCCCGTCGGAGCGATAGATGAAATTCCGGTCACGCAGCGCCACTACCAGCTTTTTTGATGCCAAAATCCCCGGCAGGTCACGGGTCAGCTCTTCGTACCGCAGGTTCTTGTGGATGTTGTCGACGAAAGTGGAGTACTGGACTTCGAATTTTTCATAGAAGATTTCATCCAGCACACCGTTGTTGGCGATGGTCTCAAAAAAGTTTTCCACTTCCTGCTTCAGCCGGTTGTTTTTCTCCACCGCCCAGGCTGTCCTGGAAACATCGCTGACCGGGAAGGCAATCTGGAAACGGTGGTTGTTCAGTGCATTGAAATTGAGTGCTTCATCAGCATCCAGGACGATCCCGTCGGCAGCACCGCTGAGAAGCAATTCCTTCGCCTTGTCCCCGTTTTCAGTGGGAATCAGTATAATTCCCCCTCCGATTTTATCATTGATCTCGTTGAGATGCTTCTCAAAAGTGGTGGACCGGTGAAACGAGATTCTTTTGCCCGCGAGATCCTGGAATTCCTTCGGGGGTTCTGTGCCCCTTTGTACCATTAGTAATTCAGCAGAATAAAGGGTTTCGGCAAAGTCGAAAAGTTTTTTTCTCCATTCCAGGATGGTGAACGTGGAACAGATAATGTCCGCTTTTTTAAGTGCATCGGGGGTAAATGAAACCGAAGGATCGGTTTCAAGCCCCGGGGGAATCACCCCATCCTTCATGAAGACCTCCTCCCACTCAATCTTCACCTCCACCAGCTCAACATTCAGGTAACTGGCAAATTCCTTTGCCAGCGGGTAATTGATGTTGCGGATGTCGTCGCTCGTAAACGCAACATAGATCCTGCCGCTTCGCTTTATTTCATCCAGCCCCCGGCCATGTGCCGGGAACCACATTACCAAGACAAGGACAAGGGTGAATATCTTCCTGGGACGCATAACCTGGTTCGCTTGATAAGCTCTAAAAATAGTAAATATTTCCGGCGCTGCTCCGGTGCCCGCTGATGTTTTAAACCATGGGCTGCGTTTCAGCCCTTTTCAGGCAGGACAAAGGACAGCATCCCTGTACTGTTATTCAAAAAATTCCTTCAAGGGTCCGAAATAGGATTCATCCCAGCCTTCAGCGATGTCCTCAAAGGCTTCATCAGGAATGTTGGTATGCAGCAACTCAATTTTTGTGAAATATTTATCCGCGGTAAGGGTGATGGTCACCACAGAAGGTTCCGGCTGTTCGCCGAAATACCATTCCTGGATGAGCTTGCTGTCTGGTTCGAACTGGAGGTTCCTTCCCGTGATGTCACCGCTGAAAAGAGAAAACTCTTCCCCCGCCCTGGTGCTCATCACTGCTTCTTCCCCGGTCCACAATTCAATGGAAAAGGGATTCGTAAGTGCGGCATACACTTCCGGTGGTGTCGCTTTGATCTTGTAGAATTTTTTCAGATTTTTCATACGCTGCGTTTGATGCTGCACAAGTTACAGATATTCCATGAAAGTTCAGATGGATCAGGCAAGTTTTCGGCAGCTGAACGCAACCGGCAAGGGGGTGTTATCGTCTTATTATTGAGTATCAGGTTATTTGACATACATTTGTAAAAACCCCGACAGCTATGAAGCACTTTTTACTTGCAGCAATGGTTGGTATCCCTGTGATGCTGGCCGGACAAAGCGGGTTTTCACCCGGGGCATACATGCAGTTCCGGGAAGAAAACAAGGACCTTACAACCACGGAACTACTGCAGCAGCATCCGCAGCAAACCACGTATTTTTCTTCCAGGAAATACCCCGTTGACCTTTCACAGGTTGCATGGTTTGACTCGATCGACCAGGCATATGCCTTTACAAAGGACGAAAGGACATTGCTGGAAACCAATAAATTCATGGTCACAGAACGCCTTCCCGGAAGTACCTGGCTGGGTGCGTATGTGGATGTGTATAACCGGGACCTGCCACTGTTCCTGGGAACCGATTTTATCCTCTTTACCCTCCACCAGTCGTACGATGAGATTCTCAAAACGCTGGAATACAAAATGCTCGAACCCAACCTGCTGGCGCTGCTTCAGGCCATGTACGCCACATTTCCCGATATCTATACACAATACAAGGATCAACCGGAACTTGCGCTGTCCCTGTCCGACGTGGACCTGTACATCTCGGTGGCCCTGTCGTTGCTCACAGGCGAAAAATATGCTCCCCGCTACAGTGCAACTTCCGGTTACGCGCCGGTCATGGAAGCAATTGCATCAGAACAAATGGTCAGGATGCCGCTTTTTACGCGTGAGGACCTGGACCGGAAGCTGGATTTCAGCCAGTTCAAGCCCCGGGGACATTACACCGATGAACTATACTACTCCCCGGAAGGCAGCAGGACACTGGAAAACTATTTCAGGGCAATGATGTGGTTGGGCAGAATCGATTTCCTGGTGACACCACCCCCGGAAAATCCATGGGAACTGCCATGGAAGCGCGACGACATCCTGCGCATGAACCTTTCAGCCTTGCTGCTGAATGAGGTGCTTTTCAATTGTGGCAAACTGGAGTTGCTGGAAAAACATGAGGAGGTGATCAGCTTCCTGGTGGGGGAAGACGATAACCTGACCCCCGCAGAACTGCATGCCCTCTCTTCCGCGCACCTGTCGGGCGTTTCAGACCTGCTGGATGCGAATAATTTCGATATGTTCCTGGAACTGCTGAACAGTTCGGATGATTACGGACAGAAGATCATGTCCAATTTCTTTTTGGTGGATCCCGGGACCCAGGATCCCGGACAATTGCCGGTTTCCTTTAAACTGCTGGGTCAGAAATTCCTGGTCGATTCATATATCTTCAGTGAGGTGGTCTTCGACCGCATTGTGCACAATGGTGTAAAACAATACAGGATGATGCCTGATCCGCTGGATATCCTGTCTGTATTTGGCAACGAAAATGCCATGATGCTGATGAAGGAGGAGATGGAAACGTACAACTACGCCTACAAGATCAACGAGCTGAAATACCTCGTGGATGCCTACGATGAGGAATACTGGACCAGGTCCCTCTACAATACGTGGCTGTCGGCGATCATGAAACTGAATCCGCCCGCAACCAGCAGCGGGTTGCCCTATTTTATGCAAACCACGGCCTGGCATCACCAGAAACTGAATACGCAGCTGACTTCCTGGGCACAGCTCCGTCACGACAATATCCTGTACGCGAAGCAATCCTATACGGGAGGCACCGGGTGTTCCTACCCGTTTACCTACGTGGAACCCTATCCTGAATTCTACACATATGTATCCACATTTGC